>ERZ773248.487-NODE-487-length-50426-cov-9.462806_pt1 | contig 50426 bp, 50 predicted proteins | sample MGYA00580518_ERZ773248 | MGnify/ENA primary metagenome ERZ773248 (study PRJEB29015, sample SAMEA2737762) | human gut metagenome | biome: human gut; feature: human-associated habitat; material: faeces | place: China | collected 2012 ...
GGAAGTCTGATGATACTAACCACTGGCATGAATGTTCTCGTTGCCACGACAAAAATGACGAAGCGGCTCACAGCACCAGCGAGTGGATCATTGACACGGCAGCTACCGAAACCGCAGAAGGCGCTAAGCATAAGGAATGCACCGTCTGCAAGAAGGTTCTTGAAACCGCAACGATCCCCGCAACAGGCAGCAGCCATACCAATAGCTACGGCGTATACGTTGGAATGACATATACGGCAGGAAATTTAATATACCAGATTACATCAATTGATACTGCAACAGTAGGACAATCAAAGGTTATTGGTGTAGTAGCTGCTAAAAAGAATAAAATAAAGAAAGTTACAATTCCGGACAGAGCAGATTGTAAGGGATATAGATTAAATGTAACAACAATTGGTAACAATGCGTTTGCCGGCTGCAAGGCCCTTGAGAAGCTTACAATAGGTAACAAGGTAACTGTTATCGGAAAAAATGCATTTAAGAAGTGCTCAAAACTTAAAACAGTAGTAATTGGAAAAGCAGTTAAGACAATAGGTTCTAAGGCATTTATAGGAGATAACAAGATTAAGAAGATTACATTCAAAGGTAAAAAACTTAAGACTGTAAATAAGAATGCATTTAGCAAGAAAGCAAAGAAAAACATTAAGTCTAAGAAGACTAAACTTAAAGGAAATAAGAAAGCCATTAAGTTGTTTAAGAAGAAACTTAAAATTAAATAATTAAAAAATAATTAAAGAGGCTAGCTTTTTAAGAGATGGACATGTCATGTATGTCTTGTATTCTGCGAAAAGGTAGCCTCTAATAAGTTTATTAAGGCAGTCAGATACAATATCGCCAAGCAGGTCAAAAAGATATTTTGACAATAATGTCCAGTTGGATTATCATTGGAGTGTTCAGGTACTTCGTTACAAACATGAGGAATTCTCTATCGTGTATTTTCCGACAGCAAATTTACGCTACCGAAAAATAATATAAACTTGACTTTTCGTTAAACAAAAACTATAATAACAACATAGGAGGTATGCATATGTCAAAGATGGGAAGACCAAAATCAGACAATGCTAAGGAGCATATCGTTGCTGTAAGGCTTACTGATGAGGAACACGAAAGACTCACCATGTATGCAAAAAGACATTCTCTGAATATGTCCGACGTTCTAAAAAAAGGATTATATTTTATTTTAGAAAATAAAGGAGAAGATTAACAATAAATATAGACAATTTTAATTAAAAAAAATTAGGTGGCTACCATTTAATTGATTAATCACAATAATACAAGTAAATGGAAACAAAAATAAGTATAAAAAGTGCCGATTTTAAAGTAATTACAACGCGTAATACGTCAGGAAAATCGGAGTTTGAATAACGGATTAAAATGCCGAAAGCCTGTATTTATGCGGGTTTCCGGCATTCGTTTTATCAAATGGCTCTAGTTTGGCTCTATTTGCGGGCGTAGTAATATAAAAAATGTGTGTTGAGAATTAGCATAGTAGGAGAAAATAAAAATGTTTAAGGTTGCAATATTACAAAAACATGCCATTCATGCAAAAATAGATAAGAATATTGAAAGTAAATATGTAGATGATAGAGTGGCATATACTAATGGAAAGCAAGAAATGATAGATATTATTCTGAATTATAAATAGATTGTTGACATGAATTGCCAAGACTGGTATATTATTCAACAAAAACAAGGAGAATACACACATGAATCAAAACTTATATTCAGGACGTTATATGTACATGTATTACGGACGTACACAGCTATAAATATGCAAGGTTAGTGCATTAGGTTATAGCTTGTAGGTCTTTTAGTCTAGTGCATAAAACCAGGATATAAGAGAAGAATTTACATATATGGCATCTTATTTACATTGGAGATATCGCATTAGACATTTAATGTTTGGTGCGATTTTTTTATTTTTTTACAAGAAAGAGGTGCAAAAAATGAATGATTTAATTGAACTGAAACTGATAACAAGAGAGGATGCAGAATGTCTGCATAAACTGCAGATAGAAGCGTTTATGCCCTTATATGAAAAATATCAGGATGATACTACAAGCCCAGTAAAAGAAAGTCTTGAAATAATAGAGAAGAAGATAGCTGAGGACAAATCAGATTTCTATTTTATTTTGTTTAATGGTGAGAAGGCTGGAGCTGTAAGAGTTAAATGGTATAAAGGTGGAAAAGTATATGAGAATGTAACTTGGATAGCTCCTATTTTTATTATTCCATACTTTCAAAATAAGGGAATTGCCAGCAATGTTATTAAGCAATTATTTAATATCTATCCCAATACTATCGAATGGCGATTAGATACGATTAAGCAGGAAGAGAGAAATTGTTATTTGTATGAAAAATGTGGATTTGCTAAAACTGGAGATGAAACAGTTGTAAATGAAAATATGACATTGATTGATTATGTGAAAAATTGCATTAAGGTGAGGAAATTTAAGGAAGAGGATGCCAAAGAGGTCAGAAATGTTATTGTCAGAAATTTCTTAGAGGTTAACATTAAAGATTATGGCATATCAGCAATGGTGAAACTTGCAAAGGTTTACGATGTGGAAAAGGTTTTGAATGTGGCAAGTTATGCGCATATGTACGTCTTTGAATTTGATGGAAAAATAGTTGGAACAGGTTCTATCTCAAGTTTTTGGGGAAGCGAAACAGAAAGCATACTTCTGTGCATTTTTGTCCTTCCGGAATTTCATGGAAAAGGTATTGGAAGAAAAATTGTAAATACATTAGAAGCAGATGAATTTTATGCAAGAGCGAGCAGAATAGAGATACCGGCATCCATTACAGCAACTGAGTTTTATAGAAAATTTGGATATGATTATAAGAATGGTATTAAGGAATTGGATGATGAGCATCATTACAGATTGGAAAAATTTAAGGAGGCAGAATTGAAATAGCAGCAGATTTAATCGATATCAAATAAACATGGTTGTTAAGTATAGAGTTTGGGTAATATAATTATTTCATAAATAAGGTTTAGGTAATTGATTGTTATAAGTTATTAGTATAGGAATTGATAAATAAATTTCATATAACCCTCTAGCGTAGGGTAGTTGTCACCCACCTCCCAAGCTGATATGATAAGTATCAGAAGGACAGGTGATTGCTATGAGTTACAACAAATATCCAAAGGAAATGAAGGAAGCCATAATGGCAAGAATGCTTGAAGGCGATGAAACAGTAACAGACATCCAGCGAGATACAGGAGTAGGGATCAATACTTTGTACAGATGGAGAGATCAGGCTAAGCATCAAAAGGGCTTATAAGCAACAACAAAATATAAGAATGCAGACAAATGGAGCAGTCAGGATAAGTTCATGGTTGTTCTTGAAACTGCAAATTTAACAGAGATAGAGTTTTCGGATTTATACAGCAGAAAGATTGTTGGTTGGGAAGTTTGGAAAAGTGAAGACGCAAAGCATGCAAGTGAATTCCAGAAAGATGGGCAAGAGAAACCAGAGACTGGAGTTTTTCAGAAGAAGAATGGCTAAATCCAAGACAGGAAGCAGAAACGAAAAAAGAGACAAAAGTCTCGTGAAATTAAAAGAAAGGAAAATCGGGTAGGGTGACAACCACCCGAAAAAATTCCGGAGAGGAGATATGTATGATGAGAAATATATTATGTATTATATTGTGTATGATATTACTGAGTGCATGCAGTTCCAAAAGTAATGAGATTATTGAAGGGTATAGTAACTGTGAAGAATATTACAGTGATGGATTTCAAGATTATATAGATTATTGCAAATATTTCTATAAGGAAAGCGAGGATAAAAAATTTGAGGAGAACAGTTATTATTCTATTGTAACAAAAGAAAATATAGATGATATAAAGAGTTATTTTGATAAGTTCCCTTATGAAAGTATGGAGGATAGCAATAAGTATGACTTTGAAACAGATAATATAAATGAAGGAGACTATTATAGCCTGAAAGCAGGGTCAAATAATGATAATTACAGTGTATTTTTATATGACGTAAATAGTCATATATTGTACTATATACATTATAATATATAGTGTAATGAAAATTATTGATTTGCAATTGTGCAATTAGATTATTTTATGCACTAGCACTAAAAAATAAAGTATTGTGTATAAAATGTCATTATGAAGAATGATAGTTCATTAAATTTGAAACGTATTTTTTATAGGTATAAAAATAACTTAATGAAATAAAATCTGACGTATGTTATAACACTTTCGTGGCAACACTATGGCAACACGAAATCAGAAGGATAATACAAATTATATAATATAGGTAAATTAACAGATAAAAACACACGAAACTTAAACAAATATGTTTAAGTTGAACTCGGTACAAGCCGAGTTTGAATAGTAAAAAAAGAAACCATGGGCTTGAGGTTGTATCCTATTTGGTGCTATATGGTTTCTTTTTTTGATTTCTTCAATGAATTACAGTACAAATATTTGCCCACTATTTCCTAAGAAATTCCCTCAACCTATCCGGATAATAATTCATTATTAATTCATTATCAACATTCATTGATTCTACCAATGGACCGCAGTGGTCGTAGTTGGCAATATCAGTTGTAAAGTGTGCATCACTTCCCATTATGAAAGGATGATTGTATTTCTTACAGTTTTCGATAATTAATTTCTGGTTTTCTTTTACATTTTTTCTATTTTTATCCCTAAGGGCATTATTATTTATTTCAAGAAGAACGTGATATTCTTTTGCAGCCTGAACAAGGGCTTCGTAATCAAGAGGACAACGGCCGTCGTCAGGATGGCTTATAATGTTTACATTAGGATTCTTAATGGCATTTATTATTGCAGCAGTGTTTTCTTCTTTTGAGCCGAACTTGTAGCATACAGAATGGATGCCGGCAATAACAAAATCAAGTCGATCAATATATTTCTGATCAAGATCAAGTGTGCCATTGTAGTCGATTATATTAATTTCTGCGCCAAGTCTTAAATCTAATCCAAAAAGGTCTCTTGGAACAACTCTTAGATTTTGAAAATAAATATCAGCACAAGTTCCGGGGATTCCTGAACTGTGTTCAGTGATTCCATAAATTTCAAGTCCTTTGTTTGCTGCTTCTTTACACATTTCTGTAAGTGTGGCATAAGCGTGACCGCTTGCAATGGTGTGAGTGTGCATATCTGCGAGAATTTTGTTCATAGATTTTTCCTCCTGTATACTTCGTTTATTTATGATTACACGGATTGTTGCGTGCTTCGCACTCCCACAATCCTTCCCCTAATATTCGCATATTGTGAAGTTTGCACTTCACTTTTATGCTCATATTGTGGGCGTGTCTCAAAGTCATTATCCCTTTATTGTGCAGGCACAAGCGGGATAAGACTTTTTGACGTTGTAATCATTTAATATTGTAGCACCATTGTATTGACAATGAAATAAGATAATTATATATTATATAAGGTTAGGAATACTAAACTTTTTGTTTAAAAATAACAAACTTAGCCTTAAAGTATGATTAAAGCTAAAAATAAAAAGGGATAATACTATGGATATAGGAAAAAAGATTAAAGAGTTAAGAATTTTGAAAGGACTTACTCAGGAGGAATTGGCTGATAGGGCAGAGTTGACTAAGGGATTTATTTCTCAGGTTGAGAGGAATCATACATCTCCGTCAATAGCAACTCTTGTGGATATTCTCCAGTGTCTGGGTACGGATTTGAAGAATTTTTTTGAAGAAGATGAGGATAATCAGATTGTCTTTTCTAATGAAGACTATTTTGAGAAGGAAGATAAAGAACTTAAAAATATGATTCAGTGGATTGTGCCAAATGCGCAAAAAAATCTGATGGAACCTATTTTGGTCACATTAGAGGCAGGCGGTTCAACTTACCCTGACAATCCTCACGAGGGTGAAGAGTTTGGCTATGTTTTGTCAGGAACGATTAAGGTTGTGCTTGAAAGCAAGACTTATAAAGTGAAAAAAGGTGAAACTTTTTATTATGAGGCAAAATATAAGCACTATCTTAAATCAGACAAGGGCGCAAAGGTGTTATGGATTAGCGGCCCCCCAAGTTTTTAAAACAGTTTAGGAGAAAGTTATGGAAAAGAAGATTATTGAATTAAAAAATATTAGCAAGAATTTTGAAGACCAGCAGGTTTTAAAGGGGATTGATTTAAACATATATGAAAACGAATTTCTTACATTACTTGGACCAAGCGGATGCGGTAAGACTACTTTGTTAAGAATTATCGGTGGCTTCGAGGAACCAAGTAATGGTCAGTTGATTTTTGACGGAAAGGATATTTCAAAGGTTCCGCCTTACAAAAGAGAAGTAAATACAGTATTTCAGAAGTACGCCCTGTTTCCTTTCTTAAATGTGGCAGATAATATTGCTTTTGGCCTTAATCTTAAGAAAATGGACAAAGACGTCATAGAGAAAAAGGTTAGCAGAATGCTTGAACTGGTAGGCCTTAAAGGCTTTGAAAAAAGAGATGTAACTTTACTTTCAGGAGGTCAGCAGCAGAGAGTTGCCATAGCAAGAGCCCTTGTTAACGAACCTAAGGTATTGCTTCTTGATGAGCCTTTGGGTGCGTTGGATGCCAAGCTTAGAAAAGATATGCAGACTGAGCTTAAAAAGATTCAGAAGGAAGTTGGAATTACATTTATTTTTGTTACTCACGACCAGGAAGAGGCACTTTCAATGTCAGATACAATCGTTGTTTTGAACGACGGTGTTATTCAGCAGATTGGAACTCCAATGGATATTTACAACGAGCCACAGAACAGATTTGTAGCTGAATTTATTGGTGAGTCAAATATTATTGAAGGTAATATGATTAAGGACTGTCTTGTTAATTTTGATGGCATAGACTGGGAATGTGTAGACAAGGGATTTAAGGATAATGAAGATATTGAAGTTGTTTTAAGACCTGAAGACATGGATGTTGTGGAACCGGAGGCAGGTAAGGTTTCAGGAACTATTATTTCAAAAGTTTTTATGGGTGTTCATTATGAATATCTCGTGGAAACTAAAAACAGAAATTATAAGGTTCATACAACAGAAAATTATGAAATTGGGAAAAAAGTAGGACTTACAATTGATCCTTTTGATATTCAGGTAATGCACAAAATGGAGAATTAAGGAGGAAAGAGATGCATCATTATAAAGGCTTAGTGAAACCTTATGTGTTATGGTCTTTTCTGCTAATAGTTTTGCCTTTGGCATTAATATTACTTTACTCCATTACAACAGGGGATAATTCACTTATAACAATACATTTTACATTAGATAATTTTAGAAAAATATCTGATCCTATTTACTTAAATGTTTTTATTAAATCTTTGCAAATGGGACTAATTACAACGGGAGTTTGCCTTGTTTTGGCATATCCAATGGCGTATATTATTTCAAAGTTTGATGAAAGTTCTCAGAATATTTTAATACTGTTAGTCACAATTCCAATGTGGATTAACACATTGCTTAGAACTTATGCATGGATAAGTCTTTTGTCAGACAACGGAATTATTAATTCATTATTTAAACTGTTAGGATTAAATCAGCAGACAATGATGTACACTAATTTTTCGGTTGTTATGGGCTTAGTATGTGATTTGTTGCCATTTATGGTTATTCCAATTCACACATCACTGGCAAAAATGGACCACTCACTTGTGGAAGCTGCAAGTGACCTTGGTGCCAACAGATTTCAGACTTTTACAAAGGTTATTTTGAAATTGTCACTTCCTGGCGTTATAAACGGTGTTTCAATGGTATTTCTTTTGTCTATTTCAAGTTTCGTTATACCACAGTTACTTGGCGGACATCAGTTTGTACTTATTGGTAACCTTATTGAAAATCAGTTTATTTCTGTAGGTGACTGGAATTTCGGAAGTTCCATTTCAGTTATTCTTGCAGTTATTATTTTAGTAATGATGGGATTTATGAAAAAAATAGATCCTGACGAGAATGGAGGTAACTAATGAATAAGAAGAAAATCTCCATAGGACCAAAATTATATATTACATTGTGTTTTATATTTTTCTATTTACCAATTGCAGTTACAATGTTTTTTTCATTTAACTCATCAAAATCCTTAACTAAGTTTACCGGATTTTCACTTAAATGGTATAAGAAACTTTTAACAGACAATGATATTATTGCAGCAGTTTATGTATCTATAAGTATTGCTGTTATTGCCACAATTATATCTACAGTTCTTGGTACAATTACGGCAATCGGACTTTCAAGAAGCAGAAAAATTCTTAGAGAATGGCTTTTGAATGTTAACAATATGCCTATTATGAACCCTGATATTGTTACGGCAATCGGACTTATGATTTTGTTTACGTCAATGAGACTTGAACGTGGATATCTTACAATGCTTTTAGCACATATTGCTTTTTGTACGCCATATGTTATAACAAGCGTTTATCCAAAGGTTCGAAGTATGGACCACAACCTTGCAAATGTTGCCATGGATCTTGGTGCCACACCATTTCAGGCGTTAACTAAGGTTATTATTCCGATGTTAAAACCGGGAATTTTTGCAGGAATGCTTCTTGCATTTACTATGTCACTTGACGATTTTGTTGTTTCATATTTTGTAACAGGAAACGGTGTTTCCAACATTTCAATTGTTGTTTACAATATGACAAAGAGAACAAATCCTACAATTAACGCTTTGTCAACATTGCTTATTCTTGTGGTTGTTGTGATTTTGGTTGGTGTAAATGTTATACCGGCTCTTGCAAAAAAAAGACACAAAAAGGTTGAAATGTCAGCATCACACAATAGTCCCCTTAAAAAGATTGGTGTGGCTGTTGCAACTGTTGGAGTTTTGGCAGTGGCAATATTTTGTGGGGCAAGATTTTCAGCCATTAGCAGTAAGCCGGTTCTTCGTGTGTATAATTCAGGGGAATATATGGATACTTCTCTTATTGAGGATTTCCAGAAAGAGTATAACTGCAAGGTTGTATATGAAACATTTGATTCTAACGAAACAATGTATACAAAGCTTCAAAGTGGGGCAGAATATGATGTGATAATACCGTCTGATTATATGATTGAACGACTTATATCAGAAGATTATTTGCAGCCAATTGACTGGAAACTTATAACTAACAAAGACAAGATTATTCCAAAGCTCTTGAAGAATGATTTTGATCCTGATAATAAATACACAGTACCTTATTATTGGGGAACTGTAGGGATTTTGTACGACAAAACAGTTGTAGATGAAAATGACTTAAAAGAAGGTTGGAATATTCTAAGGAATAAGAAATACAGCGGTCAGATTTATATGTATGATTCTGAAAGGGATTCTTTTATGGTGGCTTTGAAAGGCCTTGGCTATTCAATGAATACAAGAAATAAAGATGAACTAAAACAGGCGTACAACTGGCTTATTGAACAGAATAATACAATGAAACCTGTATATGTTGGAGATGATGTTATGGACAACATGATTTCAGGTAATAAGGCAATGGCTGTAGTATATTCAGGAGATGGCTCATATGTTATTAATGAGAATGATAATATGGGATTTCTCGTGCCGGATCAGGGAAGTAATGTTTGGACTGACGGAATGGTTATTACCAAAAAGTGCAAAAATACTAAGCTTGCTCATCAGTTTATTGATTATTTCTTAAGTTATGATGTGGCAGAGCAGAATACTGATTATATAGGATATGACAGCGCAGTAAAAAGTGTTTATGAATATTTTAAAAATGATGCTTACGCAGGAAATCCGGGCTGTGGACCTGACACGTCAAATCCTAAAAATGAAGTTTTTAAAGACCAGCCACAGGATATAAAGGCGTATAGTTCAAGTCTTTGGACAAAAGTTAAGTCACATTAGGATTTAAAAATTCAATCACACTAAAGTTTTGGCTTAAAAATTAGAAGTAATTTAAATATATTAAATTGAAGTTTATGTTTTGAAATAAATGAGAGAGGGAATCATGGACAAAAATTTTTGGAGGGAATATTTTTCTATTCCTAATATAATGGGATATTTTAGAATAGCGTTGGCAATGTTATATATGTTGCTATTTTACAGGGCGTTAGACGGTGCTCCTTACTGGCCTGTTATTTTGACAATTGTAATCTCGGGAATAACAGATTTCTTTGATGGTAAAATTGCCAGAAGGTTTAATATGATAACAGACTGGGGAAAGATGCTTGATCCAATAGCCGACAAAATAACTTTGGGAGCTATTATTATAAGTATGTCTTTCAAATATTCCATAGTTGTATTTATGGTTGTCTTTTATATAATAAAGGAAGGTTATATGGCGGTTGCAGGAATTATATCAATTAGAGCCGGACACAAAATCGAAGGTGCAATGTGGTATGGCAAAGTATGTACTTTTGCAACTTATGTAATTCTGATTGTATTGCTTTTATTTCCTAATATGCCGGAAGTTATGGTTAATGTTTTGGTTATAGCAGATATGATTATAATGGCATTTACCCTGATAAAATATTTTATTTATCACAGAGGCTTGTGGGAAGAGTTAAGAGGTAAGTTGCCGAAAAACATGGAGAAATAATATGGTATACTACTAGTACAAAATAATTTTTATATAAGAGAAAATAAAAAAATCTTGACAAAAATATTTATATAGTGTAACATAACAGAGCGATAAGTCATAACGCAAATCGCCCAGTTAGCTCAGTTGGTAGAGCAGAGGACTGAAAATCCTCGTGTCTCTGGTTCGATTCCGGAACTGGGCACTATATAAATATGCGGGTGTAGTTCAGTGGTAGAACACCAGCCTTCCAAGCTGGATATGTGGGTTCGATTCCCATCACCCGCTCTATTTTTTTGCCCGAAAGGCTGCCGTGCGAAAGAAAGCACGGTGGCTTTTCTTTTTATATTCCCCTTGTTGTATCTTTGTTCTTTTGTGGTAAAATTAAAAAAGAGTGTTGCGATTTTACGCAATGAAGAACGGAGGAATTAGATATGGCAGAAAAAGTTCAATTTACAAATTCACAGATGCTTAAATGGATGGAATATGTGGCAGATATGCAGGGAGTAAGTGCGGAGAAGATTAAGATGCTTAACACTTGTAGCAAGAGAAGAAATGTGTTGGCAACTATTGCAACACATAAGAGAGTTTTGATTTTTGCAGATTCTACATATCCTAATATGTTATATAAATGCTGGGAAGCAGGATATGGTGATTATGAAATGTACTTTGGTAAAGGGTACGAACCTTCTGAAATGAAGCATTGCAAAGTAAGCGATATGATGGACGGCAATTTAGAAGGACCAACGGTTATTTATATTGTTAATGAAAACACAAGAGAATCAATGATTTTCGGAATGAAGAATGATAATTTTTCATCAGGTATGGTTAAATATGTAGGTCATGAAATCCGTGCAGTTATTATGAATAAGCTTGAAATGGATGTAAGAGACACTGTTTTACTTGCAAATGCTGAGAGTATTGCAGTTGAAGCATCAATGGTAGCTTATGAAGGGGTTGTTATTGCAGCGGAAAGAGATGCAGGTTCACTTAGAACAATGGAAGAGAATGCTTCTAAGTTTGGTACCCATAATATTGAAATTATTCCTGAAATTACTGTTGAAGCATTGGAAAAACTTCCAACGCCAAGACTTGCTTTTATCGTGGCACAAGAAAGTACCATCGAAAATGATATAGTAACTTTATTAAAAGTAAATCCGAAGATTAAATTTATTATTTATACATTAGAATTAGATATTTTAGCAGATATTAAATACCTAATGAAGAAACATGGTGTAGATGTAACAGAAGTAATGCAGATAGCTGTGTCTAAGGTGGACAAGAATGGAGTATTTGTTGCACAGCCGGCACCATGGATGATTACAGGTGAGGTAAAAGAGAAATAATATGAAGTTTTTGCTAGTTGCAATTAATGCAAAATACATACATTCAAATCTTGCAGTTTACAGCCTTAAGGCTTTTGCTGAAAAATATGGAAATAATAATAATGAAATAGAAATTGCAGAATATACTATTAACCAGTACAGTGATGATATTTTAAGAGATATTTATAAAAGAAAACCGGATGCAGTTGGTTTTTCATGCTATATCTGGAATATTGGAATGGTTAAGGAGATTGTTAGGGATTATAAGAAGATTTGCCCAAATGTGGATGTTTGGGTAGGTGGTCCTGAAGTTTCCTACAATGTGGAGCAGGTTCTTAGGGAGAATGAAACCATTGATTATGTTATGTATGGGGAGGGCGAGCTTACTTTCAAAGAAGTAATGGACAAGTATACTTTTAATGGAATTGGTATTGATGACCTTAAGGATATATTTGGCATAGGATATAGAAAGTCTAAAAGTTTAGAACATCAGATATTCGAATCAGAAACAGGAATACTAGATTGTTCAAAAAAACAGAGAATTCAGATTATAATCAACAAACCTCAACAGCCTGTTGATATGTCGGACATTCCTTTTGTTTATAAGGAGATGAAGGACTTTGAAAACAAGATTATTTACTATGAAACAAGCAGAGGCTGCCCTTTTTCATGCAGTTATTGTCTTTCATCCATTGACAAAAGATTAAGGTTTAGAAGTCTTGATTTGGTTAAGAAGGAACTTCAGTTTTTCATAGACAATAATACTAATCAGGTTAAGTTTGTGGACAGAACTTTTAATTGCAACAAGAAGCATGCAATGGAAATTTGGTCATATATTAAGAAACACGATAATGGTGTAACTAATTTTCATTTTGAAATTGCAGCAGATCTTATGACGGAGGAGGAGATTGCCTTAATAAGTGATATGCGACCGGGGTTGATTCAGTTGGAAATTGGCGTGCAGTCAACTAACGAGAAGACTTTGGAGGCAATTAATCGTAAAACGGACATTGAAAAAATAGCAGAGATTACGGAAAAGATACATCATGGTGGTAATATTCATCAGCATCTTGACCTTATAGCAGGGCTTCCATATGAGAATTATGAAAGCTTTAAGAGAAGTTTTGATCAGGTGTATGCAATGAAGCCTGACCAGTTTCAGTTGGGATTTTTGAAAGTTCTTTATGGCTCAATGATGAAGGAAAATAGTGAAAAATATGGTATGGCTTATAGTGGCAGGGCACCTTACGAAGTGCTTAAAACCAACTGGGTTAGTTTTGATGACATATTGAAACTAAAAGAAGTGGAGGCTGTTGTTGAGATATATTACAATAGTTTTCAGTTTGAAAATACAATAAGAAAGCTTAGTGAACTTTACGAATCACCATTTGAACTGTATGAACAATTGGGTAGTTTTTACCAGAGACACAGTGAAAACGGGGAGAAACATTCAAGAGTAAAGCGTTATGAATTACTTTTGAATTTTATTAAGAAGAGGAACTTTGAAGAGAATATTCAATGGGAGGAGCTTTTGACAAAAGATTTTTATTTGCGTGAAAATGCCAAAAGCCGTCCTGGATTTTCTAAAAACATTGAAAAATACAAGCATCAGATTAGAGAGTTTTTTAAAGGAGAAGAGGTTAGAACAATCCTTGTGGATTATGAAGATTACGATTCCAAGCAGTTAGAAAAAATGACTCACGTTGAAGTGTTTGGAATAAATGAGGACAATCTTACATATATATTATTTGATTACAAACACAGAAATCCTTTGAATAAACAGGCTAAGCTGATTAACATAACAAAGCAGATAAAGAGATAGGAATTATGGTTAAAGATTATGTGTGTGTGGATATCGAAACATCCGGCGTAAGAGTAAAGTGGGACAAAATAATAGAGATTGGAGCAGTTAAGGTAAGGGACGGTAAGGCAGTTGATACTTTTTCGGAGTTGATTAATCCGGGGCTGAAACTTAGTCCCTATATTACGGAACTTACGGGAATAACTGACGAAATGTTAAAGGATAAACCTTTTATAGAGGAAGTTCTGCCAAGATTTATTGAGTTTACCGGGGACGATGTGATTATGGGACACAATATTATGTTTGACTATAGTTTTTTGAAACAGAATGCAATTAACCAGAAACTTAAGTTTGACAAAATGGGAATTGATACATTAAAGATTGCAAGAAAGACTTTGAAGGGACTTGAAAGCAGAGGCTTGGAATATTTGTGCAATTATTATGGAATAGCAGATGAAAACCATCACAGGGCATTTAATGATGCAGAGGTTACATCTAAGTTATATAATGTGCTAATGGAAAAGTTCGGGACAGAGTGTCCGGGATTTTTTGAACCTTATCAGTTAGTATTTAAAGCGAAAAAAATGCAACCTATTACTGACAGACAAAAGAAATATTTAAAAGATTTAATGGTATATCATAAGATTGAAATAAATTTTAATATAGATGAGCTTTCAAAGAATGAAGCGTCTAAAAAAATAGACAAAATTCTTTCAGAAAAAGGCAGAATTTTTGACTAGGACATTTTTGACAGTTATGGTATACTTTGTTAAAGAAAAAGTGGGTTATTAGACCACAGTTCACAATATTAACGTTTTTTATTAATATAATAAATGTTAAAATACCTAAAATTTGATTACACTGTAATCATTAGTTTATTGGGAAAAGGAGAATGGTATGAACTTTTTTTACAACAAGAAGAATCAGAGAATTATCGCAGGAGTAATAGCAGGCTTATTAATACTTGCAATGGTTATTACAACAGTATTTAGTGTATAGAGAAGGACTTGAGGAGGCTAATTTTGAAGGGGATTAAGAAAGTAGTTTTATTAATCGCATGTGTTATTCTTACAATGGGAACGGTGTGTGTATGGGCTGCTTCTGAGGATGCAGAAGAAAAGATTAAAAACGGCGTGTCAATTGACAGCGTTGATGTAAGTGGAATGACAGCAAGCGAAGCTACAAAAGCGTTGAAGACAGTTGTGTCAGACAAGACAGCTACAACAGTAACACTTGATGTTAATGGTAAGTCAGTTCAGACTACGTTAGGGGATTTAGGATACAAGTGGGGCAATAAGACAGTAGTTGATGAAGCTGTGAATACAGGAAAGATAGGTAACATTATAAAGAGATATAAGGATGGTCTTGATTTACAGCATAATGGCATGAAGTTTAATATTGAAATGTCATTTAATAAAGATACCTTAAAAAAGAAGTTGCAAACTATTTGTGCTGATTATGAAATAAAGGCGAAGAATGCATCTTTGGAGGCTACAGGTCATGGATTTAAGATTATAAAAGAGAAAGAAGGCGTGACTGTAGACTATGATAAGACTGTAGAACAGTTATATACATATGTAACAGAGAAGTGGAATAAGAAAGCTAACATAAAGTTAACTGCCACAACTACAGTTTCAAAACCTAAGTATACAACAGAGGATTGTGAAAAGGTTTCTAACGAACCAATGGGCAGTTATACAACAGAGTTTAGTGTAGGAAGTTCTTATGCTAATAGAAACTTAAACATACAGAATGGTGCTAAGTTAATTAACGGAGCAGTTGTTTATCCGGGAGAACAGTATTCATGTAATGAAAACTTATATCCGTGGACAGAGGATAACGGATGGCATCCTGCAGGTACATATGTTGATGGTGGCGTTCAGGATAGCTTAGGTGGTGGTATTTGTCAGGTTTCAAGTACACTTTACAATGCTTTACTTAGAGCAGAGATTAAGGTTGTTAAGAGATTCCCGCATTCAATGGCAGTAGGATATGTTCCTTTGTCAGCAGATGCAGCTTTGGCAGGAGATTACAAGGATTTAGTATTTGAAAATGATACTGATGCGCCTATTTATGTTCAAGGTATTTATAATTCAGGCGGTTCAATTACTTTCAATATTTATGGACATGACACAAGAAAAGCAGGTCATTCAGTAAAATATGAAAGCAAGACTATAAAGACTACACCTGTTAAAACACAGACTAAGAAGGATTCAAGTAAGCCTGTAGGTTATTCAGAAGTTGAATCTTCAGGTCATGTAGGGTATGTGGCTGAATTATGGAAGATTACATATGAAAACGGCAAGCAGGTTAGTAAGGAATTAATACATACAAGTACTTATGCAATGTCACCAACAATTGTTGTAAAGGGAACTAAGAAGGCTTCCACAACAACTAAGAAAGATGATAGTGATAAGGACCACAAGAAGAGTAGTGAAGAGACAACAAAAAAGTCAACTTCAAGTAAGAAATCAAAAAAATCAGAATAGTTAAATAAGGCGGTGAATTATGAATCCGGGAAAAGTTTCAGAAGTAACTTATAAAAGAGCTATTTTAAAGAATTTAAATTCCAAAAACGAAGGAGTTAAACCGGGAGTAAATTCTGCAAACATACAATTAGAAGACATTACGGCTGTAGTGTCTTCTAATTGTATATTAAAGACTTTTGACGGATGTGAAGAGTTTTATGTTCAGCGAAGTATTAACAGTATTTGCGAAAAGGGCGGTGTTCCAAAAAGTTTACAATTAAGCATTACAATGCCATTGGAATTTGAAGAAAAAGAAGTAAACAGAATGATTAAAAATTTTAGAAAGTCAGCAGACAGTCATAATGTGGAAATTAACCAGTGTAATGTTTATAGAGGAGCCACTGAAGGTCCAATTATTAACATTTTTATGATTGGAACAACAGGCAATTTACTAAAAAGTGATAGCATAAAACCGGGAATGGATGTTATAATGGCAGGAACACTTGCTATTGGTGGAACATCTGTTATAGCAGAAAGATATAAAGATAAGTTAGCAGGCAAGTTTTCCGGAAGATTTATTTCAGAATGCTTGGAATTGAAAGATTACACTAGTACCGAGAAAGCTTCTGCAATAGCAATAGATGAAGGAGCTGTGTATATGCACGCTGTTTCTGAAGGAGGATTGTTTAGCGGATTATGGGAAGTGGCTTCATGTGTGGATAAAGGCATTCAGGTAGATATTAACAAGATTCCTATTTGGCAGCAGGTTATTGAAATAGCAGAATTTATGGATATTAACCCTTATTTGTTGGAAGGTTCAGGTTCGCTATTGATTGTAAGCCCTGATGGTTATAAAATAGAGGAGTCACTAAACGCTAACGGAATCTATGGAGAAGTAATCGGAAAGATAACTGACAATAAGAACAGAGTAGTTATAAATGGCGATGAAACAAGGTATTTGGAACCTCCAAGAGGTGATGAAATATACAAATTTATTTAAAAAAGGAGATTGGCAATGAGAGAAGAGATTTTACGTTTAATTGAAAAAAATAGCAGAATTGACATTCATGAAATGGCGATTCTTTTAGGAGCGAAGGAGGCGGAAGTTGCCAACGCCATAGCGGATATGGAAAAGGAAGGTGTAATATGTGGATATTACACACTTATTGATTGGGATAAAACTAACGATGAAAAAGTAACAGCATTAATCGAAGTTCGTGTTACACCACAGCGTGGAAGCGGATTTGATGAAATTGCAGAGAGAATATATAAATTTGAAGAAGTTAAGGCAGTTTATCTTATGTCAGGTGGTTTTGACTTTACAGTTATACTTGAAGAAAAAACAATGAAAGAGATAGCCCAGTTTGTATCAAGTAAGCTTTCTACTTTAGATTCAATTTTGAATACAGCAACACATTTTGTATTGAAGAAGTATAAAGACTACGGAATGATTTTAGATGAAAAACAAAAAGATGAAAGGATGTTAGTGACACCATAATGAGAGATCCATTATCAAAAGTAACAAAGGAAATTAAACCATCAGGCATTAGAAAGTTTTTTGACATTGTAAGCGAGATGAAAGATGCTATTTCACTTGGCGTAGGTGAGCCTGATTTCGATACCCCTTGGCATATTAGAGAAGAGGGGATATATAGTCTTGAGAAAGGACGTACTTTTTATACATCTAACTCAGGTCTTAAAGAGTTAAAGATGGAGGTATGCAATTACCTTAAAAGAAAATTAGATGTAGATTATGATTATAACGGCGAAGTAATGATTACTGTAGGTGGTAGTGAGGCCATTGATATTGCGATGAGAGCAATGCTTGATCCGGGTGATGAAGTTTTGATTCCACAGCCAAGCTACGTTTCATATGTTCCATGTGTTGAATTAACACATGCTGTTCCTGTCATTATTGAATTAAAGGAAGAGAACGAATTTCGCTTAACTAAGGAAGAAGTTTTAGAAAAGATAACTGACAAAACTAAGATTTTGGTTTTACCTTTCCCTAATAATCCAACAGGTTCTATTATGGAAAGAAAGGATTTGGAAGATATTGCTCAGGTTTGTATAGAAAAAGATATTTTTGTATTATCTGATGAAATTTATTCTGAATTATCTTACAAGGAAGAGCATGTTTCAATAGCATGTATTCCGGGAATGAAGGAAAGAACAGTTTTGATTAACGGTTTTTCAAAGGCTTATGCAATGACAGGTTGGAGACTTGGTTATGCGTGTGCACCAAAGGTTATTATGGATCAGATGGTTAAAATCCATCAGTTTGCAATTATGTGTGCACCTACAACAAGCCAGTATGCAGCAGTTGAAGCATTAAGAAACGGTGATGATGATGTGGCAAGAATGAAGGAGTCATACAATCAGAGAAGAAATTATCTTGTTCACGAATTAAGAGATATGGGACTTGATTGTTTTGAACCATATGGAGCATTCTATGTATTCCCAAGCATTAAGAAGTTTGGACTCACATCAGAAGAGTTTGCTACAAGATTGCTAGAGGAAGAAAAGGTTGCCGTAGTTCCGGGAACAGCTTTCGGTGATTGCGGAGAAGGTTTTCTTAGAATATCATATGCATATTCACTTGATGATCTTAAGCTTGCCCTTGGCAGAGTTAGAAAGTTCGTTGAAAGACTGGAGCAGAAGTAGACTATAAGCTTACATAATTAGCAGATGTACATTAGTGTACAGTTTTGTTAGACAGAATGGAGATAGGTTATGAATGTTATATTATTAGAGCCTGAAATCCCACAGAACACAGGTAACATAGGACGAACATGTTGCGCAACAGGCACAAAGCTTCATCTTATTGAGCCTATGGGATTTAGAATAAATGAGAAGAATCTTAAGCGTGCAGGAATGGACTATTGGGATGATTTGGACGTGACTATTTATGATAGTTTCAAAGATTTTATGGATCAGCATCCGGGAATAAAGATTTGGATGGCTACAACTAAGGCTCCACACAGATATACAGATGTAGAGTTTGGACCGGATGATTATATAATGTTTGGAAAAGAAAGCGCAGGAATACCGGAGGAGATTTTGGTAGATAATGAAGATACATGTATTAGAATCCCAATGAATCCGGAGATTAGATCATTAAATCTTGCCAATTCAGTTGCAATTGTACTTTATGAGGCATTAAGACAGAATGATTTCCATGGAATGCAGATGGAAGGTCACCTTCACAGACTGCAGTGGAAGGAATAATATAATCAGACACAAATTGATTATAGAAATAAAAAATAAATTATAAAGCATTTAGACTATTAAGTAACAATGTAAAAAATAGCCTAAATGCTTTTATTTTTTTGTGCATTATAACGTTTTTAGAGATTGTGGTCGAAAAATCTTTAAACTTCTGCTAAAATGTTTTATCGAAAGTAAAAAAAGGAGGATTTGACAATGTCAAACAACGAAATTGGTAACTCAGCAGTATATGATGCCAGAGAGTTGGGAAAAGGAAAGATGTTTCTTTTAGGTTTCCAGCATATGTTCGCCATGTTTGGTGCAACAGTTTTGGTACCACTTTTAACAGGTCTTGATGTTCAGACAACATTACTTATGGCAGGTCTTGGAACTATTCTTTTCCATATTTTTACAAAATTACAGGTTCCGGCATTTCTTGGTTCATCTTTTGCATTTCTTGGTGGATATACAACAGTATCAGGAGCTTTTGGTGACTTTGGAGTAAAAGATTCAGCCCATATGCTTCCATATGCATGTTTAGGTGTAGCTTGTGCAGGACTATTATATTTAGTTTTAGCGTTGCTAATAAAGTTAGTAGGTGTTAAGAAGGTTATGAAGTTCTTCCCACCTGTTGTAACAGGTCCTATTATTATTGCTATTGGTCTTTGCCTTGCACCATCAGCACTTAATAACTGTGCAACATGTTGGCCACTTGCCGTCGTAGCGCTTGTTATCGTAATATTATTTAATATCTGGGGAAGAGGAATGGCAAAGATTATTCCTATTCTTTTAGGTGTAGTTGGAGCATATTTATTCGCCCTTATTTTCGGAAACGGATTAGGTTTATTAGGCGAAGCAGGTCAGGTTGATGTAAAAGCTATTGCTGATGCAGCATGGATTGGTCTTCCTGTTCATATGGACGAAACAATTTTTGCAATTGACTGGAACAACAGCTCAGCAATTATTTTTGCTATTACAACAATGGTTCCAATTGCCATTGCAACAATGATGGAACATATCGGTGACATTTGTGCCATCGGTGCTACAGTAGGAAAAGACTTTATTAACCGCCCGGGTCTTCACAGAACACTTTTAGGTGACGGACTTGCTACAACATTATCATCAATTTTTGGTGGCCCTGCTAACACAACATATGGTGAAAACACAGGTGTACTCGCTCTTTCAAGAGTATATGATCCAAGAGTAGTAAGAATTGCAGCTTATCTTGCAATGTTATTCTCATTCTCACCTAAGTTTGCCATGATTATTCAGGCTATGCCATCAGGTATCGTTGGTGGTATTTCATTTATGCTTTATGGAATGATTGCAGCAATCGGTGTTCGTAATGTAGTAGAAGCACAGGTTGACTTTAAGAAGAGCAGAAACGTTATCGTTGCAGCTATTATCGTTGTGTGTGCTTTAGGTATCAAGTTTAGTTCAGGAATGGGCGCAGATGTATTAAGCGGAGTTGACGGAGCAGTTTCATTCTCAATCGGAGGAGTAGTAATCAGCCTTTCAGGACTTGCAGTTGCATCAATTGCAGGAATTATCCTTAATGCAGTATTCCCAGACAAAGATGAAGTGAACGACGTAACAGAATCCAAATAATAAATTAATGTAATTACAGTGTCAAAAGGTCCTATCCCAATTATTCCAGTACAAAAAGGGAAAGGTGAATTGGAATTTTGATATTTTAATTAAGTATCACAAAAAAATGGATGCCAGCAAACAATAGGCAGATTTTCGAAATTTTGCGAGTATAGTGTACAGCGATAAAACTACTGTCCGAGCGAAGCGAGTTTAGTTTTTCGCTGTACGATAGACGACGGAGCAAAATAAGAAAATCAACGTGTTTGAGGGCATCCATTTTTTTGTGATACGACAAGTGGCAAATTACCTGTTAATGGTAACAATTCCTTTGTTAGTCTGTATCAATCCTTCATCTTTCATTTTCTTTAATTCTCTACTCATGGCACTTCTGTCAACTGAAAGATAGTCCGCAAGGGCAGTCATTGTGAAGGGAAGCTTGAAAGTATTGCTTCCGGATTTCGAAGACAAAATTTCAAAATAATTATTTAAACGGTCACGTATGGTTCGACCACTTAAAACTTCAAGATGTTCACAGATAGATCTTGTCTTATCTGAAATTATAACAAGAATATTATTAACTAACTGGCTGTGATGTGGACAAGCTTTCGAGCATCTTTTTATAATGTGTTCATAATCAATAAAACGAACAACGCAGTCACATGTAGCTTCAAGAGAAATGTTTTCAGGACAGGCATAGTGATAAAAGAGCTGACCGAAAAGATCACCACGACATAATTGCTCAAGAATAGTCTGGGTTCCGTTAGGAAGAAAATGTATAACCCTTGCGCTACCTGACTCGATTATACCTACCCCTATATTGTTGTCGTCATAGAAGCAGATAACTTCTCCGGATTTATAAGTTCTGGTATACGTTTTAAAACAGTGCATCATTTCAGCCTGTTGCTGTTCTGAAATATTGTAAAACAAATCTGTTTTTGTTATTTCCATAAATAAACTCCAATCTATATTGATATAACTATTGTATAAAAATTTTTATCATGAATATGTTGCAAATGCAACAGAAAAATAAAAACAATCATCATATAATAAGAATGTAAAGAAAATATATACCAGGATTGCACTTTATAAAGTGAAAAACGTTAAATTTTAAAAACGAAAATAATTCCTTCTTAACGTTGCAAAAAAAAAGATAAAGTGTTATATTATTCACAGTTAGTGAAAATTACTTTTATTGTGTCTAGTTGCGTCTTTTTGACAATTAAACACGGCACTGGCTAATATTTTTGAGAGGTGTATGATATGGATACAATAACATGCATTAAAACAAGAAGAAGTGTTAGAAAGTTTAAACAGGAACCAATATCTAAGGATATTATTGAAGATTTGGTTTTGGATGCTTCGTATGCGCCTTCTTGGAAGAATACTCAGACAACACGATATATTGCAATAACAGATGCTGAGATTAAAGCTAAGCTTGCAGAGGAATGTTGTGCAGAGCACAACAGAGGAATTATTAATGGAGCACCACTTCTTATTGCTACATTAATAGTGGACAAGCGTTCAGGTTTTGAGAGAGATGGCAGTTATTCCACATCTCGAAAAGATTGTTGGCAGGCATTTGACAATGGCATTGCTACACAGACATTGTGTTTGGCAGCTAATGACAAAGGCTTGGGAACAGTAATAATGGGATTGTATGACATCGATAAAGCAGAAGAGATTATCGGGGTTCCCGAGGGACAGTTACTTATGGCACTTGTTGCTGTAGGTTATCCTGATGAAGAACCTGGTGTTCCAAAGAAGAAGACAGTAGATGATTTATTAAGCTATCGTTAGTCATTCACTATATTTTATGCTTTACATTTATTTTTAGGAGGAAAAACAAGATGAGAGAAGAATGGAAAGGATTTACTACAGGCGAATGGGCAAAAGAAGTCAACGTCAGAGATTTTATCCAGAAGAACTACACACCATATGATGGTGATGCAAGTTTCTTAGCAGGTCCTACACAGGCAACAACAGATTTATGGAATCAGGTACTTGATCTTCAGAAACAGGAAAGAGCAGCAGGCGGCGTACTTGATATGGATACAAAGGTTGTACAGACAATCACATCACACGGCGCAGGTTACTTAGATAAAGATAAAGAAACTATTGTTGGTTTCCAGACAGATAAGCCTTTCAAGAGAGGTCTTCAGGTTAACGGTGGTATCCGTATGGCAATGAAGGCTTGTAGTGACAATGGATACGAAGTAGATCCAGAAGTTGTAGATTTCTACACAAACTACAGAAAGACTCATAACGCTGGTGTATTTGATGCTTACACACCAGAAATCAGAACATGTAGAACAAACCACATCGTAACAGGTCTTCCAGATGCTTACGGACGTGGACGTATCATCGGCGACTACAGAAGAGTTGCATTATACGGTGTTGATACACTTATCACAGATAAGGAAGCTCAGAAAGCAGCTACACCTACAGAAATGAGACCAGAAGTTATCCGTGATAGAGAAGAATACTCAGAACAGATTAGAGCTCTTAAAGAATTAAAAGAATTAGGTAAGATTTACGGATTTGATATTAGCAGACCAGCTCAGAACGTACAGGAAGCTATTCAGTGGATGTACTTCGGATACCTTGCAGCAGTTAAGGAACAGAACGGTGCAGCTATGTCATTAGGACGTACTTCAACATTCATCGATATCTATGCTGAAAGAGATTTAGCTAACGGAACATTTACAGAAGAACAGATTCAGGAATTCGTTGACCACTTCATCATGAAGTTAAGATGTGTTAAGTTCGCAAGAACACCTGAATACAACCAGATTTTCGCTGGTGATCCAGTTTGGGTTACAGAAGCAATCGGTGGTGTTGGTATTGACGGACGTCACATGGTTACAAAGATGTCATTCAGATATCTTCATACATTAGAAAACTTAGGTGCAGCTCCAGAACCAAACCTTACAGTTCTTTGGTCAACAAGACTTCCACAGGACTTCAAGAAATACTGTGCTAAGCTTTCAATTGAATACTCATCAATGCAGTACGAAAGTGATGACTTAATGAGACCAATCAATGGTGATGACTATGGTATCGCTTGTTGTGTATCTTCAATGAGAATCGGTAAGGAAATGCAGTTCTTCGGAGCTAGAGCAAACCTTGCTAAATGTTTACTTTACGCTATCAACGGTGGTGTTGATGAAAAGACTAAGGTTCAGGTAGGACCTAAGTACAGACCAATTACAGCAGAATATCTTGATTATGATGAAGTAATGGAAAGATATGAAGACATGATGAAATGGTTAGCAGACGTTTATGTTAACGCTCTTAACATCATTCACTACATGCATGATAAATATTCATATGAAAGAATCCAGATGGCTTTACATGATGCTCATGTAACAAGATGGTTCGCAACAGGTGTTGCAGGACTTTCAGTAGTAGCTGACTCACTTTCAGCTATCAAGTATGCTAAGGTTAAAGCTATCAGAGATGAAGATGGAATCGTAGTTGACTATGAAACAGAAGGTGACTTCCCTAAATATGGTAACGATGATGACAGAGTTGACCAGATCGCAGTTATGATCGTTAACAAGTTCATGGGTTACTTAAGACAGCACTTCACATACAGAGATAGTGTTCCAACACAGTCAATCCTTACAATTACATCAAACGTAACATACGGAAAGAACACAGGTAACACACCTGACGGAAGAAAGATGGGACAGCCATTCGCACCAGGTGCTAACCCACTTCATGGTAGAGATACACACGGTGCTGTAGCATCACTTGCATCTGTAGCTAAGATTCCTTTCGAAAACGCTAGAGATGGTATCTCAGATACATTTACAGTAGTTCCAGATGCACTTGGAAAAGACTGTGACGTATTTACAGGTGATCTTGACGCTGATGCACTTGGTCTTGATATTGATGAAATCATCAAGCAGCAGCAGTTATAATAAATATAAATAAAAAGGAAAATCAGAATGTCAACAGGAATAATTCATTCAACAGAAAGTTGCGGAACAGTAGACGGACCGGGCGTGAGATTTGTAGTGTTCTTTAAAGGGTGTCCTATGAGATGTGCGTATTGTCACAATCCTGACACATGGTCAATGGAAGGCGGTACGGAAATGACCGTTGATGAATTGCTTAAAGAATATGAAACAAAGAAATTTTTCTACCAAAGTGGAGGTATTACTGCCACAGGTGGTGAACCCATGGTTCAGATTGATTTCCTTACTGAACTGTTTACTGAAGCACATAAGCGAGGAATTCATACCTGTCTGGATACATCAGGTGTAACATTTAGACCTGATGATCCGGCAAATCTGATGAAAGTAGATAAATTACTTGAAGTAACCGATTTGGTTATGCTGGATATTAAACATATTAATCCGCAAGAACATTTAAAACTTTGCAAGCAGCCTAATGATAATATTTTGGCTTTTGCAAAATATCTTGATAAAAAAGGTATTCAGATGTGGATAAGACATGTTGTTGTACCACATATAACTTTAAATAAAGAGTACTTATATGAATTGGGACTTTTTATAGGTCAGTTAAAAATGGTTAAGGCTTTGGATATATTGCCATATCATGATATGGCAAAACCTAAGTACGAGAAACTTGGCATGGATTACCCATTGAAGGATATAGAGCCTGCTACCAAAGAAATGGCAGTAGCTGCTCGAAAAATAGTGTTGCAGGGATTTAAAGAATCCAGAATTAAGTTATTACAAGAGAATAAATAGGAGGTAATAAAAATGGCAGCAAGCGAAAAACAGATTGATAATTTAGTTTCTTTAATAGATGGATATGCACAGGAAGGTGGTTACCATCTTAATGTTAACGTATTAAACAGAGATACATTACTTGATGCTCAGAAGCATCCAGAAAAATATCCACAGCTTACAATCCGTGTATCAGGATACGCTGTAAACTTCATTAAGTTAACAAAAGAACAGCAGGATGACGTTATCCACAGAACATTCCACGGAAGTCTATAAGATAACGACAAGAAATGATCCTTTATCGCCATATCGGGGTTTCCCGGTATGGCGATTTTTTATTGCTAAATAATAAAATTTGTTTATAATTATAAAAAGAGTGTTTTACTCAAATATATAGTAAAAGAGGCGAGAATTATGCATAATATAGTTTCAAAATTACTTATTTACGGAGATATGCCTAAAGATTCCATTCTTATGGAACTTAGTGACATTATTAGAGAATATAAAAGTGGTGACTATAAGAAAGATGAAATAATCACTAGGATATATAATCAGATTAAGAGAATTCTGGAAGTATCAACAGATTATGCTTTCGATAAGAATTTGTGGCACAACTATCTTACATATTTATTAATAACAAATGAGAACCCATTTAGCTTAACATGTGAAAAGGTTGGAGCAAGTGTGGGAACAGTAAACAGTTTTGCAAAGAATGACTTTAAGCAGTTCAAGGCCTTATTTGATTATGACTTTAAGCCAATGGAAGAAGAGCTTGGTATTGACTGTTTTACAAAGATTGAAAATTATCAGGCAATTGGGAAACCTGAACTTATGTACAATAAGAATGTTAGTGAAAAGGTTAGAGATTTAAGCGAAAAGCTTGAAAGCGCTAAGGATGAAGAAGAATTTTTTGATCACGTAACACAGTTTTATAAAGATTATGGTGTTGGAATGTTTGGTCTTAATAAGGCGTTCAGAATTTCAGACAACAATGGCAAGGTTGAATTCCAGGCTATTAACAATATGGAAAAAGTTATGCTTGATGACCTGGTTGGATACGAAATTCAGAAAAAGAAACTTGTTGATAATACAGAAGCTTTCGTACAGGGAAGAAAGAGCAACAACTGCTTATTATTTGGTGACAGCGGTACAGGTAAATCTACAAGTATTAAGGCTATTGTTAACGAATACTATGATCAGGGACTTAGAATGATCGAAATATACAAGCACCAGTTTAAAGACCTTTCTAACGTTATAGCTATGATAAAGAATAGAAACTACAAGTTCATTATTTATATGGATGACCTTTCATTTGAAGAATTTGAAATTGAGTACAAGTTCTTAAAGGCAGTAATTGAGGGGGGCGTTGAAACAAAACCTGAGAATATTTTGATTTATGCAACATCTAACAGAAGACATCTTATTAAAGAAACATGGAATGACAGAAGTGATGTTCAGGTTGATAATGGAATGCATAAGTCAGATACTATGGAAGAAAAATTATCACTTGTACATAGATTTGGTGTTACAATTAACTACTCAAAACCTACACAGAAGGAATACTTTGATATTGCAATTGAATTGTGTAGAAGATTAGGTGTTGAACTTAGTGATGATGAAATCAAGGCTGAAGCAAATAAATGGGAATTAAGCCATGGTGGAATTTCAGGTAGAACAGCACAGCAGTTTGCTAACTATCTGGCAGGTCAGCAGAAATAGTAATTATTATGTGTGGGTAACTTTTCAATAATAATCAACATATGTAGATAAATCTTGCAAGGTTGTTAAAAAAATTAACCTTGCAAGATAAAAGAAAAATAAAAAATAAAATTTTTTTGAAAAAAATTAAAAAAGTACTTGCATTGTTATGGTGACTATGCTAGAATACTTTTTGTCGCGAGACATTGGCCCATCGCCAAATGGTAAGGCACTGGACTCTGACTCCAGCATTTTCAAGGTTCGAATCCTTGTGGGCCAGCTTTAAACCACTTCGTTATGAAGTGGTTTTTTTCTTTCTAAGATTATCAAAATTCATTTGTAAAGCTAAGAATATATTTATAGTCTGTAATCCTGTATCCTATTTTACACAACTGCTTGGATTGAAAGCATAGAAGTTCTTTTTGTCCATGTCTTCAGTTACCATTCGTAGAGCTTCGCCAAAACGTTGAAAATGAACAATTTCTCTTGCTCTTAAGAATTTAATAGGTTCTCGAACATCACTTTCTTTTACAAGAGATAGGATATTATCGTATGTTTTTCTGGCTTTTTGTTCCGCAGCCATATCTTCTATAAGGTCTGCAATAGGATCACCACAAGATTGGAAGGTAGTAGCTGAGAAAGGAACACCTCCGGCAGACTGTGGCCATACGCCCAAAGTGTGGTCGACATAGTATTTCTCAAAGCCTGCAAGGTCAATATCATCACAAGGAAGGTCTTTTACAAGCTGGGAAACAATGGAACCGACCATTTCGAGATGCCCAAGTTCTTCCACCGCAATATCGTTGATTAAACCTGCAACTTTAGGGTTTTTCATTGCAAATTTCTGTGACATATAACGCATTGCGGCCGCTGATTCTCCGTCAGGACCCCCATACTGACTCAAAACTATTTGAGCAATTTTTGGACTTTTGATTTTAATATTTACAGGATACTGTAATCTTTTTTCATAATTATACATTAGCAGTTACCTCCTTCCCAAGGCATTGGACCTTTATTCCAGTCCCAGTAGTCCTTATTTGCTACATCATATGCCGAAAGAGGTCCAAAATTGTGGGTGTACATTTTCCACGCCTCTTCCCGCATTTCCTTCGCCTTGTGATAGTATTCAAGGGCTTCCATGCAATTGGGATGTGTATCAAGGAACAGCTTTACATCATCCATTGCAAAACTTGCCTTAGTAATAATATCCATAAGCTTTTCTTTACTCATATCACATTTCATCGTCCACATCCCCTTCCAACATAAGGTTTATAAAGTTCCTTGAATATGGTTCCACAGCCTATAGCCTGGTCAATGTCATAAACATCCTGCCATTTTTGCCACGGAACAAAACACATACCGGGAGCCATATGGTCGACATGTTCTGTTCCACGGTCACACCCCTCATTGTTCCGTTTCATATTGCAACAACAACCCTGATTATCATAAGTCATATTGCAACCACATCTATGGTTATCATTTCCGACACTGTGATTCATAGTATTGCGTTCCATACCACGATTTGGGTTATCCATTTTTCGTTCTCTCACATTGTTGTTCATTTCACATCCACATTCCTGTCCCGACATAGGTCTGCCACATGGCATCATTCTGTTACAATTACCACGATTATATCTTCCGTTTCTTGGCGTATTCATATTGTTATGATTAAAACAATTTGCGTTTTGATTGCAATTGTTACAGTCCATAAAAATCTCCATTTTCTTTTTGTTCTACAGTATTATTCTATGCATAAAATAATTTGGTGTTAAATAAAAATAAAAAAATAAAATAAATGCAATATTTTTTGAAAACCCTTCGTTTAATATGTAAAGACACAAGGAAAGCTAGCAAAATAAAGTGACTTTGAAACAACAGTAAGGAAGACTATGAAAAATCAGTATTAAATCAAGAAGGATACACAAAACAAGGAGGTAGGAGCTATGAGGAAAACATCAAAATTTTTATTTGCAACAGCTATGGCAGTAACTGTTTTGGCATTGGCTAATCCATCACCAACAGTAATGGCTAAATCAAAAGGGAAAAAATCAAAGGTAGTATACACACTTAAAAAAGGCACACTTACAATATCAGGAAAAGGTGAAATGCCTAAGAAAATGACTTTCAAAAATAATAAGAAAGTTAAAAAAGTAGTTATTAAAAACGGTGTAACGTCAGTTTCAGACAAAGCATTTTATAAGTGCAAAAACTTGTCAAAAGTAACAATTGGCAAATCGGTTAAGAAAATAGGAATTGATAGTTTTAATGGAACAAAAATTAAGAAAGTAACAATTCCTAAGAAAGTAAAAGAAATCGGTCAGGATGCTTTTGAAAATTGTAAGCAGTTAGAAAATATCACATTACCAGGAAAGTATACATTAAAAAAGAAAAAAGGTGATGACGCTTATGCAACAATTATGGGCGGTTCAATGGCTGACACAGTAACTTTTTCAACAAGTATTGATTTAAAGACAGTTACATATGTTAATTCTAATGTTTTTGATGTTAGTGCAAATGACAAGAATTATACATCAAAGTCAGGAATGATTTACACAAAGGACGGAAAAACTCTTGTAAGAGTATCAGCAGGAACAAAGGAACTTTCAATAGATGAAGGTTGTGAAACATTTGCATTACAGTCAATTCTCTATGCAAGACATTTTGATGGAGATGATTATGTAGTTTGTGACAAACTTGAAAAGATAAGGATTCCGGCATCAGTTAAGAAGATTGATTATAATGCATATCAGGCAGGAGATTATCATGAAAGATTTGATATTGGAAAGGATATAGTAATTTCAGGCGCAGACTTAGATGGAGAAAGTGTTGTGAACCTTTGCAACCGTACAAACCTTTCTACATGGGAAAATATTGCAAAGCAGGTTCCAAGTATCAAAGTTGAGAATGGAATGTATATTTCAAAGGACAACGTTTTAATAGGCTATGAAGGAAAAAGTGAAAAACTTGTTGTTCCTGAAGGAATTACAACAATTGCCAACAATGTTATAAAAGGCGAAGGATACAATCCTGACAGCAAGATTGCAAAGGAGATTGTTATTCCTGATACTGTAAAAGTAATAGAAGACAGAGCGTTCTTTAGCAGATATAACCTTGAAAAAGTTACATTGCCAAAGAATCTTACAGAAATAGGTGATTATGCATTTTTTGAATGCAACATAAAGGAAATTGAAATACCTAATACTATTACAAAATGGGGCAAAAATGTTTTCTCAAGTTGTGCACTTGAAAAAGTTACAATTCCAACAAATATAAAAGAAATCCCAGAGGGAATGTTTGATGCATGTTATAAATTAAAAAATATTGTGATTCCTGATAATATCGAAAAAATAAATGAGGGTGCTTTTTGGGATTGCAGAAACCTTGAAAGTGTAACAATAGGAAAAAATGTAAAGAGTATTGGAAAGTATGCATTTCAAAATACAAAATTGACAACAATTACAATTCCGTCAAATGTACAAAAAATAGATTTTAATGCATTTTGTGGCTGCGATTCTTTGGAAAAGTTTGTAATTGAAGGAAAGACAGATATTGCCAATGGCGTATTTGATAACACTTCTAATGTAGTTTTGGATTACAGATTAGGAGCACAGTATAACAAAACAAGTGTACAGATAAATAATTTTAAAAGAGACAAGAAAAATTATCTTAAAGTAAAGGCTTCATGGGCTAAGGTTAAAGGCATAAGCGGTTATGAAGTAAAAGTTGCAACAGACAAGAAGTTCAAAAAGAATGTTAAAAATGTAAAAGTAAATGAAACAAAAACAACTGTAACAGTTAAGCAGAAAGTTAAAAATGTTTACAATATAAAGAGAGTCTATGTTAAGGTAACTCCATACACATATGTTAATGGGAAAAAAGTGTATGGAAAATCACAAACAGACTTAATGAAATAAACTAAGATTATAATGGCTTAACAGCAACAAAACCCAGAAAAACTTAATATTATGGTAATAACCCGGGAAATCAGAAAGGTAACAAACAAGATTTCCCGGGTATTATATTTTGTATAGAAGAAATATAACTGTTGGTTTTTGTCAGAAACTGGGGTATACTAGGTTTCGTGGAATAAAGTTTTGGAGGTAATTATGAGAAATTGTTTAGTTGCACAGTCTGGTGGACCGACTGTGGCTATTAACTCAAGCTTGGCGGGAGTAATTCAGGGAGCAATCGACAGCAAAAAGTTTGACAAGGTTTACGGCTCTCTTAATGGTGTACAGGGACTTTTAAATGGATGCCTTATGGATTTGACTGAAAAAGTTGAACAGGTTCCTATGTTTATTGAATTGTTAAAAAAGTCACCTTCTATGTATTTAGGTTCATGTAGATATCAGTTACCTGATTATACAGAAGACGATGCACCATATGCATATATTTTTAATAAGTTTGAAACATATGAAATAGATGCATTTTTCTATATTGGCGGAAATGATTCTATGGACACGGTAGACAAGCTTAACACATATGCAAAAGCTGTTGGAAAGGATGTTAAGATAGTTGGTATTCCTAAGACTATTGATAATGATTTGTGTATTACAGACCATACACCGGGCTATGGTTCAGCAGCAAAATATGTGGCATCTACTTTACTGGAAATAGGTCACGACACATCAATTTATCCAATTAACAGCGTAACTATTGTAGAAATTATGGGACGTGATGCAGGGTGGCTTACAGGGGCTTCAGTCCTTGCAAGAAATAAATATAATCATGCACCTCATCTTATTTATTTGCCGGAAGTTGCTTTCGATGAGGCTCAGTTTATTGAAGATGTAAGAGAGGCAATTAAGAAATACAATAACGTTGTAATTGCTGTTTCAGAGGGAATCAAAAATGCAGAAGGAAAGTACATTAGTGCCACATCTGCAGTGGAAGATACTTTTGGACACAGCCAGTTAAGCGGAACAGGAAAGTGCTTAGAATATATTATTAAGCAGAATCTTCAGGTAAAGGTTCGTTCTGTTGAAATTAATATTTTGCAAAGATGTGCTGCACATATGTCTTCTATTACAGATATTGGCGAAGCATTCAGACTTGGGCGTCACGCAGTTGAAACTGCACTTGAAGGCAAGTCAGGCGTTATGGTTACAGCAATCAGAAAAGCTAACGAACCATATAGTGTTAAAATGGGAGACACAGATGTTAAAAATGTGGCAGGCCTTGTAAAACATGTTCCAAGAGAATGGATTAACGAAAGAGGAAATGATGTAACACAGGATTTTGTTGATTACGCATATCCGCTTATTCTTGGGGAACCGGTTGTTAAGTATGAGAGAGGAATTCCTGATTATTTGGATGTTTCTCATTTGTATCCTAATAACTAAAGTAGAGAACAAACTTCACAATAATTTTATAAAAGTGCAAAAACATAGTTATATTAGCGAATATTAGTGTTGCAATACTACCGAAATGGGTTATAATATAAGCAGTTGTTTAAAAATTAACAATGAATGAATTTTACGGAGGTACATTATGTTAGTATCAGCTAAAGAAATGTTAGAAAAAGCTAAAGCAGGCCACTATGCAGTAGGTCAGTTTAATATCAACAACCTTGAATGGACAAAGTCAATTCTTTTAACAGCAGAAGAATTAAAGAGTCCTGTTATTTTAGGTGTATCTGAAGGTGCTGGAAAGTACATGACAGGATACAAGACAGTAGTAGGAATGGTTAACGGAATGATGGAAGAACTTGGAATTACAGTTCCAGTTGCTCTTCACTTAGATCATGGTTCATATGAAGGATGTTTAAAGTGTGTTGAAGCAGGATTTTCATCAATCATGTTCGACGGTTCACATTATCCAATCGAAGAAAACATCGAAAAGACTAAAGAATTAGTTAAAATTGCTAACGAACACGGTATGTCACTTGAAGCAGAAGTTGGTTCAATCGGTGGTGAAGAAGACGGTGTTATCGGTAGGGGTGAATGTGCAGATCCTGATGAATGTAAGGCTATTGCTGATTTAGGAGTAACTATGTTAGCAGCAGGTATTGGTAACATTCATGGTAAATATCCAGCAAACTGGGAAGGATTAAGCTTTGAAACATTAGCAGCAGTTAGTGAAAAAGTTGGTAATATGCCATTAGTTCTTCATGGTGGTACAGGAATTCCTGCAGACCAGATTAAGAAAGCTATCTCACTTGGCGTTTCAAAGATTAACGTTAATACAGAATGTCAGCTTTCATTTGCTGAAGCTACAAGAAAATACATCGAAGCTGGTAAGGACTTAGAAGGAAAGGGATTCGATCCTCGTAAGTTACTTGCACCAGGTGCTGAAGCAATCAAAGCAACAGTAAAAGAAAAAATGGAACTTTTCGGTTCAGTTGGAAAAGCTGAATAATCCATACAAAAATAAAGCAAGAATACATGCCCCGGCAAAAGCCGGGGTTTTTCTTTTGGCAGGAGGAGATTCCTATACATAATGATATAATTGATTATTTTGCTATGTTAGATAATCTAATCAAAAATCATTTATATAATTCTTGATTAAAGTTTAAAAAGTATTTATACTTTACTAAGAAAGGTTATGATATGAAAACTAACAAAAAAGAATTAGGAAAAGAACAGAATACAAAAATAGAATCTGAAAAAACAGAAAATAATAAATCAATTGAAACAGATGAAAAAAATTCTACAACAATTGAAGGGAAAAAACCAAGCTTGGATGACTTATCACCTAAGTCTAAGAAGTTTGCAAAAATTTATAATGCTGTAAGATTCCTTGTGATTATTGCGGCAGGAGTAGCCTTGATTTATGCGTCTTACAGCCTGACAGAATCTTATTTGAATTACAAGGATGATGAGAAGAAGTATGCAAGTCTTAACGATATGTTTGTACAGGATGCTAAAGGGAATACAGGCTCAGATAGTAGTGCCGGTTTAAATGGAAACAAAGCTTTAAATAATAGCGAGATTTCAGACAGCAATTCAACTGCCAATAGCACAAATTCCAATACTTCAAACACAGGCTCAAGCACCACAAGTTCAAACAGTTCAAGTTCAGACACCTTAAACTACAGCGCTGATAGCAAGAAGTGGGTTTGGAACTATGATGCCATGCTTAAGTATAATGATGAGGCAAAGGGGTATATTAAGTTAGACGGTACAAGAATACAGTATCCGATTTTTGAACATAGTGATAACAAGTATTATTTAAAGCATGGTGCAGACAAGATTTATAATGGAGCAGGTGCGATTTTTATTGACTATAGAACAGCAGGTCTTGAAGGAGATATGTGTATTTTGTATGGGCACAATATGCTTGACGGTTCTATGTTTAAAGAAATTATGAATTTTAGAGATAAGGATTTCTGCAAGAAACATCCGACTTTTGATATTTATATTGGTCGTAAGCATTACATTTATTATGTTTTCTCTGTTTTTTCGGGAAAAGACGTTGATGAGAAGATTTACCAGTATGGTTTTGAAAATAAAAGCGATTTCCAGAGCTGGATTGACAGAGTTTACAGCAAGAGTACATACAAGTTTGATACAAGAAAGCCAACGACGGATGACAAGATTATTATGTGTTCAACATGTGTGGACGACTATGGAAACAGACAGCTTGTTTGTATGTACAGAGGGGAAGAAGTTGTGGATTAGGGACTTTCACTTAATTTTATTAAGAAAAAGGTTTAAAAAATTAGATAAATACTCATATGCTATTGATTTTTGTAAAGAAATGATGTAAGTTATGACACGTACAGAGCAAAAAAGCTCAACCGCTAAATGAGATTAAGGACAAGGACGTTCTTCAAAAATGAAGTTTGGAGAAGTGTCCTTTTTTTATAAGTGACGTTCATTAGTGTATTTACTATCATAAATGCCATTTATAAAACTTTAAGATGAAATTGTTAATTATATTTATTATAGCGGACGAAAAATTTGTTGTATAGGAAAGGAACAGAACTATGGGAGTAAACATTGAAAAAGTTTTTGGGGAAAACGTATTTGACGATGCAGTAATGAAAGTTCGTTTACCAAAGAGCGATTACGAAACAGTTAAGAAACTTATGTACGAAGGCGGTGAAATCACAGAAGATTTAGCAGATGTGGTTGCACAGGCAATGAAGGAATGGGCGTTGGAAAAAGGTGCTACACACTTTACACATGTGTTCCAGCCATATGTAATTTCAGTAGGAGCTGAAAAACATGATTCATTTGCTTCTGTTCCAATAGATGGAAAAATCGAAAACACATTTACAGGAAAAGATTTATTAATGGGTGAACCTGATGCTTCATCTTTCCCTTCAGGTGGTTTAAGAGCTACTTGCGGAGCAAGAGGATATACAGCATGGGATATTACATCACCTGTTTATGTTAAAGAAGATACCCTTTGTATTCCAACGGCGTTTTGCTCATATACAGGGGAATCACTTGATACAAAGACACCATTACTTAAAGCAATGCATGCAGTAAGTAAGCAGGGTGTAAGACTTATGAGATTATTCGGTGATCAGGATACTAAGAGAATTTTTTCTTATGTAGGACCTGAACAGGAATACTTCTTAGTAGACAGAGAAAAGTATTTAAAGAGACCTGACCTTATGTATTCAGGACGTACACTTTTCGGAGCAATGCCTCCTAAGGGACAGGAAATGGACGACCATTACTTTGGAGCAATTAAGCCTAGAGTAAAAGCTTTTATGGAAGATATTAACGTTCAGTTATGGAAATTAGGTATTACAGCAAAAACAGAACATAACGAGGTTGCACCTGCTCAGCATGAAATTGCACCAATTTTTTCAATTTCAAATGTAGCATTAGACAACAACCTTTTAGTAATGGATGTATTAAAGAAAACAGCTACAAAGCATGGTCTTGTATGTTTATTACATGAAAAACCATTTGATGGAATCAATGGTTCAGGTAAACATAATAACTGGTCGCTTACAACTGATGACGGAATTAACTTGTTTAAGCCAGGTAAGAAACCTGAAGAAAATAAATTATTCCAGTTAGTACTTGCCTGCACAATGGCAGCAGTTGACAGACATGCAGTATTATTAAGACTTGCAGCATCAAATACAGGTAACGATCACAGATTAGGAGCTAACGAAGCACCTCCAGCAATTATTTCAATGTATCTTGGTGATCAGGTTGGAGATATTGTAGAGCAGATTCTTAAGAACGGTAAGGCTACTTCAAGTCTTTCATCAGGAACACTTGAATTTGGTATTAAGAAACTTCCTGTACTTGAAAAAGATCCTACAGATAGAAATAGAACATCACCTTTTGCATTCACAGGTAACAGATTTGAATTTAGAATGGTTGCTTCATCTAACTCAATTGGTGATACAAATACAGTGCTTAACGCAATGATGGCAGAAGCATTTAGCGAAGCTTGCGATGCCCTTGAAGGAGCAGCAGATTTCGATAAGGCAGTTGAAGAATATACAGCTAAGTTAATGAAAGAACATGCAAGAATCGTATTTAACGGTAACGGATATTCAGAAGAATGGCCAATTGAAGCTGAAAAGAGAGGACTTCCTAACTGCAGATCAATCGTTGATGCAATCCCTGCATTAGTAGACGATACAACAGTTGCAATGTATGAGAAATTCAACATTTTATCAAAGGCTGAATTGGAAGCAAGAAAAGAAATTCTTTTTGAACAGTATGCAGGCGTACGTAACATTGAAGCATTAACAATGGTTGAAATGTCAAACAGAATCATTATGCCGGCAGTTACAAAATATACAAAGGATCTTGCTGATACAGTTATCGCTGTTAAGGAAGCAGGAGCTGACGCATCAGTTCAGGCTGGATTATTAGGAGAAATCTCAGCTAAGTTAGCAGAAACAAAGAAAGCTACAACAGCACTTGCTGAAATTGTAGAAGAAGCAAAAGCTAAGGATGACAGTAAGGCAATTGCAATATCATACAAGGACGACGTAATGGCAGCTATGGCAGCTTTAAGAAAGCCTGTAGATGAGCTTGAAGTAATTATGCCTAAGGAAGTATGGCCAATGCCTACATATGGTGATTTAGTATATGAAATCGATAAATAAAAGGCAATAACAATAGAATAATTTTGTTAGAGCAATACAAATAAAGTAGGGATACTGTTTTTGAGTAAAGACGGTATCCCTATTTTTTGTGCTATAATGTTAAAAAATCTTATTTCACCTGAGATTGATAAAGGTGAAATAATGAGCTATATCTGTTGCATAAATGCCAATAATTGTATAAAATAATATCTATGCGATTAAAAAGAAAAGGTGAATAAATGAAAACAATATTAGATATTATTTTATTATTAGTAGGATTTGTGCTTCTTATAAAAGGAGCAGACTATTTTGTAGACGGAAGTTGTGCAGTGGCGAAGAGACTTAGAGTACCATCAATAGTAATCGGACTTACAATTGTGGCAGTTGGAACTTCCCTGCCGGAACTTGCAGTAAGTACATTTGCAGCAGTTAAACATTCTAATGCCATAGCACTTGGAAACGTGGTAGGTTCTAACATATTTAATCTTTTGATGGTAATTGGCATTACTGCATTATTTAAAGATATGTTAGTAAAAAAATCCATACTAAAAAGAGAAATGCCACTTTTGCTTATAATATCAGTACTGTTAATATTTTTGGCAGGAGATATTTTATGGTTTGGAGGAATAATTAAGAAAAACAACATTTTCCTATTTGAAAATGGATCAACAATGGTAGGAAATGTTAACAGAATTGATGGTATATTATTGCTTGTACTTTTCGTAGGATTTATAGCCTGGACTGTAAGTTATGCTTTAAAAGAAAGAACAGAAGAAGATGGTACCGATGAAGTTATAATGCTTTCAAAAAGAAAAAGTGCAATTTTCATAGTTTGTGGTGCAATTGCCATAGCGGTAGGAGGACAGGTTGTTGTAGACAGCGCAAAGAGTCTGGCTCTTGCAGCAGGAATGTCTGAAACATTGGTAGGACTTACAATTGTAGCAATGGGAACATCACTTCCTGAACTTGTAACATCAGCAGTTGCAGCTTCCAAGGGAGAGGCAGACCTTGCAATAGGAAATGTTGTAGGTTCAAACATTTCAAACATTCTTTTAGTACTTGGACTATCAGCGACAATTTCATCAGTTGGAGTTACGGCAATGAACTTCGTGGACATAATAGTTTCATTGGCTGCCACAATTATCGTGTTTATTGTTGCATCAACACAGAGAACAATTAAGAAGAAAGAAGGAATCTTTCTTGTAATAATTTATGCATTCTATATGGCATACATTATTTGCAGACAGAGTTATGGATAAAAATGAAAAAAGAGCTTCACGTTTCGTGAAACTCTTTCCGTGCAAAAAGGATGCAACGCACGCATCCTTTCCGCAAATATATTCTAATAATAAAAAAGGGAGGGAATCGGATTAAATCCGATTCAAAAAAATTATGAAAAAACATAAACAAATGATTAATTTCTTTTGTTTATGTTTGTATTATAATTTTAAAACGTGAAAAAAGAGTGTTTTACGTGTAAAAGAAATATGAACAAAATGTAAAAGTTAAAGGAGATATTAAAATGGCAGAAAAAAATCCAATAGTAACAATTGAAATGAACAACGGAGATGTTATGAAAGCTGAACTTTATCCTGAAGTTGCGCCTAACACAGTTAACAACTTTATCAGCCTTGTAAACAGAGGATACTATGATGGAATTATTTTCCACAGAGTAATCAGAGGCTTTATGATTCAGGGTGGAGATCCTGAAGGAACAGGTATTGGCGGACCGGGATACTCAATTAAGGGCGAATTTACACAGAACGGCTTCAAGAACGACTTAAAGCATGAACCGGGCGTACTTTCAATGGCACGTACAATGATGCCAAATTCAGCCGGATCACAGTTTTTCATAATGCACCAGACATCACCTCACCTTGATGGTCAGTATGCTGCATTTGGCAAAGTAATCGAAGGAATAGAGGTAGTAAACAAAATTGCAGACGTGGCAACAGACAGAATGGACAAACCATTAGAACCACAGGTAATGAAAAAAGTAACAGTAGAAACATTTGGAGTAGACTATCCGGAACCTGAAAAATGCTAAAAAACATAATTATTGAAAAATAATTATAGAAAGGCAAAAATCAGAACAAAATTAAAATAAGGAAGTAAAAAATATGGCAAAGATAACAAAAGACATGATAATCAAAGATATCATAAACGTAAACATGGGCTGTATTCCAATCCTCTTAAATGAAGGAATGCACTGCGTAGGATGCCCTGCATCACAGGGAGAAACATTGGAAGAAGCATGTATTGTACACGGACTGGATGCAGATGTACTTGCAAAGAAATTAAATGATTTCGTAGTAAGCGTAGACGGCGAATAATAGAAACATATCTAAAGAACATCGAAGGGAGCATACAAGTTGTGCTCTCTTTTTATTTGATTTATATTGTGTCGGCAGAGAAAAAACACCTTCAAACACGTTGATTTTATCATTTTACGCGTTACTGCAAGCGGTGCATGAATTAGTGAAAAAAAGAGCCGCACAAATGCGACTCTCCTGATATCTTTAGTATATGTAGGAATTATAAAGCTACGTCACCAATAATTCCGTCGATTACGTAATAAGCTTTCATGTCTTCAGGCTTAATGTAGATAGAAACTGACTTCATATCCTTCTTACCATTCTTTGCTGTGTAATCAGCCTTTACAGCCTTTTCGATTGCAGCAGTATCAAATTCCATACCTGAGAACTGAACATAAATGTTGTTTTCAACTTTAGCAGCCTTAGCAGGTGCCTTTTTAGCAGTTGTAGCTGCTTTCTTAGTAGTTGTAGCTTTTTTGGCAGCCGGTTTCTTTTCAGCAGCTTTAGCAGGTGCCTTATCTTCTTTCTTAGCTACAGTCTTAACTTCTACAGCCTTTTCAACTTTTTTAGGTTCAGCTTTTTTTACTTCAGCTTCTTTCTTAGCTTCAACCTTAGCTTCTTTCTTAGGTTCAGCTTTAGTCATTGCTGCTACTACAGGAATCTCTACTGTATTGTCTTTCTTAGTAGCAACAGGTGTTGTTTTTTTCTTTGTGTTTGCCATAACAAAATTCCTCCTTAACAAACTTTCGGGAAAACTAATTTCCGTATCTTCCATATTTAATACAGATCCCGAATTTACAATTAACTTATATATTTGTTAATTATAATGGTAGGTCGATACTAAGTCCGTAATGTCAAGTTAAGAAATTTATCAACCAAAATAATAAATGCATACCTCACAATAATACAACTTTTGTGAAAAATATGCAATCTTTGGGAAAAAGTTTATGAAAATATTACAAGATATATTAACTAATATATGCTTTTAATAAGGAATTGGTTAATAAAAATTTAATTAAAAAGTTAAATGTTAAAATCTAACAATAAAAGAAAAAAATTAGCTAAAAAAAATTAAGCATTTTAGGCATAAAATATATGACAAAAAATTGACATAGACTGTAATATTTGTTACAATTTTTAAAGACGATGACGAAATTTGACAGGAAAATTCGAAAAATCAGAGAAGGAACCATTAATGGATAGCAATAGATTAGAGAGAAAAAAGAGAATAGAGAGAAACAGAAAGAGAAGATTATACAGAAATGTTAATAATCTTATGTACGCCGGCATTTTTGTTATGGCAGCAATTATTACAATAGCTGCAGCAGTTAGCAGAAATAATAAGATTGAATATGTAGATACAGCTCAGATGGCATCAACAGAGTCAATCAGAGTTAACAATAGCAATACAGACAAGGTTGCAGCTAAGGCTGAGGAAACAACCAAGAAATCAAAGAAGAAGGTAGTTACAACAGAAGAGGCAGTTGAGAGTACAACATCAGTCGAAGCTGAGACAACAACAGAGCCTGAAACCACTACAACAGGGGAAAATAACCTTGAATTAGGCGGAAGAATTAAGATTACGGCAGATACGTTGTATGTAAGAGAGGAAGCTTCAGCAGACAGTTCAGTGCTTGGAATGGCATCAACAGGCGATGAGTTCTACGTTCTTGGAAAAGAAGGGGACTGGGTTTTAGTCAACTATCAGGGTAATGATGGTTATATCAAAGCAGAGTTTGCCCAATCAGCAGATTAATATTTATGTAGGATAATAAATCTTGAGTATAATGTATAAAATAAAATATACTTAGGGTTTATTTTTTTGCGTTTAGATGATAAAATTGCATAAAATGAAATGAAAGGAAGATGAGTATGAGCTATATTGCTTGGCTTGTAGTGTTTGTTGTTTTTGCAGCACTTGAGTTGGTATCACTTGGCCTTACCTGCATATGGTTTGCCATTGGAGCTTTAGCCGGATGTGTGGCAGCATTGCTTGGAGCAAACTGGATTGTTCAGGCAGTTGTTTTTCTGGTAGTTACCATGGTGGTATTAATATTTATAAGACCATTTGCCATTAAGTATGTAAACAACAAAGCTGAAAAGACTAATGTTGAATCAATGGCAGGTAAACAGGGAAAAGTTGTTGTGGAAATTGATAACATTAACGCAAAAGGAATGATTAAGGTAGACGGTATGGAGTGGACAGCCAGAAGTGTAGATGGAGAGATTATTCCTAAAGATTCATTAGTTACAGTTGTGTCCGTAGAAGGGGTAAAAGCTATGGTCAGAAAGGCCTAGTATACCAGGAGGTAGAATATGATATTTTTTATTATTTTAATCGTGTTGGCAATCCTATTGGTTTCAACATGTGTAAAGATTGTGCCACAGGCGCATTCATTTGTTATTGAAAGATTAGGTGTTTACAAAGAAACATGGTCAGTGGGACTTCATTTCAAAATTCCATTTTTGGATAGAGTATCAAGAAAAGTTAATTTGAAGGAACAGGTTGCAGACTTTGAACCACAGCCTGTTATTACAAGAGATAATGTTACAATGCAGATAGATACAATTATTTTCTATCAGATTACAGATCCAAAGCTTTATGCTTATGGTGTTGAAAATCCAATTGTGGCTATTAAGTCTTTAACAGCTACAACACTTAGAAATATTGTAGGTGATCTTGAACTTGATGAAACTCTTACTTCAAGAGAGACAATCAATGCTAAGATGCGTACAGAATTAGACGTTGCAACGGATCCTTGGGGAATTAAGGTTAACAGAGTTGAGCTTAAGAACATTATTCCACCAAGAGATATTCAGGAAGCAATGGAGAAACAGATGAGAGCTGAACGTGAAAAGCGTGAACAGATTCTTAGAGCCGAAGGTGAGAAGAAATCAGCAGTTCTTATTGCAGAAGGTAAGAAAGAAGCAGCTATTCTTAATGCTGAAGCTGACAATCAGGCAGCAGTTCTTAAGGCCGACGCAGAAAAGAAGAAGAGAATCCTTGAAGCTGAAGGTGAGGCACAGGCTATTCTTAGTGTCCAGAAAGCTACAGCAGATGGTATCAAAGCTATTAAGGAAGCAGGAGCTGATGAGGCAGTTCTTACACTTAAGAGTCTTGAAGCTTTTGCAGCAGCAGCAGACGGTCAGGCTACAAAGATTATTATTCCATCTGAAATTCAGGGAATTGCCGGTTCAGTAAAGGCTTTGGCTGAAGTTATTAAGGATTAAGAATTAATTTAATTTTTACTAATAAGGAAGAAATATGTTTAACGAGAAAATGGTATTGTGTGGTGCTAACGCATACGACAAAAAATATTATTTAAATGAGCAGTTTTCCAACCTGCCGGAACAGATTAAACAGGAATTGCAGATTATGTGTGTTCTTTTTACGGAGGAAGTTGGAGGAATACTTGTTCTAGAATATGATGAGGAAGGCAATCTTCAGATTATAACAGAAGCTGATGAAGGAGATTTGTTATATGATGATATTGGCTGTGGACTAAAGATAAGACAGATGCAAATGGAAAAAAGAGATTTACTGGAATCTTTAGAAATGTACTATAAAGTTTTTGTATTGGGAGAAGAAATATAATGTTACTTACTGTTGATGTTGGAAATACTAATATAACACTTGGACTATTTAAGGAGGATAAGGTATTTGCCACATTTAGAATGAATACCCAGATGGTGAAAACATCTGATGAATATGGTTCAACAATAGCCGAATTAATAGCGAGAAAGAATATTAATATTAACGAGATTGAGGATGTTATTATTTCATCGGTAGTTCCTAAAGTTATGTATTCTTTAAATAATGGTATTATTAAGTATTTTGGAATAAAGCCTATAATTGTAGGTCCGGGGACAAAGACAGGAATAAGAGTTAAGAGAACTGATCCGAGGGAACTTGGTTCAGACCGTCTTGTGGATGTTGTGGCAGCATATGAATTATATGGCGGACCTTGTATTGTAATAGATTTTGGCACAGCTACAACTTATGATTTGGTTGGAGCTGACGGTACTTTTGAAGCAGGAGTTATTTCGCCGGGAATAAAGATTTGCACAAAGGCTTTATGGAATGAAACAGCTAAGCTCCCTGAAATTGAAATCAAAAAGCCTGAAAGCATTTTAGCTAAGGATACAATTTCATGTATGCAGGCAGGTATTGTTTATGGATACATCGGTCAGACAGAATATATTATTGAAAAGATGAAAGAGGAAAGCGGTCTTACAGATGTTAAGGTTGTTGCTACAGGTGGTCTTGGAAGAATAATATGGCAGAATACAGACAAAATAGACATATATGACAAGGAATTAACTCTTCAGGGAATGAGAATTATTTACGAGAAGAACAAGAATAATAAATAAGCTTGGAGATTAATTATGAAAATAGGCAATGTTGAAATTGAAAATAGTTTGGCATTGGGACCAATGGCAGGTGTAACGGACCTGCCATTTCGTCTGCTTTGCAAAGAGCAGGGATGTGGAATGCTTTACACGGAAATGGTAAGTGCCAAAGCTATTTTGTATAAAAATAAAAATACAAACATATTATTAAATATTGATAAGGCTGAGCATCCAATAGCTGTTCAGCTTTTTGGCTCTGATCCTGACATTATGGCGGAAATCGGTGCAAAGGTTGCAGAAGGTCCTTGTGATTTTATTGATATTAATATGGGGTGCCCGGTACCTAAGATTGTTAACAATCATGAAGGTTCTTATTTGCTTACGCAGCCTAAACTTGTGGAAGAGATTCTTACAAAAATGGTTAAGGCAATAGAGAAGCCTGTTACAATAAAGGTTAGAAAGGGCTTTAAAGACGGTGAAATTCAGGCACCTGAGATTGCAAGAATTGCGGAAAGCTGTGGCGTATCAGCAATTGCCGTTCACGGAAGAACAAGGGAGCAGTATTACAGCGGAAAAGCAGACTGGGACGTGATTAAAGAGGTAAAAGAGGCTGTGAAAATTCCTGTAATTGGTAACGGTGATATTTTTTCTGCAAAAGATGCAAAGGCAATGAAAGAATATACCGGATGTGACGGGTTAATGGTTGGAAGAGCCGCAAGAGGAAATCCATGGATTTTTAAACAGATAAAAGAGTATCTTGAAAATGGAATTATTGTAGATAAACCGTCTTCAACAGAAGTACGCGATATGGTTTTGAAACACGCAAGAATGCTTATTGATTACAAAGGTGAATATACGGCAGTTAGGGAAATGCGAAAACACATAGCCTGGTATACACAGGGCTTGCCACATTCTGCAGAGCTTAGACGCAGATGCAATGAGATTGTGGACTGGCAGTCCCTAGAGGAGCTAATTAAATCAAAATTATAAGGTTTTATAGGCTTTTTGTACACTTTTTCGGGGCTTTAACATTGACAATAAATGGTGGTTGGGCTATTATAAAGTGTAAAACTATGAACGAACATGTAGATGGAGGAAGTAAACATGGCAGATGCAAAGAAGAATATATTGACATATGCAGGTCTTCAGGAATTAGAAGCAGAATTAGAAGATTTAAAGGTAAATAAACGTAAAGAAGTAGCACAGAAGATTAAGGAAGCCAGAGAGCAGGGGGACTTATCAGAAAACGCTGAATACGATGCAGCTAAAGATGAACAGAGAGACATTGAAGCAAGAATCGAAGATATTGAAAAGATTCTTAAAAATGTTGAAGTTGTAGCTGAATCTGATATTGATGATACAAAGATTAACGTTGGATGTCATATCATCATTCATGATTTCGAATATGATGAAGACCTTGAGTTCAGCATTGTTGGTTCAACACAGACAAACAGCTTAAGTGGAAAGATTTCTAACGAATCACCATTAGGTCATGCACTTATTGGACACGAAGTTGGAGATATTGTAGAGGTTGAAATGGGCGATACAGTATCAAAATATAAAGTTCTTGATATTAAGAAAAAGAAATAAATTATACTACTTTAAGGAGTTTAAGAAAATGGCACAGCAGAATAAGAATGAACAGCAGGTTGACGTTAATCAGCTTTTAAAGGTGCGCCGTGAGAAGCTTGCTGATTTACAGGAAAGAGGAAAGGATCCTTTCCAGATTACAAAGTATGATGTAACAAACCATACTGCAGAGATTAAGGATAACTTTGAAAAGTTTGAATGTGAACATGATGAAGAAGGAAAGCTTGTTAAAGATCCTGCAAAGCTTGTTTCAATTGCAGGTCGTATTATGCTTAAGCGTGTAATGGGTAAAGCTTCATTCTGTAATGTTCAGGATAAAACAGGAAATATTCAGGTTTATGTTGCAAGAAATGAATTAGGTGATGAACCTTTTGAAGAATACAAGGATTTCAAGAAGATGGATATCGGTGATATCGTTGGTGTTAAGGGATATCCTTTTGTAACAAAGACAGGTGAAAAGAGTATTCACGCTACGGAAGTTACTCTTCTTTCAAAGAGTCTTCAGATTCTTCCTGAAAAGCATCATGGCCTTACAAATACAGACCTTAGATACCGTCAGAGATATCTTGACCTTATTATGAATCCTGAAGTTAAGGAAACATTTATTAAGAGATCAAAGATTATCAGTGAAATCAGAAAATACTTAGACGGACAGGGATTTATGGAAGTTGAGACACCTATGCTTGTACACAATGCAGGCGGTGCAGCAGCACGTCCATTTGAAACACATTTTAATGCTTTAGATGAAGATGTTAAGCTTCGTATTTCATTGGAACTTTATCTTAAGAGACTTATCGTTGGTGGTCTTGAAAGAGTTTATGAAATTGGACGAGTATTCCGTAACGAAGGTGTTGATACAAGACACAACCCTGAATTTACACTTATGGAATTATATCAGGCATACACAGATTACCACGGCATGATGGATTTAACAGAAAATCTTTACAGACATCTTGCTGAAAAAGTTTGTGGAAGTGCTAAGATTGAATATAATGGCATTGAAATGGATTTAAGCAAGCCTTTTGAAAGACTTACAATGGTTGATGCAGTTAAGAAGTATGCCGGTGTTGACTGGAATGAAGTTGAAACAGTTGAACAGGCTAGAGAACTTGCAAAAGAACATCATGTTGAATTTGAAGAACACCACAAGAAGGGTGATATCTTAAACTTGTTCTTTGAAGAATTTGTTGAAGAACACTTAGTACAGCCTACATTTATTATGGATCATCCAATTGAAATTTCTCCTTTAACAAAGAAGAAACCTGAAAACCCTGAATATGTAGAAAGATTTGAATTTTTCATGAATGGTTGGGAAATGGCTAACGCTTATTCAGAGCTTAACGATCCAATTGACCAGAGAGAAAGATTTAAGGCTCAGGAAGAATTATTAGCACTTGGTGATGAAGAGGCTAATACAACTGACGAAGACTTTATGAACGCACTTGAAATTGGTATGCCACCTACAGGCGGTATCGGATTTGGTATTGATAGAATGTGTATGTTACTTACAAACGCAGCAGCTATCAGAGATGTTTTATTATTCCCAACAATGAAAAGCTTAGACAGCCCTGTTAAGGAAAATAAGGAAGCTAAGAGTGATGAAGCAGAAAATTGCAACCAGAATGCGACTGTTGAAGAAAAGATTGATTTTTCAAATGTAAAGATTGAACCTTTATTTGAAGAAGAAGTTGATTTTGAAACATTTAGCAAGTCAGACTTTAGAGCAGTTAAGGTTAAAGAGTGTGTTGCAGTACCAAAGAGCAAAAAACTTTTACAGTTTACACTTGATGATGGCACAGGCGTAGATAGAACAATCCTTTCTGGTATTCATGCATATTATGAACCGGAAGAATTAGTTGGAAAGACATTGATTGCAATCACAAATCTCCCACCAAGAAAAATGATGGGAATAGAATCATGTGGTATGTTACTTTCAGCAGTAAATAACCTTAAGGATTCAGAAGATGAGGAACTTCATCTTGTTATGGTTGATAACCATATTCCGGCAGGAGCAAAATTATATTAGAATAAGAGAACACGCTAAAGAAATAGGACTTCCCGATATAAAAATGAGGAAGTCCTATTTTTTATATACATTTCTTTGATGTATTTATTATTTTATCTTTCCAATCAATAACATTCTTAATTGATAATTTTTCTTGTACTTTTATGAATGCTGTAATATATGTGTAGTCGATGTTATCATTTGAATACACAGGAAGACGTATTTCCATATAATCATAATCAATTGTTCCGTCATCTTTAACAGGTAACATTATAGATAATTCTGGAAGTTTATCAGTGGCATTGGTAAGATATTCTTTAAATAGAATCTGGAGCTTATTTATTGCAGTAACGAAAAATAAACGTACTGCTTCACTTTTTTCACCATCTTTAAAGGTTAATGCTTTAACACGAGTACCGATATGAAAATTTTCTTTTTGCGTAGTGGCAAAAATCTTGTGAAAAGCAAATTCCTGAAGCTTAATTATTCTCATGTGGAGTATGCAATTAATTGCCTTGGAAAGAATACTACTAAGGTGCGGAATATAAAAAGTTTAAAAATGCGACAAATAAAGAACTGTACAAACCATTTTGGAATAAAATTAAACTTGACTTTGCTGGAAACTGGTATTATATTAGGTTTATAAAAGTGACAAATTAGTTTACATATAACCCAAGTTGATTTATAAAACATGGAGGTGTTGATTTTGAATTTGTATTTTGAACTATTGAAAACTCCAGTATTTACTGTGGAAGATGTAAATAAATATTATGACAATATGGACAGCGCTCGCTCTGCAATCAAGCGATTGATGAAGGAGGGAATGGTGGCGAAAATCCGTAACAATATGTATACCTGCATCAGTGGAGAGACAGGGGCGCCGGTTGCTAATCGATTTCAGATAGCAAGCAAGATTACGCCAACCTCTTATGTGTCTCACCATACCGCTATGGAATATTATGGGATAACCGATCAGGTATATTACGATGTATATGTTGCATCAGAAACCAGCTTTCGAGAGTTTGACTTTGATGGATATACGTATCGATATGTGGCGTCAAAGGATATGGAAGGCGTGGAAACGCCTGCACTAAGCGGTGGAATACGTATCACAAATCGGGAACGAACTTTGGTAGACTGCGTAAAGGATATGGATAAAATAGCTGGAATAGAAGAAGTGATACAGGATATTGGAAGTATGAAGCGAATGCAGGAGAAAAGAGTCTTGAAATATTTAGACCTATTATCGAATCAGTTCTTATACCAAAAGATGGGATTTCTTCTTTCTGAGCATAAGGAGAAGATGGGGCTTTCAGATGAATTCTTTGATACATGTAAGAGTCAGATTGGAAAGAGTAAGCGTTACCTGACGAAGGACATGTCGGGTGGACGATATGTTGATGAATGGAAGCTTGTGATACCAGAGAATATTTACAATATGAAAAATGGGGTGATAGAAGATGCCACAATATAATAGAGCAGAACTTGGACGAATGGCCACAGAAAGTGGTTTTGTGAGGGATACTTTTGAAAAGGTGCTTCGATTGAAGGAAATATTAAAATTTCTGAATAAGGACAAGTTCTTAAGAGAGCATTTACTCTTGAAGGGCGGAACAGCAATTAATTTAACAGTATTTAACCTTCCTCGATTATCAGTAGATATCGATATGGATTATACGCCTAATGATACGAGAGAGGATATGCTTGAATGCCGTGTAAAGATAACGGACATAATTAAGGAATACATGGAATCAGAAGGGTATCAGTTATCGGAAGCATCAAGATTTAGCCATAGCTTGGATGCATTTCACTACAATTATCAGAACGCCGGTGGTAATAGGGATATGATTAAGATAGAACTCAATTATTCCTTGAGGGCGCATATCTTTGAACCAGTATATAGTAGTATTCTACCTGAGACTTTTGATGATAGAATGAAGATACGTATGGTGAATCCTATGGAAATATTTGCAGCTAAAGGCAATGCTCTTATTACAAGAGCTGCAGCCAGGGATTTGTATGATTGGTGCAATATGCTGTCTGAGGGTCTCTTTGAAGAACAGCGTGATTTGTTTAGAAAATGCTTTTTATTTTATATGGCGATTTCAGCAGATACGCTTAATAAATCATTTGACACCTCAGCTATTGACACACTTGATTTCAACAAAATCAGAAGAGATTTATTTCCAGTGCTTAATAAGAAAGATAATTTCCAGTTGGATGAGAGAAAGAAGATTGCGAAGAATTACATATCGGACCTCATGGTGTTGACTACTAAAGAGAAGGAATATCTTGATAGATTCGAAGAGAAAAAATACATGCCGGAGTTGCTTTTTGAAGACGCGGAGATAGTTGAAAGAGTGAAGAATCATCCAATGGCACTATGGAAATGTAAGGAGTAGATTGGCTATGTATATATTTTGTTCCAAGGCATTAGCCGATGCCTTAAATATCAAGAAAAATGAATTACAGAAAATGTTCGCACCCTCGACTCTGATAATGATATTCAATTGATGGTTTATTCCATACGGGAATAAATCTTCATCAAATCTTTATTTTTTTCTGTTAGGTTATATTTCAGTAAGAAATGAAATATAGAAGGAAGGATAGTAAAGATGGAAATGATGTTACAGACACAAAATCTATGTAAATATTTTAGAAAACAGAAAGCGGTAAATAATGTTTCACTTAATATCGAAAAGGGACAGATTTATGGACTGCTTGGACCGAATGGCGCTGGTAAATCTACCACATTGAAAATGCTGACCGGTATGATGAAACCAACTGCAGGAAAGATTTACTTTGATGGAAAACTTTTGGATAGGAAAGATTTATCAAAAATAGGAGCGTTAATTGAAAATCCGCCTATTTAT
>ERZ773248.488-NODE-488-length-50326-cov-12.586143_pt1 | contig 50326 bp, 43 predicted proteins | sample MGYA00580518_ERZ773248 | MGnify/ENA primary metagenome ERZ773248 (study PRJEB29015, sample SAMEA2737762) | human gut metagenome | biome: human gut; feature: human-associated habitat; material: faeces | place: China | collected 2012 ...
GCAGGCAATGAGTAGGGCTGCATGAGGAATGCAGGGGTGAGATTCCCGTGGGCTGCCGCCAGCAGCCATCCGTTGGCTCATTTTTTATTTTGTGAAAGGGGGATATTTTTGAAAGAACAAAATTTGATACGTTATAGCATTCAGCTTGCTTTTTTGAAGCAGCTGTTAGAAAGAAAGCTCATAACCGATAGAGAGTATTCCCTTATCAAGCAGCGCTTAATGAAAGATTATCGTGTGGTTTCCGAACTATCCTCTTGATTTTGTGTTGCATTGGCGTTATGATTAACGCAATGAAAGGAACACATTCAACAAGGAGGTCAAGCATGAAAGATGTTGAAGTCATTAAAGCGCGAAACACGCTCTCTCCACGAGCGCGCACAAACTTTGAAAAAAGGCTGCGCGTAGCCGCCTATTGTCGTGTCAGCACCGATACCGAAGATCAGCTGAACAGCTACAAGTCGCAGGTCGAATACTATACCGAACTTATAAAAAGTAAGCCGGAATGGTCTTTGGCAGGCATCTATGCTGATGAAGCTATCACAGGTACGCAGGTGAAAAAGCGCGAGGATTTCCAGCGGTTAATCAACGACTGTATGAACGGTGACGTGGACATGGTGATTACCAAATCCATTTCGCGGTTTGCACGAAACACGCTTGACACTCTGAAATATGTTCGGATGCTCAAAGATAAAGGTGTGGCTGTGTTTTTTGAAGAAGAAAACATCAACACCCTTACTATGGACGGCGAACTGCTCCTTGTGATTTTAAGTTCTGTTGCACAGCAGGAAGTCGAAAATATTTCTGCGAATGTCAAAAAGGGCTTGAAGATGAAAATGCAGCGCGGTGAGCTGGTCGGTTTTCAGGGCTGTTTAGGCTATGACTACAATCCAGAGGACAAAACCCTCACCGTCAACGAAGAAGAAGCGGCTGTTGTCCGTTACATTTTTCAGCGATACACGGAGGGTGCCGGTGGTTCGGTTATTGCCAAAGAACTTGAAAACTTAGGTTATAAAACCAAACGCGGCAGTCCCAAATGGGCGGACAGTACCGTAATCGGCATTATCAAAAACGAAAAATACAAAGGCGACATTTTGTTAGGAAAGACATTCACCGTTGACCCTATTTCAAAACGGCGTCTGTACAACTTCGGCGAGGAAGATCAATTTTATATTCGTGAGCACCACGAGCCCATTATTTCGGAAGAAGTCTTTGAAGCCGCCCAAGAAATTTTGCGGCGGCGTGCAAAGCCCCGCAGCCTTAATGTAGACGGCAAACGTGAAAAGTTCAGCCGGAAATACGCTTTTAGCTGCATGATAGAATGTGGTTTCTGTGGTGGCACCCTGACAAGGAGGAGTTGGCATAGCAGTTCACAATATAATAAAGCAATCTGGCAATGTGTCGTTTCCACCAAAAAAGGAAAAAAGTTCTGCCCGGAGAGCAAGGGTGTTGACGAAAGAACGATTGAACGGGCTTTTGTAGAATCCTATCGCCTCTTGTGCCAGAACAACAAGGATGTTCTGGACGAGTTTATGAAACGGACGGAAGAAGCCCTTTCCGAAAGCAACGCGGGCAAGCGTCTTGCAAAAGCTGAAAAGGACATTCACGCTCTGGAAGTCAAGAAAAACAAGCTGGTTGATATGCGTCTTGAAGATACCATTGACAAGGAGACCTACGACCGAAAGTATTTAGACCTGTCCAGCCAGATTGAGCAGTTGCAGAAAGAGTGTGAAAGCCTGCAAGATGCAGCCGAAACCGAAACTACCATGCGCAAGCGTGTCGCCATGTTCCGACAGACACTTGAACAGAATGAGGTTCTGGACACCTTTGACCGACATATTTTTGAAAGTATAGTTGAAAAAGTAATCGTGGGCGGTTATGATAGTGATGGGAACAAAGACCCCTACATGATTGTCTTTGTCTACAAGACCGGGTTCAAGAACAGCGTGGACGGCAAGAATTTCAAGCCGCTTCGCAAGAATAGCAAGGAGAACCACTCCCCTGCTGTTTTGTGTTCCCATGCTTCTAACGAGGCTGAATCCATGTGTTCCGATTCTAGCGACGACACATTGTGAATGTGTCATTGCACTTTCCAAGGGCGAGATCGACTCCTGAAAAGGGATACTTTAAGATGATATAAATTCAAACCACGGTTCGTCGGAGCGTTATGTTCTCTGCGAGCCGTGGTTTTCGCTCGCTCAAGCTGCTCAATAACAAAAAACGGCCGGAGTTACTCGTCAGGTAACTCCGGCCGTTTTATTTTTCTTCTTATTCCTCTTCGTCCCTGGCCCAGTGATAGGCGCAGCGGACAGCCTTATTCCAGCCCTTGATGCGCTTGGTGCGTTCCTCTTCCGAGATGGCCGGGCGGAACACACGGTCCACCGACCAGTTGCGGGTGATGTCCTCGGCAGACTGCCAGTAGCCTACGGCGAGGCCGGCCAGATAGGCCGCGCCCAGCGCCGTCGTTTCCACACAACGGGGGCGCTTGACTTCGAGGTCGCTGATGTCGGCCATGGTCTGCATGAGGTAGTTGTTGGCCGATGCGCCGCCGTCCACCCGGAGAGACTTCATGGCGATGCCGGAGTCCGCCGCCATGGCGCGGAGGACGTCGTTGACCTGATAGCAGATGCTGTCCAGCGTGGCGCGGATGATGTGGTACTTGTTGCAGCCCCGGGTGAGGCCCACGATGGTGCCGCGGGCGTACTGGTCCCAGTGGGGCGCGCCGAGGCCGGTGAAGGCCGGCACGACGTAACAGCCGTTGGTGTCCTTGACCTTCTGGGCCATATACTCGGAGTCGCGGGCCTCTTCCAGCAGGCGCAGCTCATCGCGGAGCCACTGGATGGCCGCACCGGCCACGAAAATAGAGCCTTCCAGCGCATAATTCACCCTGCCGTCGGGGCCGCAGGCGATGGTGGTGACAAGACCGTTCCGGGATGTGACCGGCGCCTCACCGGTGTTCATGAGCAAAAAGCCGCCGGTGCCGAAGGTGTTTTTCGCCTCGCCGGAGGCAAAGCAGGTCTGGCCGAAGAGGGCCGCCTGCTGGTCGCCTGCCGCACCGGCAATTTTTATCTCGCCGCCGAAGTGCATCGGGTCAGCGTACTCATAAAAACCGCTGGACGGCACCGGCTTCGGGAGCATACATTTCGGGATGTTCAGCTCCTGCAGGATCTCATCGTCCCATTCCAGCGTGTGGATGTTGAACATCATGGTGCGGCTGGCGTTGGTATAGTCGGTGACATGCAGTTTTCCGCAGGTCAGCTTCCAGATGAGCCAGGTCTCCACGGTGCCGAAGAGCAGTTCTCCCCGCTCGGCCCTTTCGCGGGCGCCGGGGATATGATCCAGTATCCACTTGAGCTTGGTGGCCGAGAAATAGGCGTCGATGATGAGGCCGGTCTTCTGCCGGAATTTCTCCGTCAGGCCCCGGGCTTTCAGCTCGTCGCAGTATTCGCTGGTGCGGCGGCACTGCCAGACGATGGCGTGGCAGATGGGCTCCCCGGTCTCCTTGTCCCAGACGATGGTGGTCTCCCGCTGGTTGGTGATGCCGATGGCGGCGATGTCCTCGGCCCGGGCGCCGACTTTGTTCATGGCCGAGAGGGCCACGCCCAGCTGGGTGGCCCAGATCTCATTGGCGTCGTGCTCCACCCAGCCAGGTCTCGGATAATACTGAGCAAATTCCTTCTGCGCGACGCTGCAGATCTCACCCGCTTTGTTGAACAGGATGCAGCGGTTCGAGGTGGTTCCGGCGTCCAGCGCCATGATGTACGACATAGGCTCTTTTCTCCTTTTCCTGCTCTGATTTTATAGTGTCAGAACGCCAGCGCGGGGCTCACTTCGTTCCGCCGCTGGGTCTGGACGATACAATCCTTGTCCGGTACGACGCCCGCCGTACCGAGGGTGGAAAAGACGGTCTGCAGCGCCAGCATAGGGGTGTTGTTCTCCTGCGAGAGGTGGCAGAGGGCAAACTTCTTGCAGCCCTCCTGGATGAGTTCCAGCAGCTTTGCCGCGCACTCGTCGTTGGAGAGGTGGCCCCGGACCGACTCGATGCGGGCGCGCAGATAGTAGGGGTACGGCCCGCTGCGGAGCATGTGCAGGTCGTAGTTGCTCTCGAGGGCCACAAGGTCGCAGCCGGAGAGGGCTTCATGTACAGCAGGAGTCAGCACACCGAGGTCGGTGGCGATGGTCATGGTCTTCTCGTCGGGGGTGTGGATGCGGTAGCCCACACAGGGGACGTCGTGGCTGGTGGGGAAAGCTTTGACCCCGAAGACACCGATGTCCTCTTCCCTGCCCGGCGTCAGGGCCGTCAGGTCGCAAGTGGCGGGAACGACCCCGTTTGCGTCCAGAAATTCCAGCGTCTCCTCTGCACCGTACACCGGCAGCGGATATTTTTTCAGGAAGGTGGAAAGGCCCTTCACATGGTCGCTGTGCTCATGGGTGACAAGAATGCCGTCGCAGTCGGAGATGTTCAGCTCCAGCTCCTTGAGGGCTGTGCCGGTGGTGCGGACGCCTTTGCCCATATCCACGATGAGATACCGCTCCCCACAGCGCACGACGCTGCTGTTGCCGGAGGAACCGGAATAAAGAGAGATGAATTCAGACATGATAAACCTCAACAAATAAAACCTCTCCGTCTGCTGCGCAGTCATAAAAACGCAGGGACCTGACGGACTGCCAATGCCTCCCCTCGACAGGGGGAGGCGGCACGCCGCAGGCGTGACGGAGAGGTTTTTCTAATTACAGAGCCTGTTCCAGTGCAGCGGGCATCCGCTCCACCTTCCTGATGTCAGCACCGAGGCCGCGCAGCTTCTCCACGATGTTCTCGTAGCCGCGCTCGATATGGCCGATCTCCTCGATCTCGCTGGTGCCGTCGGCCATCAGGGCTGCAACGACCATCGCTGCACCGGCGCGCAGGTCGGAAGCGCGGAGCGGAGCGGGAGAAAGCTTCTCCACGCCCTCGAACACGGCCACCTGACCGTCCACCTGGACATTCGCGCCCATCTTGCGCAGCTCGTCCACATAGCGGAAGCGGTTGTCCCACACGCTCTCGGTGACGGTGGAAGTACCCTTTGCCACGCTGAGCAGAACGCCCATCAGGGGCTGCATATCGGTGGGGAAGCCCGGGTGGGGCATGGTGTTGATCTTGAGGGGCAGGATGTCGCCGGTGCGGCGAACCCGCACAGCATCGTCAAACTCCTCCACCTCAATGCCCGCACGGCGGAGCTTTGCGGTGATAGGCTCGAGGTGCTTGGGGGTGACATTCTTCACCAGCACATCGCCGCCGGTGGCCGCTGCAGCCACCATGTAGCTGCCGGCCTCGATCTGGTCGGGGATGATGCTGTAGGTGCAGCCGTGCATCTGCTCGACGCCGCGCACCTTGATGACATCGGTGCCTGCGCCGCGCACATCAGCGCCGCACATATTCAGGAAGTTGGCCAGATCGACCACATGGGGCTCCTTGGCACAGTTTTCCAGAATGGTCTGACCCTTGGCCATGACAGCGGAGAGCATACCGTTCATGGTAGCGCCCACGCTCACCTTATCAAAGAAGATATGAGCACCGTTCAGCTCGTCGGCGTGGACGGTGATCATGCCGTAGTCCACACTGTCCTCTGCGCCCAAAGCGCTGAACACCTTCAAGTGCTGGTCGATGGGGCGGGGGCCGAGGTTGCAGCCGCCGGGCATGGCCACCTCGGCCTTGCCGAAGCGGGACAGCAGTGCGCCGAGGAAATAGTAGCTGGCGCGCATCTGGCGGGACAGGTCGTCGGGGACGTTGGTGCCGGTCAGATGGGTGGTGTCGATCTCGTAGGTGTTCTTGTTCAGCATCCGGACCTTAGCGCCCAGCACGCTGAGGATCTTGAGGCTCACCGCCACATCGCTGATGTCCGGCAGGTTCTCGATGACGCAGACGTCCGCTGCCAGAATGGTAGCGGGCAGGATGCCCACAGCCGCATTTTTCGCGCCGGAGATGATGACTTCGCCGTGCAGGGGCTTACCGCCCGTAATAACAAACTTTTCCAATTTTATGATCTCCTTGTCACAGTCCCGCTCCCCGCAGGCCCAAAAGGTCAGTTCAAGGTACGTTATTCCTTCTCGCTGTACAAAGCTCACAACCAGTTGACACAATTACAGCTACTTTATTATACACAACTTCCAGCAAAAAGCAAAGCCCCAATGCACGCTCGTCGATTATTTTCTGTTTTGCCCAGTTTCTTTTCTATTATTCTCGGGTTTTGTCTCTTATTTTCAGGAAAATTTTACATTTGCCGCTGCTTACCACACACTGTCGTCGCAGCGGGTCTCCTTGATCCAGCCCAGCTGATAGGCCCGGACCAGCTGTTTGAGGTCGTGGACCTTCTCCCGCAGGATCTCGCCCTCGTCCGTCTCCTCCACAAGGATGCGGTGGTTCTCCGTCTCGAGGATGTTCTTCTGGGAGAGGATGTCCAGATTCTCGTTCACAGCCTTTTCGGCGCTCTCGAAGGGCTGGTGGGTACGCAGGGACATGGTGCGGCTGGAATAGACCAGCGTGTAGCCCGCGATGCCGGTCTTTTCGTGGTAGGCGCGGCAGAAACCGCCGTCGATGACCACGAGGCGTCCGCCGCCCTTGATGGGGCTCTCGCCCTTCTTCTCCTGCACGGGGACATGGCCGTTGACGATGTGGCTGTTGCCGGGAAGGCCGAACTCGGCGAGGATGCGGCGGCAGACAGCTTCCTCATTATACCATGTATAATAGGGGTCCTTTACCTCGGTGTGGGTGGAAGCGTCTTCGACATACAGCCGCTCGAAGGTGGTCATGGCGCTGCGGCCATACAGGGGCGACAGCTTGCCGCACCACAGATACCACAGAAAATCCTGTCCGCTCTGGCGGGCGGCGCTGCCCTCGGGGGCGAAGTAGCCCCGGCGGGCGCGCTCGTCACAGTAGTCCATGAGGGCGCGGCCCAAGTAGGCGTGGCCCTCGAACCGCTCCACAGCGAAGCTGCCTTTCCTGGTCATCGGCACAGCGCCGTGGTAGAGCAGGTTGCCGTTCTCGATGTGGTAGACACTGCCCTTGGCGTACAGGAACTCGACGTGCTGCTGTAATTTCTCGCTCTGGCGGAAGGACTGCACCAGCTTTTGAAGCACCACCTTCTCATCGCTGTTCAGCGCGGTGGGGTCGGCGGGGTCTACCGTCGGGAAAGACATATCCCGCATGGGGTACTCCCTGCCGTTCACCATGACGGTCCTCTTCTCCCAGTTGATGCGGCGCAGGAAGTCGCGGTCCTGCATCTTGAAATCCGGGTTGCGGTCGATGACCTGACACTCGAGCTTGAGCATCAGGATGGTGATGGCCTTGTGCATGACGGCGCAGCGATGGAGCATACCGGGGGTGTAGGGGCCGCGGGCAGTGTCGGTGTGAGGCATCCAGATGGTCAAGTCGTCGTCGCCGTAGAACTGCTCGGCCATCCGCTGCAGGTGGCGGAGGTTGATGCCGTAGCAGTCCTCCACCATGCCGTGGTTGTGGTAAGCGAGGGTGGTCTTCAGCACCGTGCAGATGCAGATGGGACTGCCGGCCGCCGCGCCCATCCAGACCACATCGTGGTTGCCCCACTGGATGTCCACATCGTGGTGGCGCATCAGCAGGTCAAGGATGACGTCGGGGCGGGGACCGCGGTCGAACAGGTCGCCCACGATGTGGAGCTTGTCCACAGCCAGACGCTTGATGAGCTCGCAGAGACGGACGATGAACTTATCGGCGCGGCCATTCTCGATGATGCTGCCGACGATCTGGCCGTAGTAGAGGTCTTTGTCGTGGTCCTCGAAGTGGGCGTGGAGCAGCTCATCCAGAATGTAACCGCAGCTGGACGGCAGGCAGGCCCGGACATGCTCCCGGGTGTGCTTGGAAGAGACGAGGCGGCAGATGTCGATGAGCCGCAGCAGCGTCTCACTGTACCACTGCTCCAGCGCTTCCTCGTCGGTGCAGCGCTCCTTGAGCCGGGGCAGCTTCTCGTTCGGATAGTAGATCAGAGTCGCCAGCTCGGCCCGCGTTCCCTCCGGCACGGTATCCCCCAGCACAATGTCCACCTTTTCGCGGATGACGCCGGAAGCGGAGTTCAGGATATGTACGAACGCCTCGTTCTCACCGTGCAGGTCGCTCATGAAGTGCTCGGTGCCTTTGGGCAGCTTGAGCAGTGCCTGTGTGCTGATGATCTCGCTGGCGGCCGCTGCCTGTGAGGGATAGTCCCGGGCCAGAAGGCTCAGATATTTCAGGTTGTCCCGGATCTCTTCGGTCTCTGTACGCATGGTGTCCTCCAGATCATGTAGTATTCTTGCATGACATGCAATATTCAATCTTAGTATACCACTTCCGGGGGCAAAAATGATATAATAGCCTCGGATAATTTAATATGATTCTTTCTCATAGGAGTTGGACAATATGTCTAAAAACATTTCCACAACGCCGCCTGTCTCCTGTACCCTCTGCCCCCGCCGCTGCGGCGCAGACCGTGCCGCCGGGCAGACAGGCTTCTGCGGGGCGGGCGGCACCCTGAAAGCCGCCCGCGCGGCCCTGCACTTCTGGGAAGAGCCCTGCATCAGCGGCATCCGGGGCAGCGGCACCGTGTTTTTCTCGGGCTGCACCCTCAAGTGTTGTTTCTGCCAGAATTACCCCATCAGCGCCGAGGGACTGGGCAAAGAGATCACGATAGAGCATCTGGCCGAAATTTTCCTCGGTCTGCAGGAGCAGGGCGCCCACAACATCAACCTCGTCACCCCCGGCCAGTGGCGGCCCTGGATCATCGCGGCGCTGGACATTGCCCGGGCCGGGGGGCTGCGTCTGCCCATCGTCTGCAACACCGGCGGCTACGAGACGGTGGAGAGCGTGGAGGCGTGGCGCGGCTCTATCGACATCTGGCTGGCCGATTTGAAGTACGTCTCCTCTTCCCTCTCCGCCGAGCTTTCCTCTGCGCCGGACTACTTCGCCCAGGCCAGGCCCGCCATCGAGGCCATGATGGCGCAGGCGGGCCATCCGGTGTTCGACAGCGAGGGCATCTTACAGAAGGGCGTCATCCTGCGGCATCTGGCCCTGCCCGGCCACATCGACGACAGCTTTGCCGTCCTCGACCAGATGGCCGCATGGAACGAGGCCGACCCCGGCTGCTTCATCCCCAGTGTCATGAGCCAGTACACCCCCTTTTACAAGGCCGCAGAGCACGGCATCGGGCGGCGCATCACCACCTACGAGTACCGCCGGGTGGTCAATTATGCCATGGATCTGGGGCTGACCGCCGGCTATATGCAGCAGAAGAGCAGCGCCCGGGAGGAGTATACACCCAGCTTTGACCTTACCGGGGTGTGAACTGCTGCGATTCACGCACCAAAAAGGGCGATTCGCGCAGGTTTTATTGATTTTTTCCCGCAGATGTGGTACATTCAGGGCAATTAGACATCCCCTGTTTTTACCACTTATTTTCACCATTCAAAGGAGGTTTTTGTATGCTGTCTTATCGTAAGCTTGCCATGCGTGTTCTGGGTCGCCCTCTTCATACAGGGGGGGGGGTATTGATTCGCCCCGTCCGGCCTCTCAGCGGGCAGCAGCGCTTATCCTGACTGCCGCCCTGCTGACCGGGGCGGCCTTCCCCGCTTTTGCAGGCACCTATTATATTGAGGAGGGTGACATTAAGATTTCGGCGGGTAAGGACGGCAACGACGTCACCCAGAACGAGAAGACCACCTACGGCGACAAGGACACCGTCATCACAAATCAGAAAACGGACACCGCTTCTTCCAACACCGTGACCATCGAGACTAAAAATAAGGACGATAAGGTCGAGGTCACGCTCAAGGATGTGAACATCGAGGCTACTACTGACAAGGCCGCCATGAGTGTGACCGGCAGCGGCAATACCACGATTAAGCTGGATGGCGACAACCATCTCACCGGTGGTGACGGCAGCAGCACCACCTATACCCGCAACTTTGGCCAATACGGCATCTCCGGCAACGGCAACCTCACCATCACCGGCGGCGAAAATGACAGCCTGACGGCCAAAGGCGGCGACGGCGGCTGCGGCGGCGGTGGCATCGCCATCGACAGAGGCAGCCTCACTATCTCCGGCGGTACGGTCAACGCCGCTAGCGGCCAAGGCGGCGGCAATGCCGGCATGTACGGCAGCGGCATCTACATCAACGTCGGCAGCGGCACCGTCTCCGGCGGTACGGTCAACGCCACTGGCAGCGACGGCAAAGGCTACGGCCAAGGCGGCAGCGGCATCTACGGCAGCCTCACCGTCTCCGGCGGTACGGTCAACGCCACTGGCGGCGATGGCGCTGGCCTCTCCGGCGGCGACGGCATCTACGGCGGCAGCGTCACCATCTCCGGCGATAGTAAGGTCACTGCCACTGGCGGCAAGGGCGGCAACGGCCACAACGGCGGCAACGGTATCTACAGCAACGGCCGCAGCGGCGTCACCATCTCCGGCGGTACGGTCACTGCCAACGGCGGCAGCGGCGGCAACGGCAACAACAGCTACGGCGGCACGGGCATCTACAGCGGCAACGGCCGTGTCGCCATCTCCGGCGGTACGGTCGAAGCCGCTGGCGGTAACGGCAACAACGGCGGCGGCAACAGTATCTACAGCCGCATCGGCATCGATCTGTCGGGCAGCCTCGAGCTGACCGCCAAGGCCGGCAATCCCAACAGAGGGGCTCTCTCGCAGAACGGCAAGGAGCTTGACCTCGACACCATCAACAAGGACAAGCTGGACCCGGGCGCAAAAGTCACCACCACCGATGCCGACGGCAAGGTCATCCAGCAGGTCTCTATCCCCCGCCCTGTGGAGCCGGAAAAGCCTGTTATCCCCGAGGAGTCTTCTTCCTCTTCTGACGGCGGCTCTTCCGCCCCGTCCGCACCCGCCTCTCCTCTCCCCGGCCTGACTGTCACCGACAAGAGCGGCGCGGTCATCTCCTACACCAGCACCCAGAGCGGCAATACCCTCACCGTCTGCGTCGGACGGCTCACAGCCTCTCTCCATGCTTCGCTGTCCGCACTGCGCCAGCTGCGGGCTGAGGGCATCGACACCATCACCTTCCAGACCATCCTCTGCTCCACCACCCTCTCGGTGGACGAACTGCTGGCCATGGGCGGCGAGGACACCCCTGTGGCCCTTGCCCACAGCATGGGCACCGCCCGGCTCACCGTGGGCGGCGAAGACCACAGCGAACTGCTGAAATAACACTTTCCCCTCGGGGGCTGCTGCACCTTTTTGTGCCGCAGCCCCTTTTGTGTTCTGCCCCGGGGCTGCGGGGCGGGGATGTTCCGTCACAATCCACAAAAATCCCACCAAATTTTCTCTCACAGTGTTTTTCTTTTCCTTGCAAATCCTTTCCGAAAGCACTATAATGGATACAACGATGTGCGTCATGTGGGGTCTGGCTGCCCTGCTGAGCACCAAACGCCCCGTCTCAAGAATGGTATATGAGAGGCGGCGGCTCAAATGCCCGAGAAGAGCAACAGGAGGACCGTTATGGAACATTTCAACCCCATTCTGGGCTACGAGACCACCGGACCGAAATTCATCACCTGCGGCGAGATCATGCTGCGCCTGACCCCGCCGAACTACGAAAAGCTCCGCATGGCCACCAACTTTGAGGCCAGCTACGGCGGCAGCGAGGCCAACATCGCCCTCGCGCTGGCAAACCTCGGCGTGGACAGCACCTTCTTCAGCGTCGTGCCGAACAACAGCCTCGGCAAAAGCGCCGTGCGCTGGCTGCGCTCCAACGACGTCCACTGCACCCCCATGATCCTCACCGAGCCGGATGAGACGCCCTCCAACCGTCTGGGTACATACTACCTCGAGACCGGCTACGGCATCCGCCCCTCCAAGGTCATCTATGACCGCAAGCACAGCGCCATCACCGAGTACGATTTCTCTCAGGTCGATCTGAACGAGCTGCTGGAGGGCTTCGACTGGCTGCACCTGAGCGGCATTACCCCGGCTCTGGCCCCCAACTGCCGCGGCCTCATCATCGATATGCTCAAGGAGGCCAAGAAGAAGGGCCTGACCGTCAGCTTCGACGGCAACTTCCGCTCCACCCTCTGGACCTGGGACGAGGCCCGCGACTTCTGCACCGAGTGCCTGCCCTATGTGGACGTGCTGCTGGGCATCGAGCCCTACCACCTGTGGAAGGACGAGAACGACCACTCCAAGGGCGACTGGAAGGACGGCGTGCCTCTGCAGCCCAGCTATGAGCAGCAGGACGAAATTTTCCAGCACTTCATCGAGCGCTACCCCAGCCTGAAGTGCATCGCCCGCCACGTCCGCTATGCCCACAGCGGCAGCGAGAACAGCCTGAAAGCCTTTATGTGGTACGACGGCCACACCTTCGAGAGCAAGCTGTTCACCTTCAACATCCTCGACCGCGTGGGCGGCGGCGACGCTTTTGCCAGCGGCCTCATCTACGCCATGCTCCACAACTACAAGGCCATGGACATGATAAACTTTGCGGTGGCAAGCAGCGCCATCAAGCACACCATCCACGGCGATGCCAACATCACCGACGATGTCAGCTCCATCCGCAACCTCATGAACATGAACTACGACATCAAGCGCTAAAAGCAAACCAAAACGGCCCCGGTACGTCCAGACTGCGTACCGGGGCCGTTCTTTTTATGTTATGCCGCGCCGGCACTTCCTGCCGGATGACGATAAGTATGACTCCCGAAAGATTTTTTGAGCTTTTTCCTGTCAAATCATTGACAAATCGCTTTTTGCATGATAAAATCACACACGATTTTGAGAGACGAAGCGTGTCGAAGTCTTTTCAAAGCAATTTAACTAGGACCGCCCATCGGGGCTAAGGCCATACGGACAGCCGGGTCCACTGCCGACCGGCGGCGCAAGCTGCCATTATTGATTGAGCGTTATAGTTCAAATTTTATAAGTTGGTTCCTTTACAACCATGAAATTGCGCAGAGCGTGCGCAGACTTGTGAAACGGTCAATAAGAGTAGTAAAAGTGTAATTGCTATATAGACTCTCGTCATCCCGTCCTTTTGAATCCTGATGAATCATGCTGCGATACGGCTCTGGCGTCTTTGCCCCGGAGGCTTTGTCCGCGCATTCAAACGGTTTTTTCAAAGCGCAAGCCTGCATTTCTGTGCAGGGCTTGTGCTTTTTTGTTTGCCCGCATGGTTTGCAGCAGGAGTCAGGGACGGAGGAAAAAACATGAGTGAGAACCGTACACGGTTCCGGCTGGACCAGCGCCGCGCACCGATCTACGAGGCTCTGGAGCAGTTCCGACAGATGCGGGTGGTCCCCTTCGATGTGCCGGGCCACAAGCGCGGCCGGGGCAACCCGGAGTTGACGGCCTTCTTGGGCCAGCAGTGCGTGGGCGTGGACGTCAACAGCATGAAACCGCTGGACAATCTCTGCCACCCGGTATCGGTCATCCGGGAGGCCGAGGAGCTGGCCGCCGACGCTTTCGGCGCAGCACACGCTTTTCTGATGGTGGGCGGCACCACCAGCTCGGTGCAGAGCATGGTGCTGACCGTCTGCAAGCGGGGCGATGAGATCATTCTCCCCCGCAACGTCCACCGCAGCGTGCTGAACGCACTGGTGCTCTGCGGCGCAGTGCCGGTCTATGTCAATCCCGAAGTGGACAAGCGCCTCGGCATCTCGCTGGGCATGAAGCGGGAGCAGGTGGCAAAAGCCATCAAGGAGCACCCCAACGCCGTGGCCGTGCTGGTGAACAACCCCACCTACTACGGCATCTGCTCTGATCTGCGCGCCATCGTCAAGATGGCCCACGACGCCGGGATGCTCTGCCTCGCCGACGAGGCCCACGGCACCCACTTCTACTTCGGCGGCGGCAGTCTGCCCGTCTCTGCCATGGCGGCAGGCGCGGACATGGCGTCCGTCTCCATGCATAAGAGCGGCGGCAGCTTAACGCAGTCGAGCCTGCTGCTCATCGGCCCCAACGTCCACCCCGGCTATGTGCGCCAGATCATCAACCTGACCCAGACGACCTCCGGCAGCTACCTGCTCATGTCCAGCCTCGACATCTCCCGGCGGAACCTCGCGCTGCGAGGCCGGCAGGTGTTCCATCAGGTGGCTGACATGGCCGAGTATGCCCGCGAAGAGATCAACGCCGTGGGCGGCTACTACGCCTTCGGCAAGGAGCTGTGCAACGGCAACTCGGTCTTCGACTTCGACACCACAAAGCTCAGCGTCCACACGCTGGACATCGGCCTTGCCGGCATCGAGGTCTACGACATCCTGCGGGATGAGTATGACATCCAGATCGAGTTCGGCGACATCGGCAACATCCTCGCCTACCTCTCCATCGGCGACCGCCCGCAGGAGATCGAGCGTCTGGTGAGCGCACTGGCCGAGATAAAGCGCCGCTACCACACCGACGGCGCCGGCCTGCTGAGCCAGGAATACATCGACCCCGTCGTTGCCGCCAGCCCGCAGGAGGCGTTCTACGCCCCCAAAAAGAGCCTGCCCCTCCGGGAGACCGAGGGCATGGTGTGCAGCGAGTTCGTCATGTGCTACCCGCCGGGCATCCCTATCCTGGCCCCCGGCGAGCGCATCACCAAAGAGATACTGAACTATATCGAGTACGCCAAGGCCAAAGGCTGCAGCATGACCGGCCCGGAAGACCCGGACATCCTGCACCTGAATGTTCTGGCATAAGGAGAAGCAGATGGAGTTTTGGTTTTCGGAATTTCACACCCCGGACGTCAAGCACAGCATCCGGGTGAACAAGCAGCTCTACTCCAAGCAGAGCGACTATCAGCGCATCGACATTTTTGAGACGCCTGAGTTTGGCCGGGTGCTGACGCTGGACGGCAACGTGATGCTCACCGAGCGGGACGAGTTCATCTACGATGAGATGATCGTCCATGTCCCCATGGCCGTCCACAAGGAGGCAAAAGACATCCTCGTCATCGGTGCAGGCGACGGCGGCGTGGTGCGGGAGCTGACCCGCTACGACCGGGTCGAGCGCATCGACCTCGTGGAGATGGACCCCCAGGTCGTGGAGGCCTGCCGCGCCTATCTGCCCGGCAACGCCTGCCGGATGGACGACCGCCGGGTCCACATCTACTTCGAGAACGCTCTGAAATACATCCGCCGCTGCGAGGAGGAATATGACCTCATCATCGTGGACTCCTCCGACCCCTTCGGCCCCTCCGAGGGCCTGTTTACCCGGGAGTTCTACGGCAGCTGCTTCAACGCCCTGAAAGAGGACGGCATCATGGTCAACCAGCAGGGCAGCCCCTTCTACACCGAGGACGCCAGCGCCATGCAGCGCAGCCACAAGCGCATCGCGTCCACCTTCCCCGTCAGCCGGGTCTATCAGGCACACATCCCGACCTTCGCCGCCGGCTACTGGCTCTTCGGCTTTGCCAGCAAGAAGTACCACCCCATCGACGACCTGGACGCCGACGCATGGAAGGCGCTCAATCTGCGCACCCGCTACTATACCACCCGGCTCCACGTCGGAGCTTTCTATCTGCCGGCATTCCTCGAGGAGATGCTGCGCGAAGTGGAGGAACCCAAATGATCTCACCCAATGTTGAAACCTTTATCGGCTGCGACAGCAGCTACCGCGCCGCCGACATCGTGCTTTACGGCGCACCGTTCGACTCCACCACCAGCTACCGCCCCGGCGCACGGTTCGGCCCGTCGGCCATCCGGCACGAGAGCTTTGGCCTCGAGACTTACAGCCCCTACCAGAACGCCGACCTCACCGACTTCGACATCTTCGACAGCGGCGACCTCGAGCTCTGCTTCGGCTCCAGCGAAGCCGCCCTTGCCGACATCGAGGCCCGGGCGGCGGAGATCCTGCACGACGGCAAGCTTCCGCTCCTGCTGGGCGGTGAGCATCTGGTGACGCTGGGTGCGGTGCGGGCCGTGGCGGAGAAATACCCCGGCCTCCACATCATCCACTTCGACGCCCACGCCGACCTGCGGGACGACTACCTCGGTGCGAAGCTGAGCCACGCCTGTGTGCTGCGCCGCTGCCACGAGATCGTGGGTGACGGCCGCATCCACCAGTTCTGCATCCGCAGCGGCGAGCGGGCCGAGTTCGAGTTTGCGGCCCAGCATACCGAGATGCACAAGTTCGACTTCACCGGCCTTGCCGCGCTCACCGAGCAGCTCTGCGCCACCAAAGAGCCGGTCTACCTCACCATCGACCTCGACTGCCTCGACCCCTCCTGCTTCCCCGGCACCGGTACCCCCGAGGCCGGCGGCGTGAGCTTTTTGCAGCTGCTGGACGCCATCCGCACCGTGTCCAAAGCCAACATCGTGGGCGCCGACCTCAATGAGCTGGCCCCTATGCTGGACATCTCCGGCGTCTCCACGGCCACGGCCTGCAAGGTGCTGCGGGAGCTGCTGATCGCCCTCGACAAGGGCTGGCCCGGGTTTCAGGTCTGACAAAAAATAATTTGATATAAAGGAGAAACCATCATGAGCAAAGTTCTGATCATCGGCTGCGGCGGCGTGGCCTCCGTCGCCATCCACAAGTGCTGCCAGGTCCCCGAAGTGTTCACCGACATCTGCATCGCCAGCCGCACCAAGTCCAAGTGCGACAAGCTGGCCGCAGAGCTTGCCCCCAAGACCACCACCAACATCACCACCGCACAGGTGGATGCCGACCATGTGGACGAGGTCATCGCCCTCATCAAGAGCTATCAGCCCGACCTCGTGATGAACATCGCCCTGCCCTATCAGGACCTGACCATCATGGACGCCTGCCTCGCCTGCGGCGTCAACTACATGGACACCGCCAACTACGAGCCGGAGAACACCGACGACCCCGCGTGGCGTGCCATCTATGAGAAGCGCTGCAAGGAGGCAGGCTTCTCCGCCTACTTCGACTACAGCTGGCAGTGGGCCTACGCCAAAAAGTTTGAGGAAGCCGGCCTCACCGCCCTGCTGGGCAGCGGCTTCGACCCGGGCGTGACCCAGGCTTACTGCGCCTACGCCAAGAAGCACGAGTTCGACACCATCGACACCATCGACATCCTCGACTGCAACGGCGGCGACCACGGCTATGCTTTCGCCACCAACTTCAACCCCGAGATCAACCTCCGCGAAGTCTCCGCCCCCGGCAGCTACTGGGAGAACGGCCACTGGGTCGAGATCCCGGCCATGAGCATCAAGCGGGAGTACGATTTCGACAAGGTGGGCCAGAAGGATATGTACCTGCTCCACCACGAGGAGATCGAGTCTCTGGCAAAGAACATCCCGGAGGCAAAGCGCATCCGCTTCTTCATGACCTTCGGCCAGAGCTATCTCGACCACATGCGCTGCCTCGAGGACGTGGGGATGCTCTCCACTACCCCCATCAACTTCAACGGTCAAGAGATCGTCCCCATCCAGTTCCTGAAAGCCCTCCTGCCTGATCCCGCCAGCCTCGGCCCCCGCACCAAGGGCAAGACCAACATCGGCTGCATCTTCACGGGCAAAAAGGACGGCAAGGAAAAGACCTACTACATTTACAACGTCTGCGACCACCAGGAGTGCTACAAGGAAGTCGGCTCTCAGGCCATCAGCTACACCACCGGCGTTCCGGCCATGTGCGGCGCACTGATGCTGCTGACCGGCAAGTGGACCACCAAGGGCGTCCACACTGTGGAAGAGTTCGACCCGGACCCGTATCTGGACGCACTGGACAAGTACGGTCTGCCCCGCTCTGAGAGCCACAGCCCGGCTCTGGTGGACTGATGCGGCTGGTCGATATGCGCCCGCCCTTCGCGGGGCTGGCAGACCTCTCGGAGGGCGCACTCGCTTCCCTGCCCACCCCCTGCTATCTGCTGGACGAAGCCCAGCTGCGCCGCAACGGCGAAATTCTGCTGGGGGTCCAGCAGCGGACGGGCTGCAAGATCCTGCTGGCACAGAAAGCTTTCTCCAACTTCGACCTCTACCCGCTTCTCGCACCCTGCCTCGCAGGCACTGAGGCCAGCGGCCTCTACGAGAGCCGTCTGGGCAAGGAAGAGCTGCCCGAGAAGGAGAACCACGTCTTCTGCGCCGCCTACCGGGTGGACGAGTTCAACGAGCTTCTGGATTACGCCGACCACATCGTGTTCAACTCCCCGGCCCAGCTGGCAAAGTTCGGCCCTGCGGCCAAGGCGGCGGGCAAGAGCGTCGGTCTGCGCATCAACCCGGAGCACTCCACGCAGGAAGGCCACGCCATCTATGACCCCTGCGCCCCGGGCAGCCGTCTCGGCACCACCCGCGCCCAGTGGGACGCGGCTCTGGCAAAACAGCCGGGCCTCGCCGCCCTGCTGGACGGCCTGCACTTCCACACCCTCTGTGAGCAGGACGCCGACGCTCTGGCCGTGACGCTGGACGCTGTGGAAGAGAAATTCGGCGACCTGCTGCCGGGGCTGAAATGGCTCAATTTTGGCGGCGGACACCACATCACCCGCCCGGACTATGACCTTGCCACGCTGGAAGCCTGCATCGCCCGGATGCAGGAGAAGTACGGCGTACAGGTCTATCTGGAGCCGGGCGAGGCGTGGGCGCTGAACGCGGGTTATCTCGTCACCACAGTGCTGGACACTCTGCAGAACGGTGACACCAGCCTCGCCATCCTCGATATGTCGGCCGCCTGCCACACCCCGGACGTCATCGAGATGCCCTACCGCCCTCCCCTGCTGGACGCGGGCGAGCCGGGCGAAAAGCCCTGCACCATCCGCCTCGGCGGGCCGACCTGCCTTGCGGGCGATGTCGTGGGAGACTACAGCTTCGACGCCCCGCTTGCCGAGGGCGACCGGCTCATCTTCGGCGACATGGCCATCTACACCACCTGCAAGAACAACACCTTCAACGGAATGCCCCTGCCGCCCATCTGGGCGCTGGCTGAGGACGGCACCTGCCGGGAGCTGGTCCGCTTCGGCTACAACGACTTCAAGATGCGGCTGGGTCACCGCGCATAAAACGAAAGCCATCGGCTGTCTGGGCCGATGGCTTTTTGTTTACTTGAGTTTCTTTTTGGCTTCGTACTCCCGCAGGGCGGTCAGCGCCTCGCCCGACAGCGGGTAGAGGGCCAGCATATTGAATATGGTCATCAGGCCGATGCCCACGTCGCCGAGGTCCCACACCACGGTGTAGGCCTGCATACCGCCGACGACCAGCATCACCAGCGCCAGCACCTTGTAGGCCGTCTGCCAGAACCAGCTGTCGCCGAAGAGATAGGCCACGTTGCAGCGAGCGTAGTAGAGGATGCCGATAAAAGTAGAGAAGCTGAACAGTGCCAGCGTCACTGCGATGAAGACGACGCCGAAGCTGCCCAGATGGTACTGCATCGCCGCCTGCAGAAGGTTCATGCCCTGCAGGCCGCTCGTCACGCTCCCGGGAGCCAGCAGCATCACGAAGGCCGTGCAGCTGCAGATGACGATGGTGTCGATGAGGACGCCCAGCGCCTGCACGAGGCCCATCTTCACGGGGTCGTCGCACTCAGCGGCAGCAGCGGCGCAGGGGGCCGAACCGGAACCGGCCTCGTTGGAGAAGAGGCCCCGCTTGATGCCGTTCATCACCACAGCGCCAAAGCCGCCGCCCACGGCCTGACGCAGGCCCAGCGCCTCCGAGAAAATGCGGACGAAGACATCGGGCAGCTGGGGCAGATGGGTGAGGATGATCCAGAGGGTCATGACGAAGTAGCAGCCCGCCATGATGGGGACCATGACGTCGAGGCTCTTGACGGTGGCTTCCTTCCGCAGGACGATGACCGCCGCAAGCGCCGTCAGCACCAGCGTCGTGACCAGCGGCGGGATGGAGAACGCATTCTGGAACGCCTCGCTCACCGAGTTGCTGACCACCTGACTGATGCCGCACCAGCAGATGAGGCCCGACACGGCGAACAGGCAGGCCGCCACCGAGCGGCGGAGCTTCCTGCCCCGTTTGCGCTCCGCGAGGGTGTGGAGATAGTAGGCCGGGCCGCCCCGCCAGCCGCCGTAAAGGGGGTCGGGCTGCTTGTATTTCTGGGCCAGCGTGGACTCCACAAAGGAGGTGGATGCGCCCAGCAGAGCCGTCACCCACATCCAGAACACCGCGCCTGCACCGCCCACAGACAGCGCCGCCACGACGCCCACCAGATTGCCCATGCCCACCCGGGTGGCCGTGGACACCACCAGCGTCTGGAAGGACGAGAGGCCGCTGCCCTTGTCGTTCTTCTCGCAGACCGCCGCCAGCATATCCCGGAACAGCCGCACCGGCAGAAGCCTTGTGCGCAGGGTGAAGAACACCCCCGCCGTCAGCAGCAGGATGACCATAAACGAGAGACTGAGGGTCACGTTTCCCAGATGCAGGGTGAGCAGGTCGCCCCACAACAGACGGTAGACGCCCTCGATGAGTTGAATGAGCACAGCATTTCCTCCCAGTGCTTGGATTTGGCCGTTTTTGCACAAAAACAGGCCGTCGTCCTTTATTATAGACGATTCGGCCTGTTTTGTAAATCAGGAAAGTGAAGTTCAGGAGAAAAAAGTAAAAGCTCTGACTCAGGCGGCTTGCCCTCTCAGTCGGGCTTGCGCCCGCCAGCTCTCCCAAAGGGAGAGCCCTTGGCAGGCCGGTTCACTTCCTACTGGACACCTGAGGCCCGATAAGGCGCAAAAGGGCGGGCCTTGCTACAGAGGGCAGGCCCGGCTTTGTACAACCTCTCCGTCACGCCTGCGGCGTGCCACCTCTCCTTGTAGGAGAGGCTTTGGCAGGCCGTAAAGCTTCACCTCTTCGCCAGAGGCTCCCCTACTAGGGGAGCTGTCGAACGGAGTGAGACTGAGAGGTTGTACTAAGACAGAGCCTTTCCATACCGTCAGGCAGCAAAAAGCTCCCCCTTTCAGAGGAGCTTGAAGTGCGGTTTATCAGGACAAGATCATTCTGTCATTCGCAAACTCACCGCCGCTGGCGATCTGGAACTTTGCCAGCAGGTCGGAGACCTGCAGGTTCTTCTTCTCCTCGCCGGAGACGTCGTAGATGATGTGACCCTCATGCATCATGATGAGGCGGTTGCCGTACTTGATGGCGTCCTTCATGTTGTGGGTGATCATCATGGTGGTCAGGTGGTTCTCCTCGACGATCTTCGCCGAGAGGGTCAGCACCTTGAGGGCGGTCTTGGGGTCGAGGGCGGCGGTGTGCTCATCCAGCAGCAGGAGCTTGGGCTTGTTCATGGTGGCCATCAGGAGGGTCAGCGCCTGACGCTGGCCGCCGGACAGCAGGCCCACACGGGCGGTCAGCCGGTTCTCGAGGCCCAGATCGAGGCTCTTGAGCAGTTCACGGTACTGCTCCCGCTCCGCCCTGGTGATGCCGATGCGGAGGGTACGGGGCTTGCCGCGGCGGGCGGCAAGGGCGAGGTTCTCTTCGATCTGCATGGTGGCGGCAGTGCCGGTCATGGGGTCCTGAAAGACGCGGCCAATGTAGGCGGCGCGCTGATGCTCGCCCAGACGGGTGACGTCCACGCCGTCGATGATGATCTTGCCGCAGTCCACGGGCCAGACGCCGGCGACGGCGTTCAGCATGGTAGACTTGCCTGCACCGTTGCCGCCGATGACAGTGACGAAGTCGCCCTCATTCAGCTTCAGGTTCAAGCCGTTCAGGGCCGTCTTCTCGTTGACGGTGCCTGCGTTGAAGGTCTTGGAAACATTTTGTATCTCAAGCATTGTTTGCGCCCTCCTTGTTTGCCTTTTTGGCCGCAGGCTTTGCGAAGTATCTGCCCTTCCAGTACGGCACGGCGAGGAAGACAGCCACGACGGATGCGCTCAGCAGCTTTAACAGGTTTGCGTCAAAGCCGAGGGTCAGCACCAGCTGGATGACGATGTAGTAGATGATGGCGCCCAGAGAGACGGAGGTCATCTTGAGGGCGAAGTTGTGGAAGATGCGGCCAAACACAGCCTCACCGATGATGACAGCTGCCAGACCGATGACGATGGCGCCGCGGCCCATGCCGACATCCGCAAAGCCCTGATACTGGCTCAACAGAGCGCCGGACAGCGCCACCAGAGCGTTGGAGACGGCCAGACCCAGCACGATGTTGAAGTTGGTGTTGATGCCCTGTGCGCGGGACATGGCGGGGTTGGAGCCGGTGGCGCGGATGGCGCAGCCCAGCTCGGTGCCAAAGAACCAGTACAGCACGGCGATGACCACAGCCGACACCAGAATGACCATAATGATGGGGTTGTGGAGCGCGAACTCCTTGACCCAGCGCAGGGAGATGAGCAGGTCATACTTGTCCACGTTGATGGACTGGTTGGCCTTGCCCATGATCTTCAGGTTGATGGAGTAGAGGGCCAGCTGAGTCAGGATGCCGGACAGGATGGCCGGGATGCCCATAAAGGTGTGGAGCAGGCCGGTGACAAGGCCGGTGGCGAGGCCCGCCAGCAGGGCAGCCAGCAGGGACACCCAGACGTTCTGCCCCGAGAGCAGGCACATGACGCAGACTGCGCCGCCGGTGCCGAAGGAGCCGTCCACGGTCAGGTCCGCCACATCAAGGATGCGGTAGGTGAGGTAAACGCCGATGGCCATGATGCCCCAGATGAGGCCCTGTGCGCACGCACCCGGCAGAGCACCGGGCAGGTTCGCCAGTCTTGCAAGCATTTCCAAAATGATTCCTCCTAAATTACACTTTTTTATAGACCCGTTTGATACGGGAAAGCGGAGAAGGGCAAGGAACCGCTCTTCTCCGCTATATTTTAGTGGTTAAACCTCTCCGTCACGGCTCCGCCGTGCCACCTCCCCTATCGAGGGGAGGCCTTGGCATTCCGTAAAGCTTTTCCTCTTCGCCAGAGGCTCCCCTCGGTAGGGGAGCTGTCTGCCGAAGGCAGACTGAGAGGTTATCCCTTATCAGCCCTCGATTGCCTCATATCCTTCGGGAGCGGTCAGGCCCAGGTCGCCGCAGATGGTCTTGTTGTACTTCTTGGTCACATCGGTGTACTCGATGGGCATATCAGAGACATTGGACTCGCCCTTCAGGATCTTGACGGCCATCTCACCGGTGGTGTAGCCCAGATCGTAGTAGCTGATGGACAGGGTGGCCACGCCGCAGCCGGAGCAGATGCCCTCCTCACCGGCGAAGACGGGCTTCTTGGCCGGGCGGCAGATGCCGTCCACGATGCCGGTGTTGGCAGCGACGGTGTTGTCGGTGGGGACATACAGAGCGTCGTTCTCGTCAGCGGCCTTCTGGCAGACGGAAGACAGGTCGTTGGAGTCGGAGAAAGCGTACTGAGTCGCGGTGACGCCCTTGGCCTCCAGATACTTCTGGACCTCGTCCACCTGATACTGGCTGTTGGCCTCAGCGGAGCAGTACAGCAGGCCGACCTTCTTGGCGTCAGGCATCCACTCCACGATCATATCAGCCTGCTGGTCCAGCGGAGCCAGGTCAGAGGTGCCGGAGATGTTGCCGCCGACGGTGCCGGAGAAGTCGGTCAGGCCCAGAGCCACGCCGTACTCGGTGACGGAGGTACCCAGAACGGGGATCTCATTGGTGGCAGACTGTGCAGCCTGCAGAGCGGGGGTGGCGTTTGCCATGATGAGGTCAACGCCGGAGGAAACGAAGCCGTTGGCGATGGTGGCGCAGGTAGCGGAGTCACCCTGTGCGTTCTGGAAGTCGAACTTCACGTTGTCGCCGAACTCTGCGGTCAGAGCGTCCTCAAAGCCCTGCGTTGCAGCGTCCAGAGCAGCGTGCTGCACCAGCTGGCAGATGCCGATGGTGTAGGTGTCGCCGGAAGCGGCAGCGGAGCCGGAAGCGGCAGAAGATGCCACAGAAGAAGCAGCCGTGGAGGATGCAGAAGAGCCGCCGCAGGCGGTCAGGGCAGCAGCAGCGCCGCAGACAGCGGCAGCAGCCAGAAACGAACGACGAGTGATTTTACGCATAATGATTACTCCCTCATTTTTCCATCTACGCGGCAGCAGGACGCCGCGCCGAAAAGCATTTGAATGTCCAGCAGAGAGCCTCTGCTTTACACTCGTGAAGTATATCACGATTTCCGTCCGATGGCAACGCCGTTTCGGCTCTAATTATCTATTAAAGTGAATATATCTATCACTTTTTTCGATAGACGTTTCTTCTCTGCTGATAGTCCGTCAGTTTTTGCAGCTCTGTCTCGAGCCAGACGAGGTTTTCTTCCATCTGAGGGAGGTACTCTTTCTCATAGTCAAACCTAAAATAGAGTGCCTGCCAGAGCTTCGCCTGCATCCGGCGGCGCAGGGGCGGCTCGAGGGCGGCGTCCAGCGGCTCCACCACGTCTTCCAGGTCCATGCAGGTCTGCGCCCAGCGGACGTCGGTCTTTTCCCGGGCAGGGACGTCGTAGCGGGCCAGATAGTCCTCCACTTTTGCCTCGATGACACGCCCTCCGCAGTCGGTGGGCTGCAAAAAGTAGCTCACCTCCCCTTCCCTGCTGATCTCCTGTGCCAGCGGGTAGAGGGCGCAGACCAGCGGTTCGGCGTCGTGGATGGCGCAGTGGTTCTCGGTGAGGAAGGGGCAGTTGTTCCGCTCCTCCTTCACGGGGGCCAGCCGCAGCACCGGCAGATGGCTCACCTGCCCGATGGACGCGCGGCAGAAGGCCCGGGCCACGGTCTGGGGCGGCAAACGCAGCCGGGCCGCGATGCGCCAGAGGTCGAAGCCCGACAGCACGATGTCCTCCCGCCCCCGGCAGCAGCCGCCGCAGCCTGCGCAGGCAAACGAGAACGCCTCGTCCCGCGCCAGCAGCGGTGTCGTGCGGGCAAAATCCACCCGTCCGCAGAGGTCGAGCTGTGAATCCTTGAGCATGTAAGTTTCTCCTGTATACTGTAGTAAATTATGTGGCGAAGTGACAAATAAATAATATAGCTATGTTATATTTCCCCACTTCGCCAACTTGGCGAAGTGGCCTCTTTTGGCGAAGTGAGGTCAGTTCGCCAGCCGCCCTCATTCCGCCACCTTGGCGAAGTGGCTTTTCAAGCGATGATACGTTCTTAATTTCCCACTTCGCCAGATAATATGCGGGTCTCAGAGAGGGGAAGGAAAACCTCTCCCTCACTCGAACCTCTTCGCCGGTATCACGATCGCCCCGAACAGCGAGGCGATATACACCACCAGCACCGCGCCCAACACCTGCCAGCCGGTGGCGCGTTCAAGCAGGACAGCCCCCGCCGTGCAGGGCGGCACCAGCACCAGCGACGCCATCGACCAGACCCGGAACGCCCGCAGGATATGCTTCCAGTTGCGGTTGTTGTAGTACACCCCCGGGATGTTGATGTGGAACGCACCCTGTGCAAAATTGCAGATGCGGTTCTCGTCGTAGTAGCGGGGCAGGGTCTCGGCCATCCAGAACATGGCATAGGCCCCGTAGACGACGCCGAAAACCACATCGACGATGAGCAGAGCCAACGCTCCCTCGATGTCGGCCAGTCCCGCCGCCCAGACGGCCAGCGCTTCTGCGACGCCCAGCACGCAACAGATGACATACACCGGCAGATACTTCTTCGTCCGCGCCTGACGGCGCTCCGGCGGCTCTGCCGAAAAGGTCAGCGCCTTGCGGATGAGGTCTTCGGTCTCCTCGCGGGTGAAGCGCTGTTCCTCCTCTACCCGGCGTCCCTGCAGAAGCTCGGCCACCGTCACGTTCAGCTGCTCGGCCAGCGGCACCAACAGCGAGATGTCCGGCACACTCAGTCCCCGTTCCCACTTGCTGACGGCCTTGTCGGACACGTACAGCGTCGCGGCAAGCTCCTTCTGGGTCATCCCCTTTTCTCTGCGCAGCTGGGCCAGAAAGCGGCCAAATGCAGCCTTGTCCAGTTCGTACATATCTTCTGCCTCCTTGCGGGCGTCTGCCGCCCCTTTCTGGCCTTATTGTACCGGGCCGCACCCTCCCGCGCAACCGACGGGCAGTAGAATCAGCGCTCTTTCGTTTCTTTTATGAAAAAGCGCCGCACAGTTTCCTGCGCGGCGCTTCGCCGTTCTATATCGATCATCCGAAAGGCCGAGCAACCCGATAAAATAGCCTTTCATTCCCCGGCAGAGGGCCTGCTCGATCAGGCCCGCCCGCCGAAGGGATCAAGTTCAGGACTCGAAGACCTTCCTGACCGAAGGGCTGGCCTCGATGATGCGGACCAGCAGAACGCCCAGCACGGTGCAGCTGATGAGCTCACCGATGCCCACGGAGATGCCGTTGGTGACGCAGGCCAGCCAGAGGGGTGCGCTGGAAGAGGGGTCCGGGAACATCACCGCGATCTCGATGCCGATGATGACGGCATTGAAGACCACCGGGGGCAGCGAGGCCGCAAGGGCCAGACCCTTGAAGCGGATGTTCCGCAGCTTGTAGGTCACGAGGCAGGCCAGCAGGGTGGCCAGAGTGCCGAAGATGACGTCCACGATGGTGGAGCCCAGCAGGTTTGCCAGGAAGCAGCCCAGCACCACGCCGAAAATGTACTCGGCACCAAACACGGGCAGCAGGCAGAGCGCCTCGGCCACACGCACCTGCACCGCGCCGTAAGAGAACGGCTGCAGTGCCATGCAGAGCACGACGTAAAGGGCTGCGACCATGCCGCAGCGGGCCAGTTTACGGACGGAAAGGTTCTGATTTTTCATCGTATAACTCCAGCGGTTTGATTTTGACCGCACGGGGACCGCCAGCCCCCGTGGGTTTGGCCCGGCATGGTTCGAGACACGCCGGGGAGCCTAAAATCCTAAGTTGCTCTTTAAGGAGCCGTACCCGCAGGCACAGCGTGGAGAATTATACCATACTTTGGGCCGGAATGCAACGGCGATACGAAAAAAGACTGCCGCACAGCAGCAGTCTTTCCGTGATATGCTCAGTCCCGGGGCTTGCCCACATAGACCAGCGCAAGGGTGTCGGGGCCGGTGTTGGCCGAGACGACGCCGCCCAGATTGAAGGTAGTGAGCGGAGCCTTGCCGAAGGCTTTGCGGCAGGCTTTTTCCAGCTCAGCGGCCTGGGGGATGGATGTGTGGCCGATCATATAATCGAAGTCCTCCACGCCCTCGGTGCGCTTTTTGCACAGGTCGATCATGGCGGGGATGACCTTGTCGTCGCCGCGCACCTTGCTCTCCACCCTGGTCTTGCCGTCGATGAGGGTGATGATGGGGCGGATGCCCATCAGCTCGCCCATGACCGCGGCGGCGGCAGAGATGCGGCCGCTCTTCTTCATCTGCTTGAGGCTGTAGGGTCCGAGGATGACCTCCATCTTGTTCATCTGGGTCTCAAACTCGCTGATGACGTGGCGGAGCTCCGCGCCGTTCTGCAGCTTGCGGGCCATCTCGCACAGATACCAGCCGAACACCATCGAGTAGGTGTGGGGGTCGAGCAGATGGATGTTCAGGTGGTGTTCCGGGCGCTCCTCCCGCAGCATCCCCTGGGCCATGACGGCGTTGTTGTAGGTGGAAGAGCCGGAGCGGTTGATGGGGACATGGATGACATCGGTGTAGCCCTCGTCCACATACTGGCAGTATTTCTCACAGAACTGGATGGGGGTGATGGCAGCCGTGGAGGGGATGCCCTTGGCGGCGCGCATCTTGTCGTAGAACTCCTCGGGGGTGTACTTTTCACGCTCCACGATGTCTTCGTCGTCCAGCAGGATGTGGAAGCCCATAATGTCGATGCCGTATTTCTCGGCCAGCTCCTGCGGGATGTCGCAGGAGGAGTCGGTCAAAATCGCGATTTTGCTCATAGTGTTCCTCATTTCCATTCGTAGTCTCGCAGGTGGCCGTGGTCCAGCAGCTCCGGGAAGTCCCACTGGCGCAGTACCTCGTATACGCCCACGGCGACGCTGTTGGACAGGTTCAGGCTGCGGCAGGTGTCCCGCATGGGCATCCGGATGCAATGCTCCTGATTAGCTGCCAGCAGCGCTTCCGGCAGACCGGCATCTTCCCGTCCGAACACGAGGTATGCCCCGTCCGGGTAGGCGACGTCGGTGTAGCGCTGGGGCGCTTTGGTCGTAAAGTAGTAGAAAGGCCCATCGTTCTTCGAGAAGAAGTCATCCAGACTGTCGTAATAGCTGATGTCCAGATAGTGCCAGTAATCCAGCCCGGCGTGCTTGAGTTTCTTGTCGTCGATGGCAAAGCCCATCGGCCCCACCAGATGGAGGCGGCAGGCCGTGCAGGCACAGGTGCGGGCCACATTGCCGGTGTTCTGGGGGATGCGCGGCTCCACCAGAACGATGTTCAGGGTCGGTTTTTCACTCATCGCTGTTTACTCCTCCCCCATCGGACACAGGCGGGGCAGCAGCGGCTCGAACCAGACGCCGAAGCGGGTGTCCTGGTCGCAGGGCGTTTTCTGGATGGCCAGCGCCACGAACTCTGCCGCGTTGTCTGCCGCTGCGCTCAGGGCGTTGCCCTGGATGAGCGAGCCGATGAGCACCGCACCGTAGAGGTCGCCCGTGCCGGGGAAGCTGCGGGCAATATGCAGCTTCTTGACCACGAAGCGGTCGCGGCCTGCACCGGCGCAGGCGATGTACTTGTCCAGCTGCAGGCCGGTGACCACCACGTTGGGGGTCAGCGACGCCGCCAGCTCGTCGGCCAGCGCCCGGGCGCTTTCCTCGTCCAGCTGGGCGGGCAGCTCTTTTTCCAGCAGCAGGCCGGCCTCGGTGGCGTTGGGCAGGATGAGGTCGGCCCGGCGGCAGAGCTGCCGCATCCGATCGATGAAGGCCGGGGTCACGGTAGAGTAAGCCTTGCCGTTGTCGCCCATCACAGGGTCTACCACCTTATAGGCCGAGGGCCAGAGGTCAAAGGCCTTTTCGGCCAGCGCGGCCTGCTCCTCGCCTCCGAGGTAGCCGGTGTAAATGCAGTCGAAGCTCAGCCCCAGCTCCCGGTAATGTTCCAGTGCGGCCTCGCCGTAGGCGCAGCCGTCCAGACGGGCCGGTGTCCCGAAGCCGCCGGTGTGGGTGGAGAGCACCACCGTGGGCAGTGCCACCGGCTGGATGCCCATGACGCTGAGCACCGGCAGGATGACCGCCAGACTGCAGCGTCCCACACCGGAAAGGTCATGGATGCAGAGAACTTTTTTCGGTTCCGTTATCTTCAGCAAAAAAGAAACCTCCTTCGCGGAATATGCCTTTTCCCATAAACCAAGCCAGCCCATAACCGGCCCAGTTTATCAGCATATCATACAGTATACCACATTTTCCTGCACAAAAAAAGCGTATAGTGAATCCTTTGGCGGAAATACTATCCTCGCAGCCCAAAAATTTTGATTCGAAGGGAGTGCCTCCTATGAAAAACGAACACACAAGCTCCACCGCCCCGCTCCTGATCGGCATGGCCGCCGGTGCCGCACTGGGTGCCGCCGGCGTCATGGCCACCAACACAAGCCAGCGCCAGATGCGCCGCACCGCCCGCAAGATCGCCAAGGGTGCCGAGCACGCCGTGAGCCAGCTGGACAAGATGGTGGGCGACTTCGTGGAGCACAAGATGGAGGGCTGACGCCCCCGCATCGCGCAGAAAGGCCGGGACAGAGGGTTCTCCCCTGCCCCGGCCTTTTGTTGCAGCAAAAAAGCCAGCAGATAAATCTGCTGGCTCTTGGTCCGAGTGGCGAGAATCGAACTCACGGCCTCTTGAACCCCATTGTGCTTCTCTCGAAAACACAATGTACAATCCGATACTGCCTAGACTCAGTATCGTTAAATTTCAAATGTATTATATCGTTCTGTTTCATTTTCCAACTTGGGTATACTCCTGTTGTGTCCGACATGAATAAAATCGTTCAGAAAACTGCCGCATCGTCTTTCCCCACATGGACGTTAGCCGTATGGAATATGGACACTGCAACATTATATAGGGTCAAATACGACAGAAGTCATTGATTTTCTTTGTTTATCTGTGATACCATTCGTTACAAGACCAACGGCGTTGCTCTCTTCGCTTATGGTGGAGACTCCGGCACTCAAAGAAACTTTCCGAAAAACACAACGAGGTGACCATTTTTGAAACGTCGAACTTTTCTTGTCTGCACCGCTGCACTCTTTTGCGGTGCGCTTCTGGCAGGAGGCTGCACTCAAAAAGCTTCTCAGCCCGTCCTTCAGCAAATTGAATACTCCAATTTGGCAGATTCGGATACACAGGCTCTTCTTTCCAAACTTTTGCAGGATGCCGGCGTATCCGACCTGCGGATACAGACCTTCTTTGATCATGTGCAAAAGTTCAACAATGCTGTGGACCCGGCATGGCTCACCACAGGGTTTGAAAATGCCAAGCCTTTGGATCTGAAATACGATCCTTACTCCATGCAGGACGCATGGACGGAAAAATATGACACCTTCCCCGGCTGGAACTGTCGGATCACTGCTTGTGGGCTGTTCGGTGATTTTATCACTGTCACGGGCAAGGCAGACCTTGACTCAGCCGGGGACACCCTGTTTATGGACTATGAAACATTGGATTCTGACCCGGAATCCCTTTGCGGCGATGAACGGCAAAAATTTGATGCGCTGTTCGCCCCGGTTAAAACCACCAATACGACCGATATTCCTACCCATTTGAAAACGATTCAGCAGGAATGGAAGAAACGCGGTCTCTCCTTCGTGGACGATGATAAGATCCGTCTTGTCTCCGTAGTCCTGCACGACCAATTCTCTGAAACGGACAATTCTCTTATGATCGGTCATGTCGGCGTTATGCTTCCCACATCGGATGCGGTATATTTTGTCGAAAAGGTCGCTTTTCAGGAGCCGTATCGCTTATTGAAGTTCAAAAATCGGACCGAGTTGAGTGATTATCTGATGCTGAAATACGACAACTCGTGGGGACAGGACACCGCCCACACCTTTATTATGGAAAATTCAGACCTGATGGACGGCTGGCGCATATTGGACACAGCGGACTGAAATCTGAAATCTCTTCAATGCCAAAGAGCAGGGGCATATCTTCGCCTTTGCTCTTTTCCTTTTGCACTCTGTCCCGGTATCTCTACCACAGCTTTCAACATTGTCAACTGGTTTTCACGCCGTTCTTTACAGTTTTTTCACATCGGCAGCTTATCTTTTTGCATTTCAGTCAAACACTTCGATTTTGTGCATATTTTGTTGTATCTTGTCCATGATGAATCTGAAAGAGAATCTGCCACCGCCTCATGTGAAACATGGGCGGTATTAACTAACAATTTCAAAGAAGCCGCAAAAATCATTGCCGCCTTGTTGAACAGCAAACAAAAGCGGTGACTTTCCGTATTATGGAAAGTCACCGCTTTCTCTTATGCTGTGCAGTGGTCGTTCACTGCACAGATTGATAAGAAGGAGAACTTAAATTTCATACCATCTGATTTCATTGGCATCCAGATGCAGAGCAAAGCTGCTGCCGTCTGTGGTGTAAACGGTGGTATCCTGCGGCTCGTAAGTGTTGTTCACAACGCAATACTTGCCATTTTTGACATAAGCATGGACTTCCACATTGTAGTTGGAACTGAACCAAGTGTGCAGTTCATCCTCGCTGTGGGCGCTCCACAGGATAGCACGGTACAGGGTACGGCTGTTGGCAAAACTGTAAGGCACACCGCTGATGTACACGGCACGACCCTTGCCGAAGTCGTGGGCGGCCATCTGCACTTCCTTGTTCCGCTGCACCAGCACCTCGGTGCCCTCGAGGGCGTAGATGTTCTTTTTGCCCTCGCCAAAGTCCACGGGTTGGTCGGCGTCCTGCAGAATGAAATGGTCCGGGTGTTCTTCCCAGTTGTACTTGTCGTAGTTGAGGGTGAAGCCGTTTTCTTCCTCCACGCCCAGAACACTGGCCATCTGGAGGATATGACCCTGATATGGATGACCGGACGGTTCTCCAACGCCGATGAAGCCGCCGCCGTTCCAGACGAACTTGCGGATAGCGGAGGAGATCTCCGGGTCTTCCCACCAGATACCGCCAGTGTGGGCGGTGTCTGCATCGCCTACATTGATGATGACATCCACCGTTTCCAGCAGCTTCGGATCGTTCTTGATATCCTCAAAGCTGATAAACTTCACATCAAACGGTGCGCCAGACAGCATTTCGATCACGCCCGAATAGCTGTAATTCTGCTTGTAGTAGAGGGCATGATGCACCATGTGACAGCCCCATGCCCGCATTTTACCCCAGCAGTTCAGCACAGCCACCCGTTTGACGCAGTAAGGCGTAGTGCCCTTGATATTCTCATACAGTTCGCGGAACTCCTTGCAGACGCTCTCCACATAGTCCACAAACTCCGGGAACTGCAATGCCAGCTTCAGATAGCCACCATAGCCAATGCGGTCAATGGGCTTGCGCAGGATGGCGCGGCGGGCTGTGACCCAGTTCTCCTTGGCTTCCCGCACCGGGTCGCCGCCCTCATGGAACGTGTCCGGGAAGAAGTAAGGCAGAAAGCGTCCTTCCGTGTACTTCACGCCCTCGATGTCAGAGATTAGACGCAGGGTGGAGCCGTTGCCCACGCTGCCCACTACGGCATCCAGTCCGATGGTCTTGAACTCCGGCATGAAAGGTTCGGTGCCGATCCAGTGATCGCCCAGGAACATCATCGCCTCGCAGCCGCACTCGTGGGTGATGTCCACCATTTCTTTGGCCAGCTTTGCTACTTCGCGCCGCTGGAACGCCTGAAAATCACGGTATTCCTTGCTGGGTACACGATACTGGTTGTTATAGTAGCCCTGATCGATGATGTACTCCGGGCGGAACTTGTAGCCCACTTCCTGCTCAAACTGGTTGAGGATATAAGGGCTGACCGAAGCAGAGTATCCATACCAGTCCACGAACTTCTCCCGCTTCAGCTCGTCGAAGATCAGGGTGAACTGATGGAAGAACGTGGTATAGCGGATGACGTTCACATACGGATGCTCTGCAATGAATTTCCGCAGACGCTCCATCGAATATTTGTGGGTTTTCGGCTGGCGCACATCAAACGTGATCTGATGCTCGAAATTCGTCCAGCCGTTGGTGGTGGCATTGTACATATGCACCGGGTCCCAGATGAGGTAGGCCAGGAAGCTGACGGTGTACTCGTGGAAGGGCACGGCCTGCACGGTCACGCTGCCGTCGGCGTAGCTCCACTGTTCTGGCGGCACAGGCTGGCCCGTAGAGCGATCCATGACCTCCCACCAGCGGGTGATATCGTCGTTGGTGTTCACCTGCATCAGCTCCGGGCTGATGCCTTTCATCAGAGGGATGGTCACGGTGTCGCCGGGGGCAGTGTAGAAACCCGTCATAATGTAGCACTGCTGCACCTCGTCCGGGTTCGCTTTGGCCCATGCGTTATCCTTGCGCGTGGTATAATAGGTAGAATAGATCTTTGCATCGGCGTTTTTCAGCTCCTGCGGAAAATCCGTACCATCGCAGTCACGGATGGCATCCGCGCCCCACTTTTTCAGAATCTCCAGCGTTTCGGGCACCACATCCAGGTCGGTCGGAATAGTAACGCGCCCGGTCTTGCACTTATCTTCCATAGTTTTCCTCTCTTATCCTTAATCCTGATAGGTTGCGTTGTAAATGGCCAGTACTACCAGCAGCAGTGCCACGCCCACAAGCATGATGCCAAGCCCTGCCAGCTGTCCGGTCATTTTCCAGCCTGCCACCACCAATGCAATGGACAGCACAAACAGCACGATCATCAGCACGATGCGCAGGGCAGGATGCGTTTTCCAGAATGTTTTCATGTTTTGTCACCTTATCCTTTCAAGCCGCCCACCGTCATGCCCTGCGTCAGCTGCTTCTGCACACAGATGTACAAAATCAGAGTGGGCAGCATCACCAGCACAAGACCCGCGTACATGGTGCCGTACTGCGCAGCACTCTGCTGGGCCTGCATCAGATTCAGCAGACCCACCGGCAGAGTACGGGGTGCGCTGGTGGAACTCATAAGGGTCATGGAGATGATGTACTCATTCCAGAAAGACAGGAAGTTGAACAGAATAATGGTGATGATGGAGGGCTTTGCCATGGGGAAGATGATGCGGGTCATGGTGGAAAAATAGCTTGCACCGTCGATATAGGCGGCCTCCTCAAAATCGTGGGGCAGGGTGGCAAAGTAGCCCGACAGCAGGTAGATGGTAAAGGGCAGTGCCGTAGCTGCATACACGACCGCCAGAACGAACAGGTTGTTCAGCAAAAAGCCGCTGCCAATATGGTTTTTCAGCCACACATCACCATCACGCAGCATCAGGAAGATGGGAACTACGATATAGTTGACATTGATGAATAGTCCTGCCATAAACAGCGTGTTCAGCAGCTTGCTCCCCTTGAACCGGAAACGGGACAGGCAGTAAGCTGCCGGCAGCGCAATTACCAGCAACAGCACCAGAGCCAGCGCTGTGACCAGAACGGAGTTGAGCATATATTCGCCCATCTTAGCTCCATTCCACGCATTGACGAAGTTCTGCCAGTAGAACCCGGCGGGCAGTGCCCAGGGGTTGCCGTAGAACTCTGCATTCTGCTTGATGGAGGCCATGAACACCCATGCCACCGGCACGATGATCGTCACAGCCAGCAGGATCAGTACAAAATAGATGAAAAATTTGTACAGGCCCTCCGCCGAACGGGAGGATTTTTCTTCCGTTTTCTTCATATTTTTCCTCCTTAAAATTCCAGCGGTTCACGGCTGGTGGCACGATTGACACAGGCAGACAAGGCGAACGAGAACAGGAAGATAACCACACCGATTGCCATGCTGTAACCGTACAGACCTGCATCTTTCTGGCTGTACATATAGTTCAGGGCCACATCCGAGGCACCGTTGGGCCCGCCGCTGGTCATCGCCTTGACAAACAGGAACGCCATATTGATGGTAGAAATGATAAAGAAGGTCAGGGTGGTGCGGATATTCGTCCAGACCAGCGGAATCGTGATCTGGAAGAATTGGGTCAGACGGCCCGCTCCGTCCAGATTGGCACTCTCGTACAAGCTGGCAGGCACCGAGGACATGGAAGCCATATACATCACCATGTAATAGCCCACAGCCTGCCAGACCATAGCAATGATGATGGACGGAATGACCAGCTTTTCGCCTTTCCAGAGGATAGGGTCAGTCATATCCTGGAACAGCCCGATGATGCTGTTCAGCATCCCATTCTCCGGCTTATAGATGGCAGAGAAGATACCGGAGATGACGACCACAGACAGGATGTTCGGGATATAGAAAATGATGCGGAAGAAATTCTGCCCCTTGATTTTTTCGCGGGTCAGGATGGCGGCAAATACCAGTGCAAAGGCAAAGGTGACGATGGTCACGACCACGACCAGCAGGATCATATTCTGCATGGAGCGGATGAACTGGGTATCCTTCAGCAGATGCTGAAAGTTTTTCAGCCCGACAAAGGTTTCGTTTGGCGAGTAGGCTCCACGCTCATACAGGCTCATGCGGAACACATTGAGGGTTGGCAAAATCATAAAAATGAAAAACAGGATGGTGGCCGGTGCCACACAGAGGAACACGAACCGTTTGCGGCTTTTGTCAGATTTCATAGACAAACCGTTCCTTTCTACTGGAATCCAGAAACCCAAAAAAGCGGAGGCGGTAAAAACCGCCCCCGCTGGGCAGGGCTTAATTACTCGATGATGTTGGCGCGCATCTGGTCGCTGGCGGACTTGATGCCGTCGATCCACTGCTGCTCCGTCATGCTGCCGGACACCAGAGAGTTGACAGGGTCGAAGAACACGGTGCGCACTTCCACACCGGGGATAGCGGTGAAGGAAGCAAAGTTGCCCATGGCGGCCTTTGCGCCGTTGTCGTAGATGGAGTAGAACATCTTGTTGTCGCCTTCCAGACTGTCGGCGATGCCCAGCACAGGCTGGATAGCGCCGCTCTCGGCAAACAGCTTGCAGGCTTCGTCGCTGTACAGATAGGCTACAAACTGCTTGGCAGCATCCAGATGCTCAGCACCCGCCGGGATCCATGCCTGCTCGAACCAGGTGTAGCTGTAGCTGTCGCCGCCGGCCTTGACAGCGGGCAGAGCGGTCATGCCCCACTCAAAGCCGTCTGCACGGGGTGCTTCGGCCATCTCGCCCACGATCCAGGTGCCGTTGGGCATAAACAGGGCCTTGTTGTCCAGCACCAGCTGCTGGTTCTGGGTAAAGTCCTGATCGTTGGCCTGTGCGGGGGTGATGGGGTTGGTGTAGGAAGCCAGCTTTGCCACGATATCAAAGCAGGTCTTTGCCTCGGGGGTGTCCCAGATGCCTTCTTCGTAGTGGGTGGCCTTGTTGAAGAAGTCGGGGCCGCCTGCGGCGTACATCAGCGCATAGAAGAAGGCGTCGAAGTAGCCGGTGGTGGGGTAGGTGAACAGGTAGGTGCCCTCAGCGGCAGCCTTGTCGCCCAGTGCCCACATCTCGTCCCAGGTCTTGGGCACGTCCCAGCCCTTTTCCTTCAGGAAACCGGCGTTGTAGAACAGGCCGCAGGGGCTGTAGAACATGGGGGCCAGATAGGTCTTGCCGTCGCCGTAGGGGTTGGTCAGGGAGGTGTCGGTAAAGCCGCCGGCGATCTTCTCGCTCACCTTCTTGCTCTCGCCGGGCACGGTCATGCTCAGCACATCGGTGATGTCGGCGATCAGGTTTCCCTTAATGAACTGCTCCGTGAGGGCAGCTTCACGGCCGGTGGCCAGATGGACCACGTCGGGGTAGTCGCCGCCCTGCATGGAGGGGCCGATGACGTCCTCCAGCTTTTTGTCGGTGGTCAGGTCCACCTTGATGCCGGTCTGAGCGGTAAAGGCCTCGGTGACCTTCTTCCACATCTCAGCGCCATAGCCAGTCTCGATGGCAGCAACCTTGATGGTCACATCCTCAGCTGCAGCAGAAGCAGCGGAAGATGCCGTGCTGGACGCGGTGGAGCTGGCAGCACCACCACAGGCGGCCAGGCCCAGTGCAGCGGCACCCACGCCAGCCACTTTCAGAAAATTGCGACGAGAAATGCGTTTCATAGTGTATCCTCCATCATAAAGATTCCGTTCAAAACCACAACCGGGACAAACAGGTTTTGTCCGAGAGGGTCGTGTGATTTATTGATTTCAATATAGAGGTTTTCACCCTTTGCAACAAGATGTTTGTTGTTTCGTTTTTTATAAATCTTGCTTTTTAGAAATTTCTTTCAGCAAAAGTGCTAAATTCGTCCCGTCTGTTTTGGTACATTCTTCCCGTTTGTAACCGGTTTGACATATTTTCATTCTTTAACGGCATCAAAAATATTTATCCTGTCCAAAATCAAGGCTTGCATTTTTTCTTCTTTGCCCCTATAATGAGAAAAACGCACGATTCAACGCATCGGTTTTTGCGATTATATTTTTAGTCTCTTGTTTTTATTTTTATGTTTATTGCGTTTCGCTGTAAAGGAGCCTGTTATGAGCACCGAACGCTTTGATATCCGTCATGCTCCCGCTCCCCGTGAGTCCTTTCGCTTGCTGTACATCAGCAAAAGCAAATTCGGCGGCGACTGGAACAGCACGGCTCACACCCATTCCTGCACGGAGCTGTTCTATTGCCTGAGCGGAGAAGGACAGTTTTATTTAAGCGGTCAGCTTTATCCGGTCAAACCGGATGATATGATTATCGTCAATCCACAGGTGGAGCACACGGAATTGAGTCTGAACGCTTCACCGCTTGAATATATCGTTCTGGGTGTGGCTGGCATTGAGATCTTATTCGGCAAGGCTGATTCTTCTTATGCTATCTTCAACTGCCGTGAAAACCGGGAACGGATGGTCACTCTGCTGCATATGCTGCTTGCCGAAGCCGACCGCAGTCTGGATGGCTGCGAAACCGTCTGTCAGGACTTGCTGGAGGTGCTGCTGATCTGGCTGGTACGCTGCACAACGCTCTCTTTGCAGGTGGAAGAAACGCCACGGTCTGACAGCCGGGAGTGTGTAGAGATCAAGCGATATCTGGACAGCAACTTCCGGGAGGACATCTCACTTGACCGTCTGGCAGAGATCGCACACATCAATAAGTATTATCTGGCCCACACCTTTCAAAAAGAGTACGGCATCTCTCCCATCACCTATCTGAATTGCCGCCGCATTGAGGAAAGCAAATATATGCTGGGCAATACAGGTTACAGCTTGGCTCAGATCAGCGAACTGATGGGCTTTTCGTCCCCCAGCTATTTTTCCCAGTGCTTCCGCAAAGCGGAGGGGCTGACTCCCAACGAATACCGCCGTCAGGTACGGCAGGGACAACGCCCTGCCCCGGCAAAACGGCATGAAAGATAAAAAGAAACAAGGAACTTCAAATGAAACCTGTCACCGAACCCATTCTCTGCGCTGCTGCATCCGCCTTTGATTTTGGTGGGCCGATGGTCTGCGATCCACACCACTATGGTGAGGGCCACATCAATGACACCTTTGTGGTCTGGCGGGCCAATCATACCAAACGCTTTATCTTACAGCGCATCAACACCGATACATTCACTGATCCAGCAGGACTGATGGAAAACATCTGTGGCGTGACCCAGCATTTACGGGCAAAGATTCAGGCAGAGGGCGGCGACCCTGGCCGGGAATGCCTGAATGTCATTCCAACTCTGTCCGGCGCAGCGTACTATATTGATTCTGAAGGCAATGCCTGGAGAGCCTATGATTTTGTAGAGAATACCGTCTGTCTGCAACAGGTCGGCTGTGAGGCAGACTTCCGCACTGTGGCAGAAACACTGGGCAAGTTCCAGAACCAGCTGGCCGATTATCCTGCTTCAACCCTCCACGAAACCATTGCCCGTTTTCACGATACGCCCAACCGTTATGCAAACTTTGAAAAAGCTCTTGTAGCCGATGCACTGGGTCGAGCCAAAACCATTGCGCCGGAGATTGCTTTTATCCATGCACGGGAAAAGGACTGCCACGTTCTGCTGTATCAGCTGGCCGCTGGTGAGATCCCGCTGCGTGTCACCCATAATGATACCAAAATCAATAATGTTCTGCTCGATGAAGCCACTGGCAAAGGCATCTGTGTCATTGACCTCGACACCGTGATGCCGGGGCTTTCGGCTTATGATTTCGGTGATTCCATCCGCACCGGTGCCAACGACTGCGCCGAGGATGAACCAGACCAGAGCAAAGTCCACTTTGACCTGCATCTGTATGAAGTGTTTGCCAAAGGCTATCTTTCCACTGCTGGCTCCACCATGCACACAGCTGAAAAAAGAAGTCTTGCCTGGGGTGCAAGGCTCATGACGCTGGAATGCGGCATCCGTTTCCTGACCGACTATCTGGAGGGCGACCATTATTTCCATATTGCTCGCCCGGATCACAACCTCGACCGCGCCCGCACTCAGTTCACACTGGTGCGGCAGATGGAAGAGGTTTTCGATCAGATGCTGGAAATCGTCTGCCCGGACAATCACTGATTTCGCAATCTCCTCCATTCGGATACAGCAAGAAGCATGGACGCTCTCCTTTTCGGGGGGGCGTCCATGCTTCTTTTTACAGCTTATCCCTACTGCGCCATGACCTCACACTTTCCGTGGGCGAGCCAGACAACGCCGCTGCACAAACAGGGGCAGGAACTTTGTTCGGAGCAAACGGTGACCCCATTACATGAGCAGCACCACCTCTACTTATTTTTCGCGCCTTAACAATTCGGAAACACTTACCCAGAAACGGTTTTAAGCGCAGCGGTAGAGGGCAAGAACCGTCCCGTGGCCACAAATTTTCAATTCTTGAAAATTTCCTGTTCATCCGGGACTTCACTTCTCAAACTCTTGCGAGTTTTCCAAGTGATCTTGTTGGGGTAGCGCTTGTCGGGGCAAGGCCCCTCCATCTTGCTTGCGCAAGACCGCGCTGCCGCTTAAAAGCCCCACTGGGGCTTTCATTGCTCCGCTGCGCTTCGCAAACGCGGTCCCACCCCAAACCCTGCTCATGGTTCGCACCTGACGGTGCGAACAGCAACGGCGTGTCGTGCTTACATAACTTCACCGAGGAGTTATCGAACAGACAGGAGGTACAATGACCAAAACGAATGTTCAACTGACCCCGAGCAATTCCCAACACCACGACACGCCGAACAACAAAACGCACATCATCAAGTTCCGTGTGACAGCAGAGGAAAAAGCGTCACTGGAACTCACTTGCAAACTCCTGAATCTCTCCCTCTCCACTTTTATCCGCCGCGCGCTGCACAGTGCAAAGATCGAGCGCACTGTTGTCGTTGCCGGCGGCGGAGAAGAAGCCCTGACCGCCGTTTCCGCCCTGCTCGCCCAGTGCAGCAGGGTGGGCGGAAATTTGAACCAGCTTGCACGACACTTCAACTCCGGTGGCGCAGACACCGAGCAGATCCGGGCGAAACTCCTTGACGAACTTGCAGACCTGACCGCATTTCGGCTGCACGCCGAGAAAGTTCTGGGTGAACTGTATGGCAACGCTCAAGCATATCGCCTCAGTCGCAAGGGCAGCTGCATTGTTCAACCATAAACGGCATATTTGCGACATACAATTCGATGTTGTTGCCAACGAATTGAATAATCGAATTGTAATAAAAATTCGGACTACACCGCCATCGAAGCGTACCTCGTTTACCAGCACGATGCGTTCACTGGAAAGCAACTTCTGGATGAACAAGGCAGACCGAAGCTGCGGGAATCGTACATTCTGGATACTCTTGAGTGTGGCGATTTTTCGTTTGCAACTGCCTGTCTGCTGGCAAACCGAAAGTACGGCAAGAACACCCAGCATGGTGATATCAAGAGCCATCAATATATCATCAGTTTTGATCCTAGAGATGCAGCCGACAATGGTTTGACCATGGAAAAGGCACAGGCACTTGGCCTGAAATTCTGCGAAGAAAACTTCCCCGGTCATCCTGCCATCGTCTGCACTCACCCAGATGGGCACAACCAGTCGGGAAACATCCACGTCCACATCGTGATCGGCAGCATCCGAACGCGAGAAGTGGAACGCAAGCCCTATATGCAAAAGCCCCGCGACTGGCTAGAAGGCATGAAGCACTCCAGCACGGCCCAGACCATGCGGCACTTGCGTGTCGAGGTCATGGAGCTGTGCGAAGGTGCTGGACTGTACCAGATCGACCTGCTCAACGGCTCGAAAGAGCGCGTGAGCGAAGCTGAGTATTGGGTGCGCAGACGCGGCCAATTGAAACTTGACCGTGAAAACGCAGCTCTCACCGCAGATGGACGGCAGCCCCGGCAGAAGAAGTTTGAAACCGCAAAAGAAATTTTGCGGAAACAGATTTCTTCAGTGCTATACCGCACAACGAGTTTTGAAGAGTTTTCCGATAGGCTCATGCAGCAGTATAGCATCACCGTCAAGGAAAGCCGTGGACAGCTTAGCTATCTGCCCGCTGGCAGAACGAAGTTTATCCGAGCGAAACATCTCGGCGACAAGTTCGAGAAAAGACTTGTGCTTGCCGCCTTGAAAGAAAATGCTGAGCGTAAGCGCGCGATTCAGTTTAAGCCTGACCGCATCGGGAAGCTGGTCGATATTCAGGTAAAGCTGAAGCAGGGCAAGGGTATCGGCTACGAGCGTTGGGCGAAGAAGCACAACCTCAAAGCCATGGCACAGACCTTGATCCTCTTAGAAGAAAAGGGCTTGACCGATGAGGACGCCTTGAACCAGCGCATCACCGAACTGGAAACCAAGTATCACGACTCGTTGGCGGTGGTGAAAGATCTCGAAGGTCGCATGAAAGCCAACAAAGAGCTGCGCTATCAGGTCGCAGCCTACACCAACACCAAGAACATCGCACAACAGTTAAAAGCCGCAAAACGACCCGCAGCCTTTGAAGAACAGCACCGTGCAGAGCTGACAGCGTACCGGGCAGCAGCGACCTATTCCAAGGCAAACGATATCACCAAGCTGCCCAGCCCGAACAAGCTGGAAGCCGAGTATGCGCAGCTGGCATCCGAAAAGGCAAAATTCTACGAGCAGTACAAGGAAGCCAAAGAGGAACTGCTCAAGCTGAAAACCGCAAAGCAGAATGTTGCGTCCTTTTTCCGGGAGGAAGAACAGACGCAGCAGGAGAGATAAAGGAGTGTGCGTATGATCAATCTGAAAATCGACCCGGAGTTCCAGTCCCAGATTCCTCCTCTGACCGATGATGAATTTAAGCAGCTCGAAGAAAATATCCTCAAGGAAGGCAAGCTGCTCTCTCCTTTGATCGTTTGGAACAATACACTTGTTGACGGTCACAATCGTTATGCCATCCTCCAGAAACACCCGGAGATTTATTTCTCCACCATGCCGCTCCCGTTTGAAAGCAGAGAAGAAGTCCTCGCTTGGATCTGCAAAATTCAACTGGGGCGGCGCAATTTAACCCCGGAGCAGAAGAAGTTCCTTATGGGGAAGCAGTACAGTGTGGAGCATCGAAAGCCCGGTGGAAACGGCAACAACCAGCACACAGCTGCTTCCAAGAAAACCGCCCCGGAGGAATTGTGTCAAATTGACACAATTCCTCCCACTGTCACAGATACAAGCGTCCGCAAGCAGATTGCAGAGCGGAACAACGTTAGCGAATCCTATGTTGTCCGCTCGGAAAAGTTCATGCGTGGCGTGGAGATCATGGAACAGATGGTGCCCGGTATGCAGGAGAAAATCCTGTCCGGGCAGTTCAAAGTCCGTGATGCCGATATGCACCGCCTTGCCAGAGCCGATTTTCCGAACCGCAAGCAGATCGTGCACGAGATTCTGCACCCGGAGGCCCGCCCTGCTCCGCAGAAACGAATCTACGGGATCAACTATTCTGCACTGGAAGCTGCCGTCCGGCGAATCCAGCAGGATGTTGATTTCCTGATGAAGTATCTCCCTAAGGTGCCTGATGATGCCTATGTGAAAGTAGAGACCACGAAGATTCTCAAACAGCACAAGGCATATATGGCACAGTTTGAAGAAATGCTGAACGATGAAAAAGTCGCATAACGACAGGCACTCGTAAGCCATCAACGAGCCACCAGCTGCAAGTGCAGGGCGGAAAGCATCCGCGCCCTTGCGCCTGATAAAAATTGGAACTTTGATTTTCTCGCCCGACTTTGCCACGGTGGGACAGTCAAAGGAGCGTGCGTTTGAACAAAAAGAAAAAGTCCACAAACACTTCCCCTTACCCCGATGAAGTCATTGACCGTCTGGCACGGGCATTCTACCCGGCCATCCTTGCCTGCTGGAACAGCGAGGAAGGACAAAGAGAACTTGCCTATGGCAGGCAGAGCAGGCTCATATCTCCGGCAAAGAAAAACAGGAAGTTCCCGATGGGGAACTCCCTGCCTTACTTATCGTGTGTGGATTTTTGCAGGGTGCGTCCGGGTGGGCGCACCCTGTTTTTGCGTTTAGGAACAAACTCGCGCAATACACTTCTTTGCCATTCATTACCATAATTTTGTGATTGCTCATAAAATTATGACTGTGCTATAATTATCATAGGGTAATAATTGTTAAGAGCTGAGGATTTTCTTAATGAATGAGATTATAAAAACATTTTTTATTGACAATGCGACTCAAATATGGATGATTATTTCTGTAATCGTTGGCGGTTTTGTCACCTATCTGTCAACAACTTGCGTAGAGAACCGAAAAATCAAGCGTCACTTTCAGCAAAAGAAACTAGAAGAAGTACTGATTCCCTACTGTACTTGCCTTGAAGAAACCCGAGAATCTGCATTCTTGCCACGTATTACAAAAGCACAGTATGTGGAGTTCTTTGACACCTATTTCAAAAGCTTACAAAAACCGCAAGAATACCTGAAAGCCTCTCGAAGAGTTTATCTGCCTCCACATCATCGAAAAGATTTAGAGCATTACATAGCACTCATAGTACAATTCGAGGAAATCCTTGATAAAGAAGCCAGTGATTATATCAACTCCTATAAAAATCATATTGAATCTACTCTCAAAAATTTTCCGGGACAAAGCAAGGCAGATTGCATTAGCATAAATTTCAACTCAAATGTACGCTATATCGTACAATATTTTATATTGTCGCAGAAAATGATTCCTTTACAGGATGAAATCAACCATATCGGCTTTTATTATGGAACTGAAACGAATTGTCCAATTTGTGATGAAATTTCACTTAATTCATCTGTTAGGAATTTTATAGATCAGATAGATTTTGATTTGTATGCCATAGAAGACTTCTTGCCTGATGCTGAAGATGAAACAATACGTATGTATCAAAACTCGTATAATATGCTCAGCTACCTTAGAGAAGCGCGTTCAAATGAGTTAGTATTTCTAAATCAAAATCTTAAAAAGCTTGAAAGCCCCCGACTTTATTTTCAAACAATCGATCTTTTACATTCTATGACATCCAGTTTGACAAAAACGATTGATAACATCGCATTCTAACCAAGCAAAAGCAGGGAGATTCTCGTCTGGGGAACTCCCTGCCTTACTTATCATGTGTGGATTTTTGCGGTGTTTGCCCTACTCAGGGACGTACCCTGTTTTTGTTTTGCCCTCAATCTTCTGACCCGTGGTTTCCCGCCACATTCCGGAGATACTCTTCCGGCTCACCGTTCAGAATCAGCTCGGCATACGCCAGCGGGTCACTGTAGATGAGGTAGTCCAGTTCAGACCTTTGCGCCATGGTCACATCAAACGCATCCTCGACCCCGGTGCAGTCAATGGAGATCATTCTCCCATCCCGGAGTAGCAGCTCTACGCACCCGGTATCCATGTTGAATTTGCAAACGCTTTCATCGTACTTCATACTCGTGTCCTCCTGAAATCACGTTGTGGCTTATGTCGGTCAATCTATGATTTCGGATTTCATTTTCCACGGACACCCATATTGAATTTTCCGAAGAAAACAAATAATCCGAACCCGTCTCCTATCGGAAACAAGTTCGGATTATTTTTGTTTGGTCCGAGTGGCGAGAATCGAACTCACGGCCTCTTGAACCCCATTGTGCTTCTCTCAAAAACGCAATGGACACTCCGATACCACTTGTACGCAGTATCATCAAATTTCAAAATTATTTTATCATTCTGTTTCGTTAGATGTCAAGATGTTTTGTTTCTTTTGTGGTCAAATTGTGGTCAACCGACCCCGACAAATGACCATTCTCCCCTACTAAGTTACATCGCGCAATTTCGATTTTCATCAATCGAAGTTGCGCTTTTTGTTTGCACGAATTATCTATAAGGAGGATTTGTCAACCATGTCAATGAATCATCGTTGTTTTTTCATCCTTGACAGAATTGTATGACCCTTGACTACTTTTACGGACAGGCCGGAGAACTCTTTTCGTTCTTCCGCATTCCAAAGGCTCTTTTTCAGGAGCAGCGGTTTCAAGATCTGTCAACCGATGCCAAAACTCTGTACGGCATCCTGCTTGACCGCATGAGCCTTTCTGTTAAAAATGAATGGTTTGACAAAAAAGGTCGAGTGTTCATCATCTTCACCATTGAGGATGTCAAGAGGGCGTTGTGTTGCGCAGACAACAAAGCAACCAAGTTGCTCCGGGAACTTGAAAAGTTTGGTTTGATTGAACGAAAACGCAGAGGTCTGGGAAAGCCAAGTTTGGTGTATGTGAAGAACTTTTCGGCAGAATCGTCAAAATCAATATTCCAGAATCGTGATTTTCACGATTCTGGAGGCTTCAAAAGCGCAAGTCAAGACCCTGCAAAATCACGATGTAATAAGACTGATGAAAATAATACTGAAACGAGTGAAACTTATCCCTTCTATTCCGAAGAAGATGATGGGATGAGCAAGCGCGAACACTTGGAAGAATATTTCTCTCAGTCTTTGGAGATAGACACCCTGCTCCGGCTCTGCCCGGATGATGAGGACACCATCTATCAGATCGTAGATTTGCTGGTGGACACCTGCGCCACCAACCGCAAGACGCTGCGCATTGCCGGGGACGATAAGCCCGCCGAGGTGGTACGCAGCCGGTTTATGAAGCTGAACGCCGACCATATCTGCTTTGTGCTGAAGCGCCTTGCAGAGAACAGCAGCCCGATTCGTAACATGAAACAATACCTGCTCGCTTCTCTGTACAACGCACCCACCACGATGCAGCTTTCCTACCAGAACCAAACTAATCACGACTTAGCGATGCGGGGGTGATAAAAATTTCAAAGAAAGCAACCACAATAGCCATCGTCAACCAGAAAGGCGGCACCGGCAAGACCACCACCTGTGAAAATCTGGGCATCGGGCTGGCGATGGAAGGCAAAAAAGTCCTGTTGGTGGACACTGACCCACAGGGCAGCCTGACCATTAGCATGGGCTGGCAGCAGCCGGACGAACTGCCCACCACCCTTTCTACCCTGATGGCAAAAGCTATGAACGACCAGCCCATTCCGCCCGGTGACGGCATCCTACACCATGCAGAGGGCGTTGACCTGATTCCTGCCAACATCGAACTGGCAGGGCTGGAAGTTGCCCTCGTGAACAGCATGAACCGGGAAAAGATGCTCAAACAGGTGTTGGAGGGGGCAAAGCGGGAGTATGATTATATCCTGCTGGACTGTATGCCCTCGCTGGGGATGCTCACCATCAACGCACTGGCGGCGGCAGACGCTGCCCTGATTCCGGTGCAGGCGCAGTACCTTTCCGCAAAGGGTCTGGAACAGCTTTTGCAGACTGTCCAAAAGGTCCGGCGGCAGATCAACCCGAAATTGAAAATCGAGGGCATCCTGCTGACTATGACCGACAGCCGCACCAACTACGGAAAGCAGATCAGCAACCTGATTCGGCAGGCATACGGAAAGCATCTGAAGGTTTTTGAGCAGACTATTCCACGGTCGGTCCGTGCGGCTGAAACCAGTGCGGCAGGCAAGAGCATTTTCCAGCATGACCCCAAAGGCAAGGTGGCAGAAGCCTATCAATCTCTTGCAAAGGAGGTGCTGGCGGATGCCGATCGACAGCGGAAACTTAGCTCTGAAAGGGCTAGATGACCTGTTTTCCACCGAGGAAAATCGACAGGAGGAGCAACGGGAACAGGTGCAGCAAATTCCCATCGACGAGCTGCACCCCTTCACCAACCACCCCTTCAAGGTGTTGGACGATGAAGCCATGACCCGGACAGTAGAGAGCATTGCACAGTACGGTGTGCTGGCTCCGCTCATCGCCCGCCCCAGACCAGAGGGCGGCTATGAGATCATCTCCGGGCATCGCCGGAAACACGCCGCAGAGCTTGCCCATCTGGACACCGTGCCAGTCATTGTGCGCAATATGAAGGATGATGCCGCCACGATATTGATGGTCGATTCCAATTTGCAGAGAGAACACATCCTACCGAGTGAGCGGGCATTTGCGTACAAGATGAAGCTGGATGCGATAAAAAATCAAGGTGCTAGGTCAGATTTAACTTCCCGACAAGTTGTCGGGAAGTTGGAAGCCGCTGATGAAGTCGGAAAAGCCACTGATGAAAGCGGCAGACAAGTCCAGCGTTTCATTCGGCTCACCAATCTTGTCCCTGAACTACTGGACATGGTGGACGAAAAGAAAATCTCTTTTAACCCTGCGGTCGAATTGTCTTATCTTGATGCAAAACAGCAGCAAGATTTTTTAGAAGCAATGGATGCTTCCCAGAATGCGCCCTCTCTTTCGCAAGCCATACGGATAAAGAAGCTGGCGCAGAAAAGCGAGTTCAGTTATGATGCTGTCTACGACATTATGAACGAGGAAAAGAAAAGCGAACTGGACACTGTGACCATCAAAAACGAAACCCTGCGGAAATACTTTCCGCGCAGTTACACGCCCCGGCAGATGGAAAGCATCATCATCAAGTTGCTCGACCAGTGGCAGCTGAAAAAACAGCAGGCAAAAGAGAAGAAGCAGGAAGAAGCGCGTTGAGCGCAGACTGAACTAAGAGACCCGATTCGGGTCTTTTTTGTTTGCAAAAATTTGGAGGTAACGCCTATGAACAACACGATTCCTTTTCACTCCGCAACTCACGCCCCGCAGATCACGGTGGATGTGAACATCCTGACCATGCTGAAGCAGGCGGCATCCTGTTTGACCGAGGCAGCAGGCAAGGATGTGTACCTTGCCGCCATCGGTCCCGACATGGAGCTAACCATTATCATGGAGGAGGATGCCCCTTCCGTTCTGCCTTGTTTTGACGAGGACGATGCCCTGATTTCCGTGAAGGGTGCGCCGCTGTTTATCAGCTACAATCCGGCGCAGGTCCTCAAGCTGGCAGGCAAGCGGTACCTGACCGGCCCGGTCATCTTCTACCGCACCGATGGGCATAGCACCATCGTATCCCTGACGGTGGAGGATATTTACCGCTTTCAGACCTATCTGGAAAGCCACAGCACCACCCTGATGGCAGATGGGCAGAAGCTGACCTGCATCTGTATCGACTGAGGTGCGCCATGCTGAACTTTTTTATCGGTTTCGCATTTTTTGAAGCAGGTGCCTTTTTCGGCTTTTTCGTGGCGGCTCTGCTGAATGCTGCCCGTGCCGGGCAGGAGGATTAAAATCACCCTGCTGCACGGGAGGTGATGGCAGTGCAGGAAGAAATCGAACAGAAGTCATTCAACATTATGATCTCGACCACAAAGCTGTCTGCCCGGACCGTCCTGCGGGCGGTCAAGGCGGCGTTTCGGCTGTACCAGTCCAAAGCATCCCAAGGCAAGCAGAGTGTTCGCACCCTGTTGCGGCAAAACCGGGGCGTGTCCAGCGTGGAGATCAGCAAGACCGGTATCCGCGGCTTGGAACGCTATGCCAAAAAGTACGGCATCGACTATGCCATCCGCAAGGACACCTCCGAGGTGCCGCCCCGGTATCTGGTCTTTTTCAAAGCCCCGGACGCAGAAGCCTTCAACTCGGCGTTCAAAGAGTATTCGGCATCTTTGCTCAACAAGGACAAACGCCCCTCGGTGCTGGCACGATTGCATGAACTGGTGCAGGCGGCGGCAGAACTCCCCGGCAAAGTCCGGCACAAGGAACAGGAGCGCGGCCTATGACCACGAAAAAGCTCACAAAATGGCTGGCACTGTATCTGCCTTATATTTTGCTGGGGCTTGTGGCAACCAACTTCGGTGAAGCGTGGCGGCTTGCCGAGGGCAAGGAACTGGGCGATAAGATCATGTCCATGATGGGCACCATCCCGGTGGCATTTGCAAACCCTCTGCCCAGCCTGTATCCGCTGGATTTGCTGGTAGGTTTGTGCTGCGGCGCAGGGTTACGGCTGGCGGTTTATCTGCGTGGCAAAAATGCCAAGAAGTACCGCCACGGCATGGAATACGGCTCTGCCCGGTGGGGCACTCCGAAAGATATTGAGCCGTTCATGGCTCCCAAGTTTGCCGACAACATCATCCTGACCAAAACAGAACGGTTGATGATGAGCAACCGTCCGCCGGATCCCAAGAATGCCCGGAACAAAAATGTGCTGGTGGTGGGCGGCTCCGGCAGCGGCAAGACTCGGTTTTGGCTCAAGCCCAACCTTTTACAATGTCACAGTTCCTATGTGGTTACTGACCCGAAAGGTAGTATCGTGGTCGAGTGTGGGAACGCACTTCTGAAAAACGGCTACAAGGTCAGGATTCTGAACACCATCAACTTCAAAAAGTCGATGCACTACAACCCCTTCGCCTATGTCCACAGCGAAAAGGATATTCTGAAACTGGTCACGACTCTGATGACCAACACCAAGGGTGAAGGGTCCGGCGGGGACCCATTTTGGGAGAAATCGGAGCGTCTTTTGCTTACTGCCCTGATCGCTTATCTGCATTATGAAGCCCCGGTGGAGGAGCAGAATTTTGCAACACTGTTGGAAATGCTCAACACCATGCAGGTGCTGGAGGACGACGAGGAATACCAGAATCCGGTGGACTTGCTGTTTGAGGAACTGGGCAAGAAAAAGCCCAATTCCTTCGCAGTGCGCCAGTACAAGCTCTACAAATTAGCTGCCGGCAAAACGGCAAAATCCATCCTCATTTCCTGCGGTGCCCGGCTTGCGCCCTTCGATATCCAAGAGCTGCGTAACCTTACCATGTACGATGAGCTGGCGTTAGATACGCTGGGCGATAAGAAAACGGCGTTGTTCCTCATCATGTCGGACACGGATTCCACCTTTAACTTTCTCATCAGCATGGTTTACACCCAGCTTTTCAATCTGCTCTGTGACAAGGCAGACGATGTGTACGGCGGAAAGCTGCCCATCCATGTACGCTGTCTGATCGACGAGTGTGCCAACATCGGGCAGATTCCCAATCTGGAAAAGCTGGTGGCGACCATTCGCAGCCGTGAGATCTCCGCTTGCCTTGTTTTGCAGGCGAGAAGTCAGTTGAAAGCCATCTACAAGGACAATGCGGACACCATCATCGGCAATATGGACAGTCAGATTTTTCTCGGCGGCTCCGAACCCACCACCCTAAAAGACCTGTCTGAAATGCTGGGAAAAGAAACGATTGATGCGTTCAACACCTCGGACACCCGTGGAAACAGCCCCAGCTACGGCACTACCTTCCAAAAGATGGGGCACGAATTGTTGAGCCGGGACGAGCTGGCGGTGCTGGACGGCGGCAAGTGTATTT
>ERZ773248.489-NODE-489-length-50149-cov-5.086957_pt1 | contig 50149 bp, 39 predicted proteins | sample MGYA00580518_ERZ773248 | MGnify/ENA primary metagenome ERZ773248 (study PRJEB29015, sample SAMEA2737762) | human gut metagenome | biome: human gut; feature: human-associated habitat; material: faeces | place: China | collected 2012 ...
AAAGGTAGGAGTTCAAAGAGGAAGGAAAACCGCAGGTTGTCCTTCCTTTTTGCCCCCGCCGCGGGCGCGGCAAACTCCCGCGCTCCGCAGAGCGCAACTCCCCGCTGAATCTCAGTGAAAAACACCCCGCCCGTTAGGGGCGAACACGCTTACGCAGTTCGTACACCCCGCTGGATCGGTGCAGATAAAACAAAAAATCGCCGCGCTGCGGCGATTTTCGGAAAAAGCCAGCGCCTGACGGCACCGGCTCTTCATTCAAGTTGAAGTGATTAACACTTCGGCGCGATCCGCGCAGGCTCAGTCGAGAATATCAACTGTGACGCGCTTGTTCTCGCGATTGCCTGCCGCTTTCATGAGTGTGCGGATTTCCTTTGCGATGCGGCCGTGGCGACCGATAACGCGACCCATATCTCCCGGTGCTACACGCAGCGAGTAGGTAATGTTATCGCCGTCGATCTCCTCAGTAATGGCAATCGCAGCCGGATCGGAAACCAGATTTTCGACTATATAAGTCAGTAACTCTTTCATTTCGACGACCTCACTCAATTCAGCACACCGGCCTTCTTCAGGATACCGCGAACGGTATCGGTCGGCTGAGCGCCGTTCTTGATCCACTCCTGAGCACGGTCAGCGTTTACGTTGACAACAGCCGGCTCTGCCAGCGGATTGTAAGTGCCGATCTCCTCGATGAAACGACCGTCACGCGGGTAACGGGAATCAGCGACAACAATGCGGTAGAACGGAGTCTTCTTAGCGCCCATGCGACGCAGTCTGATCTTTACCATTGAAATTTCACCTCCTGTTATAGAAATTTATCTATTGTAAATTTACTTTACAAACGAATAGCGATTAAAACGGCAGCTTAAAGTTGCCCAGTCCCGGGAAGCCGCGGCGCTTTTTGCCCTTGCTGCGTGCCATGCTGGTAAGCTGCTTGGTCATCTTCTGCATGGCCTCAAACTGCTTGAGCAACTTATTGACCTGCTCGACCGACAATCCGCAGCCGTTTGCAATGCGCTTCTTGCGGGAGTAGTTGATGATGGAGGGATTATCTCTCTCCTTCGGGGTCATAGACTGGATGATGGCTTCGGTATGCGCCATCTGCTTTTCGTCGATCTTTGCACCGGCGAGGGCTTTTGCGTCCACACCCGGCAGCATGCCGAGCATTTCCTCCATCGAGCCCATGTTTTTCATTTTCTGCAGCTGATCGTAAAAATCGGTCAGCGTCAGCTTGCCGGCCATCATCTTCTTGGCGGTTTCGGCTGCCTGCTTCTGATCAAAGGACTCCTGCGCCTTTTCGATCAGCGTCAGCACATCGCCCATGCCGAGAATGCGGCTTGCCATACGGTCCGGGTGGAACGGTTCGATATCGCCGAGCTTCTCGCCCGTGCCGATGAACTTGATCGGCTTGCCGGTAACGGCCTTGACCGAAAGCGCTGCACCGCCGCGTGCGTCGCCGTCCATCTTGCTCATGAGCACACCATCGATGCCGAGAGCCTCGTCAAAGGTCTGTGCGACCGTTACGGCGTCCTGACCGGTCATTGCGTCCACCACGAGGATGATCTCGGTGGGCTTGACCGTTGCTTTGATGTTCTTCAGCTCGTCCATCAGCTTTTCGTCGATGTGCAGGCGGCCTGCGGTATCGAGGAAAACCAGATCATAGCCGTTCTTGCGGGCAAAGTCGATGCCGTGCTTTGCGATCTCGACCGGATCGCCCTGACCTTCGTCAAAAACGGGGATGTTAAGCTGCTTGCCAACTACCTTTAACTGTTCGATAGCCGCCGGACGGTAAACGTCACAGGCTACGAGCAGCGGTCGGCGCTGCTGCTGCTTGCGGAGCAGAGCGGCCAGCTTTGCGCAGTTGGTGGTTTTGCCGGCGCCCTGCAGACCGGCCATCATCACGATGGTGGGCGGGTTCGGCGATATGGTCAAACGAGTGGTCTGGCCGCCTAAGAGCGAAACCAGCTCCTCATTTACGATCTTGATGACCTGCTGGGTCGGAGACAGGCTTTCGAGGATCTCCGCGTCCGTTGCCTTTTCGGTAACGGTCTTGATGAAGTCCTTTGCGACCTTGAAGTTGACGTCCGCCTCGAGCAGTGCCATGCGGATTTCCTTCATTGCGTCCTTGATATCGGACTCGGTCAGCCTTCCCTTGCTGCGCAGGTGCTTAAAAGCAGATGAAATTTTTTCGGTAAGCCCTTCAAATGCCATGTTAAGCCTCCTGCCTGAGCTGTTCGAGCAGTGCCGTCATGCGGGAAACGATCTCGTCCGCCTCGGCACTGTGCAGTTGTGCGGCGTTCAATTCATGCAGCTGCTCAACCTCGTGCTGAAGTTCCTCTGCGCACCGCTCGGTGTCGCCGTATCGGGCCACCAGACCGAGCTTGTCCTCCATCTCATGAAGGGCATGCTCCGCTCGCTTGATGCTGTCGCGCACACCCTGACGGGTGATGCCGGCGTGCTCGGCGATCTCGGAAAGCGAAAGATCTTCATTGTAATACAGATCAAACAACTCGCGCTGCTTCTCGGTGAGGGTTTCTCCGTAGAAGTCAAACAGCAGGCTCATTTCAAGCGGTGTTGCCTTCATGGTGATCCTCCCTCCGAAGTGTAAAGTGTTTTACCTTTACATCGAACGTGTTTATTCTATCCTATATCGGCTCTTTTGTCAAGAGGAAACTTTTCATATTCCAAAGATTTTTTCGTTCCGGTTGCATCATCGGGAATTGCGGATGGAAACCGCAGCTTCTCCCGCTTTGCAAGCGACCCGCTCACCGATTCATCCACCGAATCACGCTCAGCGCCTGCGGCGCGATCTCACTCGGAGACGCCGCCGGCTTCGCCAGAAAATATCCCTGCAGCAGATCAACGCCCAACTCAATAACCTTGCGCAGCTCAGCTTCGGTCTCGATGCCCTCGGCAACGATCTTCATGCCGCGTCCGTGTGCGTATTCCACAATATCCTTGACCAGCTGCTGCTTATCCGCATCGGTGTCGATATCGCAGATGATGTTGATATCCACCTTGATATAGTCCGGCGACAGCTCGAGCAGACTGTTGCTGTTGCTGTAACCGCTGCCCCAGTCATCCAGCGCGAACGCGCCCTGATCGCCCAGTGCCCTGCGCTTGCGCTCCAGTGCCTCGCGGTCGATCTCCTCTTCCTCGGTGATCTCGATGACCAGATTATTCAGCAGCTCGGCAAACTGCGCCTTAAATTCCGCAACATCCTCATCCGTCAGGCTGCTGCTGGCAATCGAGTTGAGAAACAGTTTGGTGTTCCTATGCAGTCGCCCCCTGTTCTGCATCATCACAAACGTGGATGTCGCCTTGAAGACGGTCAGCCGCTCAACCTCGTACAGCTTGTCCATCTCGCGCGCCAGCTTCATCACGGTCAGCGGCGAACTCAGAAGCGGCATTTTCACACGCAGCAGCGCCTCATACGCCTCTACCCTGCCGGTATGCGCTGAGAAAATCGGCTGAAAATGGTAGTCTGCACTGCTCTCACGCAGCATCTGCAGGAATTCCCTGCGCAGCTGTGCTGCGTAGACCTCCTGATTATAGGCACCGATATCAAATTCACCCATTTCGCCCTTGGACTCATGCTTCACCTGATACATGGCAAAATCCGCATACTTTTTAAGCATAGCCAGATCCCTGCCGTTCTCCGGATACCACGCGATACCGCCGGAAATGCTGATGCGCATGGTGTCGCCGTTCGGCAGAAGCGCCGTGCGCTCCTTTATTGCTTCGGAAAGCCTGTTCAGCACCTGACGGATTTCGTCCCGTCTGTCGTAGCCATAGAACAGCACAATGAATTCATCTCCCGACATACGGGCGCAAATGGTATTCTGGGGCAGCGTCTGTGAAAAGCACTGACCCGCCAGATTGATATATCGGTCGCCCCAGTCATGGCCGAACGTGTCGTTGATCTGCTTGAGGTTATCCATATCCATCATCAGCAGTGCAGCATGCCCCAGCTTTTCCGGCATACGGAACAGTTTTTTGGCCCGTGCATCAAAGGCACGGCGGTTGTACAGATCGGTCAGCACATCGTAATCGCGCTCATGCTCGATGCGGCGGCGCTCAAGTGTCGCTGCAGTCACATCCTCGACCAGACCGACCTGCACCTCGTCCTCGCCGGTGATGCGCAGCATGACAAACCGCTCGCTGCCGTCCTTTTGCGGAATGGTGAACACACAGCCGCCGTCCTGCAGACTGAAGCTCTCCTTCTGCAGCACCAGCTCCTCCATCAACATCTCAAACTGCTCCCGCGTCACATCATTCGGGTTGGCGTTCTGTATGCCAAGCATGGAGAAAAAGTTGTCGGTCACGAATACTTTATCGCTGTCCTCACGAATTTCATAGCCGCCGAGTTCAATACTTGCCATATCCATAATACGCAGGAATTTCGTGGAGGTATCCAGAATATCCTGACTGAGCTGGGTGATTGCGGTGGAAAAGCCGTCTATCTCGCGGATGCCGGTGCGCGAGAGCTTTGGGATCTCCGTTCTCTTATCCTGTATAGCGGCTACCTCGTCGGACAGCTGCCGGATCGGATGCGCCAGTCCGCGGCTGACCAGATAGCTGCATACCAGACCAACACCCAGCGTCAGCACGACTGCTACCAGCAGCAGGCTCTGCATATCGTTGGAGATTTTATACAGCGTGCTGTTGGGCACAATGCCGAGCAGCAGCCAGTGCTCATTCGAAAATGGTGCGTTGCGGTCGTACAGCGTCAGCGGTTCCGCACAGGCGAAGTATTTTGTCTTATTGACGACAATGGTGCCGGCAGCACTGCTGTCCTGCATGACAATGCTCTGCGCGCTTTTCAGCGAACGATCCTGCGTGGAAAACGTCACCGGCTGCAGCGGAATGCTGCCGACCGGCTTTTCATCAGTCATTACGGCGAGCAGGTATGCGCCGGTGCCGTCATTCTGCAGCTCGGTCAGCGGCAGCTGCTCCTCCAGATAGCTGCACAGCAGCTCCACGCCGACAACGCCGTACACCGTGCCGTCCGGCAGGATGAGCGGCTGCGCGTACGCGATTGCTTCCCGCTTGTCTCCCGGCAAAACATACGGCGAGGTCGTCCAGCGGCCGTACTGCGCCATCAGCAGCTTGCCGCCGTCCTGATAGGCGGTCATGAACGGCTGATACACAAAATCATCAAGCTCTTCATAGTCCAGCGCGGGCTGCCAGCAGGAGTCCGTCGAAATACGCATGGACTTCACGATTCCTGCCGGTGCAAACGACAGCATCAGATCCTCGTTGCGCTCGGAAGCCGCCGCATCCGGGTCCAGATCGCGCAGATAAATGCCCGGCAGACGCCCATTGGTCTTGCGGGCATCCAGATCGCATGTATTGAGCACCACGAATACGCCCGTCACCGACGAACTGCGCAGCTGCGTCACCAAATCATCCGCAATCGCTTCAAGCAGCGGCTCGCTCGAAGCGCTGCTCTGTCCCAGTGTATCCTTTGAGATTTGACCGGAGGCCAGCAGCGCTTCGGTCTTCTCGTTGATCCGATTCGGCATATCACCGAGATTCTGCGCCTGCACGAGAAAATCCTCCAGATATCTGCTGCGGTTCTCAACCTGTTTGGCTAAAATATCCTCCGCATTCCGGTCCAGCTGCTGCGGCACGCGGCTTACCGCGATGGAGCCGATCAGCAGTGTGACCTCGACCGCCAGAATGACCAGTACCGATATAAATATAGTGGAAAAGACCGATCTTTCCCGTTTTTCTGTTGGCTTACTGCAAGCCTTCATACCGCACCGCCTGTTCAAACCTGATCTCTCGAGCTGTTTCTCCTATCCTTCGTATGCCTGAAGCTGCGCCAGCGTATCCCGATACCAGCTGTCAAAATATGCATCTGTCAGAAATTCCGCCTCGGCCTGCTCCGCGCGCTGCCCGGCTGCAATGCGCTGCTCCACCGTGTCGCGGTCTGCCACAGCAAGATCACTCATCGCGTATTCCAGCACCTTGCGCGCGTTCTTGCTGCCCTCGAAGGCACGGGTGGTGTACAGCTTATTCTCGTTTACCGTCTTGACCGCCATCTGCAGAACGGACTTGACCTCAGGTGTCATAGCAACCTCGCTGTCAGCCAGCATTTCTTCTTTATTCGCTTCCCGGGTGACCGGCAGATAACCCGAGCCGATCGAGAACTGAATGTTGTTCTCCGGTGCGGTGAAATACTTGAGGAAGGTTACGCTCGCCTTGATCTCCGCCTCATCGCCCTTGGTGACAACCATGCCCGCACCCTGCTGCACCGAAACCGGTTCACAGCCCGCAAAATGCGGATTCGGCAGCACTTTCAGCTCGATCGAATGGCTGTCGTCATCACTGGTCATTACGCTGTCCGGAAAGAAGGTCGCGCTCGAGCTGGAGCCGACATAGGACAGGATCGTACCGGTTTTGATGTCATCGCTGCGGAAATGGCCGTTTGCCTCAAAATAGCCCTTGATAAACGGCACATAGTAGTTGTCCCACAGCTTACGGATAACATTTTTATCAAAATCAAGCGTCATTTTGCCGTTCTGCACGTCAAAAATCGTGCAGCCAAGCTCCTTTGCACCGATGAGCAGATAGTTTGCCATCGCATCTCTGCCAAACAGAGCACGGCCGTCATCCGGCGCTTCGGTCTGCGCGTCCGTCCAGTTATAGTATTTCTCGGCTGCTGCGGTCAATCCCTCAACCGTCGCAAGATCGTCATAGGTCGTGCCGGTCGCCTGCGAAAACGCCTGCCAGTCGGTATCGTTCAAATAGAGCACCTCGGTGGCCTTTGCGGTCGGGAAAATCTTGATGCTGCCATCACCGTCAAAGTCGCCCTCGGTGAGATAGCCTTCGATGTACTCGCTTTTTTCGCTTTCGGTCAGATAGTCGTTCAGATCCACGACCATGCCCTGCTGATCGAGCGCATACGCGGTATCCGCATAGCCGGAGAAGATATTCGGCAGCTCTTCCGCACCGACCTTGCCTTCCGCGGCGTTCAGCACGTTAGTCTCCAGATCATTTACGCTGCCCTGACTGGCGCTTTCCACCGTGATCCCCTGCTCTTTGCCGACCGTATCGTTGAAATTCTGCACCATCCGGTTGAATGCTTCGAGCTGCTCACCGTTATAGTAGTTCCAGATTGTGATCGTCACCGGCTCCTTTTCCGCACCGCAGCCGCCGCATGTCAGCGCCAGCATGACCGCAGCCGCCGTTCCGGCGATCAACCGCTTGTATGCCTTCATAGTTTCCTCTTTTTCTCCTGATAGTATGTAAACAAATTCATCCGATTCTATATATTTTCCCATATACACGGAATTTTCTTTTTCCATTTATAAATAGTGCAGCAAAAGCAGAGTACGCCGCGCGTAAAGAGCGCGGAAATTTTACGCGGGCATGCTGCCGCATGGCAAATGAAATTGATAATGGTATTTGCGTGCTGTATGCGTGTACCTGCTGCAGTATCTGTCTGAACTGATATAGTTTATCACAATACGCGAAAAACGTAAAGCGCGAGTTCCCGAGGGCACATTGCACATTGTTTTTGCTTTTCTTTTTCCGCACCGCATGGTAGAATACTATCAGTCCGAAAAAGGAGGGCGCATGCCATGAAATGGCTTTCACATCTGCGCACGGTGCAGCACCATCGTTTTCTGGTGCTCCGGCACTGCTGGCGCGTTGGATTATACTGGCAGGGACTGACGCACGATTTGAGCAAGTTCAGTCCGGTGGAGTTTTCCGCCGGTGCAAAATATTATCAGGGCAACCGCAGCCCGAACGAGATCGAACGCCGCGAAAAGGGCTACAGCGCGGCATGGCTGCATCATAAGGGCCGGAATAAGCATCATCTGGAGTACTGGATCGACTACGCCGCCGACGGCTCCGGTATGTGCGGCATGAAAATGCCCATTCAATATGTAATAGAGATGTTCTGCGACCGCGTAGCCGCCAGCAAGACCTATCGCGGTGCTGCCTACCGCGACAGCGATCCGTATGATTACTATGCACACTCGGTCGATCACTATATCATCCATCCGGATACCGCCGCCGCACTGGAATCCCTGCTGCGTATTCTGCGCGACGAGGGCGAGGAAAGGGCGTTTGCGGCTGCGCGAAAGCTGCTTAAAACGGGATATTGAGCAAAAAGGAATCCGCCGGCCGGCTGATTCCTTTTTATAATATGATGTGCAGCCGCAAAAGTATCCACAGGCTGTGGATACTTTTTGTTGATATCCGCTTTGCAAGCAAAGAACCGAAACAGCGCACAGGACCTTCGTCCTGTGCGCTGTACATTTCAGCATTATCTTCCTTGGGCAATACCGCCGTCCCGAGGCGGTACGATTGGGAACGTTGGAGCGTCAGACCCGACCGTTTTTCCAAAGGAAAAGAGATTTAACAGCGTGCAGCCGGTCTGCGGATTACTCCCACAGGCCCTTAGCCTTCATGTCGTCGATGTACTCATCGCAGTTGGTGGAGTCAACGACCTTGGAACCGGAATCAATAAAGGAATCAACCTGTTCGCCTTCCAGCGCCTTTACCGCAGCTTCCACTGCCTTATAGCCCATGTCGTAGCCGAGCTGGGCGATATCCATGCCGAGAGAACCGTCCTTGATGGCGGAGATAGCGGAGGTATTGCCGTCAAAGCCGCACACGATGGTATCGGCATACGCCTTCTATCTATAAACGCAGAAAAGCTGCACTTTCCACAATAAAAAGTGCAGCTTTCATGGCGGAGACAGAGAGATTTGAACTCTCGCGCCGATTTCTCGACCTACTCCCTTAGCAGGGGAGCCCCTTCACCAGCTTGGGTATGTCTCCATGTCTAGGTATTGAGTTGTACGCGGAGTTATCCTCGATCGAACCCTCCGCGCGCAATCTCGTGATTGGCGGAACGGGTGGGATTCGAACCCACGCGCCCTTTCGGACAAACGGTTTTCAAGACCGCCTCGTTATGACCACTTCGATACCGTTCCGTATCTTGCCCGATAAGCAAGATTTATTATACAGGAATTTCTCCTGCTTGTCAACAGCTTTTTACAAGAAGAACGGCTGTCCAAAAATGCAATAATTAACTTACCGCAAAGGAGTAGTCCTCGAGGTAAGTTTTTTTATTACAAAAAATCCGAATGGAGGTGCAAAAATGGCCGAAGTAAAAAGAGCAATTGACGATGCAATGCGTCAGCGTATTTACGAGATGTGGATTGCCGGATATAAGGTAGCGAACATCGCAGCCGACCTCGGTGTTAATGATCACACAGTAAAGAGTGAGTTGGAGCGCGGCTACACCGGTGACATTTACATCGGTGGACGCAAGGTTTATGACCCTGATCGTGCATCCGCAATTGCAAAGATGGTAAAGGCAGGGCGTCCTCCAGTGCGCATCGTGCCGCCCGTTGTATTAGGTAAGGAGCCGCGCCATGACTGATACTGGTATCATCCGTAAACTTGATGCACTGGGACGTATTGTTTTTCCTAAAGAGCTGCGCGACACTTTCGGCTGGGAAACCGGCACAAAAATGCAGATTTACACTGAGGGGCAGAAAGTCATTATCACAAAATATGAGCCATCTTGCATTTTCTGCGGTGAGCCTACCGAGAAGCACATTAAGGAGTATCGTATTTGCCCCAGTTGCGCAGCTAAGTGCGTAAGCAAGTTGCAAGCCATCGCTGAGCAGGCCGATTAAGGAGAGAAACTTATGCCGTATCGTTTACACGCTACAAAGCGCAGCCTGTACAAGCTGGCCGCAGAAAAGATCGCAAACCTGCCGTGGTGCGAGCTGCCCAAGATGAGCGATGTTCTGTTTGAGCATATCAGGACGTCTTATTGGCTCCGCTGGCCGTATCACGAGGTTTACTTTACGACCCTCATTCCCGGCACACCGCTGCTGACCGTCACGCAGTACGATTACGCTCCGTCTGACGATACCAAGCATCAGCGTAATCGCAGGGTATTTAGATTTACAATAGCCGAGCTGACTGAACGCGGCATAGCGAAAGAAATTTCATCGTGCAAAACTGAATGTGTTCCAATGGAACACGCAGACTGACAGGAGGACGATTGATGCCTTATCAACTTTCCGATAGCTTATCCATTCGTGCCCGGAATCTGGCTTTTTACGAATTGGTAGCCGAAAAACTCAAAGAGCAGCGAATTTGTTCGCTTCCGCCCTTTAACCAGACCTTTTTCTCCAGAGAGTATGATATTCTCTGGATGAAATGGCCTAATGGCGTGTCTATACATTTAAGCATCTTCAAGGGTCAGCCGTTTTGTTGCCTTGAAATGAGCGTACCGAACGGTATCCCATACCGCAAAGAAATTCCCGTCACCTTTGACGAACTGCTCGACCGTCGTTTGGTCGAAACACACTAAACTAATTTTTCTTTTAATCAGGAACAGCAGCGTGGAAACTGCTGAAACCATGTGTTCCATTGGAACACACGACAACAAAGGGGATAATTTTATGAAAACCGTATCTATCATCAACCTCAAAGGCGGCGTTGCTAAGACACTGACCACCGTCAGCATGGCCTATGCGCTGTCGCAGCAGTATAATGCGCGTGTACTGGTCGTAGATAACGACAAGCAGGGAAACTGCTCCAAGACCTTTGGCGTACACAGCTATGACCGCCAGAGCATTGCCGATCTGATGCTTGACCGCGATGCCGATTTGGCAGAGGTTATTCAGCACACCAAGTACGACCGCATTGATGTTATTCCGGCGAATATGACATTGCTCACCGCAAATATGCAGGTGATGATGGACAGCTCTCGTCCGCAGCAGACACGCCTGCGCACTGCACTCCGCAAGGTTGCAGACCTGTACGACTACTGTCTAATCGACAACGCGCCGGACATCAACATTTCGACGGTAAACGCGCTTGTTGCATCTGATGAAGCTGTTATTCCGGTCAAGATTGACAGCTACGCCTTTGACGGCCTGATCGAGCTGAAGAACCAGATTGAGATTACCCGCGAGGAACTTAATCCGGGACTGCGGCTTGCCGGTTGCCTTATCACCTGCTTCCAGCGTCAGGCCGGAGAGCAGACCGGCGAGGACTGGCTGCGTGAAAATCTGGATTGTCCCGTCTACAAGACGCATATCCGGTACAGCGGCAAGGTAGTTGGCAGCAGCTTCGAGTGCAAGCCGATTATCGAATACAGCAAGACCAGCGCCGCCGCGCGTGATTACCTCGATTTCGTCAGCGAGTTTCTGTCCGCAGAGAAAAGAGGTTGAGTGATATGGGATTTTCTATTACCGATATGCTGAACAAGGATACCTCTATGGCAGCTGCACCTGTTAAAGAACATACCATTGAGCGCATCAGCTACTCCAAGCTCGTCCCCAGCGAGGATAATTTTTATTCAATGCACGAGATTGAGGAACTGAAAACCGCTATCGAGCTTGCAGGCCGCGTGCTGAACAACCTCGTCGTTACTCCGTTGGAAGATGGCAAATATAAAATCCTGTCCGGCCACCGCCGCCACAGAGCGGTCGGTATGCTGTTGGACGAGGGCAAGACAGAGTACGAGTTTCTGCCTTGCTCCGTAGAACAGATCGAGGACGCCGACCGCGCCGTGCGCGAACCGGTGTTGCTCATCGCCGCCAACTCCCAGCGCGAGAAAACCGCATGGGACAAGCTCGAAGAAGTCCGCCGTATGCGCGACTTGCAACGACAGGCTAAGGCAGAGCGAGGCCTGAACGGTCGTGTACGCGATCTGGTCGCACGCAGTCTTAACATCAGTTCCAGCCGCGTAGCCAAGTATGACAGTATATTGAACAACCTCATTCCCTCTTTAATGGAAGAAATTAAGGCTGGCAATCTGCCGATTTCCACTGCCTATGAGCTGAGTAAGCTGAATACAGAACAACAGCAGGCTGCATTTACCTGCTTTGTGCAAACCGGTAAATTGCCGACCGGCGATGATGTGTTCCAGTCGAACACGCCTGACACCACCGTACAACCGGAAGTATCTGCTCCGCAGTCGGAGAGCGCACCGGCAACGCCGCAGACGGACAATGTGTTCCAGTCGAACACGCTGCCTGGTGATGCAGCACGACTTGTCCAGCAGCTTACCTGTCTGCCGGATAGCAAGCTGCCACGCCTTGCGAAACTGCTCGGCACCAGCACCGCGCAGCTTACCGCTGACCTCAACGCACTGAACAATTTATATTAAACCACGAGCCTTGCTCGTGGTCATGCGCCGGGAGCGCAGGAAACGATCTATCCCCTTGTTGACTGCGTTTTCCAAGCCCGGCGTATGACCATGTGCAAGACTATAATACTATGAGGAGGACAACAACCTATGGAAGTACGAACCGATTTCCCTTCAAGTATGTACCACACGAAACTTCAGTGGGCGCAACTTGGCAAGGCTCTCAATGCTGATGCAGTAGGAATCGAAATGTGGGTCAATTCCTGCCAGATCAACAGAGCAATCTTTTACACTGTCGATGAGGTACACAACGGGACACAAACCGAATTGGATGAGGTATTGGAGCCGCTCCGCAAGAAAGCCGAAGCCTCTCGCGCTGCTCGTCTGCGCGAAAAAGAAGAACGCCTCATTGCACGCGAGAAGCGGATCAGCGACAGCGCCCAGCAGCGCGGTATAAAAAAGGTGCTCTCGCTGCTTGCCGCCGCAATGCCGCAGGCCGCAGTACCCGAAGCGCAGGCCATCGTAATCGACACCGAAACGACCGGTTTAACCGACAGCGATGAACTGCTGCAAATCAGCGTGATCGACGATGCCGGAACCGTTCTGTTCGACAGTCTGGTGCGCCCGTATTTTCATACGGAGTGGCCAGAAGCGCAGAAAGTTAATGGTATTACGCCGGAAATGGTCGCAGGTGCGCCGTATCCACATGAGTTGTTGCCGCAGCTTGTAGAGATTTTCTCCGAGATGTCTGTCTGCATCGGTTATAATACATCGTTCGACCTCGGTTTTCTTGACCGCATTGGCGTACCGACCGAGCATCTAACCGTAATTGATGTCATGCAGAGGTTTGTGGACTACCTCAACGCCAACGGCGGTACTCACAGACGAGCATCGCTCTCTACCTGTACAAAATATTTTGATTACCAGTGGGAGGGCGCAGCACACAACAGCCTTGCAGATGCCAAAGCCACTTTGTACTGCTACAACATGATGAAGATTATCAAGTAATAATGCTATGACTTATACATACCACTTAAACTATCTTTGTATCCCTGATGGCGGCACACCGTCCGAACTGGACTGCTGCGTAGAGCTACCGGTTAAGCTGCAAAGCGCTAATGATATTGAGCAGCTTAAAGCAGCGCTGGCGCGGGATTTTATCAAGAGTGAAGCATATCATTCACGCTATTTGCGAAATCCCAATATCGCCGTTATTATCCGCAACATTACGCTGCTGCACAAGGAGGATAACTCCAATGACTGAGTTATCTATCATTTACAGTATGCCCGCAACATCGTCCGATCTTGAAAAGCAGTCCAGCACTACACCGGACAGCATCAAGCACAGCATCGCATCTGCGCGCCGGTCGGAGCTGATCGAGCAACTTACTTCTCGCCGCAAAGCGAACGGAGGTGTGAACAATGCGTAAAATCCCTCGCACCTGCCTTGCAACGGAAGATCTCGCTGTAATCGCGTACCACGAGGATAATGGCGATCTGGTCGTATTACGTTTCTCGCATGGACAAGAGCGCGATATACGCTTTGCGTTCCGCTGTATTGCAGATTACGATCCTGCGTGTATCATGCTGCATCGCAAGCCACATCTAATCTGTTGCCTCAACAATGATCGAGGTGAATAACATTGCCTATTATCAAAGCAACATCCGGTAAATCACCCATTAGAACCGTACTTACCCGTGTAATGGACAAACGAAAAACCAGTGAAAATTTGTTGAGCGGTTGGAATTGTACACCGTTTACGGTTAAAGATGAAATGGAAGTAACAAAACGTCTATTAGGAAAAAATGGTGGGCGAACGTATAAACATTTCATTCAAAGTTTCGCCAAGGACGAAAACATTTCGCCTGAACAGGCTCATCAGATTGCGTATCAACTGGCCGAAGCACTTCCCGAATGGGCGGACTTTGAGGTGCTGATTGCTACACACACTGATACGGAATATTTGCACACACATTTTATTGTGAATAGTGTGAGTTACGTAGATGGACACAAACTCCAGCAAAGCAGAGATGAACTGCAAAATATGAAAGATCAGTCTGATCGCCTATATCATGAAATGATGGTAAATCAATGAAACTGTTTTACATGATCCTCGCGTCCCTCATCACTATTTTAATGGCAAGCTACGCACTCTGGTTGATCGCGCACGTCGATATGCCGCTGCCGAAACGCTTAGTGCAGCTTTTCCCACCACTTTTTCTTTTAATCATGGTATTCTTACGGATTTTCTGGCTTTTCATCAGATAAGGAGGACGAAATGAGCAGTATTTCTATCAACAACTGCGTATTCATGGGCCGCTTAACAGGCGAACCAGAAATGCGCTACACGCGCAGCAATAAGCCGGTCACGACCTTTCGCATTGCTGTCAGCCGCCGTTCCAGCGCAGATGTTACCGACTTTATCCCCTGCGTGACCTATGGCGCGCAAGCAGAGTTTGTGTCACAGTGGTTTCAGAAAGGTACGCTGGCTATCGTAATCGGTCAGCTTACTTCTCATATGTGGGTGGACAAGAACACTGGCAAGACCCGTGTAGACTATGAAATCCAGTGTGACAATGTGCAGTTTGGCGAAACCAAAAAGCAGCGTATCGCGCGTGAACAGGAGCAGCCGCCGCAGGCCGCAGAGCCGGAGGAAACACCAGTGCCGCAGAACGAGCAGGAACGCAGTGGATTGCAGATTGTGGCCGTAGATACCCTTACGGGCAATGTGCTTGCAAACGCCGTCTACGACCTGTATACGATGGACGGTGCAACGGTCAGCCTGCATAACGGCACCGATGCAGACGGCATTGCATCTATTGTCGGTCTGTCCGCAGGTGATTACATTATCACTGAGGTAACTGCGCCGACTGGCTTCCGCCCGGTTGCTCGTTCGGTCAATGTAAATCTGGAACCGGGCATCAATCACAGCATTACCTTCCCTCACAGTGCTGAACCCGCGCAGCAGCCGCAGCCGTCTATCCCAGTCTATAATGATATGCCGACAGGTTATGTCGATGATGATCGTGATGTTATGATCTAAAATGTGTGTTCTATCGGAACACAAAGGAGGTGCACGCCGGTGACGAAAAGCGATTTAGAACAGCTTACACTGCTGAACTCTGAAATCTCCCGCGACTTAGAGCGTCTGCAAGAGCTGTACGCACTTCTTACCGGCTGCACATCGTCCATCAGCGGTTTACCTCATATCGGTTTGCTGCGCGGCAGCGACCGCACAGACAAGTTTGTATCCATGATTGATGTGCTGGAGCAGCAGATCAAAGAGCGCGTCTTAGATAGTGCAGCGCTTTACATTCAAATCTGGTCATATATCAACACAATTCACGATCCCCTCGTGCGTCAAATCATAGCTTTGCGCTACATAGATGGCCTGCCCTGGCAGCAGGTTGCTAACAATATCGGCGGCGGTATTTCTGCCGATCATGCGCGTATTTTACTCAATCGCTACCTTGCAGCTAACGCAGGGTAGCAAGGAGGTTTCCCTTAATGTCCAACACCGGCTTTACCATCGGCTACAACTGCATACTGCGAGATAAGTCCCTGTCTTTGACGGCAAAGGGGCTTTATCTCGTTATTTCCAGCTATGTCGGTATGCCGGACTGGGCATTGACTAAGCGCGAGCTGGCAAAGGTCTGCGGCACTAACTACGCCATGGACAAGGCATGGTGTGAGCTGCTTACCGCCGGTTATCTCAAACATTATACTGCGCGCGCATCTTCCGGTGCGTTTATTCATCGTTATGAGCTGATGCAGGAGCCGTCTGCGGCTGCGCCGCACGCTTTTATTGCCGATGCAGACTTTGTAACCGGTGACTGCCGTATCATTCTGTCCGGCGAGAGCAAGCGTGATTTCACGCAAATTCCAAACTTGATCCTGCGCAGCAAGCGTATTCCGCTGGCTGTTAAGGGTCTTTTCGGCGTGGTCGCGCATCTTATCAATATCCCGGATTTTTCTCTTAACCCGGCTGGTGTACAGGCGTTTTGCATGGAGCACATTAAGCGCTTTTCCTCCATCTGGCGGCAGCTCAAGCTGGCTGGCCTGCTCAAACAGCATCGTTACCCGACCGGCGAGGAGAACAGCTTTGAATATCAGTACGAATTGCTCGACCAGCCGGATAGCGAAGCACCGTACCTCGTGAACCATCATGCGGACGGCTCGGTATCCAGCGAGCGCACGATCAGCGACTACATAGCGCAGGCCAGTGCACAGATCAAGCGTCTGTTCGGCGCAGACGGCTCTCAGCCGCCGCGTAAGCGCCGCAAGAACGCCGTCCGTAAATCTTCCGGCTTAACAAAGAACGCGCCGCCTGTGCCGCATGAGGAGCGCATCAAAGATATTCGTGAACAGATTGACGCGGACACGCTGGAACTCCATTACGCGCAGGGAAATGTGGAAATGGCAGTCGAAGCGCTGGCTGAATTGAAATATGAGAAAAGCATCAAGATTAAAAGCAACGATATTCCGCTGGAAGATCGTCAAGCAGTTGTTGCGCGTGTGGCTCGTGTCCATATTTCTCATTTCCTTAGTGAAAAAGAGAATGTTCTCGCGCGCAGCACGCAAAATTCGGTCGCTTACTGTCGTACTGTATTGTATGATTACCTGATACAGCAGCAGGCAAAAGACGATGCACAGACGCAACAGTCTGATGTAATCCCTCTGTGGGAGGAAATCTGGCTTAAACAAAAAGAAGAAATCAAAAAGCGCCGCAAAGCTGAGGAAGCAAAGCAATCTGAACAATCCGCCAGCGAACCGGTAAAGGCATAATCAGCCGTAACTCCAACATTCGGAGATACGGCTATTGCCCTTGCCTTTTTCTTTTCTTAATCAGGATTTCCGGCTTTCTTATAGGCTGTTTCTCGCATCTCCGGTCGTTTTTCGACCAGATTTTTTGTTTTTCCTCACCATATACCTTTTTTCATGGGGTGGGTACAAAAAAGGCGCTTTGCAAATTGGTCACACTGCACAAACGGCATTATGCAAAATGGTGCAAAATAATTAGACTTCTTCCATTTATACTTTTCTTAATTATACTCTTCATTTCATACTCTGCTCTGAGTATGAGAAAAAAGAAGAAAAATAAATTTGTTCGTTTTGTTCGGTCGATCTGTGCTACACTATAAACTGGGCGAAAGCCTAAGACAAGTACACATATTAAGACGCTATTTTTAAGAGCATCGGTTTTTCCGACGCTCTTTTTTTGTACCCAAAATCCCTTGCCGCTGTGTAGGAGGTATCGAATTTACATATGTTAAGCAAAGAGGAATGGAACGCCAACAAGGATAGCACCAGCATTATTTATTGCTTTGAAGATGGCACGACCAAGGAAATCACAATGGCAGAATATCTGCACGCTCATCCGGAGCATAGCGCTGAAGATTTTCGTATTATCAAAGAGCTTTCGGATGAACTACTGTACCATGATTACCATTCGGACAATTATCATGGATACTGGAAAGCTGATAAAGATTTCAGCGGACTGGCTGCTCTGGTTCCATCTCCAGAACCGGGGCCGTTGGAAAGCCTGCTGCGAAAAGAACAGCTTCGCTTTGCTTTTCGTGTAGCTGCGCGCCTGCTGCACAGCGGCAAGCTGACAGCTGTACAGCGCCGCTGCTTTATTGCATATTTCATCAAGGGTAAAACCGTAGCCGAAATTGCGCATGACGAAAAAACCTACCGCATGACAATCTGGCGGCATATTCGCCGCTTAGAAGCTGCCCTGCGCGACGCCGTTTGATATGTGTTCCATTGGAACACTTTTTTTATTTTCTGAAATGAGGAGTGAACACTATGCCAAAATTCACACCGCAGCAGCTTGATGAGCTTTATCACCAGAAGCTTGCGGAATTTGCTGCATCCCCAGAGAAATGGACGAGCTTTCTCGACACAGCAGCACGACTGTACAAGTATGATTTCAAATCGCAGGTATTGATCTGGTCACAGCGACCGGATGCAACAGCCTGTGCCGAGCTGCCGCTTTGGAATGATCGTCTGCACCGCCGCGTCAATCGTGGCTCAAACGGCATCGGTATCGTTGATAATAGCAGCAATCAGCCGCGTATCAAGTATCTGTTCGATATTTCGGATACTTCGCCGCGTGACCAGTCTGTCGCACCGCCGTATATCTGGCAGATGCGGAACGATGCATACGATACAGTTCTGGACGGTATCTCTGCCGCATTGGGCGAGAATATGCAGACCGATTTTGATTTCCCTATTAACCTGTATCTGTCCGCCCAGTGCTTTGCAGATAAGAAAGCCAGTGAATACACTGACAACACCGATCTGATCCGTATTGCGGTCAAGTCAACTGCTTACTGTGTCTTGCGGCGCTGCGGCTTTGATCCGGCGCAGTATAGCTCGGACATCTCGACTGGGAACCTCTCGCCGGACGAGCTTGCGCTTGTTGGACAGATTACGCAGGAAGCGTCTGAAACGGCATTACGCTCGATTGAGCAGTCTATGAAGAACTTAGACGGTTGTAAACTTTTTCGATTTACAACGCGAAAGCGTATTGCAGAACAGCCTTCTATGTTGTATAATAAAGGTACTGAAAGAGTATCTGAACCGACAAAGGAAGGAGCTGTTATAGATGGCAAAACTGCCGAAGAAAGTGTATTACCACGAGGGGCCGGACGGCAAGATGCACCCCGATCTGGTAGAGCCGGAGTACGGCGAATGGGGCGCAGCGCGTCTGAGGTACATGAAGCAGTACCTGCCGGAGGAACTGATGGAATTGCTTCGGAATTGCGAGCTGAACCACTATCTGAACAAGCTGGATCGCCGCGCGATGGACAAATTCGAGTCGCTGGTAGCACAGAAAGCGAAGCATCATGGCGTGACAGAGGAACTGAAAGAACGCGACCCGATGCAGTGGATCGGTCTGATGGGCAACATTCAGCACGAAGTGACGCAGATAATCGAGGAAACCTTCATTTACTAAACAGCCAAACAGCAGCAGAGCCGGAAAAGCCTGCTGCTGTTGCTTTTGAACAAATGTCGCTGATGGACGATAGCAGCAATGTGTTCCAGTCGAACACGCAGACTGCTGCACCTACCTCCGATGTGTTCGACTGGAACACGCCCGATGTTTCAGATGAGGTAATCAACCGCGTACTGACCGCAGGCAGCAACAGTACCCATAGCCGCGAGCGTATCGCGGCTTTTTTCATGCAGCCGAATATCAGCATGGCGGACGCTGCTGCATTCCTGCGGCGGGAATACCGCGTAGGCGGTGCGGGCGTGCGCGTCCATAACATTGACCATTCCCTCTGGTTTGACAGCAGCGGTCTGCGTATTGCACGCGGTCACGATACCCGCACGCCGCGTGCTGCTGTACTGACTTATGAAGATGCAGCTAATCGTATCTCCACGCTGCTGAAAAACGGTCAGTATGCGAGTGCAGCAGAGCTGACAGATGCAAAGCCTAACGAATATCGCGAGCTTGCATCGGAAATCTGGCACACCTATCACGATATGAGCGAAGAAGCGCGGGAGCAAGGCTTTTTTGCGCAGACAAAGGAATTTGCTAACGATGTTTTCCCTCCGGCTGTCGAGAAGCTGACCGCAGCGCTGAGCGACCCTGCACAGCGCGCTGTACTGACCGGTGAAATGGCGGACTACGCACGCGCTGTGCAGCAAAACAGCGATCTTTGCCGCTTTCGCTTCAATGTGCAGCGTTCCGAAGATGCGGCAGAACGTTTGCAGCGTACTGAGCGCATGACAGCGCTCTATGCTGCCGCAGACGGTTTTGAACCGGCACGCGCTGCTTTTATCACGCAGGATGAAATCGACGAAATGCTGCGCAGCGGCAGCGGCATAGAGCGCGGCAAAAAGCGCATTTCTGAGTTTTATGCGGAAAATCATACGCAGAAAGAACGTATTGAATTTTTGAAAAACGAGTACGGCTGGGGCGGTCGTGCTTACGGTGGTTACAGCGAAAATCACGATGGCAAGGGTATTGCATTCGAGCGCAGTATCGACAGAAAGGTATACGACAGGATAACGCTGTCGTGGAGTCAGGTCGATCACCAGATTAGTACGCTCATCCGGCAGAACCGCTATCTGACACCGGAGGAACAGCGCCGGTATGCGCAGGAGCGAACAGATACCGTAACGATTTCCGAACCGGAAAATGTGTTCCAGTCGAACACACAGAACGAGCCGCCTGCCGCCGAGCCAGACGATTTTTCGGATATTGACCCAATCGCAATCCGCGAGGCGCTTGCTGAACGCGGCATTGTCAACGGCAAAGTGGTTGACCCGGAAAAGCTGAACCGTGACCCGTTCATTCAGCGTGTCATGGCGGATGTGGGACAAACGCCGCAAGCCGATGTGTTACAATCGAACACACAAAAGCAGCAAGCGCCGGTTGACACACTGAACGACTATAATTCCATTAAACTGAATGCGTCTTACGCAGACAGTATCGTACTGTTTCAAGTAGGCGATTTCTTTGAAATGTTTGGTGAGGATGCCAAACAGGCTGCGGCTCTGTTGGAACTGAATCTTACCACGCGCGAACTTCCCGGTACTGGTCGTGTGGAGATGTGCGGCATCCCGGCGCACAGCTTGGAGCGGTATGTGGAGAAGCTGCGCGACAAGCATGATGTAACGATTGCCGCCACCAAAGGTAACAGCACCGAGCGCCATGTCTATACTATGCGTTCCATTGACCATGAAGCAGAAGATGCTATAAATGCTTACGAAACTGAATTCGGTGCAGACGGCTTGCGGGCATTCCGCGATACTTCTGCTGAAACACAGGCGAATGTGTTCCAATCGAACACGCGGAGTGCTGAGCCGACGCAGCCTAAGCAGTTCATTGCCCATTTCTATGTTGCAGAGGATATTCAGAAACGCGGCGCTCTGGACATCAAGGAGTTTCATTCTCTTGAAGATGCTCTGAACGCTTACCATAAACTCCCGAACAACCAGAGAAAAGCGCTGGGAGCAATGAATACCGAAGCTCTTCCGGGCAGTCTGGATTTTGTGCAGTGCGTAGACGGCAAGGACACCATTATTCAGGATTATACTAAGGTGGCAGGCTGGCAGAACGCCGAAGTCCTTAACAGTATCGCCCAGATCGAACGATCTCTCAACACCAGAGAAGCTGTGTCTGTTCCTGCGGAGAATGTGTTCCAATCGAACACGCCGGAAGAAGCGGACAGCGACCGCTATGAGATCTACCAGCTTACGGCTGATCCAGCCAATGCAAAACTGCTGTTTACTTCTTACGACGGGGTTCATGCGGACGGCATGACGATAAACCGCAGCAACTACGAGCTGAAATATTCCGCACCGCTCACCCCGGATACCACATTGGACAGCATTTATGATCAGTTCAATATCAACCGTCCTGCCGACTTCACCGGTCACAGCCTGTCGGTTTCGGATATTGTGGTGCTGCACCGGAACGGACAGGATACCGCGCACTATGTGGACAGCATCGGCTTTGCCGATGTACCGGAATTCCTGACCGAGCAGACGCAGGAGAATGTGTTCCAAAGGAACACGCCGCCGGAGCGCGATGTGTTCGAGGGCAATTCTCCGGCAGAACGCGCAGAACTTGCCGCGTCTGACCCAGACAATGATGTGTTCGATGGGAACACATTGACTGAAGCGGTACAGAGCGCCGAAGCGCATACTGCCGAGGACAGCGATCTCAAAACCGCAAAGCAGTTGATCAACGATTACTGTATCGAGGAATTTGATACAATGGCTGACTTCTCCGACCTTTCTGATGTTGGTCTGGCATACAGCACAACGGAAGACGATGAGCATGAAATACAGGTCAGCGCCGATCTGAACACTTATTGCATCAATTACGCCGTAGATGGTGAAACGGTTCACAGCGTTTCGTTCGATAGTCTGCATGAACTCAACGATCATTTTGCAAGCCTCTATTTCGACGCGATGATCTCCGATGCAGAATACTACTATTACGAACTGCACCCGAATGAGAAAACGGAGAATGTGTTCCAGTCGAACACATCAGCCGACAACTCTATCATGGTGCGCTGTGAATGGAGTGAAAGCAGTACGTTTGAGGACGGCAAGGTTTATCCCCTTGCTGAGTTTGACCGCTTAATGAGAAAAGCGGACGAGGATTTTGTTTCCGGTCGGGAAGACATCGAGCAAAAGTATGGTTCATTGGAAAATGCTTTCGATGCCGGATATGAAGAAGCATACCAGTATGCCGGTTACAATAAAACCAAGTTTACGCTGTTGCTGCCGGATGGCAGAACATTCACCGAGCGTCAGGATATTGGTGACGGTGACGGCGGCCTGCTGGATTTCCTTAGTCAGTATCCGGCTTATAATGATATTATGCCGATGCTGCGTGAAGCAGCAGGAAGTATGCCGGAACCGGAGAATGTGTTCCATTGGAACACGCAGGACTACCATGCAGGCGATACCGTTTATCTGGATGGCAGGCCGTTCGAAATCACCGAGATTGGCAAACTCAATATACAGCTCCGCGACCCGGCGCAGCCTTATCCGATTTTCCGGTCGGAAAACCGAGAAAGCCTTGCGCGGCTGATGGCGCAGGACGAACGCAATGCGGCACCCGATGTGTTCCAATCGAACACGCAGGAAACTGCTCAAACGGATAGCGCACAGCCGGTATCCATTATGATCGACGGCAAGTGGACAGAGTTTCCCTCGGTGCAGGAGGCAGAAAAAGCCTCGCTTGAGGAATACCGAAATGCGCTGCGCCGCAATCCGCCCACTTTCCATATTACCGATGACAACCTCGGCACCGGCACGCTTGGAGAAAAATTTGACCGAAACCTTGCGGCTGTCCGCCTGCTGAAAAGTCTGGAAGCCGCAGACCGTCCTGCGACTGCCGAGGAACAGCAGGTGCTCTCTCAGTATGTCGGCTGGGGCGGCATGGCAAGCGCATTCAGTCCCAACAACCGCCGCTACGAGCAGCTGCGCAGTCTGCTCACTGAGGACGAATACAAGGCCGCACGCGCGTCGGTTCTGAACGCGCACTACACCTCGCCGGTCATTATCAAGGCAATGTATACTGCGCTCGGCCAGATGGGTTTTGAGGGCGGCAAGGTGCTGGAGCCGTCCATGGGTGTCGGCAACTTCTTCGGTATGCTGCCGGAGAGCATGGTAAGCAGTCAGCTCACCGGTGTCGAACTGGACAGCATCAGCGGACGGATTGCCCGCAAGCTGTATCCGAACGCCGATATTAAGATTACCGGCTACGAGAATACCAAGTTTGCAGACAACTCGTTCGATGTTGCCATCGGCAATGTGCCGTTTGGCGATTACAGCCTGCACGATAAGCGGTATGACAAAGACCACCTGCTAATTCACGATTATTTCTTTGTTAAGACGCTGGACAAGGTTCGTCCGGGCGGCATTGTGGCCTTTGTCACCTCAAAGGGTACGCTCGACAAGGCAAACCCTGCCGCACGCCGTCTGATGGCAGAGAAAGCCGACCTGCTCGGTGCGATACGCCTGCCTAACACCGCGTTCAAAGCCAATGCCGGCGCAAGCGTCACCACCGACATTCTGTTCCTGCAAAAGCGTGACACGCCGCCGGAGCAGCTGCCCGCATGGACGGAAACCGGAAAAAATGCAGACGGCATGGAGCTGAACAATTATTTCTTGCAGCACCCGGAAATGATTCTGGGTACGATGCAGGAAGTCACAACCCAGTACGGCAAGGATACCGCTTGTGTTCCCGATCCGAATGTCGAACTGGAAGATTTACTGTCCGCAGCAGTTCTTCATCTCGGTCACGAGAATGTGTTCCAGTCGAACACGCAGGATATGCCCGCACCCGAAACCGCCGATGTGTTCCAATCGAACACGCCGATTGATGAACTTCGTCCGTTCTCCTATGCTGTGCAGGACGGCAAACTAATGTTCAAAGAAGCAGACGGCAATCTTGTACCGTCCGAAATGAACGCTACGGCTGTTAAACGCGCTATCAGCATGATCGGTATTCGAGATGCTGCGCGCAATCTGATCGAAGCCCAGCGTGACGGCTGTGACGATGAGCAGCTTCATGCTTTGCAGGCAGACCTCACGCAGAACTACGATACATTCGTAAAGGAGTTCGGCAATATTCATAAGCGCGGCAATAAACTGGCTTTTCGAAAAGATGCTGGGTATCCGCTGTTGCTTGCGCTGGAAAAACTGGACGATGAGCAGAATGTAATCGGCAAGACCGCCATTTTCAGCAAGCGCACAATCAGTCCGCATATTGTTGCAACGCACGCCGATACGCCAGAGGATGCGCTCGGACTGTCGCTGGCAGAACGCGGCAAAATCGACTTTGCATATATGTCCGCACTGCTTGACGGTATGCCGCAGGGGCAGATTACCGCTGCACTACGTCAGCAGATTTTCCTCGACCCACAAACACAGGAATGGCAGCCTGCGGACGAGTATCTTTCGGGCAATGTACGCGCCAAACTTGATATTGCACGCGCTGCCGCACAGAGTGACCCGGATTTCGCTGTGAATGTGCAAATGCTGGAGCGTGTGCAGCCGGAGCCGCTGACCGCCGCAGACATCAATGTAAAACTCGGCACAACATGGATACCGCCGGAGGACATCAATCGCTTTATTCGCGATGTGCTGCACCCGCCATTTTATACTCTGAATAAGATTAAGACCTCGTATTCCGATGCTGCAAAGCTCTGGTATGTATCCAATAAGAGTGCAGATAACGACCCTCACTCGCTGGCATATACGAAATACGGCACTTCCCGCGTGAATGCTTACGAACTTCTGGAACTGTCACTCAATCTGCGCGATGTGCAGGTCAGTGATGTAAAAATTATAGACGGCAAGGAAAAGCGTATTCCGAATACCAAGGAAACCATTAAGGCAAGAAACGCACAGGACGCACTTCGTCAGGCGTTCAAGGACTGGGTATTTGATGATCCTGCGCGCCGCGAACGACTTGTGGGTTATTACAACGAACATTTTAATACCACCCGTCCGCGCGAATTTGACGGCAGTCACCTTACTTTGCCCGGTATCAATCCAAGTATTCAGCTATATTCTCACCAGAAAGATGCAGTTGCTCGTATTCTTTACGGCGGCAATGCGCTGCTTGCGCACTGTGTCGGTGCTGGCAAAACATGGACGATGGCTGCGGCAGCAATGGAGCTGCGGCGGCTCGGACTTTCTCACAAGCCGATGTTCGTCGTGCCGAACTCGCTGACCGAGCAGTGGGGCACAGAATTTCAGCAGCTCTATCCCGGTGCAAATATTCTGGTTGCCACAGAAGCGGACTTCACTAAGGAGAACCGCAAGGCGTTCTGCGCACGCATTGCCACTGGCGATTACGATGCGGTCATTATCGGCCATACACAGTTCGAAAAAATACCGCTATCGCCGGAAAACGAGCGCAGGCACATCGAGCGGCAGCTTGATACTCTGGAACTCAGTCTGACCGATGCAAAGCGGAACAAGGACTTAAACTTCACTGTAAAGCGGCTGGAATCCTCGAAAAAGAAGCTGGAAACTCGTCTGGAAAAGCTGATGGACGCAAAGGAAAAAGACGATGTTGTTACCTTTGAAGAACTCGGTGTTGACCGGCTGTTTGTCGATGAAGCAGACGAGTTTAAGAACCTTGCTTTGTTTACAAAAATGCGCAATGTCGGCGGTATCAACACAAGTGCAGCGCAGAAAAGTGAAGATATGCTCGCCAAGTGCGAATATCTGAACGAGAAAACGGATTATCATGGCGTATGTTTTGCAACCGGCACGCCGGTTTCCAACTCCATGACCGAGCTGTACACAATGATGCGCTATCTTCAGAACGATACGCTGGAAAGTGTCAACATGACCGACTTTGACAGTTGGGCGTCTAACTTTGGCGAAACCGTTACAGCGATGGAACTGGCACCAGAGGGAACCGGCTACCGCACGAAAACGCGCTTTGCAAAGTTCTGCAATCTGCCGGAACTGATTAACCTTTGGCGGCAGGCGGCAGATATTCAGACCGCCGATATGCTCGATCTCCAGCGCCCGGAAGTGGAATACCACAACGTAAAGGCACAGCCGACAGCGGCACAGCAAGCCATGGTGCAGGAACTCGGCAAACGCGCTGACCGCGTGCGCAGCGGTGCAGTCGCACCCTACGAGGACAATATGCTCGCTATTACCAATGACGGACGCAAGCTCGCGCTCGATCAGCGGCTGGCTGACCCGTCCCTGCTGGACAATCCGGGCAGCAAGCTCAATATGGTCGTGGAAAATGTGTTCAATACATGGGAAAGCAGCAAGCCGACCAAAGGCACACAGCTTATCTTCTGCGACCTTGCAACACCCTCTGCGGCAGGCAAGGACAGCGGTCGTTTCTGTGCGTATGACGATATTCGGGATAAGCTGATCGCCAAGGGTGTACCAGCTGACCAGATCGCATATATTCACGATGCGGACACTCCCGCAAAAAAGAACGCACTCAGCAGCAAAATGAAATCTGGTGCAATCCGCGTGCTGATTGGCTCGACTGCCAAGATGGGCGCTGGCTTCAATGTGCAGGAACGCCTTGTTGCGCTGCATCATGTCGATTGCCCATGGCGTCCGCGTGATGTAGAGCAGCGTGACGGTCGTATTCTCCGTCAGGGCAATACAAACGAAAAGGTACACATCTATCGCTATGTTACTGAGGGTACATTCGACAGCTACAACTGGCAGACGGTCGAGAACAAGCAGAAGTTTATCTCGCAGGTCGTAACCGGCAAATCTCCGGCGCGCACCTGTGATGATATTGACGATGCTGCGCTGTCTTATGCCGAGGTTAAGGCTCTTGCTGCCGGTGATCCGGAGATCAAGGAGCGTATGGAGCTTGATGTTGATGTACAGAAACTCTCTGTTCTGCGCACTGCATACCACAATGACCAGTATAAGCTGGAGGACGATGTAAATGTGAACTTGCCGCACAGCATTGTTAAGAAAGAAAACATGATTGCAGCGTTGAAAGCGGATAAAGCAACACTGACCGCCAATCATGCCCAGACAGAGGGCGCAACCTTCCGTATCGAACTGAACGGAAAAACTTACACAGCTAAGGACAAGGCCGGTGAAGCGTTGCTGACCATGATAGCGGATGAACGCAGGAAGATTTCGCAGAACATGGAAGGCAAGCTGTCATATGATGACACACGCTCTATCGGTTCGTACTGCGGCTTTAAGCTGGAACTGAAGCGTTCGCTCATGGACGAGGTGCGTATCTGTATTCATGGTGCAACCAAGCGTATGGTTGAACCGGGTGATAATGTGGCCGGCTGCATCCAGCGTATGAACAACGCTATGAATGACATCGGAAAGTTTATCGGTGACAACGAGCAGAGCCTTGCTCGCCTGCATGAGCAGCTTGATGAAGCCAAGGCCAACCTCGGTAAGCCATGGCCGCTGGAGGACGAGTATCAGCAGAAGATCTCTCGTCTTAACGAACTGAACTACAAACTGACCCGTCACCATTCCTCTGAAAACTCTCCCGAACACTCTCCTGCGCAAAGTGAATTGGAGCTATAAAGATATGAAAAAAGCCGGTACAGAGCAAAACGCTCTGTACCGGCTCTTTTCATATTTCTTTCAGATCACCTATATAAAGTGTTTTTCCGAGGGGCGCAAGAACCTTTAAGATCGTACTAAGGTTCGGAGTGGTGCTGCCGTTCTCCATGCGGGCGATAACCGGCTGCTTGACGCCACTTAATTCCTCAAGCTGCTTTTGAGAAAGACCGCGTTCCGTTCTGGCCTTAACCAGCTCTCCAATCAAAGCCACGCGGAGATTGCTCTCTGCAATCTCCTCCGGCGTAAACATTTCTTTGCGTACATCTTCCCAAGTCGCAAAGGTATTTCCATTCATCGTAACACTCATTATAAATCGCACCTTTCCTTGAAATCAGCTAATTCTCGTTTGGCTTGTTCAATCTCTCGCGGCGGTGTTTTCTGCGTTTTCTTAACAAACTGGTGTAAGAGTACATACCTGCCGTTTACAACGCCCGCAAACAGTATACGATCTCGCAGGGGACGTAATTCCCATATGTCACCGTCCAGATGCTTAACATATTTTTCTGTCAGTTGCTCAGTTCCATACACGCTCAATGCCTGAATATAATCATTGATTTTGTTCAGCTTGATGCGGCTGTCTTTACCTTTATTTTTCCCCAATTCCTGCATATACTCTAACACAGGTGAATGTCCATGCCGATCTGCGTAAAATATTATCTCTCTCAAACCGTTCTCACCCTTTCTCTTTCTATATATATTATACTCAAAAGTTATTGAAATGTCAATGCTTAAAAGTTATTGTTTTGATTTTATAATAGAAAAAGTCCCCGTTCTGAGCCTTTTTGAAGCTCAAAACGGGGACTTTTTCTTATTTTTCTATCAACTCGCCTGATAAGTCATATTCCATTTTCCATGCGAAGTATTCATCGTCTGTAATACTGCCGTCCTGCCATGCTTTGCGCTGGCGCAGCCAATTTTGCATCAGATAGCAAAAATGTATATCGGCTCGTAAATAAATTCCCATACCTGCACCATCTGTGTCTTTGCCCTCCAACTTAATAGGTGAAACAGTATCCGGCATCATCGTTTCCAGCCAAAACAGCAATCGGATAACATCTGTCAGATCATTCGGAGCAGTCGCAATGAAAAACCTTGGGTCTACGCCCAGAACCATAGCTAATTGCTGTAATAGTTCCTTTCTGGGTACACGATAATCCGTTTCGTACTGTGCAATCCGGTTCGCAGACAGCTTGACCTTGCTCGCCAATTCATGCTGTGGCATTCCGCGCACCTTACGGACAAACCGTAACCTCTCGCCAACTGTCATGTCTATGCCCCTCTTTCTTTAAGGAGTGATACTCTCAAACTCAGGCTCCGAGTCATCATCATATTACGCGGTTTTTCTCTCCAGTTCATAGATACCTCTTGTTGCTTATTTAGGGCGCGCAAACCCATACATATGTGATTTCCAGTACGAATTGGATAGGTCTGCGTAACCGATTGGATTTCCGCAATGCAACATTTTACCGTTGCCTACATAGATACCGATGTGCGAGATCGGTTCGGGGCAATCGTAGGTGTTCGCAAAGAATACCAGATCACCCGGCTGTGCCTGCGAGGCCGAGATTGGTGTGCAGCGCAAGTAGATACCATACGCTGTCATTCGCGGGAGATTGCATACGCCGGACTGCGTGTAGACCCAGCAGATAAAGCCGGAGCAGTCGAACGAGGTCTGCGGAGTAGAACCGCCGAACACATAAGGCATACCGATGTATTTCTTTGCTTCGGTCATGAGCTTCTGAAAAGTTTCACTGCCGTAAGCCGCGCCGCCGGTATACTGCTGAACCAGCATAACATAGAACATATTGCCGTAATTGTACCGCCAGCCGCCATTCTTCGCAGTGGAAATAGCGTTCTTGTAAGTAACACGCACGCCTCCGGAGTGCTGTTTAGCAAAACTCTCCGCAAGCTCAAAGGAGTATTTCTTACCGTTTTTCGCTACATAATCAAGAAAACCGCCGCCGTAGTTGTACGCCTGTACAATGCTGTCACCATCTACACCGAGCTGCTTTGCTCTTTTAACCAGTTCGGCATAGTATTTGCAGCCCTGATTGATAGATGCTTCCTTGTCCTTGATTGCACCGGGCGGCAGTCCGGCACTCTCCGAGGACTGCATAACATCAGCCAACACGCCGCCGCTCTCGACTTGAATAATCGCCAGCAGCGTACCCACATGATCCGAGATACCATACTGCTTGGCGTATTTTTCTACAAGTGCCTGCAAAGCGAGAACTTCCGGGGATAGGTTTGCCGCAGCCGAACCGAATATCGAGTTCAGCAGTCCTTGCAGATCGTTGCGGTACTTATCCAGCAGCTCCTTCAGCGTTGTGCGCTGCATTTTCGTAAATTCGTATTTGTCCGCAGCCTGGTCGGCAGTCAGTGCATTGATCTGCACATGAAGGATACGGGTTTTATTAACGACCGTAATCCACTTGGTATAGGGGTTCATATCTTTGTATACCTGCGCCAGAATTGCTTTTTTCTTATCGTCGATTTCGATGACATCAAGGCCGTCTTTTTCGGTTGTTTTAACTGCAAACACAGCTAACACTTCAACATCGTTGGCATAGTTACCCTCATAGACAACCTGATCGTAACTTTCGCCGGACAGCACTTCTTCGCTCCACGCAAACTGCGCATTGACATAGGCCGTCTGGACGGTCGAGAGCTTGTCGTTTTCTGCCGCCTGCGCATCGGCAAAGAAAAGGCCAAGCACCGACGCGACCATCGCAGCCGGAGCCGCGATCATGCACATAACCAGCACACCTGCGAGAATCGGAATCAGCGCTTTAGATTTCGCAAACCGCACAGTAAACTGAAAAGCGGACTTCATTGCTGCCGAAAATCCTTTTTTCACTATACCGTTTGCATTAGTCGGCAAGGTCTTTCCGGCGAGTTTCGCGGCCTGCTGACGTTTCATTTTCTTCACACCAGCTTTGCGCGCCTTGATGCGGTAGCGCATACTCTTTTCGCTGCGCTCCGCAGCAGCTTTCCGCACCCGCGCATTATAAGCGGTGGCTGCGGCTTTACGCTGCTGTACAGTGCGTATCTTTGTCTGTGCAGAATGTGACGGGCCGTATACGCTACTACCTGCTTTATTCCGCGCTGAACTGTACACCTCAGATGCCGTACTCTGCGGCGTGCGGTACTGCGCACTCTGTCGCTGCTTGACCTGTGCCGCTGCTTTTTTCTTTGCTGCTGCTTTAGCTCGCACAGCAGCAGTCGTGCGCTGACGGCGCATGAACTGTTCGCGTACTGCACCGCGCGGCGTAGTGGCACCATGCGCTGTGCGGATACGGTATTTCTGATACCGCTTTACCTTAACGCGGCGGATATTCTTATTTTCGCGTGTGGACTTGTAGGTAAGTCGTATACGCGCTTTGCCGTCTGCACTGCGATACCGCTGTGCGGTACGAACGACGGACTTGCGTACACGATAATCTTTTAGCTTGCTGTCCGCGCTTCGGTATAATGATCGTGCCGCCTTGCGTACCGGCTTGGCGGCAAGTTTTACTCCGACATAGGCTGCATCGTGCATACGCCGCTGAATCTGTTCAGTTGCCTCTACCTCCGCACTGTGCTGTGCGGCTTTCTCATCATTTATCGTGCGGACCGCTGTTGCAATCGCAAAGCGCTTGATTATGCGCTTTTTACGGGGCTTTTTCTTTTCGGCACCGTCTGTACCCGGTACTCCGAAAGTCTGCTTAGCACGCAGCTCCGCGCCCGCACGAGTGCTTGCTCCTCCTGTATTGCGATAGGTCTTGTTATCACTGCGGCTGTAAGACACTCTACGCCCGGTTGTAGGCGCAGAGTGAACCTTGGCAGCATCGCTCTTGTCCTTGTATTTATACACCATGCGGCTTTACCTGCTCCCGGTCTGCCGGTTTGGTGGTCATGAGCTTATACAGCTCTGTATCTTCCGGGAAGCTGTTGACGAACGGAATAAACGCGCCGCCGAACTTCATCAGGCCGCAGCCGGGATCAGCGTTTTCCACATACGAAAGCTGCGTGTCCGAAATATTCAGCAGCTCGGCCAGTGCCGCGCGGTCAGACGCGGACTGAGAAAGCATAATCAAAAACTCGGAATTTGCCAGCATCCAGCAGGCATCCTTACTCGTCAGCATTTCGCCAACATTCTGCGTAATGCCGGTCATATAGCCGTCTCTTTTTCGCACCTGCTTCCACATTCGCAGAAAGAAGTTTGTGGCGAACGGATAGCGGAAGAAGATCGAAAACTCGTCTACGAATACCCATGTACGCCGACCTGCACGCCAGTTCTGGATTACGCGGTTGTAAATGCTCTCCAGAATAACGAGCATACCCATCGGGAGAAGCTGCTCACCGAGGTCGAGAATATTGTAAGAGGTCAGGCGGTTATTCTGGTCTACATTGGTTTTCTGTGCGAAGATGGACAGCGAACCGGAGATAAACAGCTCCGCTGCCAGCGCAAGCTCCTGCGCTTCCGGCTCCGGCTGTTTCTTGATCTCAGCCTGCAAGTCGGTCAGTGTCGGTGCATTGCCCTTGTAACCGCTGGCGATATACGGACGGTAAACAGCCTGTACGCAGCGGTCAATGATGGAACGATGCTGCGCTTTGAGATCGTCCTGCATGATCTGCTCAAACAGCGACAGGACGAACTCGGACTTGTCCGGCAGAGGGTCTTTGCCGTCATCAGCATAGCCTTTCTCCATGTCCAGCGCGTTGATGCGTACCGCAGACGAACCGGAAATGTCGATCATACTGCCGCCGAACGCGCCGACCATCGGCGTAAACTCTCCCTCCGGGTCGAGCACCAGCACATCATCGTGCGTGGACAGCAGCACATAAGCAATTTCCTGTTTAACAGAGAAAGACTTGCCTGCACCGGATACACCCAGTCGGATACAGTTACCGTTGAGCAGATTTGCGCGGTTGGCAACAATGAGGTTGCCGGAAACGGCGTTGTTTCCGTAACAGATGCCACCCATCTGCTGGATTTCCTGCGCAGAAAACGGCGTAAGGATGGAAACATTGTCAGTAATAAGCGTGCGCTGCTGCTGTACGCTGCGCAAACCATACGGGAGTACGGTGTCCAAACCAATGTCCTGCTGATAGGCTAATTTCGTCAGATTGCAGCCGAAACCGCTTGCAATTTCCTGCAAGCTCTCTGTATCGGCGTTAAGCTGTTCCAGCGTTTTTGCGGAGTGAACGATGGTGATGGTGGTCAGCATTAAACGCTGGTCATGCTCGGTAATATCGTCCATGTAGTCAGCAACAACCTTGCGCATCTGCTGGAACTCATACGGGATTTCCGCCGCGAAATTATTGTTGTTGTTCTGTCGCTGCTGCCAGCGGCCAATGTCGGATTCGACGCGCAGCGCAAGACCGTTGAGCAGCTTGTGTGCTTCCTGCGTGTTTATCGGCTCGATGTCCATAGACAGCATCATCTGGCGCGGCAGTCCCATGAGGTCGTGGATCAGCTCATCGGACAGGCGCGATGCGAACTCTTCGACGAAAAGCACGCGCATAAAGCCCTGATCTGTCTGGATATAATCTTTATGATAACGCAGTGCCAGAGGACAGAAAACATCAGCAATATTCTGCCCGCGCGCAATCATTTCGTCCAGATCTGCCTTTGTCATGCGGTGATCTGGGCGGAAAAAGTCATGCAGAATACGGAAACGGCTGTTATTGTCCTGCAAACGAATGGAGGACGCAAGGCGCTGCATACCGATGCTCAGGCTTTTGCCGGCACGACCGAAAAACTGCCGGGCATCGGTAATATTCTTACGCTTGGCAGTGAGGGTCATAAATTTCTGCTGAACGATGCCGTTACTGCCCTGCGCCTTGGACATAATCACCTGATTCAGTTCTGCGCGGTATTTGTCCATACCGTCATGCTGCTTGCGCAGGAACAGCGTTCCTGCGTTGGCTTCCTTGTCGAATATACTGTTTACCAGAGTGACTTTCATGCGGCTGTCTGCCGCAAGACCGTTCAGCACACGCCCCCAGCTGTCCAGAATGGTGCGCTGATCGTCCAGACTGGCTACGGCATAGTTAATATCGGAAAACGACCATGTCTGACTGAACTCGTTGTTTCCGACCTGCCAGATTGAATCCGGAAATACGCGCTTAACAGGGATAAGCTGCTGCACGCTGCGCGGCAGGCGTACCGGCTTTGTGGTTTTCTCCTGCTTTTCTTTTTTCTCTTTAATCGGTTTGGTTTTGCTCATTCTGTTCTACCTCGCTACTGTGTTCACTGATTTTCTGCTTTATTTTCTTGCGGCTCCTGCCTTTTTTAGATTGCTCTTCCGGCGTAAACTGTGCATAGAAGTTAGCAGAACGGTATACATACCAGCCGTTATGCATAAACATCGTGCGCAGCCATGAAAGAGCGAATTTTTCAAAGGGCAGACCATGAAAGGACACAAAGCCGATTGCTGCCGGAATTGCCGCCGCCAGAATACATACGACACTCGCAAGTTCTGTTCCAAGAAACGGCTGTAAGCCGAAGTTCGCGGCTGCGGCCAGACCTGCGGCAAGCAGACCGCAAACCGTCTGCCGCACGCTCAGACCCATGACTACGCCCTCGTGGTAATTGCGTATCTCTCGATTTACATTTGACTCCATAACGCTTCACACTCCTTGTTACAGCGCAAACATTTCTTTAACGGTTTTATCTGCTGCCTTGACCATACTGCCCAGAATTACCATCTGAATAATAACCTTGAGCATATAAGTCAGCACCAGTCCAACGCCGCTGTCACCAAAATTGATTGGAAAATCTGAACCATCCACCGATGTAAAGGCATTAAATATGATGCAGGCAATAACGATTACGATTGCTTCCATGCACGCGCCGATTAAGCCTTGCATATAAGTCCGGCCATGTCGGCTGGTAAGTTCACCTGCAAAAGTGGACATGGGCAGCGGTGCCAGCGCAACATACATATAAATACGGAAAAAGCGTCCGTAAACCGTCATCAGCAGACTGATAGACAGCACAATAACGACTGCTGACAAAATCAGCGACACCAGATAAATGAATATCTGCGCAACAATTTGCGAATCTTCTATGGCGTTTCGTATATTTTCCGGCAAAGTGGCAGCAATCTCTGTCAGACCGCCCATCTGCGCTGCAATATCTCCGATAAAGCTGCCGCTGATCTTAAATATCAGCTTTATCACTTCCATGCCTTGTGAAATCAGTACCTTTGCAGCGACAAAACGAATCAGATAACCAATGATCTGCTCCGGGTGACGAAATTCACGAAACGAAACCGTATGCTTAAAGAAACTCATGGCAAAGAACAGGACGAGCAGGCCGTAGCCTGCTCCCTGTAATGCGGTAAAGATTTTGGTGATTGCATTCCAGACCGCGCCGTTGTGAAAGGTTTCCGGGGACTGCGTGAGCATACTCCAAATAGAGGACAGTGTGGAGTTCCATAAGGTGATACAGTTTTCAATAATATCTACTACCCACATAGGAAATCAACTCCTTCGGGGATCAGGCTGCACCAATGCTGGTCAGGATTGCCTTTACAAAGTAAATCAGCAGACCACCGAGAATGCAGAGAACGCCCTGCGTGCGCTGCGAAGCATCGTGCGACTGCACCGACATACCGAGCTGAAGCACGCCCCAGCCCGCGCAGATCAGACCAACAGCCTTAATCAGTGCAAAGATCGTGTCACTGAGCTTGTTTACCGCATTCAGCGCTTCATTATCTGCAAATGCCGGTACAACAGCAAGGCAGGCGATGATTGCCGTCATGGACAGCAGTCGGTGCGCAGTGCGGGCGCGATTGAGTGCTTTTTTGCTGCACAGCAGTGCAGCAGCTTTCTGAGTAAACTTGTTTTTCATAATTTATTCTCCTTTTTGGGGGGATTGTGGAGGAATAACGAAGTATTCAAAGAGAACACCTCCGATTTCCTCTGGCTTGTATTTCTCGTCGATTTCATCGGCGGGAATCTCAACATGATATTTGTGGAACGGAATATGTTCCGGTGGTGAATACGCTTTTGCCTTACCGTCACCGGCAAGCCATTGTACATTTGGGTGCTTTTGCAGCACATATTTCTCATCGAACACTGGGCGTTCGCCGCGCATGAACAAAATCGAATACTGATTTTCCATGCGGCTTATGGCATCAGGTGTCATAAGCTCTGTACCAACCTTCTGCTCATTCTGGCTGGACGAACCATGCGTACCTCTGGTCTGCGAGGTCGTTTTTGAGAAGATCGTTTCCTTGCCCAGCCGTTCGGACACATATTTGTGGGTCGCGGTATCATTGCCGCCAAGATACAGAAACTCGTCACACTGCGCCATCAGCGATTCCCATTCCTTTTCGAACATAGTCTTGAGCTGTCCGATGTCTTGCAGAATAACTGCACAGGACAGATTGTAGGAGCGGCAAGTGGACAATACATTGTCAAAGCGGTCCGGGGGCGGTGTGTTATAGAACTCGTCCATAATGAAGCGCACATGACGCGGCAGTCTTCCGCCGTATTCCCGTTCTGCGCGGTCGTAAAGCTGCTGAAAAGCCTGCATATACATCATGGAAACAAGGTAGTTGAAACTGGTGTCGTTGACCGGCGTGCAGACGAAAATAGCGCGTTTCTTCTCACCGAGCGATGCTAAATCCATTTCGTCCTCCATCGTCATGTCTGCAATCTCGTCCAGCATGAAGTGCTTCAGACGCGAACTTGCCATAATCAAAATGGATTTTGCGGTCTTGCCTGCGGCGAGCTTGTATGCCTCCCAATACTGATTGGCAATGTGTTCTGGGTGCTCTTGGGCAATTTCAGCAAATAGAGTATCTACTGGATTTTGTTTACCCTCGTCTTCTTCGCTGGCCTGCGCGTTGCGGAGCAGGAACATCACTGTTGCGAAATTCTGATCTTCCGGATCACACTCCAGATAGATAAACAGCACCAGAGCCGTTACGAGCGTTTCTTCGGCGCGCTCCCAAAATGGGTCGCTGCTGTGCGAGCCTTTCGGCGTGGTCGCACGAAACAGCAGCGTTACAAGCTGCACACAGTCTACCTCGGAACGCAGATAGCGGAACGGATTGTACATATTACCACAGCGGCGTTCGCCTTCTTTGAGGTTAAACACCTTGATGTCGTAACCCTCGTGGAGCAGGAACTCTGCACAGTCACGCAGCAACTCACCCTTCGGGTCACAGATAATATACGAGCAGTTTGCTTGCAAAATCTCCGGTTTCGACACCGAACGGCTCTTACCTGTACCGGAACCGCCGATAACCATCATATTGAGGTTGCGCTGGTGCCGGAATACATCAAGGCCAATGCGTGTATGCATGGTCAGCGGTATGTTCTGGTCTACATGAACCGCAAATGCTTTCTGTTCTTTGCGGCGCTGGCGTTCTTCTTCTGTTAGCTTTCCGGTGATAAATTCTGCACATAAAACGAAGAAACTCGCTATGCGGTGAAGCATTTGTTTCACTTCAACCGTAAATTTATCGTGATACCGGTACTTGCTGTCTATCTGCTTGGCGTTGCCCCATTCGGCAGAGCCGTATTCTTCGCCCGGTCGGCGCTTGCGCTGACTGTCCCGGTAGAGCATGATGCACAGCGCATAAGCAGCAAGTGCGATCAGTATGGCTTTCAAGCTGTACTGGTTAAAGGAAAAATGCCAGGGCTGTTCTATCGCTGTTCCGAAAGCGTTTATCCAGTCGATCAGCGTTCGTCCCGGCGCAGCGCAGCTGCCGCCGATCAATCCGAGCCAGATAACCGGCAGAGCGAACACCACCAGAGTGGTGGTGCTCGCTGCCGAACCTCTTTTGTCCGGTCGCATAGGTGTTACCTCTGATTACCGGACGCAATCAGAATATCGTTATACGCCCAGAAGTTCATCGGCACATCGGTATAGCGAATACCGCTGATGTCGGTGGACGAGAGCGTGCGTCCCATCGTGCGGTTGACTACCGCCGCAGCTTCAGCGCGCGTGATATAGTCATACGGACGGAATGTGCCAGACGGATCACCGCGCCCCCAGCCGCGATCCGAGCAGTACGCAATCGCAGCTGCGTTCGGCGCGGTGGAATACACATCAGTAAAGCGATTGGAGCCGTTATAGTCCGAAGTGGTATCCAGACGGTAGATCATTTCAACGAAATCCGCGCGCGTGATCGCCGCATTGGGATTAAAATAAGTGCTGCTGTCTACAATGCCGCCGTATACGAACGCAGACAGTGCATTAGAGTAGTAGCTGTTTACCTGCACATCGGAGAAGCCGCTGCTGTTGGTATACTTGCTGCCGCTGGCATTGGTCATGCGTGCAAGGAGCTGTACGGCTTCGGCGCGCGTGAGGTTCTGCTTCGGATTGAACTGCGAGTTATAACCAACAAAGAACGGCGTTTTAACCGAACGGTCAATGTAAATCTTGCCGTTTGCACCATTACCGGTGGTCGGCTTGACCGTAGAACTCGATTTCACAGCGGTCGCGGAAATCGTGACATTGTTCTTGATGTTGTCCACATAAACTGTCACATTGCCGTTGGAATTGCGCGTAATATCGTAATCAACGCCGTTTACGCGGATATAAGGTGCGCCTGCCGATACGGTGTTGGACTTCGTGCCGACCTTGAGTGTAATATCATCGACGGCGTAGCCGGAGGACGGCTTAACCGTAAAAGCAACATCCTTGCCGTCGCGCACCGACGAGCCGGAAATATCCTTGCTGATCGTGAGGTGCGACGCCGACTTGATGGTAATGCTGTGGCTGGTGTCGATGCGCTTTGCCGTAGCCGACACATAAACCGGCTTATCAACATCGTTGACATACAGGTGCAGCACACCATCGCTGTCAGTTTCCATCTTGCAGGTCTTGCCCGCAACGCGGATAGAGGTCGCATCTGCATCTACGGTGCGGCTGCTATCGTCTAACCGGAGCGTTACCTCGTCCAGCTCGTAGCGGTCATCATCGGTGACATAGATTTCAAACTCAATGTCTGTACCGCTGTCAACGGTGCTTCCGCAGTCCTTGCGGATGCGGACGCCGGAGCCTGCCGAAGTGTCAACGGTGAGGTGGTCAGTGTCGTAGCTGCTCTCTGCGCTGATGGTAATGTCGCTCTGAAGATCGGTCAGATAGACAGTGCAGCCGTCGCTGTTGCCGGATACGCGATAGGCGTTCGTACCGACAAAGACGGTATTGGTGTTTGGCGTGGAGTATGCCGTCTTGCCGTCTGCCGAAAGCGTCAGAGCATCGACCGTATAGCCGCGTTTTGCGGAGAAAGACACATTATAGTTGCTGCCTTTCTTCACGATGTCACGCGAAATTTCGCTGCTGATGCCGCGCCCGGTGCGAACGGTAACAAGCACCTCGTCGCTGTCCGGCTGACGTTCTGCGGTTTTCAGTTCAATCGTGGTCGCAGAGGTAACACCGCCGGAGTAAACTGTCAGCACACCGGCTGCATCCACACGAAAACGGAAACCGTTAGAGGTCACATCGCAGCCTTTGGAAAGCTGGACGGTGGACTTGCTGCCGCCGATGGTGAGATCAGCGCGTGTAATGGCATACAGGCGGTCAGGCGTTGCCGTCATGCTGTATGCATCGCCCTTATTGAGCGTAGTCGTGGCAGCGGATACGGTCGCGCCGGTCTGCGAGGTAGCTGTAACTGCAAATGCGGTGCTTACCGCTTCGGCAGACAGCGTAACATCGTCCGATGCTGCCGGAATATCGACGGTCGCGCGGATCACGCTTTCGCCGCCTGCATCCGTCTTGGACTGATAATGGACAGGATAAGTAACACCGTTGAGCTTCAGATCGCCGTCAAGGTGAACAACATTGGCGCGGTCGGTATACTTGCCGTCCGAGATGATAAGCGTAGACAGATCGTAGCCGTCCAGCGGCGAGAAATCAAAGCTCTGGCTGCTGTCCGACACTGGGATGATATGCCGCCCCACAGAAGACACCGAGTAACCGGTGCCGTTCTGCGTGGTGACGATACGATCGGTTTTCGGGGCGGTGTCCGCCGCAAAAGCGGCAGGACACAGGGCGAGCGATGCGGCAAGCGCCGCACAGATCAATCGTCTGATTTTCATAAACTTTCTCCTCTCTTTTCCTTACCAGCCGGTAGTCGGCAGGGTCGGCTTTTTATAAGTCGGTGCGCGGTAGATGGTGGTAGTCCATGCGTCATTCGACATGATCCACTGCTGGCTGTCATTCAGACCGCCAACATCTGCCTTATTAACAAACGAACTGCCGGAAGCCGACTTGCGAACCGTACCGTAAATATAGGCGTTATCCACCATACGGAAGCCGGACGGCACCGTACCGAAAATAAACATAATCTGCGTTACCGCTTCACCGGATTTCAGGCCGAGTGCGGTCGGCGTTGCTTGCAGGACGCGGTTGACAGACGGGTCGAGATTATCTGCCAGCGTGCGCGGTGTCTGATTGAAGTTGGTCTTATAAACCACCTTATAGGGGATACGGGTGTTATAAGTGCCGGTTACGATCTTATCCAGCTGTACCGCCTGATACGGCAGATTGTCGCGCCAGTAGAAGCTCGTCAGACGAATGGAGGAATTATTGGCCACGCGGCTGATCGTCCACTTCATCTGCATACCCGGCGTTACCTGCTTCGGACCGGACTTGCCGATTACAACATTGGTGTAAACGCTCTCGTCCAGAACCTCCAGACGGACGATCTGGCTTGCAAACTCGATTTCCGCTTCAAAAGTTTCACCGGATACACCGTAATACTTCGGTGCTTTGGTTTCCTTGATAGTGTAACGACCCAGCGGCAGCAACTTGGAGATTGCAAGGCCGCGCTCGTTGGAAACTACCGTGTCTACAACATTCTGTGCCTTGTCGTAGATCTCAAAGGTTGCGCCCTGCAGGAGCGTACCTGCGGGCAGACCATTGATACTGTTGTAGTCCTTGGACTTTTTGATGACTTGGATCTGACCATACTGCGCTGTATTTTCCCATACAATCTCAGTGGTTTCGCCACGCTTTACGCGGAAGGTGCGCTCCTGTGTGTCGCGGATATATCCCGGTGCGGCCTGAATTTCTTCTGCGTAATATTTGCCCTCTTCCAGATCGTTTTCCAGCTCGATATAACCATCGCTGTCGGTGGTATACTCGCCAACAATGTTCTTATTCTTGTCTTTGATCAGGAAACGCACGCCCGGAATAGGGTCTTTCGTCACGCTGTCAATCTTCTTGATGCGGACGCTGGACATCTTGGCATTTTCAAATTCCACTGTGGCCAGTTCACCAGCCTTTACAATAACATTCTTCGGATTTGTGTCGATACGGTAGCCATCGGGCGCCTTGATCTCGGTTACGACATAGATGCCGTCCTCCAGACCGGAAATGTTGACCAGACCGGCAGAATTGGAGGTATACTCACCGATGCGCTCGCCGGACACCTTCTCAACCTTGAATTTCGCGCCTGCGAGTGCTTCGCCAGTACCCTTAACCACCTTGCGAATCTGCAAGCCATACGCTTTTTTGTTGGTAAAGGTCAGCTCATAGGACTGACCGGCCTTGACCTCAATGGTCTTGGGGGTGTCCTGCAAGATATAGCCGGTCGGTGCCTTGATCTCGGTGATAACCAGAGAGCAATCCGACAAGCCGGTCAGGGTGATAATACCGTTTTCATCAGTTTCCGCTTCCTTGATGATTTCACCATTGGACTTGGTAATACGGAACAGGGCATTTTTAAGCGGCTGACGGGTTTCTTCGTCGATCTTCTTGATGGTAAGACCAGACTGCTTGGTATTTGCAAAAGTTACTTCGTAAGTCTGGCCCTTGCGGAGCTGCACAGTTTTAGGTGTCTCGTCGATCACATAAGAATCCGGAGCCTTTACCTCAGTGATGATATATGTTCCGGTGTCCAGTTCTGCGAGATGGATAACACCGTCACTATCGGTAACTGCTGCTTCACGGACAACAGAGCCATCGCCGCGAGTGATCTTAAAGGTCGCACCCGGCAGCGCCTTGTGTGTCTGCGCATCTACCTTTTTAATGAGCAGACCCGGCTTTTTGCTGTTTTCGATTGTAAGCGTGTAAGTTTTACCCTTTTCCAGAGATACTGCATGAGGGGTCTTGTCGATGATATATCCGCCGGGAGCAGTTACCTCGGTCACGATATAATCCGCAGCATCAAGCCCCTCTACAAATGCCGTACCGTCCTCGCCGGTCGTGATGTCCTCACGAACAACATCGCCGTTGGCACGGGTCAGCTTGAACACAGCACCCGGCAGCGGCTTCTTCGTTTCTGCATCGATCTTGGTGATCGACAGACCAGGCTTCTTAGTATTCTCGATGGTGATAGAAGTTGCCTTGTCGGTGGTGTGCTCGATTTCGTAAGTCTTATCGTTCAGGATATATTCCTTTAAAGTAGCAGTTTCCTGTACTTTGTAGGTGCCTGCCGGAGCCTTTTCGATGGTGATCTTGCCATTCTCGTCGGTGGTGTAGTCACCGAGCAGAGTTGCATCACGCCAAATCTTAAACTGTACACCCGCCAGCGGCTGCTTGGTCTGGCTGTCCACCTTGATGACCTCGAACTTCTTCTGTACGGTATTGTCCACTACGAGATCAACATTGCCGTCCGTCGTATGCTCGATGGTGATCGGTTCCTTATTCAGCACATAACCCGCCAACGTGTGATACTCCTTGAAGGTATAAGTGCCGCTGTCAGCATACGGAATGGTGAACTTGCCGTCCGCACCGGTCGTAAAATAGCCGATGCTCTTGCCGTCCTTAAAGCCTTGGAAAACAACGCCCTGCAACGGCTTGCCGGTATCCTTGTCGATTTTGGTGACGGTAATGTCCTTCTTCATCACATTGGGAATAGTGAAGAAAGTCGGGTACTCGGAATTGTTTTCGATGGTGAATACCTTTTCGTTCAGTACATACTTCGGGTCGGTGATAACCTCCTGCGCCTGATAAGTACCCGGCTCGGCATACGGCAGCCAGATACGGCCATCAGCGCCGGTGGTGTAATTGCCGAGCAGCTTGCCGTCCTTGTAGATGGCGAAAGTGACGCCTTCAATCGGCTTGTGAGTTTCACTGTCGATTTTCAGAATACCGAAATGCTTCTTGATGGTATTGGCAAAGGTAAGGGTCGGGATTTCAGCCTGATCCTTTACCAACTCAACCGTCTGCTCACCGGCGTCCATGTTGTAATGCTCGGTATCGCCGCCGGTTTCCTTAACGCGGTAAGTACCCGGCTGGAGATTTTCAACCATCGCTTCGCCATTCTGGTTGGTCGTTACGGTCGTAAGGTGAGCATCGTTGTAGTACACATCAAACTTCCAGCCGGACAGCGGAACCTTGGTTTCCTTGTCGATTTTCACAATACGGATGGATAATTTTTTTGTATTTGCAACATTGACTTCGCGGATGAGCTGCGTCGGGTCTGCGGTCGGGTCAATGTAGACCTCGTGTACCTGCTCGTCGCGGAGATAACCCTGCGGCGGTTCGGTTTCGACTACCTGATAAAATCCCTTGGGCAGATCGTACAGGCCGGCATTGCCGTTCACATCGGTTTTTACGGTTGCAAGCACCTGACCGTCGCGGCGGATTTCAAAGGTCGCGCCCTCCAGCGGCATCTTGGTATCTTTGTCGTACTTGTAAATCTTGATACCCGGTCGCGGTGCGTCCTTAAAGGACAGCTCGATGTCCTTGCTGTTGTCCCATGCGAAGGTCTGAATGTCCGAACCATCGGTAGCGTAACCCTCCGGCGCGGCAATCTCGTATACCTCGAAAGAGCCGGTCGGCAGGTCGCGGCCTTGGATCTCAAACTCGCCCAGCGCGTCGGTGGTGTAGGTGTGTTTGAAGTTGTTGTCGATGCCGCGCACCTCAAAGGTAGCGCCCATCAGATTGCGACCATCGGCGGACGAAATCTTGTGAACCTTAAAGGTATGATCGTCGCTGTTGGCGAGCTTCAGCTCGACCGTCTGACCGCCCTTAGTGCCGGTGTTGACCGTCTTGGACGGGAGCAGGGTGTACCCCTCCGGTGCGGCGGTTTCCTTGACGGTGACGGTGGTGTTCAGCGGAAGATTTTCAAAATCAGCCTCACCGTTGCTATCGGTGTCTTTGCTCTTAGTTTGAACTGCTCCTGCATCGGTATATGTAATCTGGAAAGTACAGCCTTCCAAAGCTGCGCCGTCCTTATCAGTTTTCAGCACTTTAAGTTTAGCTTTCTCTTGGAAAGTAGCTGTGCTAAACGCCAGCTTATTGCTGGCCAGCTTGACCGCAGGCTCAACCAGAATGACCGGCTGAATGCCAGAACTGCTGGTCGATGCAATATAGACATTGTAACGGTCAACATTCATGCTGCTTAAGAAAGAAGTGGTCAGCTTAGTACCCGCTGTGTCCATCTGTTCGGCAGTAGATTTGGGGATACAGAAGTAAAACACCTGACCGAACGCCATATCATTGCCGTTCTTATACAGGGTCTTATCGCTGTGTACCTTAGTCAGCGTCAACAGGCCATCGCTGCCGTTCTTGTTGCCGTCCTCGTCCATGATGAACGCGCCGGACGGAAGATTGGAGGCACGCACAAAGATGCGATTGCTGCGAACGAAAGTTGCAGAAGCCGCAGCCATCGGCAGAACGAGATAATCTGTACCATCAATCGACTTTTCGGCAAATACACCAGACTTCACAATGCCGTTCGGCAGATCAACCGAGCCGGTCTTTGCATTGGCTGCATTGTAGGTTGCACTGCCCGGCGTGTAGTTGATGGTATTGCCGACCCACGGAGCATGACCCTTGCCGCTACTGCCCCAAACGCTATCAAATGTATTGCCGTATTTCAGCATTTCAATAGCAGCATACAGTGTAAGCGCTTCCGAAGTAGTGGACGCACTCAGCGTCTTGCCGGACGAACGGTAGCCGAGCGAGGTGGAACTCGGATAGGTGATACCGAACTTGCTGTTAGCCGCGATCTGTGCATCACCCAACGCACACCAGATAGCAGCCTGCGAAGCAGAAAAATACATATCTGCGGTAAAGTTACCGGCGTTGAGCACCTTAGAACCACTGATAAAGGTGTTCAGCGTGTTGCGACTATCGGATTTGACAACAACGCCGTACACACGCATATCCTTGACCTGCCCGGTTACGGTGTACGGCTTGCCGCCTGTACCGGGATTTCCCTTGGCGTGGTCTGCACAGTATGCGCGGATTTCCGTACCGTCCGACGCTTTGGTGAACATCGGCCAGACATTACGCGGTGCACCATTCTGCTGGAACCACGCCTTGCTGACGCCCTTGTCCGCTACATTGTAGGTTTCACCGACCTTAATCTCAATGGCCGATGCCTTGTTATCTTCTTCCGCAGCGAATGCGGTAGGCACACTGACCGCCATGCTGCTGCAAAGCGTTACCGCAGACAAAACGCCTGCCAAAGTACGCTTTAAGATGTTTTTTCTCATTTTTTCATCTCCTTTTGCAAATAAAAAAGCGATTAGGAAAGGAAATCCTAATCGCTTAGTCAGTATGAAATTGTTATTTCATAAATTCCTGTGCACAATAAGCACTACCATCTTCCGATATTGCAAAACCGATACCAACACGAGTGTATTCCGCATTAAGCATTGTTTTGCGGTGCCCCTCTGAATTATAGAAACCATTCATGCACGAGCTAACAGGATCGGCAAAGTTCGTCGTACCAATATTCTCTCCGCTATCAATTTCATTGGCATCAATGCTCATCATAGCAGCATAAGCAGTATTGTCACTCCATGCAGAATGCCTAAAGTCAGTAGTAAGATGTTTTGCCCAATATTGCGCCCATTTCATCAGATTTTCGTTCTGCACCAGTGCCGGAGCACCGACCTTTGCGCGTTCCTCGTTGATACGCACAATCATTTCCTGCTCCCACTGACGGAGCATCGCATCGGTAACGGTCGCACCAGTCGAGGTTTGGCTATCGGATACGCTCGTATCCTCCTTAACGGTTTCGCCATTAGCTTTGCGGAGCTGCTTCGCCCAATACAGGCTGACAGGTTTGTTGTCGAACGAGATCGCATCAACCGGCGCGTCGGTCATGCTCTCCAGCGCGGAGATCACATCAGCGGTGGTGGCGTTAGCCTTGCCGGTAATGGTCGGGCCGTACTTCGCAGCGATAGCAAGCAGCTTGTCCTTGTCGCTGTGGTTCTGGATCATTTCCTCGTTAAACTCGTCCATGGTGCTGTTCCACTTGGTAATGGCAGCGGCCATAGGCGTGGAGGGTGTCGGCTTGACTTCCTCAACATAAGTACCGTTCGGGTCGATGCTGACTGCCTTGGTAGCCATGTTAAAGGAAACACCGAAATTGATGGTCTTGCCAATGTCGCGCAGCTTGACATAGTTGTTGCCCTTAATCTTGTAGGCTGTCATGCTGACTTCCTTGCCGTCCACAGTGATACGCTGGTCGGTCGGCTTGGCGGTCGCGCCGGTTACAGCAGTGTCTGCAATTCCGGTCAGCTCCGGTGCAGTGCGCGTAGTGCTGATCTCGACAGTGCGCGTGTCCTCGTTCCAGTCCACGCCAAAGCCTACCAGCTTGCCAACATCGCGCAGCTTGAAATAGTTGTTGTCGTTGATGTTGTAGCCGGTCGGGTACACACGGGTAGAGCCAACATAAACAGCCTGTCCCTTAGTTCGGGTCGGCACAATGGTTAATGCGTTTGCTGCACCTGCGGTCGGCAGCGATGTTGCGATTACCGCCGCAGCAATGGCAGTTGCGAAAATCCTCTTGGTCATGGTCAGAACCTCCTCTTTAATGGTTATCAGTTGTCAAGGCGGCGCTTGATAGCGCGAACCAGCGTTACAATCCACGACACAATCACCAGTCCAACCAGAATGAAAAAGATCGTGTCAGCCAGCGTTTTGTGCGCTTCGCTCCACTCAGGGAATCGAAACACTACGATTGCCGCATACGCCATTGGAATGATAAAGCGTGTTTTGATGAGCAGCAGGATCAACTGCGGGATCAGGAGCAGAAGTCCAAATCCACCGAGCATTATAGTATCTACTGCTTCAACCTCCGGTGCTCTCCATCGTACATACCTCATATAAGCCGCCTCCTTTGTTTTGCGATATGCTCTATTTCTTCAAGTATATCATATCATAATTTCCATTATTTGTCAAGCATTATTGACGAGGTTTTTCATGTTTTTATGGTAGCACAGAGTGTGTACCATAAAACGGACTTTCTCGCTTCCGAGGTTACTTTGTTAGGTAGTCGCTTAAATTGCCATCGCCTGTACGCACCAGCGCTGGCTGGGCACATCACGCACGCAAGTAATCAGTGTGATGATGTTCGCATCGGATGGGTCAAGCACGCTTGTATCGGTCTTAGCAATCTTGCGAACGCTGTATACCTTGTAGGTGCGCGTTCCGAAAATGGTGGTATAGGAGATTGTATCACCGTTTTTCAGCGTGTGGATATTGCCGAAGTAGCCGTAGCTGCCCCGATTGTGACCGCACATTGCGACATTGCCGTCCCAGCCGCTTGTACCCTCAAAGTGTGCCGCACCGAGCCGCATATTGGCAATGGTTTCGCCGTCGTACACCTTTTTGTTTACACCGATGGACGGAATAGACAGCTTACCGATACTGCCGTCCGAATACTTCATACCGGAGGTAGAAGTATAACCGGAGCCGTAGGCTGCATCTGCGCCGCCGCCTGTATAGCCGCCGAGAGAGTCGGTTTCCGATACAGCTCCCGTACCGGTGCTGATCTCATAGATCGGTGCACTGGATACGGTTGTATTCTCTGCGTCCGGCGGCATTACAATATCGCCGCCGCCCGACATTGCACCATTCGAGGTGACAGTCTGACCGAAATTCGCCTGCGTGGAGTGCGGGAACATCGGCTCAACACCCGAAATATCCGGCGTAAGCAGCTCACCCGTGCCAAGAATATCAGCCTGCGGCGAACCAAATTCCGGCGGGATAAATGCGCTGTTCTTGGAAATATCGCGGTTGACACTATCCGCACCAATCGTCGTTACCGGGTCAATCGAGGTGGACTTGCCAAAGTTACCAGCCGATGCACCCGAAAAATTGTAGGTCAGGTTAGAAGCGAATGCCGGGGTACTCGCCATCATCGTCAGCGCCATCGCGCTGGACAGGAGCGTCCTGCTGAGAGAACTCCGGTTCCACATCTTCCAGACCGGCGTAATCCTCGGTTTCGTCCACTGCATCGGCGCTTTCAGCAGCGATTTCATCGGTGTTGCCGAACTGCTGTTCTTCTGCCGGAGCTGCGAGTGCGGGGATACTGTGCTTACCGCCCTTGCGTTTCCTGCGGTTTCGGATCGCGGCTTTGACTTTTTCAAGCGGCCCGAAAATCTGCTGGCGCTCGCGCTCCCGTTCTTCCTCTGCTTGTCTTTCACTTTTTATCCTCTCCGTTTCATTGTTGATTTTTTCGCGGACAGCCTGCGCGCCCATCTGCATCTGCCGCATCATACGGCGGCACATCGGAGGTCGGAACGCGAACAGAAGCATCAGGATACCAAAGACGGCACACAGCACCCAGCTGATAAGCGGCGCTTTGTGCTCATCATTCCGGCTGTCCTGCTGCTCCTGCTCCGGGTCGATCAGACCGGTTAAGTCCGGCGGATCTTCCTCGTGTCCCTGTTCTTCCTCCGGGATTGCCGGAATTTCTTCAATCGGTGTGCCGTTGTAAACCGCAATGTAGCGCACGCCTTCGTTGTTCCGGCGAGATACCTCACCGGCATAGGTAGCTGTAACTGTATAGCCGGTCGTGCGGCTGGAGGTCGCGGTACCGGTATAGCTTACAACAGCGGTGTAAGTGGTCTGAACTGTTCCGAAGTTATCCGCTTCGTCGTTTACTTCTTTCCACTCCACATCGGCAAAGCGCAGGGTATGTCCGTTTTCTGTAATGCTCTTTGGAATACTCTCCATGTCCATTTCGGACAAACCGGGGTATTCACGGGTCGCGCTCAAATCACTTGATACGCTTTCCGTGCCTGCAACCTTGGTTGATATACTGGAAATATCGAGATAGGCTGTGCCGGTATAACCGTCTGTTGTGCTGACGGATTTGCTTTTCGGCAGCAACGACAGCACATCATTGGTGTTGCTGCTGCTGGAGCTTACCGTTACTGTTTCCGAATGGACTTTGCGTTCCATCTCCGGCAGTTCGATTTTCAGAAGATCCTCAAAGGTGTACTTGAAGCCGCCGCGCTCAAAATCCGCTTGCGGTATTTTATCCGGCGAGGTGGTCTTGTCCACATCGTAGATCTTCTTCAGCTGCAAGCCGTCCGAGCTTGTCTGCACATCGCTGGGCAGCAGCTCACCGGTGGCCGCATCGGTGCTGGCTGTCTGAGTAGCTGATGTAACCGCCGCCCCTACGGTGCTCTGGGTTGCAGTTCCGGTCGCTGCCGGTACTTCTGCCGCCAGCGCTCCGGCCTGCATCGCGCACGCCGCTGCCAGTAGGGTGGCGGTCGCGCAAAATTTTTTGACTTTCACTTTCTCACTCCTCGTTATTTTGTCAGATCGTTGATAGAATGTTTCGGCTGATACTGTTTATCCTTGGTATGCTGCGGCGTATGTGTGGCACGCGCTTTAATATCCGCAACGCGCTGCCGGATAGATACCTTTCCTTTGCCGCTCGGCTTCGGGGCCGCAGCCTTTCTTTCCTCGGATCTATCCTCCGACTTGGACTGCTCCGCTTTGTCCGCTTCCTGCATCTGTTCTGGCGGCGTCAGCAAATGCTTCAATTCATCTGTGACCGCAATAAGTGCTGCCTGGCACTCATGAACATTGCCGCCGTTTGCCAGCACACCTCTCAGAGCGGTAAGCTGCGTCAGCATCATATTTGCCTGATCCTGCGTGATACCATTATTCATAGTTTGAATAGGATTGATCGTCGGACTGTTCTTCGTCATCGCCGTAGTCATTGTTGATGCCAGTTCGCGCGCCATTGTATTTTCGGATTTCTGCGACACGCTGGCGAACGGACTGGCGTTCTGTTTTTTTTCGTCGATACCCGGCAAAATCTCGATACCTGCGTCCTTGCGAATCTTATTTGCAAGCTCTGCATCTTCGGTCTTGATGACAACATTTGTAGTCGCTGGGTTCTGCGGGTCAGGGATATAGCCGCAGGCTAATTTGTGCTTCTTTGCCAGTTCGGCAAACTTCGTCAAACTGTCTGTGTTAATAGGAAATGCTGTGATCTGTTTGCCTTGCTCCAGCATTTTTGCCACATTGGTTCTTCCACCCATGTGGACTTCATTTCTCACAGCCGCGATCAGCAGCATTGCGAGGTTTACTGCTCCGGTTGCCGCGAGTTTGACTGCGGATTCGGTCAGCATGATCTCCATGCGCAGCACTCGTTCCGCCGCTTCTGCTTCTACCGACATTTGGTTTCACTTCCTTACTATGTTCATCTTCATTTCTTTCAATGCGCTGCCACTCAGTGTTTGCTGTTTCCAGCCGTTCCTCCATGGCGGGCGCGTTTTCTAAAACCGTC
>ERZ773248.495-NODE-495-length-49940-cov-14.969650_pt1 | contig 49940 bp, 50 predicted proteins | sample MGYA00580518_ERZ773248 | MGnify/ENA primary metagenome ERZ773248 (study PRJEB29015, sample SAMEA2737762) | human gut metagenome | biome: human gut; feature: human-associated habitat; material: faeces | place: China | collected 2012 ...
GAGGCAATAATATGCAGGTGTTGTATGAGGAGATGGAAAGTTCTCTGGCGTCTTCTCTATATGAGGTCGTGGGTTATTTTGATATTAAACCGAATGATGCCCTTTCTTCGCAATGTTCCTATTTGGGTAATCCTGACGGTTTTTCAGACTTTATGTCTGCGCACCCGGGAATCAAACATGTTTTTTGTTCTTTGTCTATGGAGGAGGGGCGCTATAATTTTTCTATTATGAATCATTGTGAAAACCATCTTCTTTATTTCCATGGTGTTCCTAATGTATGTAAAGGTTTTCCCCGTCGTATCTGGCACAGTATGGTTGGCAATATGCCTATTTTGAATTTGCGTTATGAACCTTTGGGTAAGATGGAAAACCGTATATTGAAACGGATGTTCGATGTTATTTTCTCCGGTCTTTTTCTGGTTACAATCTTTCCTTTTGTTTATCTCATAGTTGGAAGTATCATAAAGTTGACTTCTCCCGGTCCTGTATTTTTTAAGCAAATGCGTACAGGTTTGAACGGTGTGGATTTTGTGTGTTACAAATTCCGTTCCATGAAGGTGAATGATGAAGCTGACAGTAAACAGGCTACGGCTGATGATCCTCGTAAAACAAGATTTGGGGATTTTCTTCGTCGTTCTAATATTGACGAACTTCCCCAGTTTATCAATGTTTTTAAAGGTGATATGTCGATAGTAGGTCCCCGTCCTCACATGTTGGCTCATACAGAGACTTATGCCCGTTTGATTGATAAATACATGGTGCGACATTTTATAAAACCTGGAGTGACCGGCTGGGCTCAGACGCATGGTTTTCGTGGTGAAACGAGGGAACTTTCACAGATGGAAGAACGGGTTAAGGCTGATATCTGGTATATGGAACATTGGACAATGCTGCTTGACTTATATATCATTTATAAGACTGTAGCGAATGTTGTCATTGGGGAGAAGAATGCGTATTAGCATGGAATTAATTTTGAAATAAGTGAATTTTATAGTGATTTTTATTTCGCTATCAAACGGCTGATGTCTTTATAAAATATCCTTTATTATTAATATAAACAATAATATTATGAAAATTGTTGCTCTTCTGACTGGGCGTGGAAATAATACGCTCAAAGATAAAAATGTGTTACCCGTTTTGGGAAAACCTTTGTTGTACTATCCTGCAATGGCTGCTAAAACTTGCAGTTTAATAACAGACTTTTATGTAAGTAGTGACGATGAAAAAATATTGGATGCGGCAGCGTCTTGTGGATATAAAAAAATTGTCCGTCCGGCTGAATTAGCTTTACCTACATCCCAGCATGTAGATGCAATAAATCATGCACTCAAAGAAATGGATAAAGTGGGAGTGCATCCTGATATTCTTGTTGTTTTGTTAGCAAATTCTGGAATTGTAAAGCGAGAGTGGATTGAAGAATCGATTCAATATATCATTCGGGATAATACTCTATCTGCTGCTGTGCCTGTTTTACTGGAAATGGATCACCACCCTTACCGGTCTAAAAGTTTGAGAGAAGATGGCTGCTTGGGTACATGGTTTAATTTTGATAAGCATAAAATATCCACAAATCGTCAAGACTTACCTGTGAATTATGTTTTATGTCATAATTTTTGGACACTGAATTTAGCAAAGTCTTTATATGCTAAAGAAGAAGGACAACAGCCTTGGACATTTATGGGTAATAATATAAAACCTGTAATTGTGAAAGAAAGTTTTGATGTACATGATGAAGATGATATTAAGCGTACAGAGAGATGGTTATTGGAAGAAGGTATAAAATATGAATAAGATGAAAACAGTTTTAGTAACAGGAGCAGCTGGATTTATTGGTGCTGCAATTGCAAGAAGTTTATTAAGCGTTGGAAACAAAGTGGTTACTATCGACAATCTTACCACTGGAAAAATAGAGAATATACCTGAAGGATGCATTTTTATTGAGGGTAATGATTATGATAAAAAAGTAATAGAACAACTTAATGATTATCGATTTGATTCGATTATTCACATCGCTGGACAAAGTTCGGGTGAAGTCTCATTCGAAGATCCTATTTATGATTTACAAACGAATACTCAATCAACATTGATGTTGCTAGATTATGCAAAATCTACGGGATGCAAAGAGTTTATATTTGCAAGTTCCATGTCAACTTATGGCGATCATGATAATTCTTTTGTATCGGAAAGTACGCAAACTGTACCAAAATCTTTTTATGCTGTAGGAAAATTGGCTAGTGAAAATTATATGCGTATTTATAGCCGTATGTATGGTATTCAGTGCACAGCTTTGCGGTTCTTTAATGTTTATGGTATAGGGCAGAATATGGATAATCTAAAACAGGGGATGGCTAGTATTTATTTAGCTTTGGCACTAAAGGAACACCATATTACTGTAAAAGGCTCTAAAGATAGATTTCGTGATTTTGTTTATATTGATGATATCGTAAGTGCGGTAATAAAATCAATGTCAAGGAAGAAAGGAGATGTGTATGAAGTATATAATGTTAGTAATGCATGTAAGACTCATGTGTTTGAAATTGTAGAGCTAATAGAAAAATCATTGCCTTTTAATGTGACTCATCAATATGTTGAAGGTACTCCAGGGGATCAAATGGGGGTATACGGTGATAATTCTAAAATTATTAGAGATCTGGATTGGACTCCTAAAATCTCATTTGAAGAGGGTATGACTAAAATGCTTGCATGGGCTTTACAGATATGAATATTGAATAATTGATAGCGATATTCACAACGGAACATTGAGTAAATACTAAATGAACATAAAATATGTAGCTGTTTACCTCATGCTCATAAAGATATGTAAAATCAACAATATCTAATTAATATTTCATGTCTACTTCTAACTATTCCTTTATTCGTATTGGTAAGAATACAATAGCCCTCTATTGTCGTTCTATTATTGCGATGTTTATCGGCCTTTATACATCACGTGTCTTATTGGGTGTGATAGGTGTAGATGATTTTGGTATATATAATGTTGTAGGAGGCATGGTAATGTTATTTTCATTTCTTAATGTTGCTTTAATGGTATCTGTGCAGAGATTTATGAATGTTGAGATGGGACGTGGTAAAACTGAGGGGGTGAATCTAGTCTTTTGTACTTCGATTAATATACAACTACTCATGGCTGTCGTCATAGCTATAGGAAGCGAAATAATAGGTCTTTATTTGCTTTACAATTATCTTTCTATTCCTATAAATCGTATAGATGCGGCATTTTGGGTACTACAGTTTAGTATTGTTACGTTAATATTCAGTATTATCAGTGTGCCATATAATGCTCTTATTATGGCAAAGGAGGAATTTCGTTCTTTTGCTTATATTGATATCTTTGGTTATTTACTGAAATTTCTTGCTGTTATTTTTATCGGTTATTATGGTGGTGATCGTCTTGTTGTTTATGCTTTACTCATTATGCTAGCACAAATCATGATTCGTTTCATTTATTCTTTTTATTGTAACTGTAAGTTTCCAGAAGCGCATTATAAGTGGCAAATAGATGGTGCTCTTACTAAAAAAATGTTGTCATTTTCATCGTGGACAACACTAAGTGGAATATCCTCTTTGGCTTACCAGCAAGGTGTTGGAGTGCTATATAATGCATTTTATGGAGTTGCGATTAATGCAGCTGTAGGAATAGCTCAACAAGTTAATACTGCAGTAAACACTTTAGTAAACAATTTTACTATGTCATTTTATCCACAAATAACTAAAAGTTATGCGGGAAAGGATTGGGATAAAGTGAAAAAATTACATTTCACTGGATCTAAGTTGGCTTTCTGTATAATGTCAATGATGACTGTTCCGCTGTTACTTAACTTAAACTATATATTGAAACTATGGCTTAATGAGGTACCATTACATACTGCGATGTTTATTCGTATTATTCTTTGTTCATCATTAATAGCGATATTAACAACGACTTCAAATACATTGGTTCGTGCTACAGGCAAAATTAGGATTTATGAAATAACTCTTAATTTAATAATCTGGTTTTTCTTTCTTATTATATATATTTGTTTAAAATCGGATATAAATATATATGTTCCATACAGTATTATGATTATTAATTCGCTAATTACTAGTTTGTACATAGCAAATTATAGTTGTCGTAGTATTGGTGTAAAAGGCACTGAATATTATTTCTCTGTGCATATTCCGATGATAATCTCTTCACTTACTGCTATAGTTATAGCTTTTTATTTACTTCCTGAAAGTAAAAGTCTTTTGTCGCTATGTTTCAATGTAATTGTAACAATACTTATTGTCGTGCTTTGTAACTTTTTGTTAGGTCTAAATCGTTTTGAACGGAATTTTATTATCCATGTTGTAAAGCAATTTACGAATAAAATATTGAGAAATGAATCGTAGTATTATTTTTAGTCAAGCGCCTGCAAAAATTGTAGCTGTACTTAATTGTTATGAGCACGAACTATCAGAGGGAAGGGAGATAACTATTGTTGTTCGTGCAAGTTTAAAAGGACTTTATCAATTCTATAAGGAATTAGGGTTAAAAGCAAATATTCAAATAATTGAAGACCGAGGTTCAGTTCTCTATTTTTGGAAAAACAAGAGACAAGATAAGGACTTAATTCGTTTATTAAATTTGAATAAAATAGATGATATAAAAGTTTTTTTTACTGATATATATGATTACGGAATGGGGAAAATTATGCATAATTTAATGTCTTTTTATCCTATTCATATTCTATCTCCTTTGGATGTTGCCGATGGAGAATGTTATGAGGAAAGACAACAGAATTTGTCGTTTGTTCATAAATGTAAAGAGATAATATGTTCTTATGTTTACAAAATCTCTCTATGCTATATTTATGGAGAAGGATGTTGGACGTTAGTAATGGATAATCGCAAATTAAATTTTCCCAAAATAGATTATAGTGATAGGAAGGTGTGTGACAGGTATAAAAAAACTATCTCTGTGCATGCTGAAAAAACTGTTATTTTTTTCACAGAGCCTTATAGATTTTCTTATCAGAGCAAGGAAGAATATGATGAGATGAATCGACAAATAATAGATGAGATTCATCGGGCAGGATATAAAGTTGCAGTGAAAGGACATCCTCGTATTGGCTGTCAGGAAGATGCTGAACGGATGGCAGATGAACTGATAGCCAACTATATACCTGCAGAATATATTGATTTTTCTACATTTGATTTTGCTATTGGGTTTACTTCTACATCTTTATGTGAAGTGGCAAATGATATAAAAGCATATAGTGTGTTTAAAATGTGTACAGTAACTGATAAGAAAGCCTATTTAGACTTTGCAGGATATATGGAGCGTAATGGTCGTAATGTGAAGTTTATCAAGTCATATTCTGAAATGTTTGAATGATTTATTGTAAATATTTTCACACATGTTGCTTATTCTAAAAATTAGTAGATTCATATTATATCTTCCTATTTTTCTTTACTATAGAGTTTGTTTTAAAGGTTTTGGGTGGAGGAGTGTGATAAAAAGCCCCTCAACTAGTATTGTAGGGAAAAAATATATAGTGATAGGAAAGTCGTCTATAATATTAAAACATGCTCGTATAGAAGCGGTTACGCATTATGGCAGTAAGAGTTATACTCCTAAATTGCGAATAGGAGATAATGTTGTGATAAATCAAAATTTTCACTGTACATGTGCAGAAAGTGTTTTTATTGGAGAAGGAACATCTATTACTGCTAATTGTGGTGTGTTTGATATTATACATCCATATCAAGATATAAATGTAAATCCTCGTATAGCTGATATTGAAGTGAATCCAGTTCGAATAGGAAAAAACTGCTTAATAGGTATGAATAGTGTTATTTTGCCAGGGTCAATACTGGGAGATCACTGTATTGTTGGAGCTAATTCCACAGTTTCTGGAAAATTTCCAAGTTATTCGGTTATTGTGGGTTCACCAGCTAAAATTATTAAATCTTATAATATTAGTAGTGGAAAATGGGACAAAATAGGTTGAAACAAATTGTACATAATAGTTTTTCTATTCTTTTATATTTAAGAAGATATATCCAATATTTGATCTATAATAAAAGCTTCCGTTCTTTTGGTCATCGTTCGTTTATCATAAAGCCTCTTCATTTAAATGGATTATCGAATATATTAATAGGAGATAATGTGACTATAAATTATAAAACATGGTTAGCTGCACTTCCATTAACAGGAGAAAAGGAATGCTCGTTACAAATAAAGGATGGAGCAATAATTGGGCACTTTAATCATATATATGCTACAAAACGAATTCTTATTGAAGAGAATGTAATGACAGCTGATAAAGTTTATATATCTGATAATTTGCATGGATATGAAGATATTGATGTTCCGATTAGAGATCAACCAATAGTTCAAAATAAAGAAGTGGTAATTGGACGCGATTCTTGGCTTGGAGAAAATGTCTGCGTATTGGGTGCTAAAATAGGTAGGCATTGTGTGATTGGAGCTAATTCTGTCGTTACAAAAGATATTCCTGATTATTGTATCGCAGTGGGTATACCTGCGAGAATAATAAAACGCTATTGTTTCGATAGTCAAACATGGCGTAGAACAGATGAACAAGGTAATTTTATATATTAATAATTAATAGAAGAAATGAAAAATATTTTGATTACTGGTGGAGCCGGTTTTATTGGATCTAATCTTGCTAAAAAACTAGTTGACAAAAATTATAATGTTACGGTTTTAGATAATTTGTCACCACAGATTCACGGTGAAAATCCTATTGTAACTTCACCACTTTATAATTCTATCAGAAATAAGGTTCATTTTATCAAAGGAACAGTAACTTCAAAAGAAGACTGGTTAACGGCATTAGAGGGACAAGATTGTATTGTACATCTGGCTGCTGAGACGGGAACAGGACAGTCCATGTATGAAATAAAGAAATATGTAGATACTAATATAGGTGGTACGGCTTTGTTGTTGGATATTCTTACAAATATAAAACATTCAGTAAAAAAAGTTGTAGTTGCAGAATCTCGTGCTATTTATGGTGAAGGACGCTATTATAGCGAAGAATTAAATCAATATGTTTATCCAACTGCACGTACTGAAGACTCAATGAGTAAAGAAGATTTTGAGGTAAAATATCCAGGTTGTAGGAAGCCTCTAAAGTTAGTTGGAACTACTGAAGATTCTTTGGTACATCCTACTTCTGTATATGGTATAACAAAACAAGTACAAGGACAACTTGTACATTTGGTTTGTCCAACTATTGGCATAGCTTCAGTTTCATATCGCTATCAGAATGTATATGGTCCTGGACAGTCTCTTTCAAATCCATATACGGGAATCCTTTCTATATTTTCTACTCGGATTAAAAATAGAAATGGCATCAATATTTTTGAAGATGGGCATGAGACTCGTGATTTTGTTTATATTGATGATGTGGTAGATGCTACAATTTTAGGGATAGAAAAGGAAGAGGCCAATGGACATGTTTTCAATGTAGGTACTGGAGTGGCTACTGATGTGTTGACAGTGGCTAAAACATTGATAAAGGAATTAGGTATAGATGTACCTATCACAATTTCTGGTAACTATCGCCTTGGCGACATTCGTCATAATTATGCGGATATTAGCCTTGCTCGAAACCTATTAGGATTTGAGCCTAAATGGAATTTTGCAAATGGGATCAGCGCATTCGTAAAATGGGTGAATACTCAAGAAGTGCAAGAAGATAAATATGAAATTTCGATTGAGGAAATGAAAAAGAAAGGATTATATAAGTGACTCCTAATTATTCTGATAAACCATTAGAAAATAAGCAGATACTCTTACTTATGCCTAGCTTTTATGAATTGCAAAATAAAATTAAAGCAGGATTGGAGGCATTAGGAGCAGAAGTAGTAGTATGTGAAAGTTTTATATTCTTACAAGACAAATGGGTCAATAGTAATAAGCTAGACCGATATTTGCGAATATTAAAAGATCCATTTTATCGTCAAAGACACACAACAAAAATTTTGAAAGAAATAGAACCCTATAATATAGATATTTTGTTGACTGTGTTTAGTTATTCTGCATCACCAGAATTGATATCTTATTTGAAAAGAGAGAATCCTAATTTTAAATCTTACATTTATTTTTGGGATGCTTTCTCCACATGGAATTTTAGTTATCAAATGGATTATTTTGATTATAAATATTCGTTTGATAAGAAGGATTGTCAAAATTATAGTTCTCAAAATCTTGAATATTTGCCTTTATTTTGGACAGAAGATCAAATAACAGAACGACATGATTATAAATTTGATGTGGTACATATAGGGTCACTAAATCCTAAATATACTACTCGTTTATCTTCTATAGTTAAACTTTATGAGAAATCTAAAGAGCTACAGCTAGAGGCTTTTATTGTAGGAATATATGCTGACAGAAGAAAATTGAATCGTTCGTTCAAAAAAGTTTTTCATTATTGTGTAGATAAGGAATTTCGTAAGTATGTCAGGGATGTACAAGAAGTGGCAAAGAGATATAGAAGTCTAATAAAAAATAGTCCTCTTACCTTAGAAGAAGTACATACGATAGAGAAGCAATCTAGATGTATAGTGGATATAAATATGGATAGAGCGGGTATAGCTATTCGAGTGATAGCTGCTTTGGCGAATGGTCAAAAGGTGATGACAAACAATCCTTATATTAAAGAGGAGGTATTTTATAAAGCTGAGAATATTAAGGTAATAGACGAGAATAATATTGTTATAGATAAAGACTGGCTATTTTCTCAAACTGTAAAAGTAGATATGGATTTTTTACGTCTGGATAATTGGTTAAAGAAAATTTTGAGATTAGTGTAATAAATAATGAGAAGTTAGCAACTAGTAAATGTTTCCTGCATAATATTTCTCTTGTTAAATTTATGAAGAAGATAATATCAATTATAATTGCCACATATAATGCGGAAAAAACCTTGGAACGTTGTTTGAGTAGCATTGTTGCTCAAAAGAAAGACCAGTTGGAGCTATTAATTATTGATGGATGCTCTACAGACCGGACAATGGATATTGTCAGAAATTTCGCTGATAGTATTGATGTCGTAGTTTCACAAACTGATAAAGGAATCTATGACGCATGGAATAAAGGGATTCGTTTGGCTACTGGTAAATGGATTATGTTTTTGGGTGCCGATGATTATTTATTGGTGGATAGTATGGATGTATATTGGAGTTATTTGACAAACCATATTCTAGAAGGAGTGGATATAATAACGGCACAGAGTAAACTTGTTGATGCTAAAGGAAAATATTTGAGAGTACTCGGGAACCCATATAATATAAAAGAATTTCGACGTTACATGAAAATTTCTCATGGCTCGACATTGCATAATAGAAAGCTATTTGATGAGTTGGGAGATTTTAATCTCTCATTTAAGATTTGTGCAGATTACGAATTTCTACTTCGCAAGAATTTGAATGCCGGATATATTGAAACACCTACAATAGCTATGCAAGTGGGAGGAGTAAGTAATACAATCAGAGGGCTTTGGGAGAGCTTTAAAGTGAAGCGTTATTGTAAGTCAATTCCTCTTTTATTGAATGTATATTATTTGATAAAAGGTATCATTGGTTATTACATGCGGAAAATAAAGATAATTAATTGAAATATATTAGTGATGAGAAATAAAATAATAGGATACGTTTCTGCTGAAGATCCTTTTCGAGACAAAAAGGCATGGAGTGGTACGAAATATAAAATAAGGGAAGCTCTCCAAAATGCAGGTTATGAAGTGGTATGGATCTCTTGTAAACCAAGTAAAATATGTTTCATGTTTTTGAAAATATTACTTAAAATCCTTTTCGGGAAAAAAGCTATAGTAGAACATAATCAATATTATTTTAAGCTTTGCGCCAAACATATAAATATGAATAAAGTACGATTGTGCGACTATATTTTCTTTCCTGGTGGGGCGCAAATTAGTGCTTTTGTTAATTTTGAGAAACCGATAATTTATTATACAGATGCAACCTTTCATATTATGATAGATTATTATTGGCATGGTTTGTCTCCATGGTTGATTGCTCAAGGGGAATACTATGAAAAACAGGCGATTGAGAATGCATTTATTAATATTCGTTCTTCTCAATGGGCAGCAGCTTCTGTTATCAACGATTACGATGGGTGTCTTCAAAGAAATTATGTTCTTGAGTTTGGAGCAAACTTAGATGACAAGGATCTTTTGCAGGCTGCTCCTTATAAAAGTGGAACTTTGAATATCTTATTTTCAGGTGTAGACTGGGTTCGTAAAGGAGGGGAAGTTGCTGTTAAAACGGTGCAACTTTTAAATAAGCGGGGGATTAACTCCTGTCTGTTCATTGTAGGGCTTTCTGAAATACCTCGAAAATATGCGAATCTTCCATTTGTTCGAATAATGGGATTTTTGGATAAGAATAATCCGGAGCATTACCTAAAGTATGTGGATATAGTAAAGAACTCTCATTTACTTTTATTACCCACCTACGCTGAATGTGCTGGCATTGTTTTTAGTGAGTCATCTGCATTCGGTTTGCCTATTTTTACTTATGAAACGGGAGGGACGGGGGATTATGTTTTAGATGGTGTGAATGGTTATAAACTTCCTCTAACAGCACGAGAACAAGAGTTTGCGGATGCTATTGAAAAAAGCTTGAAATCAAATGAATTTCTTCAATTACATAAAGGAGGAATAACACTTTTTAATGAAAGACTAAATTGGAGTACTTGGTCAGAGCGGTTCAGGAAAATAATGGAAGAAAATAGTCTTTGAACTTAAGTTATAAACAAATGTATTTGTCCTTGTACTTAATATGAAGATGCGTCTTTTTAACACGTTGAATTTATCATTTGTATGGTTTGTTTTAGCAGGAATTGTTTTAGGACGATATACTGAACCCGCATTTTTAATAATAGCGACTTTATTTATAATGTTCCGGCTCAATAAAGTATATGTAACTACTTCTTGTTTGCTCGTTGGCGCACTTTTTTTCTTTCATTCATTGTCTATGGTTTTGTATAATGGCTATGATACTGGAAAATTATTTCAGCAGATTATGCTATTGTTTACTTGTGTGTTTTGCTATTATCAGATTTTTCGTTATTGTCGGATTTCTGTTTCTGAATGGTTTTATAGATACGTGAGTTTAGTTTATATTTTGTCTATTATTGGTATTATCCAGTTTGTCATTATGTCAGTGACTCAAATAGATATCTTTCCTTATACATTAGATGGTATGGTTACACAGAATACGGGTAGATTGCATGCAATGTTAATGGAACCAGGATCTTTCACTGCTTTTTCTATACCAGCTGCTGCGTATGTTTTCTTGACTCCGGGATTTATGAAACAGGAACGGATGAAATCTTTGGCCATCCTGATTGCTTTTATACTGACGTTGACTACCAGTATGGTTGTTGCAGTTGTGATTATCTTACTTCTTAAGTTCTATTACTATTTTAAATACTTGAGAATTGGTCTTGTGGTATGTTTCATTGTGACTGTGTGTTGGTGTATTAATAGTAAGGATATTTTATCATCTTCTGAATATTTCGTGAATCCACAATTAAGAATTATTCAAGAGAAGATAACACAGACCTTATCTGTGGTTGAAAATGCGGAGCCTGAAGATTTTGAGTACTTAAATACAAGTTCGTATGTGATATTGACTAATTATTGGATTGCTTTCAATGCTCCCTGTCGTATTCTGGGTACAGGGTTGGGTACACACGCCCAGAATTATGAGCGTATGTATAAATCAGACTTTGGTGGATATGGATTGAATAAAGATGATGCTTATTCGATGTTTGCTCGGCTGTATTCTGAATTTGGAGTGTTAGGACTTTGTCTTTATGCTTTTTTTTTAATAAAGTATTATAATAAGGATAATATTATAAGCCTCTGTCTTATCGTTTTCTTTATTTCTTATTTAATAAAAGGCGGTAATTACACACTTTATGGAACTGCATTTTTTCATATTATTTATTATTTCCTGTCTCCTTGCAAAATAAATTTATTTGATAAAAATATAGATGCTTAAAAATATAGTAATCGTTAACGATTGGGCGCATATAGAGGGAGGGGCTGCAAGTGTTGCCATAAATTCTGCTATTGGATTAGCGAAACATTATCGCGTATATTTGTTTTCTGCCATTCAGCCTATTGATAAAAGGTTGGAGGAGGTCGGTGTGTGCGTTATATGTATTGGGAAAAAGGATATATTGCATGATGAGAATCGGATTCGTGCAATCTGTAAAGGATTGTGGGATAACGAAACAAAGCAAGCGTTTAAACACCTTTTAGCAACGTTGAATCCTGCAGAATCTATAATACATTTTCATTCGTGGACAAAAGCGTTAACCTCTTCACTGTATGACGTTACTGCCAAAATGGATTTTAAAACGGTGATAACACTTCATGATTTCTTTAGTTTCTGTCCTAACGGAGGGTTTTATGATTATCAACGTAATGAGATTTGTTTTAGGAAACCGATGAGTTACTCATGTTTGATTTGTAATTGTGATGTACGAAGCTATCCGCAAAAGATATGGAGAAGTATAAGGATGGTGATCCAGAATTATGTGATGGCGAAGAATAAGAAGATATATTTCATATCAATCTCTGCATTGACTCGAAAGATTTGTATGCAATTGATGAATGATAGTCGTAAAATATATATGGTTGCAGATCCTGTAGAAATAAATGAAAATCAATTACCTAATGAATTATTGAATAACGATGTTTATTTGTTTATGGGAAGATTATCTCCAGAGAAAGGAATTGAGTTGTTTTGTCAAGCTGTTACGGATTTGAACCGGAAAGGAATAGTATTAGGTGAGGGATATTTGAAAAGTGAATTGATGGAAAAATATCCTAATATACAGTTTGTTGGTTGGGTTGCAGGTGAAGATAAATTGGCATATTTAAAGCAAGCAAAAGCCCTAGTCTTTACTTCGTTATGTTATGAAACATTTGGTTTATCTGTGGCGGAAGCTAGATCTTACGGAATTCCTTGTATAGTTCCAGATATTTGTGCTGCAAGTGAACAAATTATTGATGGAGAAACAGGGTATTTATTCAAAACAGGAGATTTGAATTCTTTAAAAGAAGCGATTGTTAAATACGAAAATACGGATATTCAAGTAATGCAGAACAATATTATTAATAATTTTAATGCAAACGACTGGGGAATAACATCGCATATAGAGAATTTAATACGTGTGTATGATGAAATTTTATGTAAATGAGTAAACGAACTGTTGAATAATTAGTGTTGCTTTATGAAAGTTATGCATATAGTGCAGTGTCCTGGTGGTGTAGATCGATATTTATCCATGCTCTTACCTTTATTAGAACAATACAAGCTTTATCAAATATTAGTTTGTTCTTATGACTATGATTATAAAAAGTACATTAATGAAGTAGATAAAGTAGAACAATTAGAAATGAAGCAATCATTTAATTTATTAAAGCTCATAAAAAATATAAGGAAAATTCGTTCTTTAGTTAGATATTATCGGCCTGATATTGTGTATTGCCATAGTAGTATAGCTGGGGGAATTGGAAGGATTGCTTGTTGCGGATTACATGTGAAGATTGTATATAATCCTCATGGATGGGCCTTTAACATGAAAAAGTAGAATATTTATATTCATGAGAGATATAAAAAAACTAGTGTTTTTATGCATTGAAAGACTTTTATCTCGGTATACAGATAAAATTGTTTGTATATCTAAGGCTGAATATATATCTGCACTTAACCACAACATTGCAGATAATACGAAGCTAAATATTATATTAAATGGTATAGACTTTTCATTGATAGAAAACGCAGAAGTAAAAAAACGTTCGGAACTTGGAATACCTGAAAATGCCTATATTGTTGGGATGGTGGGGCGTATATCTCCGCAAAAAGCTCCAGATGTTTTTATAGAGGCTGCAAGGCTTATTAAAAATGAAATACCTAATGCGTATTTTATGATTGTTGGAGATGGTGAGGAACATAGTAAAATTGAATTGTATGCAAAAGAATACGATATAGATTTATATATATCTGGATGGACAGATGTTCCTTATCAGTATATGAAAATGTTTGATGTAGCTATGTTATTATCTCGTTGGGAGGGATTTGGTTTAGCTATTGTTGAATATATGGCTGCACGAAAAAGTTTTGTTGCAACTCGAGTTGATGCTATACCAACTATAGTGCGTGATGGCGTTGATGGACTTTTAGTTGATGTTGATTCTCCTGCGCAGGCTGCTAATGCTGTAATCAAATTATATAAGGACAATGAACTTGCTAATAAAATGAAGGAATCTGCATGGAGTTATTCGCGTGAATATTATGATATACATCGTGTTGCGGAACAGCATATAATGTTGTTTAAGGAGTTGGTTAATATTAGTCGATAGGGAAAGAGGAAACAGGTTTATTTGTTTTTTATAGTTTGTTATTTTTATCTGTATAGATAGAAAAGCAGGTTGAATTTCTAGATGAAAAAATAATTATGTAGTAAATTAACAAAAAAATACGGTATATAATAAATGTTGAAAATGTTGAGATGTAATAAACACGTGAGTGTTTCGTATGTGAGATGAAAAAAATGTAGGTCCCTAGCTTCATGCCGTAAAAAGCATGATTCTCCTACATTGTGGATTAGAAATAGCGCGACGGCGCATTTCTAATCTACGCCCTGACATCGGAGGTTAAAGCCGATGTGAATTTCCCACTATATCAACTGTCTGTGAAGATCGTTGATATTTCTTTTTATTTCCATTATACCGGATAATAGCCTCTTCTTTCTTTGTTTATATGTTCTAATTTTTGTAACTTTATAGCATATAAAACAGTAATAAAGAAACGATGGAACATTCAGAATTTGTAGTGAAATGTTATAATAAACAAGAGTTGGCGCAGATGTATTTTCCTGATTTGACGATTCGTGCTTCGGTCAATAAACTCCGGCGCTGGATGAGGAGATGCAAGCCATTGATGAATGAGATACTATCTACCGACTTTCATCCGAAGACAAAGGCATTTTCTGTGAGAGAGGTACGGCTTATTACCTATTATTTAGGAAAGCCGGGAGAGCTATAAATGCTGTAATAATTGAATTTCTAAATGATATAAACATAAAAAAGAACTACGGGAGACTGCACTTTCGCCAGCTCCCGTAGTTCTTTTTATATATCCATATACTCCTTGCGACTGTCAAAACAGGGACAAGCCTTATGAATCGAAGCACTAAGTTGATAATGCCCCATGATTTGCGCTTCCGGATACTGATGTTTGAGAATCGTCAACAAGTCAAGCAACGCAAAACGCTGCGCCTGCGTTCTCGTATCTGCCGGACGACCTTCTTCATCCAGCCCACCTTCATAACAGATTCCAATACTGTGCCGGTTGAATCCTCTCACATGCGCTCCCGGTTCCGATACCGGCCGGCAATGGTGAAGTTCCCCATTGCGGGTGATGTAAAAATGATAACCTATATCCTTGAAACCTCGTTGCAGATGACATTGGCGAAGCTGCTCTACGGTGAAGGGAACATTGCAGCGCGTTGCGCTGCAATGAATCACCAACAACTTAATCTCACGTGGGAGATAGTTTTCTTCTGAATTTTCCATATCGGTCAGCAGGAGATTAATGCCCCACACAGGACGTTACACCGATAGCCGAGATGATAGAAGTCGCGATAGTCACGATAAACTGGAGAATATTTTTCCAAAGTTGCTTTTTCATACGAATTAAAATTAAAGAATAGATACTCATGCATTATAAACTATAAACTCAAGAACCAATCAATAACCGGCTGATTATGCCGCCGGGTCCGGAGCTTCTCCGCTGCCGGAGCCTCCTTGATTGTCGTCACCATCATCAGGAAGTGGATCTTTATCCGAATCTGCAGAAGAATCACTTTTATACAATGTATAATCCAGCGTCTTACACAGTTTGCGAAGATCACTTCCCGGATAAAAAAGCACTTTGCCCTTATCGATACACGATGCCTTGAATTCTTTTACCGTATCAGTAGGAGTACCCGTTTTGATACTCATGCGGAAATTTCCCAGGTCACCCATCTGCACGATGTTTCCTTCCTCCAGTACATTAACGATTTCGAGCAGGAACTCACCGATACAACCTTCCAATTCTCCTTTGGAGTAAGAAGAACGTTCGGTGATTCGTTTGCAGACTTCCTTGACCGTTACTTTGCGACCGCTACGCGCCACTGCATAGTACTTCGGAGTTTCATCAGGTTTCAACAGGTTCTTGCGAGCCATGAGAGTGTAATTCTGTGCCATAAACTTTTAATTTTTAATTTCTAATTTTTAATTGTCTTGTAATCGATTACATGACAAAAGTAATACATTGGAAAAGTGACATGACGCATAGTGACGTACACGGGCGCATAGATAAAAAGAAAAAACATTGGGAGATTTGTATCGAAACTTCCCAATGTTTGATTTCAATTATTGAGATGTTTTTTTCAAATCTCCCGATGTTTTTCCGATTCTCCAAAAGGACAAAAGGACAAAAAGACACCTATGACTGTTATTTATTCATCTTAGTATAAGAACCATGAGATACCTTGCTGATTTTTATTCCGTTAAGTGATTTTAGAAGACGTGTAACCTTACGAAGGTTGAAATCGTATTTTGCGCCAATCTGAATTGCTTCATCTGTAGTGAAGCTGTCAGGCAACTCATTGACGAAATTACGAATAATGTCCGGATTCTTCAGAGGACGGACCGCAGGAGCCGGCATGGATGAGTGTAACAGACGGCTGTGCTCGTAACAACATAGAACGATTTGAAGAGATCGTTCGAAATCGGCATCTATACAATAAATTTCGGAGGAGAGATCGGTTGCCTCAAATTGCCGGATGCGGGTCTGAATCATGCTGATACGCATCACCAGAAAAGCATAGCGCTTCACTACGGCTTGGAGGTCATCATTGCCCTCCATCGCTACCTCGGACAGCATACGTGAGAAAATCTCATTCAGACGGTTCCATTGCGGACGGGTGAAATGAAATAAAACAGGATGCGCCAGGCAGAAATTATATAGTTCGTAGACACGATGGGCAATCGGCTTGAAAGAGTCTTCCAATGAAATACAATCATCACCCATCTCTTTCCAGTGGGGAGCTTCACGGAAAGTGTAAGCCAGAATACGGCTGGGAAGTCCGTTCCCGTAACTGTTTAACAAACAGTCTATCTGGCCGGGAGTGCCCGTTAGAAGCAAAGCTAATTTGGGATAACGGATATAGATTGGGATGATACCGTTGGCTTTATAGGAAGAATCAATGTTTTCGTGCTCAAAAGCTTTGCGGAGCATATCATCGAAGTTACCACAATCCAGGTGATTGGCCGTGGAGAGCGTTTGGGCTTCCGTATCGAAAATGATACTTCCTTGCGAACCGTTGTCCTGCATCTGAATTTGCATACGGGTGTAACTGGTAGTGGCGGGAATGAATAACATTTTAAAAGGAGGTCTTTGAGGCTCTTCGGAACACGTTTCTCCTTTTTTCCTTTTCCGCTGACATTCTGCTTGCCAGATATTGTGCGCTGTATGGTAGTTTTTTAACATGGATTCACTGGTAGACAGTATTTCAGTCTGTATTTCTTCCAATAGATAGCGTCCGGTTTGGGCAATGCTTTTACCGCTGCCGGCAGAAGAAAATATGACACTGAACAAATGGGGGGAATATTTTTTGTGGTTATAAATTCCGAAAGTTTGTGGAAGTGCCGCACTTAGTGCGGTAAGATCGGAAAGGAGGGAGATGTCTTGTTCGCGGTCGCTTGCGTCTTCAATGATACAGTCATTCAGTAGATCGGGAAGATTATTGTACAAATCGCGCGGGAATAAAGGTGTTCCTTTCCTGAATTCTTCTCCCAGCCAATAGGCTTCTTCGGTGCTATCGGAGTTTTCTAAAGTACCATAGGGGATTTTTGTCCTTATGTCCTTTTGAAAGGAAGAAGAGGTGGCTGTAGAGGAAGCAGGTGCGTGCTCGTTAACTTGCTTGTATCCAGATGATAAAATACTTGTCAATTCTTCGGGACGAAAATCTGTATGCTCGAAAAATGCAGTAAGCTCACGTAATATGCTTTCTTGCGGATAGTGTCGGCGGGAGGCTTCGCAGGCAAGTTTAAAGACGTTGGAATGACGTTGTCCGGTGGTCAGGGGATGGAGGAAAATATAGGACGAAATAAATTGGGCGATTTCTGCTTCAGACACGTTTTTCGGGGGATTATCCTGGAGAGGAAAAGGAGGAAGCACTTTATTTTCAGAGGAAGCGTTTGTTTCCTCTTTTAGATGTGGTTCCAACACAAATGCCTGATAAAGACCGGCAACATATCCATTGGGCGAATAACTGAAATAACACAGACGACTTTCGTCCTTGCAGGCCGGATCACTCTCCAATCCCAGCAATTGATTGTAGTAACGGCTCACTAATTGCTGCCCTTCACGATGGCGGTTTTCGATACCTTCCACATAGGCGAAAACTTTCACTCCGTCGGTAGGACTTTCTATGGCCGCTACCGTGTGAGGATCTGCTGCACAACGTTTGATGACTTGAAGACGATCTTTTACATGATCGTAATCGAGCCCGACAATATGGCTGGGGAGGAGGAAGTTTTTGATGGCATGTGCTCCGTCAAAAGTACCTACCGGAGTGAAACAGGGGAGCTGGCTTTTCAACTTCTGTGCCGCGGCATGGTCTCCTTCTGCATAGTATCGGCGGATAGCGTTTATAATAGAGGCATAGACCGGATGAATACACATAATGATGACTTCAAGGAAAGACATGACTTTGGGCTTTTTTGAATACACGTTCTCGTAAACCGAGACTTTGATTTCTTCTAAGGCTTTCATATAAAATTGTTTTTTGTAAGATTGAGTTACCTGACTATCAGATAACGGGAACAAAGGTCGGGATATTAAAAATAGGGTTGCTTCCCTATGTGGATAGTACTTGATAAAGCAAATAAAAACTGAAATATTATAAATTATTAATCATAGAATGACATGGCAAAAGAAAAACAGGAACCATACGAGTTTTTGAGCAAATTGGTATTGGCTTTAATGGCAACGGATCGTATTTTTAGTAATAGCTTTTTTACGAGCGAACTTGATATCTCTCCTAAAACACTGGGGGAGATAAGACGGGGAGAGGATATGTGTATTTATCAGTATGTGCGCGTGATCCGGTGTATGACGGAGTATCTTCATTTAATCATCCGGATGGATATGCTGCTGAAGGAGTTAAGAACCGTATTAGCTTCCAATTGTGATTTGGTGGTTGCTACGGTTCCACACCGTTTTCATGGGATTTGCCAACCGAAAGAGTGGGTGGTAGTGATGCAATGGGATGGGGTGAAATTGTGATTTCTACAGAAAACAGGGCATTTTTTCAATCTTTTTGCCTGAATCCTTTCTTTATTTAATTTTTTTTATATCTTTGCTTTCATATTGAGAAACACGGATAAAAACTCACTTATTTATTCATATAAACTTAATAAATTATGTTCAAAGCTCCTTTCTCATTTGACGGTCGTATTCGTAGAATCGAATATTTCCTGTCAGGCATTATCGGTGGTGTCGTTTCTAGTATTGCATGGGCACTAGGCGTAGGTACATTTGTTTTGGGTGCTGCCAGCGGATCGGCCGGGGGATCAGTATTTGGTTTATTGATCGGTCTTGCTGCTATGATTGCATCTATTTGGTTCTCTCTGGCACAGGGGGTGAAACGTCTGCACGACTTAAACAAATCCGGTTGGCTGATTTTGTTGTGCTGTGTACCTATTGTTGGTTGGATTTTTGCATTGTACATGCTGTTTGCAGATGGCACGGTAGGTCCTAATCCTTATGGTGCAGATCCGAAAAACCGTATGCCGTATCAGGCACAACCTGCTTCTGTAAACGTGACTGTAAACGTTTCAAGAGAAGATGTAAAAGTTGACAAGCCGGTAGAAGCTGCTCCTGCACCTGCGGAAGCACCTGTGGAAGAAGATAAAGAAAAAGCTGAATAAAATCTTATTAAAGAAGAAATAATAGAGCCTCCTGCGAAATTCGTTTTGCAGGAGGTTTTTTTGTTATTAACCTGTTTGTTATTCAATATTTTATCTAAATTTGTAAGTGTAACATAATAAATAATGATTTGTAAGATGAAAGAGTATATTCCCAATCCGGTGGATACAGGACACATCCAACTCCCGAAGGAATTGGAATACCTGGTAGAAGAAATGGCTAAGAATGTTCATGAGGTCTGGTCGAAAACCAGAATAGAACAAGGTTGGACGTATGGCGAAAAGCGGGATGATGTATTGAAACAGCATCCGTGCCTAGTTCCGTATGAAGAATTGCCTGAAGAAGAAAAGGTATATGACAGAAATTCTTCAGTGGAAACCTTGAAACTGATAATGAAACTGGGGTTTAAGATTTCGAAGGATGAAAAATAGATGATGAATGATGGCAACAACCTTATTCAGAATTTATTTTTATCTTTGAAATCCATTATAAACAGAAAAAGAAATAGATATGAAAAAAGTAATTTGCAGTGAGAAAGCTCCGGGGGCTATCGGCCCTTATAGTCAGGCGATAGAAGCTAATGGTATGGTATTTGTGTCCGGTCAGTTGCCTATTGATGCCGCTACGGGACAGATGGCTGAAGGGATAGAAGGACAGGCTCGCCAGTCGTTGGAGAATATCAAACACATTCTTGAAGAAGCAGGATTGACAATGGGAAACATTGTCAAAACTACTGTATTTCTTCAGGATATGTCCCTGTTTGCAGGGATGAATGGTGTGTATGCCACGTATTTTGACGGAGCTTTTCCGGCACGTTCGGCGGTTGCCGTAAAAGCTCTGCCCAAGGATGCGTTAGTAGAGATTGAGTGTATCGCGGTTCGCTAACAAGTCTGCGACAATGAAACTGCTGCCTCCTACAAAGATCAGATCTTTGGGGGGGCAGTTCTTTTTTGCCGCCTGTACAGCTTCTACAACAGTGGGGTAGGTGGTACCTTTCAATCCGGCTTCTTCTGCCAATGCCAATAGTTCATTTTCTGGAAGTGCACGTTTCACGCTTGCTTTGGTGAAATAATAGGTGGCATCTTTCGGTAACTCTTGCAAGACACTGCTGATATCTTTATCGTTCACCATGCCAAATACGATGTGCAGCTCCTGGTTGAATTTCTGATGAAGGAAATCAAGATGTCCACAGACATATTTGATTCCATCTACATTATGTCCCGTGTCGCAGATGATATCCGGATAGCTGTGTACTTTCTGCCAGCGTCCCATCAGTCCGGTGAGTTTGCACACATCAGCAAAACCATTGAGATAGTCTTTGGGACAGATGCGATAACCTATTTTTGTCAGCTCTTCAAGAGCAGACAGGATGGTGAGGATATTTTCATGCTGGCAGAGACCGCTTAATTCCATAAAAAGACCTGCAGGAAACATTTCATTGACAATTCGGATAGCATCTTTTCTCTTGTCGAGTATTTTGTCTAATGCTTTAATACTGTCTGCCGGATGCAGGAAAAGCAATATCTCTTTGGATTCTTGTGCGCTTTCAGATGGTTGGTGAGTCTCTTTTATCAAGTCTTGCAGGACATTATCCAGACGTTTTCTTAGTGCCTGCATTTCCGGATAAGGAAGCCAGTCTGTGGGATTATATGGGAAGATAGAATCTGCATAGTTGATAGGTGCATTCATTTCTTTTGCTTTCATGGTGAACACACGTTTAACGCTGCCTTTAGCTCTGCCGATGACTACCGGAACCCCTTCTTTGATAATGCCTGCTTTTTCTTTGGCTATTTTTGTCAGGGTATTCCCTAGATATTGCATGTGGTCAAAACTGATATTAGTGATGACACATAGATCGGGGTGAATGATGTTGGTGCAATCCAAACGTCCGCCCATTCCTACTTCGATAACGGCTACGTCTACTTTCTGGTCCGCAAAGTAGCGGAACGCCATGGCGGTAGTCAGTTCAAAAAACGAAGGATGGAGTGGTTCGAAGAATGAGCGGTGCTCTTCTACAAAGTTGACTACATATTCTTCCGGCATCATTTCTCCGTTGATGCGGATGCGTTCGCGGAAGTCGACCAAATGGGGGGAAGTGAATAAGCCTACCCGGTACCCTGCGGACTGTAATACGGCTGCGATAGTATGTGAGCAGGAACCCTTTCCATTGGTTCCGGCGATATGTATCGTTTTGAATTGTTGATGGGGATGCCCGAAATGTTCGTCTAATCGATGAGTAGTCTCTAAACCTGGCTTATATGCTTTGCTTCCTATTTGTTGAAACATTGGCGCACTCTCATATAAGTACTTTAAAGTGTTCTGATAGTCCATGTTTTATAATATTTAACTTCGGGCAATCTTTATTGCCCGCTAATTTGTTTATCTTTAGAACCGTCAATCTAACCGTAAATGCAGGGATTGGCGAATGAGATTGCAAATATCAACATTTAAATCTAAGAAATCATGGGAACTAAGAAAAATTTTGTGTTAGACACAAATGTTATTCTTCACGACTACAATTGCTTGAAGAATTTTCAGGAAAATGATATTTACCTCCCTCTTGTTGTACTCGAAGAACTGGATAAGTTCAAAAAAGGAAACGAGCAGATTAACTTCAATGCTCGTGAGTTTGTGCGCGAATTGGATGTATTGACTAGCGACGAGCTTTTCTCCGAAGGGGTGAAACTCGGCGAAGGATTGGGACGTCTGTTTGTTGTGACAAGCAATGTGCCGGCTACCAAAGTTTGGGAATCGTTTCCAATAAAGAAACCCGACCATCTGATTTTGGCGGCAACCGAATACCTGACCGGCAAGTATCCGAAAATGAAATCTATCTTAGTGACCAAAGATGTGAATCTGCGCATGAAAGCCCGTTCTATCGGATTGCTTTGCGAGGATTATATTACGGATAAGGTGGTAAATGTAGATGTGTTCGAGAAATCTAATGAGATTTTTGAAAATGTAGATCCGGCATTGATCGACCGCATTTATTCTTCCAAAGAAGGTATTGACTTGAGTGAATTCGACTTTAAAGATTTGGTTCATCCCAATGAATGTTTTGTGTTGAAGAGTGACCGGAACAGTGTACTGGCACGCTACAATCCTTTCACACATTCTATTATCCGCGTGCTGAAAGGGAAAAATTATGGAATTGAACCCCGGAATGCGGAACAGAGTTTTGCTTTTGAGATCCTGAATGATCCGAATATCAAACTGGTAGCTCTGACAGGAAAAGCAGGAACAGGTAAGACATTGCTGGCTTTGGCTGCTGCTTTGGGCAAGCTGACGGATTACAAACAGATTTTGCTGGCACGTCCTGTTGTAGCGCTTTCTAATAAAGACATAGGTTTCCTTCCGGGAGATGCACAAGAGAAAGTAGCTCCTTATATGCAACCATTATTTGACAATCTGAACGTGATAAAACGTCAGTTTGCAGCAAACTCTACCGAAGTGAAGCGCATAGAAGATATGCAGAAAAGCGAACAGCTGGTGATTGAAGCTCTGGCATTTATCCGTGGTCGTAGTTTGAGCGAAATGTATTGCATCATTGACGAAGCGCAGAATCTGACCCCAAATGAAATAAAGACAATCATCACCCGTGCAGGCGAAGGTACGAAGATGGTATTTACGGGAGATATCCAGCAGATTGACCAACCTTATCTGGATAGTCAGTCCAATGGCTTGGTATATATGATTGATCGTATGAAAGACCAGAATATCTTTGCACACGTCAATTTGCTGAAAGGTGAACGAAGTGAATTGAGTGAACTGGCAAGCAACCTGCTGTAGGAAATGAAGAATGAAAAATGAAGAATGAAGAATAAGCTGCGCTATTATGCTGCATAGTAAATTCTTCATTCTTCATTTTTCATTCTTCATTTGCTTTATTCTTTCTTTCCGAAATATTTAAGGAATTGTGTACGTTCAAATGTATTGACGCCTTTAATATCTTTGATATTCAGTTTGCCTTTGAATTGAGCTATATTTTCGAATCCTTTGCGTTCCATCCATGCAGAGAGGAAGCGGTTGGCTTCTCCAATAAATGCGTTTGTATTCAGATAGACTGCGCTACATACTTCTACGGCTGAAGCACCAGCAAGGATCGCTTTCACTACTGATTCAGCGTTGGCAACACCACCGGAAGCTGCATAGTCGATCTTATCTACTACTGCAGATGCAATTCCAATCCAGCGGAGCGGATTGGCGAGGTCGGAAGCATTGCTGAATATTTCTCCTGACATATGCTCCATCTTTTCGATGTTGATGTCTGGCTGATAGAAGCGGTTGAAGAGAACAACCGCGGCTGCACCGTTGGCATACAACTGATCGATTAATACCACAGGATTGGTCAGGTTATCGCCCAGCTTCATGATAACGGGAATGTTAACCGTCTGCTTGATGCGGCGGAGAATGTCGATGTGGCGTTGTTCGAATGAACCGTATGTATATTGCAGTTCTGATTGCAAGGCGAGGATATTGATTTCCAATGCGTCGGCACCAGCCTCTTCAATCTTCTTTGCAAAATCGATCCATTCGGAATCAGTGTAGCAGTTGATGCTGGCAATGATAGGAATGGGGCATACCTTTTTGCTTTCTTTTATTAAAGTCAGGTATTCAGATAACTTGTGCTCACGGATATATTCTTCCAGATAGTCACTGGCTTCGGGATAGAAAGCCGGGTCTTTCAGTTGATCTGCTTCCAGCATGATCTGTTCCTCAAACAGTGATTTCAGAACGATAGCACCGGCACCATCTTCGGCCAATTTTTTGTTTTTGCCGACACTGTTGGTCAGCCCTGAGCTACTGATGATGATAGGGTTTCTAAGAGAAAGCCCTGCGAAAGTAGTTTTTAAATCGGTCATAGCAATATGTTTTTTAATACTTAATCAATAATTTCTTTCTCCGAAAATCTTGCTTCCTACTCGTACCAGCGTACTTCCTGCGGCAATGGCTTCGTGATAGTCATGTGACATTCCCATTGATAGTTCGCAGAAGGTATCAGAGTGGGTGAACCAAGTTGTTTTTATCTCGTTAAAGAGTCTATTTAGTGAACAAAATTCCCGGTTGATTTGTTCAATACAATCGGTGTTGCTGGCCATACCCATTAATCCGCAGATGCGCACATGAGTCAGCTCTTTCCATTCTCCGACATTCAGCATCTCTTTACATTCTTCGGGACTGAAACCAAATTTGGTTTCTTCCTGCGCAACGTGAATCTGCAACAGGCAGTTCACAGTACGTCCGGCCTTGACAGCTTGTTTGTTGACTTCGGCCAGTAGTTTATAACTATCAATTCCATGAATCATCGCTACGTATGGTATCATGTATTTGATTTTATTCGTTTGCAGGTGCCCGATAAAATGCCATTCGATATCTTTCGGCAAACTTTCGTATTTAGCTGTCATTTCCTGCACTTTGCTTTCTCCAAAAATACGCTGTCCCGCCTGATATGCTTCTTCTATCGCTTCATTGGGATGGAATTTTGAGACAGCAACCAGCCGGACTCCTTGAGGGAGTTCGGCCAGCACTTGCTTTAAATTGTCAGCAATACTCATTGTTACTTATGCTTTTGACGGATCAAATTCCGGTTTGTCATTCGGTTCGGCGCTGTAAGGATATACATCCATGAGCGGAGTTTCGGATACCATACCGATCTGATAATCTGCCATGGTTCCTTTCATGCCCTCATCCAGCTTTTTCACTGCATCACGCAAGTCGGCAGCTTGTACCAATACTTGAGTGGAAGTCTTTTTTTCCGCACCGCTTTTTTCATCGAGCGTGATAAAAATAAGTTTGCATTTGAACCAGCGGTCGGCACTTTCTTCGTCACTGGGGAATAATTCGCTATAGTTGGCACGTTTGATGTCCGAAACGGTAAATTCTCCGGAGATAAACGGAGTCATTTCTTCGATAATCCGTGCTTCTGCTTCTGTAAAGCTGAGTGCATCAACAAGATAAGGTTCAGTTACTTTCTTCTGCATTCCGTTTTCCATTACTTTCTCATAACGGATCTTGCACTCAAACCATGTATGCATTGCCATAATTTTCTTCCTTTTTAATTAATTGATTCATGTAAATTGCCTACAAAGATAAACAAAATACCAAAGTAAGTGCCGAAAGATTTTTATTTTCTTTTATGCAGATTTTTTAGTTCAAATGAAAGCATGACACGGAAAAGTCCGATGATGAGGAAAGTAAAAGAAATCATGTAGACTGCGTAGAGTGCTCCTATGGCGGGTTGCCATAATATTAAAAGGGAACACAGAATGGCAAGGATACCGAAAGCCATGTACCAGCCCCAGTCGCGGGTTCCGTAACGTTTCAAGTCGATGGAATAGCCGGTGGAGGAGAAGCCGCGGAACATAAGCCAGAAGGCTATGATAAAAGGAATGACTTCCATGCTGACCATTGGGTAGGCAATCAGGTAGATACCCAGAACAAGGTCGATCAGTCCGCCTACGATATACCATCCCCAGCTCGGGACACCTTTCCGGTTGCTAAAAGCGAAGATGATTTCTAAAATACCGCTTATCAACATCGATACGCTGAAAATGATACTTAAAGCTACATAGGTGCTTACGGGTGAGAACATGAGCCAAAGGGCTACAATGATATACACGATTCCCAAAAGAAGAGAAGTCCACCAATTTTTTACTGAATGTTGAATCTCATTGAATACAGTTTCCATACATTTTATATTTTAAATTGAATACTAGGGTGATTTCGTTGTGGAATAACAAATTCAATTTAGAAAAGGTTTTCCGTGAACATATTTGGGGGAATCGTTGTTTCCTATATAAAGTAAATTTTAAATATAGATGCATTATGGCAACAACAAATTTCAAAGGACAACCGGTGAAACTAATCGGTGAATTTATACAAGTAGGTAAGGTAGCTCCTGACTTCGAGCTGGTAAAAACAGATTTATCTTCTTTCTCTCTGAAAGATTTGAATGGTAAAAATGTGATTTTAAATATTTTCCCCAGTCTGGATACCAGCGTATGTGCAACCTCTGTACGTAAGTTTAATAAGATGGCTGCCGGACTGAAAGATACGGTAGTATTGGCTATCTCTAAGGACCTTCCTTTTGCGCACGGTCGTTTCTGTACAACGGAAGGTATTGAAAATGTAATTCCATTGTCTGATTTCCGCTTCTCTGATTTCGACGAAAGTTACGGAGTGCGTATGGCAGACGGTCCGTTGGCTGGACTTTTGGCCCGTGCGGTAGTTGTGATTGGCAAGGATGGCAAGATTGCTTATACGGAACTTGTTCCTGAAATCACCCAGGAGCCTGATTATGATAAAGCCTTAGCTGCTGTAAAGTAATATAGAATATGGAGTATTAAGTATTAGGTATTAACTATTAGTTGCAGCTAATAAACGAATACGGCTAATACCTAATACTGCTACTTATCTTAAAGATTTTGACCTAATGGGAACTGGTAAAAAGGCTTGGTAAACTGCCAAGGCTCCGTTCTTGTTAGGTTGTGTTTTTTCTACACTAAACCTCAACTATCATGAACAAGATGAAAACTCTATTCATCACCCTGCTATGTATGGGTGCTGGAACCCTGTCGGCTCAAACTGCCGATAGTACACAAACTTCTCCCTGGACAAAAGAAGGATTTGCCGGACTGAAACTGACACAGGTGAGCCTGACTAACTGGGCTGCCGGAGGTGATAACTCTGTTGCCTTTGACTTGCAGGGCACTTATCAGATTAATTATAAGAAAGGAAAACATCTGTGGAATAATCGTATCGAACTGGCTTATGGATTGAATAAGACCGGTGACGACGGAACCAGGAAGGCTAATGATAAGATTTATTTGAATACGAATTATGGCTATGCTATTGCCAAAAGTTGGTATGCCAGCGCATTCGCCACTTTCCAGACGCAGTTCTCTCCCGGATATGACTATTCTGTCAATAAGGATGTTGCTATCTCCGAATTTATGGCTCCCGCTTATTTGACTACCGGTTTGGGCTTTACCTATGATCCGGGTAAGATATTTACCGTTGTATTGTCTCCTGCTGCGTGGCGCGGAACATTTGTTCTCAATGACCGTCTCTCGGACGAAGGAGCCTATGGAGTGGATCCGGGCAAACACCTGTTATCCAGCTTCGGTGCTAACTTGAAAGGGGAAGCCAAATATGAATTTTTGAAGAATATGACAGTATATTCGCGTTTGGATTTATATTCCGATTATCTGCACAAGCCATTGAACATAGATGTGAACTGGGAAGTGCAAATAAATATGATTATCAATAAATGGTTTTCAACCACGCTCACTACTAACCTGATGTATGACGATGATGTGAAGATTGTACAAAAGGATGGTACCAAAGGATCTCGTGTACAATTTAAAGAGATCTTGGGAGTGGGAGTCCAATTCAATTTCTAAGGATTGGTTTTTAAGTATTAGGTATTAAGTATTAGTCATGGTAATACTTAATACCTAATACTTAATACTTATTTTTTCTTCTTCTTCAGTCCCTTATAAGCTAGGAATCCGATGACCAATACCACCACTGCTATAATGACATAGCCGATTTCGTGGCTGTATGTGGTTGCCATTACATAGACGTCATTAGTGGTTTTGAGGTCTGTAAACCGGTAGATCAGGTATCCGAGTAGAGCCAATATACTGTTCCATATCGCAGCGCCGAGAGTGGTGTAAAGTAGGAAAGGTCCTAATTTCATGCCGGCTAATCCTGCGGGAATACTGATAAGTTGGCGTACTGCCGGAATGAGACGGCCAAAGAAAGTGGAGGCTGCACCGTGCTTTCTGAAATATTCTTCTGCATGGTGTACCTTTTCTTCATCAATAAGGCACATGTGCCCTAAACGGCTGTTAGCGAATTTATAGACAATAGGACGACCCAGCCAACGCGCCAGGTAATAATTTACTAATGCACCGATATCTGCTCCTATGGTGGCAAATAGGACCACGAGAAAGATATTCATACTGTCGTCTGCCATAGCTTTCCATGCGGCAGGTGGCACTACGGCTTCCGAGGGGAAGGGAATAAAAGAACTTTCGATAGCCATAAAAATGGTGACTACCCAATAGTTCAAATTTTCTAATACCCATTTAAGAAGTTCTGCTACTGATTCCATGTTTTTTGAGGATAGAATTTATTAATCTGATTTATTTTTTTCCTTTCTTCTTTTTCTTATTCTCCTTTTTCATGCGTTCCCACACTTCTTTGAGAGTTCTTTCATCTTCCTCTCTATGTTCGGGACTATTTAACAGATCCAGAATCATATCTTCTTCCAGTGGATGTTCACATTCTTTGTTGTATTTAAAGAAGTTGTCGATTTCACCGTGCATGAGGCAAAGCACACTCAATTTCTCCGTCACATCTTCGTATTTCGGATTCATCTGGTACGCTTTTTCAAAGTATTCTTTGGCTTCTATCAGATAGTCACTTTCCGAATAAGCAGAGGCGATCATATACCACATTTCTATGTTAGAGTTAATCTCTATCGCTTTTTCGAAAGACAAGGCTGCTTCGTCTTCCAGTTCCTCTGCCAGATATAGTTTTCCCTCTGTCAGATAAATCAATCCTTCATTCGGGTTTATCTCTTTGGCTTTCTCGCAGAGCTGATGTGCTTCTTCATATCTTTCCAGATGAGACAGGGCGAAGGCTTTGCTGGTATATGTGTCTATTAATAGGACAGACTGTCTGTCTCCGTCTTCTTCAAAACGTGCGATTACTTTGTCGTAATAGTCATCGGCTTTCTGCCATTCTTCTTTATTGCCGTAAGATATTCCCATGAACATATAACCCAGTTCAGGGGGGATGGATTTAAGTTCGATCGCTTTTTGGTAATTCTCGATGGCATCATCCGAATTGTTCAGATAGAAAAAACAATGCGCTTTATAAGCGTAGGCTTCTCCACACTGATCGTCGGCTGCCAACGCAAAATCACAGGCTTCGATGGCCTTGTCTATTTGTTCCTGAACAAAGTAACATTTCACCAGTCCCATCCAATAGGAAGGGTTGAAAGGGGATTTGTCGATGAGTTTGTTGTAATAGATGATGGCCGATTCTACTTGGTGGGTCGATGCCAGATAATCGGCTGTGAGGGCCATATATTCTTCATCTTCGGCATAACGCGATTTACCACGGTCAAGCCATTCTTTGGCTGCATCCGGGTATCCCATGTCCAGATAGAGAAATACGACATCAATGATTGTTTCCAGTTCGTCGGCATCCGCTATCGTACTTAATAGCCATTGGGCTTCTTCCAGTTTTCCTCCATTCAGCAATAGTTCGGCTTTCAGCAGTTTCACTTCCGAGTCAAAATCTTCGGTGATGGAATCTGCTACTTTCTTTGCTTTTTGCAGTTTTTGGGTGTCCAGGTAAAGATAGGCTTGTTCGATGAGTAAAGCTGTATTTCCCGGATGTATCTTAAGTCCGTAGGTGATTACTTCTTGTGCTTCTTCAAATTTTCGTTCGGAGGCATACCAGTCGGCGATGTCGGCCAGTTGGTCAGCATCCAGATAAAGTTGTCGGTTTTCTGCTTTTGCTTTTTCGTAGTTTGTGATAAGTGTGGCTAGTTGCTTTTTTGCTGATGGTGAGTTCTTTCTACCCATTTTTATTAATTTTGTTCACCACAGATTACACGGATTAACACAGATTTTTATTCTTTATTTCTCTAATCTGTGTTAATCCGTGTAATCTGTGGTGAAAGGTTATTTATTAATCTTCCCCCACGTATCTTTCAACCCTACTGTGCGGTTGAAAATCAGTTTTTCCGGGGTTGATTCTTTGTCGATATTAAAGTAACCGATCCGTTGGAACTGCAGGTAGGAGAGTGTAGGCAGGGTAGCTGCGAACTTCTCTATGTAGCAGTTGGGCAGAACTTTCAATGAGTCCGGATTGATGATTTCTTTCATGGCTTCCAGTGCTTCGCAATTTTTAGCTTCGCGGATGGCAGCCAGTTCGTCGCGTGGGTTTTCCACTTTCCACAGGCGGTCGTACAAACGTACTTCTGCTTGCAGGCAGTGATTGCAGCTTACCCAATGGAGCGTGCCTTTCACCTTACGGTTTGCGTCCGGCATACCGCTACGGGTATTAGCGTCATATTCACAATATACCTCTGTTATTACGCCGTTTTCGTCTTTCTTGCAACCGGTGCATTTTACGATATAGGCATTTTTGAGGCGTACTTCCTGTCCCGGTGTCATGCGGAAATATTTCTTGGGAGCGTCTTCCATGAAGTCTTCGCGTTCCATCCACAGTTCACGGCTGAATTCGATCAGGTGGCTTCCTGCTTCCGGGTCTTCCGGGTTGTTGATTGCTTCCAGTTCTTCAACCTGTCCTTCCGGATAGTTGGTGATGATTAGTTTAACCGGGTTGATCACTGCCGATACACGGGTGGCACGGCTGTTCAGATCGTCCCGAACGGAGCTTTCCAACAGGGCGATGTCGTTTAGGGCATCGTATGTGGTATATCCGATTTTATCAATAAATTTATGAATAGACTCCGGTGAATAACCGCGACGGCGGAAACCGCAGATAGTCGGCATACGGGGGTCGTCCCATCCGTTCACCAATCCTTCTTTTACCAGTGTGAGCAGGTTACGTTTGCTCATCAGGGTGTAGCTTAGGTTCAGTTTGTTGAATTCAGTCTGACGGGGACGGTTGTCGTTCAGGTCTTTTCCTTCTTTCAGCCAGTCGATGAAGAGGTCGTAAAGAGGACGGTGTACCACAAATTCGAGTGTACACAGCGAGTGAGTTACTCCTTCGAAGAAGTCACTCTGTCCGTGAGCGAAGTCATACATCGGATAAGCCTTCCAGGTAGTACCTGTACGGTGGTGCGGGTGTTTCACTACACGATAAATAATCGGATCGCGGAAGTGCATATTCGGGTTAGCCATGTCAATCTTGGCACGGAGCACCATGGCACCTTCTTCGATCTCTCCGCTATTCATTTTCTTAAAAAGTTCGAGGCTTTCTTCGATAGGACGATTGCGGTAAGGGCTTTCCACACCCGGTTGGGTAGGAGTACCTTTTTGCTGTGCGATCAGTTCGGAGCTTTGTTCGTCAATATATGCTTTTCCCTCCTGGATCAGGCGGATAGCGAAGTCCCATAATTGTTGGAAGTAGTCGGAAGCGTAGTATTCGTTTCCCCACTGGTAGCCCAACCATTGAATGTCTTCTTTGATAGCTTCTACATATTCCACATCTTCCTTGGTCGGGTTTGTGTCGTCGAAACGAAGGTTACATACACCGCCGTGTTTTTCTGCGATGCCGAAATCAAGGCAAATAGCTTTGGCATGGCCGATGTGAAGGTAGCCGTTAGGTTCGGGCGGGAAGCGTGTCTGCACTTTTCCACCATTTTTACCTTCTTTCAAGTCTTTCTCTACTGCCTGTTCAATAAAGTTCAAGCTTTTCTTTTCGCCTGCTTCTTCGTTTTTAATATCTGTCATAACGGTTAATGTTATCTGTATTTAGGCTACAAAAGTAGGACATTTTTTTTATTTAACCGGAATATAACCGCTCTTTTTTATAATGTCCTGTCCGTCGGACGAGAGAATAAACTGAATCAGGGGTGAGACTTGTTCCTTATTTTTTACATTATAGTAGTAATAAAGCGGGCGCACGATGGGGTAGGTCTTATTGGTGGCGTTCTCTACCGTAGGCGTGGCATAGTGGGTGCCGTCGTATGATACGGAAAGCGTTTTGACACGGGGAGATACGTATGCCAGTCCGACATATCCGATGGCTCCTTTGGTCTGACTGACAGACTGGATGATGGCACCCGTTGCCGGCATAGAAAGGCTGCTTGCCATGTAGTTTTTATTTTTCAGTACGCTCTCTTTGAAAAATTCGTAAGTACCGGACGATGTTTCGCGCGAGTAAACCACTATTTTGCGATCGTCTCCGCCTACCTGTTTCCAGTTGTTTATCTTCCCCCGGAAAATGTCTTCCAGTTGTTGGCGGGTCAGCTGCTTTACCGGATTGGAGGGATGCACCACCACGGCAAGGGCATCGTAGGCTACAATCACTTCGTCTACTTCTTCTCCGGCTCCTTTTATTTTCATCTTTTCGCTGAACTTGATCGGGCGGGAAGCCATTGCGATGTCCGTTGTATGATCCATTAAAGCGGAGATACCTACACCGGTTCCGCCACCGGTCACTGTGACACGGGCCTCCGGATGCTGGTTCATAAACCGCTCTGCTGTCTGTTGTGCGACAGGCAGTACCGTATCGCTACCTTTAATACGTTGTGCGTTGGCACCGAGCGAGAGTAAGGAAAGGGCGATTAATAAGTTTCTTCTCACTTTCATATTTCTTCGTTTTATTAACGTTGCAAATTAAGCAATCGGATATTACATTTTCATTTCATCCGGAGTGGAAATGATACTTGTAACACAAACGTAACATGATTGAAACATTTCCTTCAAACGTTAGTCATACCTCCTTAATAAAGAGATGCTTTCTTTGCATCAGAAATCATAGCAGGTATATGAAAAAGGTATTTGAAAAGATTATAGAAGGAATGTTGACTTGTAGCGGCTTTGTGACAAGTATTACTATTCTGCTGATTGTACTCTTCCTTTTCACTGAAGCTTTCGGGCTGTTCAAGAGTAAAGTGATTGAAGAAGGATATGTGTTGGCGCTGAATAAGAGCAACAAGGTTAGCGTGTTGAGCCCCTCACAGATAAAAAATGTTTTTGACGAAGAGATTACAAACTGGAAGGAACTCGGTGGGGAAGATCTCCCTATCCGGGTTTTTCGTTTGGAGGACATAACGCAGTATTATACGGAAGAGGAATTGGGACCTGCTTATGAATATGCAGGCGATAAGATTACGGAGCTGGTGGAGAAAACACCCGGCATCGTAGCTTTTGTTCCGCAGAAATTTATTGTTCATCCGGACGCGGTACATTTCATAGAGGATAACACTATTTCCGTAAAGGATGTATTTGCGGGTGCCGAATGGTTTCCTACGGCCACTCCGGCTGCTCAATTCGGCTTTCTGCCGTTGATTACCGGGACGTTGTGGGTGAGCCTGTTTGCCATCCTTTTTGCTTTGCCGTTCGGGCTGTCGGTTTCTATCTATATGTCTGAAGTGGCAAATCCGAAAGTGCGGAACTGGCTAAAACCGATTATCGAACTGTTGAGCGGTATTCCTTCCGTTGTTTATGGCTTTTTCGGATTGATTGTCATTGTTCCGTTGATTCAGAAATTGTTTGATCTTCCGGTGGGAGAGAGTGGCTTGGCGGGAAGTATCGTACTGGCTATTATGGCATTGCCTACTATTATAACGGTGACGGAAGACGCGATGCGCAACTGTCCGCGTGCGATGCGGGAAGCGAGTCTGGCATTGGGCGCTTCGCAATGGCAGACGATATATAAGGTAGTGATTCCTTATTCTATTTCAGGGATTACATCCGGTGTGGTACTCGGTATCGGACGTGCTATCGGGGAGACGATGGCAGTATTGATGGTGACGGGTAATGCGGCTGTGATTCCGACAACGATCCTTGAGCCTTTGCGTACCATTCCGGCTACGATTGCAGCCGAATTGGGAGAAGCTCCTGCGGGAGGACCTCACTATCAGGCGTTGTTCCTGTTGGGTGTCGTACTGTTCTTCATCACATTGATTATCAATTTTAGTGTGGAATATATTTCCTCTAAAGGATTAAAACGTAGCAAATAAGATGGAAATACGGAGTAATAATAAAGCTAAACACCGTTCGCAGAAAGTTGCTTTCGGGATTTTCCGGCTGTTGAGCCTTTGCATTGTACTGATATTGTTTGCAATTCTGGGATTTATCGTCTATAAAGGAATCGGCGCTATCAGTTGGGATTTTATCACTTCGGCTCCTACGGACGGGATGACAGGTGGCGGTATATGGCCGGCCATTGTCGGTACTTTCTATCTGATGGTGGGGAGTGCGCTGTTCGCCTTTCCGATAGGGGTGATGAGCGGAATTTATATGAATGAGTATGCGCCGAAAGGTAAGTTGGTACGCTTTATCCGGGTGATGACCAATAACTTGAGCGGTATTCCTTCCATCGTATTCGGATTGTTCGGTATGGCGCTGTTTGTCAATTATATGGGATTTGGTGATAGTATTTTGGCCGGTTCTTTGACATTAGGTTTGCTTTGCGTACCTTTGGTCATTCGGACAACGGAGGAAGCTCTGAAAGCCATTCCTGACAGTATGCGTGAAGGCAGCCGGGCCTTGGGGGCAACGAAGTTGCAGACGATCTGGCACGTCATTCTGCCGATGGGGATGCCGAACATTATCACAGGGTTGATTCTTGCCTTGGGACGTGTTTCGGGAGAGACGGCGCCGATTCTGTTTACTTGTGCCGCATACTTCCTGCCACAACTGCCAACGGGTATTTTTGATCAGTGTATGGCATTGCCTTATCATTTGTATGTGATTTCTACGAGTGGAACGGACATGGAGGCACAATTGCCGCTAGCTTATGGTACGGCATTGGTATTGATTATGATTATCCTGTTCGTGAATCTGCTGGCCAATGCATTGAGAAAGTATTTTGAGAAAAGAGTAAAAACAAACTAGATTAGTATATGGATACAGTGAAAATAGATACGCGCGATGTGAACTTTTGGTATGGAGATTTTCATGCATTGAAGGGTATCAGTATGCAGATTGAGGAAAAGTCGGTTGTCGCTTTTATCGGACCGTCCGGTTGCGGTAAGTCTACTTTCCTCCGGCTTTTCAACCGGATGAATGATTTGATTCCTGCTACCCGTTTGGAGGGAGAAATCCGTATCGACGGACATAATATATATGCGAAAGGGGTGGAAGTGGACGAACTCCGTAAGAATGTAGGAATGGTGTTCCAGCGTCCGAATCCTTTCCCGAAAAGTATATTCGAGAATGTGGCTTACGGACTTCGTGTGAACGGAATAAAAGATAATGCTTTCATTCGTCAGCGTGTGGAGGAAACGTTGAAAGGAGCGGCTCTTTGGGATGAGGTGAAAGATAAGTTGAAGGAGTCGGCTTATGCATTGTCCGGCGGACAGCAACAGCGGCTTTGTATCGCCCGTGCGATGGCTGTCTCTCCTTCGGTATTGCTGATGGATGAGCCTGCGTCTGCACTCGACCCTATTTCTACGGCTAAGGTGGAGGAGTTGATCCATGAATTGAAGAAGGATTATACGATTGTAATCGTTACGCATAATATGCAGCAGGCAGCCCGTGTCAGTGATAAGACGGCGTTTTTCTATATGGGCGAAATGGTGGAATTCGATCAGACGAAAAGGATATTCACCAATCCGGAGAAAGAGGCTACCCAGAATTACATAACGGGACGCTTCGGGTAATTCGTGAAATCCGTGCCTGAAATTTATTTCTGAAATGTCATTAGCAAAATATTAATCATTTATATATAATAGACTATGGTAAAGTTTATAGAATCGGAACTTATCCTATTGAAGAAGGAAATTGATGAAATGTGGACCTTGGTGTACAACCAGCTTGACCGTGCCGGAGAGGCTGTGTTGACCCTCGACAAGGAGTTGGCTCAACAAGTGATGGTTCGTGAGCGTCGGGTGAATGCTTTTGAATTGAAGATAGATAGCGATGTGGAAGATATTATCGCATTATATAATCCGGTGGCGATTGACCTCCGTTTTGTATTGGCTATGCTGAAGATCAATACGAATCTGGAACGCTTGGGCGACTTTGCGGAAGGTATTGCCCGCTTTGTACTTCGTTGCAAAGAGCCGGTGTTGGATGCGGAATTATTGAACCGTCTTCGTCTGGCAGAGATGCAGGCAGAAGTGTTGTCGATGCTGGAACTGGCGAAGCGTGCCTTGAATGAAGAAAGCAATGATTTGGCAGCGGGAGTGTTTGCCAAGGATAATTTGCTGGATGAAATCAATGCGGATGCGACAGGTATTCTTTCTGACTATATCATCGAACATCCGGAAGCTGTACATACCTGCGTAGATTTGGTCAGTGTGTTCCGTAAACTGGAACGTTCGGGAGACCATATTACCAATATTGCCGAGGAGATTGTTTTCTTCATTGACGCCAAAGTGTTAAAACATCGTGGAAAAACGGACGAAAACTACCCGGAAAAGTAATTTCTTGCGGATTTTTAAACAGAAATTAGGGCTCCTTAAAAAATTATCCTATATTTGTCACCTATAACGGACAAGTTACAGGAGATTTTGCTTCAAATGATAATAAATCCAAAGAATTTTCAAAAAGATGTTATATGACATGTTTTATAATTTGGATAGTATCGGTAAAACCGCCTATATTTGCACCGTTATCCTGAAAACAATCTTTTTACCTTAAAAAAAAACTAATACCTATTGAAAACTGAAAAATGGAGCTTTGTGAAAAGCCCCATTTTTTTTTGCTCTTATTTTTTAAGCTCCTTTCTAATTCGTATCTTTGACCCTTGCATTAAGAGAGTATTCTCAATCTTAAAATAGTAAGTAGTAAATCGTAAAATAGTAAATGAAATTATGTTTTCTGGAATCGTAGAAGAATATGCTACTTTGGTAGCACTGGTGAAAGACCAGGAGAATATACACTTTACATTTAAGTGTTCGTTTGTGAATGAGTTGAAAATCGACCAGAGTATTTCTCACAATGGTGTGTGTCTGACAGTGGTGACTCTGACAGATGATACGTATACGGTGACTGCCATGAAAGAAACATTGGAACGCTCTAATCTCGGTCTGCTGAAAGTGGGGGATAAGGTGAATGTTGAACGTAGCATGATGATGAATGGCCGGTTGGACGGACATATTGTTCAGGGACATGTAGACCAGACTGCTACTTGTATTGATGTTAAGGATGCGGAAGGTAGTTGGTATTTTACCTTCCAATATGCGTTTGATAAGGAAATGGCGAAACGTGGATATATTACGGTGGATAAAGGTTCGGTGACTGTGAACGGTGTTAGCCTGACAGTATGTAATCCGACCGATGATACTTTCCAGGTAGCTATCATTCCTTATACGTATGAGCATACAAACTTCCATACGTTTGAGATTGGCAGTGTGGTAAATATTGAATTCGATATTATCGGTAAGTATATCAGTCGGATGATTCAGTATAAATAGTTGGCTGTCGCGAAAGCGAATTTCAATCGTAAATTGTAAATCATAAAATCGCAATCTTATGGATTTTCTTCAATTGGTACAGGCTCGTCAAAGCGACCGTTCGTATGATAAGCAGCGTCCGGTGGAGCCGGAAAAGTTGGAACGGATACTTGAAGCTGCTCGTTTGGCGCCTTCGGCCTGTAATGCGCAGCCTTGGAAGTTTGTAGTCATCACGGATAAGGAACTGGCCCAAAAAGCGGGGAAAGCTGCTGCTGGTTTGGGGATGAATAAGTTTGCTAAAGATGCTCCCGTGCATATTCTGGTGGTAGAGGAATCTGCTAATATTACCTCTCTGCTTGGTGGAAAGGTGAAAGGCAAGCATTTTCCATTGATCGACATTGGAATAGTTGCTGCTCATATTGCTTTGGCGGCTGAAGCCGAAGGACTGGGCTCTTGTATTCTGGGTTGGTTTGATGAAAAAGAAATGAAACAGCTTGCCGGTATTCCTGCCTCGAAACGTTTATTGTTGGATATTGTCATTGGCTATCCGGCAAAGGAAAAACGCAAAAAGATGAGGAAGCCGAAAGAAAAGGTGATTTCATACAACCGTTATTGATTGAAAAATAATTATATTCTTAGTTCTTTAGGATAAGCATATAACAGAAAGCATCGTTGGTTTTAAAGGAAGAGTACGTTCCTTTTAAACCAACGATGCTTTCCTTTTAAAGGAACGGACTGTTTGTTTAAAACCAAAAGTGTTTCCTCTAAAGTGTTGATATATAACTTATTATTAATGCCGCTGAATAAGCGGCATTAATAATGTAGTATTTATTTCTTTTTTGACAAATCCTTCAGCAAATAGTCTACTGCCGCTTTCAGTTGGGCGTCTTCTCCTTTCAGGCTGGCTTCGGACTTATTATAGATAAGAATATCAGGTTGTAAAGTCTGATTTTCGAGATCGTTGCACTGCTTGCTTCCTTTTCCTTATAAATCTTTCAGTAATACTTTACTTGCTTTTTTATAGTATTCTTCTCTGGACTCGGTCAGCACTTTCCATTCGTCATTGAATTCTTCGTCTTTATCAATTTTGAAATTCTCGGAACCGTATGTATCCAAACGATCCAATAAGATGGCTACATTCAATTGATTGATATCCATTGACGGTTGATAGCCGATCTCTTCGCTTTTTTCGTCGGTGACTACCTCGTGAATCAATTCTATTTCCTGCAACTGATAAAGCACCTGATTGGTTAGCCGAATGGGGATCTGATGTTCTTCCGAGATTTCTGCAGCCGTATAGGGAGGCTCGTTCTTCTCAAACCGTTTGGCTATGAGCGACATAATCAGGATGGATATAAAGTCCCGGTATCGTCTGCTGATATTCCGGGTGTCCTGGTCAAAACTAAAACTGCGGATATTCTGTCCGGCATACGTCAATTCGGCTCCGAATAAACAGATTGTCCAAGATATTTGCAACCAAAGCAAAAATAAAGGAAGTGCGGCAAAACTACCGTAAATGGCGTTGTACTTTGATACCCACAACTGGCTGTTGATATACAGGAATTGAAAAGCCTGATAAGCAGACCCCGCCAGAATGCCTGCAATGAGCGCGTGTTTGAATTTTACTTTCGTATTCGGCATGAAGATATACAGCCCTGTGAACATCAGCCATGTCAGGACGAAAGGGATAAGCCGTATCATGAATTTCATAATAGGAGCAAGCAGGACGAAATCATCCATCTGTTTGAGAATGGTACTCATAAACAGAGAAAGTCCTCCGGACACTACGATTAGAATCGGCATCAATAGGAACATAGAGAAGTAATCCGTAATCTTGCGATACATGGACCGTGCTTTTTTCACTTCCCAAATACGGTTGAAGGTGATTTCAATATTGCTGACCAGATTGATAACCGTCCATAACAACATGACCAAACCAACTCCAATGAAAATACCTCCTTTGGTTTGTGAAAGATAGGAGTTGACAAATGAGAGAATGGCCTCTGTTGTTTCTATATTTCCTCCGAAACCATTGCGGAACTGATGTTCCATCAGGTTGTCGAATCCAAAACCGCGTGCCACGGCAAACAGGATGGCAAGTATCGGTACAATGGCGAGTAATGTGCTATATGTCAGTGCGGAAGCTTTATTAGCCATCCGGTCTTTGGTAAACCGGTTGATACAAAGATAGATGGTCTTTATAATATTGTAGAGTGAGAACTTGGTTCGGGTCACTTCATCTTCCGTAATGCGCCAGATGTCATACGTAAGAAACTTCCATATATCGGTGATTTTCTTCTTCATAGTTCAACGGATAATTAAAAGAAAAAGCAGTCAGCCTATAAGCCGAGTTCTGTACCTTATATAAAACAAGGTGCCTGTCATTTATCTGAGTGGCGTGTCACCACGACACTTTAGCGGTCTACCCTCCGACATGGAGCGAGCAACTCTCATAACGCCGGTTTACATGACCTTACAACTCCTAAGACGTACAGCCCGACATGTCACCATGCGGCCGGTGGGCTCTTACCCCACCTTCTCACCCTTACCTCTCCCCGAAAGGAGCGGCGGTTATTTTCTTCTACGTTACTCTACCCTCACGGACAGCTTTCTGTTAGGAAGTAGGATGCTCTATGTTGCCCGGACTTTCCTCCTGCACGAAACGTGCACGCGACAGACCGGCCAACTGCTTTAGACTGCAAAAATACGTCATTTATTTTGTTTTAGCCAAAGAAAGTACCACAAATAGAAATAATTTCTACCTTTGCTATTATTAAAATGAATTTTAATGAAGAAGAATATCCTCCTTTTCTCTTGTTTTCTGGTGATTGCGGCAGTCAGCCTGAAAGCACAGGAAATACGTCCCATGCCTGCCGATTCAGCTTATGGGGTAGTGCATATCTCTGTTTGCAATTTGCGCGAAGAAGGCAAATTTACTTCCGGCATGAGTACGCAGGCATTGTTGGGGATGCCGGTCAAAGTACTTCAATATACCGGTTGGTACGAGATACAAACGCCGGATGATTATACCGGATGGGTACACCGGATGGTGATTACCCCCATGTCGAAGGAACGTTATGATGAGTGGAACCGGGCGGAAAAGATAGTGGTTACTTCGCATTATGGATTTGCGTATGAAAAACCGGATGAAAGTTCTCAACCTGTGTCCGACGTGGTTGCAGGCAATCGTTTGAAGTGGGAGGGAAGCAAGGGGCATTTCTACAAAGTATCTTATCCCGACGGTCGGAAAGCATACATCTCTAAATCTATTTCTCAACCGGAAACAAAATGGAGGGCTTCATTGAAACAAGATGTTGAAAGTATCATTGCGACTGCTTATTCGATGATGGGAGTCCCTTATCTGTGGGCAGGAACCTCTTCCAAAGGAGTAGATTGTAGCGGCTTGGTACGTACCGTGCTTTTTATGCATGATATTATTATTCCGAGAGATGCGTCTCAACAGGCTTATGTGGGCGAACATATTGAGATTGCTCCTGATTTTGCCAATGTACAACGGGGGGATTTAGTGTTTTTTGGTCGTAAAGCGACTGCGGAGCGTAAAGAAGGAATCTCTCACGTTGGTATTTACCTTGGTAATAAACAGTTTATCCACGCTTTGGGCGATGTACACATCAGTAGTATGAACCCTGTGGATAAGAACTATGACGAGTTCAACACGAAACGTCTGCTTTTTGCCGTTCGCTTCCTACCTTATATTAATAAGGAGAAGGGAATGAATACTACGGATAATAATCCTTATTATAAATAGTCGATAAATGATGGTTGATAGTTACTGTGAGTATTTTGCATAAATATCTATCATCTATTATCTGCCACCTGTCATTTATCACTTATCATTTGTAATTTATCATCTATTAAAGCATGCAGAACAGAAGAGATTTTTTGAAAACAGCGACTTTGGCTGCTTTGGGTTCAGGGTTGGTTGTCCGTCAGACATTAGCCGGAGAATCATCGCTTTCTAACGTCTATATAAATAAGCTCGGTTTGGGAGGAAAGATGAAAATGAGCTTTTTCCCTTATGAATTGAAGTTGAAGCATGTGTTTACGGTTGCCACATATTCACGCACAACGACTCCTGATGTACAGGTGGAAATAGAATATGAAGGGATAACGGGGTACGGAGAGGCCTCTATGCCTCCTTATTTGGGAGAGACGGTAGAATCGGTAATGAGTTTTCTGGGGAAAGTGAATCTGGAACAGTTTAGTGATCCTTTTCAGCTAGATGACATTTTGTCATACGTTGACAGCCTCTCGCCAAAAGACACGGCGGCGAAAGCTGCGGTAGATATCGCCCTTCATGATTTGGTGGGAAAACTGTTGGATGCTCCCTGGTATAAAATATGGGGATTGAACAAAGAAAAGACGCCTTCTACCACCTTCACGATAGGTATTGATACACCGGATGTAGTACGGGAGAAAACAAAAGAGTGCGCCGATCAGTTTAATATATTAAAGGTAAAGCTGGGACGGGACAATGATAAGGAGATGATTGAAACCATCCGATCGGTAACGAATCTACCGATAGCGATAGATGCCAACCAAGGCTGGAAAGACCGTCAATACGCGCTTGATATGATTCATTGGCTGAAAGAAAAAGGTATTGTGATGATAGAACAGCCTATGCCGAAGGAGAAGCTAGACGACATTGCCTGGATAACACAACAAAGTCCATTGCCGATATTTGCAGATGAATCGTTGCAGCGTTTGGGAGATGTAGCTGCCTTGAAAGACGCTTTCACGGGAATTAATATTAAACTGATGAAATGTACCGGTATGCGTGAAGCATGGAAGATGGTAACACTGGCTCATGCGCTCGGTATGCGTGTGATGGTGGGTTGTATGACAGAGACCTCGTGTGCTATTTCAGCAGCTTCACAGTTCTCACCATTAGTCGATTTTGCCGACCTGGATGGTAACTTGCTTATTTCTAATGATCGATTTAAAGGGGTAGAAGTGGTGAATGGAAAGATCACCCTGAATGATTTGCCCGGAATCGGTGTCATGAAAATCTGACTTTACTGAATGAATGTCAGAGTGTTAAAGCCATCTGACATACAACGAATGTAAATTTGTCAGGTGTTGTCGTTAACCGCTGTTAAGCTCTAAATATTCTCTGTTAAAAGTGGACAAAAAAGAGTGACAAGTAGAATAAGTGAACGATATTTGTTATTATTTTAACGTCGTAAAAGTTAAAACAATGTCGAATATTAACAATTTAAAGAATTATAAATCATGAAACAGACAACAAAGAACATTCTGGGAGTAGGAGCAATCATTCTTCTTAGCTCAGGAGTTGCAGGATTGACAACTTACAAATTGTTGCAATCTAACGAAGCTGCTAAAGAGACATCTTTTAATGAGATGTTCAAGCAGAATCCCAATGTCAAATTGGCTGCTTTTGACGCTGTGAACGCTCAACCTGTTGACCTGACTCAGGCTGCGGAGAATTCGCTTCATGCTGTCGTACATATAAGGTCTACTCAAGAAGCTAAAACAAGAACTGTTCAGCAAGCGCCGGACATCTTCGATTTCTTTTTTGGTGATGGACGCGGACAGCAGCGTCAGGTACAGTCTCAACCTCGTGTAGGTTTTGGTTCGGGAGTAATCATCTCGAAAGATGGATATATCGTAACGAATAATCACGTGATTGAAGGTGCGGATGAAATCAGTGTGAAACTGAATGATAACCGTGAGTTTAAAGGACGCGTGATTGGTACTGACCCCAGCACCGACCTTGCATTGGTAAAAATAGAAGGTGATGATTTTCCGACTATTCCGGTAGGAGACTCCGAAGCGTTGAAAGTAGGAGAGTGGGTATTGGCGGTAGGTAACCCGTTCAATCTGAACTCTACTGTAACTGCCGGTATCGTAAGTGCGAAAGCCCGTTCTCTGGGTGTATATAATGGTGGTATAGAATCATTCATTCAAACGGATGCTGCTATCAATCAGGGGAATAGTGGTGGTGCGCTGGTAAATGCCAAAGGTGAACTGGTAGGTATCAATTCGGTGCTTTCTTCTCCGACAGGTGCTTATGCAGGATATGGTTTCGCTATCCCGACCAGCATTATGACGAAGGTAATTGCCGACCTGAAACAATACGGAACAGTACAACGTGCATTGCTCGGTATTCGTGGTGGTTCTATCGGTAGCAGTTTGATGGACGACCGTCAACCGATTGATAAATCCGGTAAGACACTGGCAGATAAAGCTAAAGAATTGGGTGTTGTAGAAGGAGTGTGGGTTTCTGAAATCGTAGAAAATGGTTCTGCTGCAGGAGCTGACATTAAAGTGGATGACGTAATTATCGGTGTGGATAATAAGAAAGTATCCAATATGGCCGACTTGCAGGAAGCTCTTGCGAAACATCGTCCGGGTGATAAAGTGAAAGTGAAACTGATGCGCGATAAGAAGGAAAAGACCGTTGAAGTAACGTTGAAGAACGAACAAGGTACTACCAAAATCGTGAAAGATGCAGGTATGGAAATCTTGGGAGCTGCTTTCAAAGAATTGCCGGATGATTTGAAGAAACAATTGAATCTGGGTTACGGTTTGCAGGTGACAGGGGTTTCTTCTGGTAAGATGTCAGATGCAGGAGTTCGTAAAGGTTTCATTATCCTAAAAGCTAATGACCAGCCGATGCGCAAAGTCAGCGATCTGGAAGAGGTGATGAAAGCTGCTGTTAAGTCTCCGAATCAGGTATTGTTCCTGACCGGTGTGTTCCCATCCGGTAAACGCGGATACTTCGCTGTCGATCTTACTCAAGAGTAATATATAAAATAAGGTAAGAAGATTATAGGATAAGCTAATGAAATAGAAAAAGGATGCCGCCAATCAACTTGTCGGCATCTCTTTTTGTTTTATTAGTTGAAAAATATAGTGTAAAAGTTACTTAATTTTGTATGTTAACAAATTATTTGTCGTAACTTTGCACTCCAAATCTGTTTTTAAAGAATGAGACAACTAAAGATTACCAAAAGTATCACTAACAGAGAGAGCGCTTCTCTTGATAAGTATTTGCAGGAAATCGGCCGTGAAGACCTGATTACTGTCGAGGAAGAAGTGGAACTCGCTCAACGCATTCGTAAGGGTGACCGTGTAGCATTGGAAAAATTGACACGTGCCAATCTTCGTTTCGTCGTATCTGTGGCTAAACAGTACCAGAACCAGGGTTTGAGTTTGCCTGACTTGATTAATGAAGGCAATTTAGGACTGATTAAGGCTGCCGAGAAATTTGATGAGACACGTGGATTTAAGTTCATTAGCTACGCTGTATGGTGGATTCGCCAGTCTATTCTGCAAGCATTGGCAGAGCAGTCGCGTATTGTTCGTCTCCCGTTGAATCAGGTAGGTTCGCTGAATAAGATCAGCAAAGCCTTCTCGAAGTTTGAACAGGAAAACGAGCGGCGTCCGTCTCCCGAGGAGTTGGCAGACGAACTGGAAATTCCGGTTGATAAAATCTCTGATACATTGAAGGTATCCGGCCGTCATATTTCGGTGGATGCGCCTTTTGTGGAAGGAGAGGATAACAGCCTGTTGGATGTGTTGGTTAACGATGACTCGCCAATGGCGGACCGCTCTCTGGTTAATGAGTCTCTTGCGAGGGAAATTGATAGAGCTCTTTCTACGTTAACCGATAGAGAAAAAGAAATCATTCAGATGTTTTTCGGTATCGGACAACAAGAAATGACATTAGAAGAAATCGGCGATAAATTTGGCCTCACACGTGAGCGCGTTCGTCAGATTAAAGAAAAAGCAATTAGAAGACTTAGACAAAGTAATCGTAGTAAATTGCTCAAATCTTACTTGGGATAAGTAAGGAATATCAGTTTCTGAAAAAAAGAATTTGAGTCGCATAAGTCGCACTTTTCATGTAGAAGAATGTACTTATGCGACTTTTTATATAAGTCCTATTCTATAATTTAATCTTGTGCTATGTGAGTTTTATGAAGAAATTTGTTCTAATATCATTTGTTCTGGTTGCTTTGGGAGCAGGGGTGATGGCATACGCAAGATATGCGACATTGTCTTCTGACACGGTGCCAGTTAAAATAGAGCAACGTTTGCGTGAAAAAGCGCAGGCTGGAAAGGCTTATTGTGATAAGAACGGGTATAATACAAGTTATTGCTTTCTGGTAGATTTCAGTATTCATTCCGGTAAAAGGCGTTTCTTTGTATGGGATTTCAAGGGAGATTCTGTGAAGTATGCAAGTCTTTGTGCGCATGGATACGGGAAAAACAGTACGCTGTCCAAGCCTGTATTCAGTAATGTGGAAGGTAGTTATTGCTCTTCTTTAGGAAAATATAAAGTAGGGATACGGTCGTATAGCAAGTGGGGGATTAATGTTCATTATAAATTGCATGGATTGGAAGCAACGAATAACAATGCTTTCAAACGGTATATCGTGTTACATTCTTATACTCCGATGCCGGAAACGGAGGTGTATCCTTTGCATCTTCCATTAGGAATCAGTCAAGGGTGTCCTGTGATATCTGATGAGGTGATGAGGAAGGTTGACAGGCTGCTCAAGGCAGAAAAGAAACCTGTATTGTTATGGATTTATGATTAAGAAATGCTATTTATTTGAGATAAATCGAGGTAGTCTCCTCTTTTTTGTTACCTTTGCGAAGTTAAAAATTATATGATATGAAATACGTAAAAATACTATTTGCAATTGCACTTGTGTTTACCATGTGCTCCGCTTTTTCTCTGAAAAAAGACCATTCTAAACCGGTTTATGCTTTTGGAATTTCTGCTTCATTTACGGATACGATAGTCTATTTCACGGATATTCAGATATTAGATAGTGCGAAGGTTAGCAAAGAAGGGTTCTTGGCTCATCGTGAATTATATAGTTATCAGTTGAAAAATTATCTGGAGGATAACCAACTGCAGCAGAATAGTACATGTATGATTTACTTCTCGGAAAACAGAAAGAAGTTGGAAAAAGAAGCAACGAAGATTCTGAATAAATATAAGAAGAATAATAGAATGACGGTATCGCGGATTGATTCAGATAAATTCCACTTTACGAAACCGGAAGAGTAATAAGCAATAACTTAATTGTTAATATAATAAGAGATGCAGGTTTGCATCTCTTATTTTTTTATCTTTGTCCCTGTTATAAATGAGGAATATTATGAAAAAGATTAAAATATTATCGCTTTTGTTCGTATGTTTGTCGATTTTCTTATCAGCTTGTGGTGATGATGATACTCCTGTTCCAGTAACGGTAAAAACAGTCTTGATGTATCTTGTTGGAGACAATGATATCAGTAATGATATATATAACAATATAGCATCAGTTGAACGAGGATTGAGCGAAGTTACGTCTCCTGGTACATTTGTAATTTATTGGGATGGTGGCAGTAGAAAAGGTGAGTTTCCTGTCCCGACTCTGTTTAAGTATGAAGTGGATGGCAAAGGTTCTGTCAGTAAAAGAGAAGTGATAAAAACTTATAGTAGCCAGAATTCAGTATCAAATGAGGTGATAATTAATGTATTGAAAGATGTGGAGGCTTACTGTCCAGCTGAAAAGTATAGTCTGATTTTGGGTTCTCATGCTACCGGATGGTTGCCTGCGGACTATAGTAAGAGCCGTTCTTTTGGTGACGACAATGGAGCTAAAATTCATATTCCTGATTTATCGAAAGCTTTAGAACAATCAGGTATTCATTTTGATTATATATTATTTGACGCTTGTTTAATGTCTCAAGTTGAGGTTGCTTATGAATTAAGAAATACTGCTGATTATTTAATTCTTTCTCCTGCAGAGGTTATGAGTGCGGGTTTTCCTTATTTCAAGATAACGAAATATTTATTGTCTGCGGATAACTCAGAGCAGAATGCTATAAATGTCGCAAAGGACTTTATTGATTACTATAAAAATGAATATAGTTATTCGTGGGGTACTATTGCGGTGATAAAAACGAATGAAATATCGGCATTGGCGAATATTACTTGTTCAATTATGAAACAGTATCAGGACAATCTGGTTAAGTTTGATAATAGAAAAATAGATTATTTTCAAGCCCATTATGGTTATGGGAGGTCTCCTTTGGATCATTCGGCATATGATTTTCGAGCTTTTATGCGTGAATTGACTGATAATAATATTCCTTCTGATTTTGAAGAGCAATTGGAAAGGGTAGTTATATATAAGAACTATGTTGACGATTATAAATTGGTGAATATAGATTCGGATATATATTCGGGTATCGGGTGTTATATACCGGATACTAGGTATTTAAAATGGAATACTTATTTTAGGACTTTGCAATGGTATTCGGCTACCGGATGGGATGAGACTGGCTGGTAAATGCAGGAGGATATTTTTCAGATGTCAACCAGGTGAGAGCTACCCTCCACAAAAAAAGTAATGAACAGCCCGGCGGGTACAAAAGGTACAGTAGGTACACTGCATATTTTTCTCACACACACGTGCGTGCGTATAATAGGTATAGAAAGTACCGCTTGAGACTAAGTGGTTTCTATTGACAAACAGGGCAACCGCACCAAAAGTTTGTTTTATTTCCGCACGGTTCTGAATCATTTGATAACGGAACACCGTGTAACTGACCTCTTTCTTAATGAATAAAGTATAATAAATGCCACTATAAGATCATTGCCGTTCATCGATTTCACCTGATTGTCGAAATGCCGATGAATAAGGAGATAGCGGGTGAAGGCAAGTGGCAAATTCAGGCAAAACTGAACATTATCGGTTTCACCTTGTCTTTTCAAAATATTCCTTGAGCTAAAACTAATTTCATTATAGCTAATCCGGATATCATTATAGCTAATGAAAATATGCTTATAGCAAATCCACTGTCAGGTATTAACAGATAATCCATCAGGAGTTAATAGTATGGATGTCAAGTATTAACACCTTGATTATTATCTACTAACACTTGAGTTGGCAGATCTATATATTCAACACATTGTATCTATATACTTACCGCGTTGAATCTATACATTCAATACGGTGGCTCTATATGTCCAGCAATCGGTGTAAATAAATTTGAAAGGTGAAAGCAATAACGGGAGATTTCACCTTGATTTTTTCTACGCTTTCACCCGCTATCTCCTTATCCATCGATGTTTCAGAGATAAGGTGAAACTGGTGGAACTTATGACTCAAAAGTTCATGTTCTACTTATGCGAATCAGTAATTGAAAACAAATTTTCATTCATTTCCACACAGGTTTGAACAAGTTCATCCACACTAGATTTTGTTCCTTACCCGTTAAAATGAAACAAATTTTGGTGCGGTTCCTCTTGCTAATTTTATAAGACCTTACCTCATCTTGCGAGCTCTCTGCTGTTCTTGTTGTTTATATCCTGTTGCTCTTTCTCCCTTCATAAATTAGGAATAATACTGCACTCATTTGATTGAAACGCTTGATTGCATACAGCGTGTTTGTCAATGCAGGTGATAAGGGCATTATATAGCGCGCGTGTGCGTGTGTGATAGAGCCTCGAAAAAGTGTACCTGCTGTACCCGTTTGTTATTAACAGGGTAGTGCTTTGTTAATGCTAAAGCAGTGCTTTACGAGTGCTAAAGCTACGCTTTACGCTCTCTAAAGCTATGCTTTTTTTAAGTTCTTTCAAAGCGTCTGGTATTACTTTTGTTTCTTTGCTCATTCTCATGCCCCTTTCTCTACTGTTGAAAAAATATGTTCTACAACATCATTATCCTTCAGTGTTTTAGCAGATTCTTTCAAAAAAACTTCGAAAAAATAGTTTAATATATTTGGATTGTATACGAAAAGGGTGTACTTTTGCACCCGCTTTCCAAGAGAAGAAAGCCTTGCAGAATTGACATAGTGA
>ERZ773248.508-NODE-508-length-48832-cov-4.066855_pt1 | contig 48832 bp, 39 predicted proteins | sample MGYA00580518_ERZ773248 | MGnify/ENA primary metagenome ERZ773248 (study PRJEB29015, sample SAMEA2737762) | human gut metagenome | biome: human gut; feature: human-associated habitat; material: faeces | place: China | collected 2012 ...
CCGTCCTCATGAGCAGCCTATTCGCAGTATCGGCTACCGTACTACTACACAGGCGGTTTAGTCAACGCAGGCGCAACATACCCGTGTTGCGCAACTCTTTAACACGTTATACCGCACGGCACCTACGAATTAGGCGTTTGGTACAATTTATCTTCGTAGGCCCTGTCTATCATAACGCGCTCACGAATTGCGCGACACGGGCATGTCGCGCCTGCGTAGAGTAGCTGGTCTGTGTAGCAGAACGGTATCCGACACTGCGAATATGCGGATACATGAGCGCACGCAGTGCGTCTCTGCGGAAGAAAAACTCCTCTGCCGTTCCCCTGCTTCGTAGCGGTCACATATCGGCAATCTGCGCCGTGCCCTCTAAGGAAATGGGTGATTCTCAAGAGGGTAGAAACCTTGGTGTCTACCCTCTTGTGCGCCTGCCGCGTAGGCAAGAACCGTTCGCCTCGAAGGCGAAAAACCATCGTTTATCAAAAGATTATAGAATATATAAAGGAGTCCTAACCTTGACCATCGAAGAAATCCTCAAGCTGCGGCAGGAAGCCGGCGGCTTAAACAAACTGATGCACATGCACGTTGTGACGCTCGACAAGGACGGCGGCGCAACCGTAGAGCTTGACCTGACCCCCGAGCTGCTCAATCCGCTCGGCATGGCGCACGGCGGCACGATCTTCGCGCTGTGCGACATTGCGGCCGGCTCTGCGGCAGGGTCTCAGGGCACGGTGGCCGTCACGCTCGACAGCACCATCCACTACTACCGTCCGGGCCGCTGCGGCAAAAAGCTGACCGCTGTGGCGTACGAGCGCAAGCGCGGCCGCAAGGTATCGGTCTACATGGTCGAGGTGCACGACGACGAGGGCAAGCACATTGCCGACGCGACCTTCACCATGTTCTACACCGGCGCTACGCTGGATGACATGAAATATTGAGCGGGGTAAGCAAGGCCATCGTGCAGCCGCTGCTGAGCTGGTATGACGCCGGGCACCGCGACCTGCCGTGGCGGTCTGAGCCTGCTCCCTATCGCGTCTGGGTGAGCGAGATCATGCTGCAGCAGACGCGCGTGGAGGCCGTGCGCGGCTATTTTTCCCGCTGGATGAACGCGCTGCCCGATATTCCCGCTCTCGCGGCGGCGGACGAGGCCGTTTACACCAAGCTCTGGGAGGGGCTCGGCTATTACAGCCGCGTACGCAACCTGCACCGTGCAGCGGTCCTGCTGTGCGAAGAATACGGCGGCGAACTGCCTGCTGATTACGACAGGCTGCTTGCTCTGCCCGGCGTCGGCGAGTACACGGCAGGCGCGGTGGCGTCTATCGCGTTCGGACTGCCCGTTCCGGCGGTGGACGGCAATGTTCTGCGTGTGGCGGCGCGACTGGATAACGATTTCACGCCGATCACGGACGCAAAATTCAAAAGGCAGACGCGCGAACGGTTCGCCGCACTCATGCCGTCCGACCGCCCCGGCGACCTCAACCAGTCGCTGATGGAGCTCGGTGCAACCGTCTGTCTGCCGAACGGCGCACCGCGCTGTGACGACTGCCCGATTCAACATCTCTGCGAGGGCTTTCACCACGGAAACGCGGCTGTGCTGCCGCTCCGAGCCGCAAAAAAGGCGCGGAGAGTGGAAAACCGCACCGTACTTGTTGTGCGCTGCGGTCAGCTTGTCGGTCTGCGGCAAAGGCCCAAAAAGGGTCTGCTCGCCGGTCTGTGGGAGCTGCCGTCGCTCGATGGCCATCTCTCGCCGGACGAGCTGCGCGCGGCGCTCACCGAAATGGACTGGAGCGTGCGAAAGCTGCTCTCTCTGCAGCCTGCCAAGCATATTTTCACCCATGTGGAGTGGCACATGAACGGCGTGTATGTCGAACTGGACGCACCTGCACCCGCTCTCACCTTTGTCACACCTGCCGAGCTGCGCGACGCTTATGCGCTGCCGAGCGCGTTCCGCAGCTTTGTTTCCGTACTGGAGGACTGATCCATGCAACTGCAAACCATCGTTCACACCATTCCGCCGCTGTACGACAGCGAGTCGCGCGTGCTGCTGCTCGGCTCGATTCCAAGCCCGAAGTCCCGCGAGGTCGGGTTCTTTTACGGCCACCCGCAGAACCGGTTCTGGCGCGTGCTGGCGGCTGTGCTTGGCGAGGAGGTGCCGGTCTCCATCGAGGACAAGCGCGCGATGTGCCTGCGGCATCATGTGGCGCTGTGGGACACCATCGCCAAATGCGATATTGCGGGCGCGTCCGACACGTCTATCCGCAACGCCGAGCCGAACGACATCGGCAAACTGCTCCGCGAGAGCAAAATTGCGCGCATTTTTGCCACCGGCGGCAAGTCGGCGCAGCTTTACCGCAAACTCATCGAGCCGAAAACCGGCGTGCCCATCACGCAGCTGCCCTCCACCAGTCCGGCGAACGCCGCTTGGTCGCTCGAACGGCTGATCGAGGCGTACCGCGTTATTCTCTGATTCGAGGTGTATTTTTTACGAGTAAAGAGTTATTTCCCAATGCCGCACTCAAAAAGCTGATTTTGCCGCTCGTCATCGAGCAGGTGCTCGCCATCACAGTCGGTCTGGCCGACACGATGATGGTTTCCTCGGTCGGTGAAGCGGCGGTTTCCGGCGTATCGCTGGTCGATATGCTCAACGTACTCATCATTAACATCTTTTCTGCGCTTGCGACCGGCGGCGCGGTCGTGGTCGCGCAGCTGCTCGGCGCGAGAAAGAACAACCGTGCGTGCGATGCCTCCAAGCAGCTGTACTTAGTTGTTACTGTCATTGCGCTGATTATCTCGACGCTCGTCATGCTGTTCCGCGCACCGCTGCTGCGGCTGCTGTTCGGCACGATCGAGGATGACGTCATGCAGAGCGCGCTCACCTACCTGACGGTCAGCGTGTTCTCCTACCCTGTTCTCGCGATTTACAACGCCGGCGCGGCGCTGTTCCGCGCACAGGGCAACTCGCGTATCTCCATGCTGATTGCGGGACTGATCAACATCGTCAACCTCATCGGCAACTCGCTGTTCATTTTCGTGTTCAAGTGGGGCGTCGGAGGCGCGGCGCTTTCGTCCGTGCTGTCGCGCGGCACGGCGGCTGTCGCTATCACGATTCTGCTGCTGAACCCCGAGCACACGGTCTCTCTGCGGCGCGGACAGCGGTTTCGACCGGATAAGGAGCTGATCCGCCGCATTCTGCAGATTGGTGTGCCGAACGGTCTGGAAAACAGCCTGTTTCAGCTTGGCCGCGTGCTCGTCGTGAGCATGATCTCGCTGTTCGGCACGACGCAGATTACCGCGAATGCGCTTGCGAACAATCTGGACGCCGTAGCCGTCATTCCGGGGCAGGCGATGAGTCTGGCGATGATAACCGTTATCGGGCAGTGCATCGGCGCGGGCGACGAGCCGCAGACACGCCGCATGGCGAAAAAGCTGATGGTCATCACCTACGCCGTTACCGCGAGCACCTGCCTTGTCACGATTGCGTGCACGCCGCTTATCCTCAAGATTTACAGCGTGTCCGCGGAGGCGCTTGCGCTCGGCATGACGCTGATTATGATCCACAACGGCTGCGCGATCTTCTTGTGGCCAACCTCGTTTGCCATGCCGAATATCCTGCGTGCGGCGAATGACGTAAGGTATCCGATGGTATGCTCGATTATCTCCATGCTGGGATTGCGGCTTGTCGCGGGATATATTCTCGCGGTGCACTTCGGCATGGGTGCGATCGGCATCTGGATTGCCATGATCGGTGACTGGCTGTGCCGGTCGATCTGCTTCTTCCTGCGGCTCAAGAGTGGGAAATGGCTCAGGTATGCGCCAGGATTACGGGTAGCCGCCGGACAAAAATAATGCACCGGCTTCTGTGCAAAATCCCTTTACAAGCCGTAAATATCTGTTACTATATAGATATCAGATGTAAAACTCCCCGAGGTGAAAATTACCGTTATGACTGAGGAGGGAAATACTATGACACCTAAACAGAGATGGTATTGTTTTTGGGTAATAATCGTGGTGTCTGTCCTTTTAACGGCAGGCTTTGTATGGATTGCAATTCATAACCCGCAGGCATCATTTGAGGACTTGCTTTACGCTCTTTGGAAAGGTATTGTAAACTTTGTCAGCGGATAACGGAATAACAGTGCCCCGGCTCTGTCGCTTGACAAAACCGGGGCACTGCGTTATAATGGTATCAACAACGATGGCTCTCTGCGAAAGAGCGGTCGTTCCCGTTAACTCAATAGCTTGAGGAAACGCCGCTCCTTTTTAGGGGCGGTTATCTTCTATGTTTCAGACATAGACTGATGATAGCAACGATCAGAAGACCGAACTGGAACAGATCGGAATAAGTGACCATGTCATCACCTCCCTTATGTTGGGAGGAACAACCTGTTTCACATCGTTGTTGACATTCTGAGTATAGCATATATTGCAATACCTTGTCAATCAACCGCCTTTTGTGGCGGTTTTTGTTTTATCTGCATACAAAAAGGCGAACCTTACGGTTCGCCTTTTGTCTTACGGTTTTTCGGTAATTAAGAGAAAATCCACTCCTGCTCCTGCTCCTCGCCGCAGTACTTCTGCAGCGTCTCGCGGACAGCGTGCGGGCCGCGGTTCATCTCGCCAAACATGCGGACAACGGTCTCGCCTACGCCGATCTCAAACAGGTTGACACCGAAGTAGTAGCGGTTTGCCAGCAGCGGATACAGCTGAGCCTCGCTTACGTCGTCGCCCAGCTTCGGGTTGCCCATCAGTGCGCGGACATGCTCGATATTCGCGTCGGGGCTGAGGGTGAACTCGCTGCCGTTATCGTCCACGCCTTCCAGATAGCGCAGCCAGCCGGCCAGTACCAGCGGAATGTAAATCAGCTTGGTGGCACGGTGTGCGGGCAGCATGGAGTTATAGTAAGCGTACAGCGTAGTGCCGAAGCGCGGCGCAATCTTACGCGAGGTATCGGTTGCGGTACGCTGCGGGGAATCCTGCAGGAACGGGTTCGGATAACGTTCGCCGAGAACCTCGTGCAGGAATGCCTCCGGGTCGATAACGCCCGGATCGGCTACCATCGGCATTGCCTCCTGCTCGCTCAGGCGCGTGATGAGGTTTACCAGCTCGGTGTCCTTCATCTCGTCGCTGATGCGGGTGTAGCCGAGCATGCAGCCGAATACGCCGAGGGCGGTATCCATCGGGTTCATGCAGGTGCTTACCTTCATCATCGCAGACTTCTCAACGATGTCGCGGCGGGTGATGATAACGCCGCACTGCTCGAGAGCCGGATGACCGTTCGGGAATGCGTTCTCGATGAGCAGGTAGTGCGGGCTTTCGGAGTTGACGTAAACAGCCGCGTGCGTGCCCTTTTCGGTTACGAACGGCTTTGCGTTCTCCAGACCGTCAGCCGCCAGCTTGTCTGCGATGCGGTTATCCGGATGCGGGGTAATCTTATCAATCATGGACAGCGGGAAGGTATTCTTCTTGAGCAGGAAGTAATACTCATCCTCGGTGATGAAGCCGCCACGCTGCCATGCGCGTGCCATGTGACGGACAGCACGCTCCAGACGGGTGCCGTTATCCGAGCAGTTATCCAGCGAAACGAGTGCCAGCGGAGACAGACCGGCGCGGCAGCGCTCGAGGCACAGTGCGGTCAGCTTGCCGAAGAAGGACTGGCAGCCTTCCGGACCGTTCTCGCGGTCGTGCTTGTAGTCCGGCAGGAACTCACGGGTGTCGTCCTGGATGATATAGCCCTTCTCGGTCAGCGTAAAGCTGATCATCTGCAGGCTCGGCGCCAGGAAAATGTCCTTCAGGCGCAGCATATCCTCGCTCAGCTTGAGGCTTTCGGTAACGGACGCAACCACTTCCTTGTTGATCGTGCCGTTGGAATACAGGGTGACAACCAGCGACAGATGATCGCAGGCGCGGTAGCAGCGGTCGATCAGCTCCTCATCGTAGCCGTCGCAGCAGATAATGCCGGTGTCGGACAGACCGGCGGTCAGCAGGCGCTGCGCCAGTACAGCCGGGAAGGCGCGGAACAGGTTGCCGGCGCCGAAATGCAGCCAAGTCGGTGCCTTGTGGGTGTTTTCGCGCACAGCGTCAATGTCGTACTGCGGCAGACGATAACCCTTCCATGCCACGTTATGTTTAATACTCTCTTTTGTAAGTTTCATAAAGAGGTCACTCCCTTTCAGCGAACGGACTGTACCGTTCTTCTCCAATCATATATAGTATAACAAAAAATCAGCCGTTTGCATAGGGAAAAACAGAATTATTCACAAAAAGCTGAAAGCGTACTGCCAATGTTTTCAAATAAAACAAAAACCGCCCGAAAAGGCGGCTGATTGACTTTATTCGGTGTTATATGCTATAATCAGTACGGACGTTGTTACATATTAGTGGTCAGGCCCGCTTTCCCCTGCGGATTTCGTATGGAGGGAGGTGGTGCTGATGTGGAAAAAGGCGTTTCAGCTTTTTGTATGTGCAGTGATTCTGCTGCTCATTTTATCCACAAAAGCGTGCTGACCACTCGGCGGCAACCAAGTGGTCAGCTAACTTTGTTTAGTTGAGAACTTGCGGGCCTGACTGCTGTGACAGCGTCCCTTGGCTTTATTATAGCATATCCCCCGGTTTTGTCAAGCGACAGAGCCGGGGGACTGTTATCAGGTGGAGACAGGTTTCTCTCCGCTCTTACTCAAGAGTTTTCCGCAGCGGTCTTTCCATTCGGCAGCGCGCCATAGATACGGTTGACCAGCTTCATGCCGAAGTAGACCAGCACGATCTCGATCGGCAGCAGAATAAGGTTTTTCGGCACGCGCGTAACGAGCAGCACGCTCATCGCCTTGCCGCCGGTGACGGTCAGCCACAGGGTGTTCAGGCAGATATTGCAGAACAGGTTGATGCAGGTCTTTGCGCCGATGGCACGCCATACGGTGATCTTGCGCGGATACAGCCACAGGCCCCAGATCAGGCCGCCGACAACGGCTGTCAGCGTATAGCCCGGGAAATACGCGCCCATGGACAGGTTGCCCGCAAAGTAGCCGAGCACGTCGGTGCACACGCCGGCCATCATGCCGACAACCGGGCCGAACAGCATGCCGATCGACGCAGTGCACAGGAAGCCGAAGCCGATACGCAGGTTCGGCGGCAGCTTGATCGACAGACCGAGCAGATCCAGCGTGACGTTGATCGCAATGAGCAGCGCCGTGACCGCCAGACAGCGGGTGGACCTCAGCTCACGCAGCGAGCGGACAAAGATATTCGGAGTTTTAGACATAGAAAAAGACACCTCCTAATCAAATTCATCTGTTGCCACAGCGATTTAGGAAAGTGCCTAAACAGTTGCAGCAGCGGGATGCGACCACAATACCGCAAGGAAAAGACTCCCTTTCGTCCGCCGAACAACTCCCCGTTTCAGCGGCACTTAACGCATTGTGCTCTACTCTGCTTTTTCTGTTATAATTGTACCACGGTTTGAGCAGGTGTCAATACAGAAAATCCGTGTTCTGTCGGCTTGGTTTTGGTGCATTCTGCGGAATTGGGTAAAATGGCAGACAATCTGTTAGACAAGGTATCAGACCACCGCTTCCCTGCTCCGGCGGGTTTTCCGAAAAGTACAGAAAAAGAGCTTCAAACGTAAGTTTGAAGCTCTTTAACCTGGTGCGGATGGGGGGACTTGAACCCCCACGTCCTTGCGAACACTAGCACCTGAAGCTAGCGCGTCTGCCATTCCGCCACATCCGCATATTTGGTTGTTGAAAGAAGGTGGTGCGAGTGACGGGACTTGAACCCGTACGTCGATCGACACACGCCCCTCAAACGTGCCTGTCTACCAGTTCCAGCACACTCGCATTGATCTCTCGCGGTGAACCGCTTGTCTCTCAGCGACAAGATATATTATAGCAGGGGCATCCCTCTTTGTCAACAAAATTTGCGAAAAAATTTGAGAAATTTTCAAACGCTGAAAATTATTATCAAAGCAGGTGAAAATCGACACTTTTCCGCACTTTGTCTTCGGCTTTTGGCGGCATGAAAAACTGCCGCCCTTCGGGAAATTCCGTTGGCCGGCAGAATTTTTTTGCGGAGATGTTACGCAAGCACCTCATGCACTCTGCTAAGAGTCGCTTTTCCCTCCGTATGGAGCGGGCGCTGAGATCTGGGCGGTGGGATTCCTTTTCTGCGGAAAAGCCACGGCGGTTGAAACATGCCACTGGCATGTTTCTAAGAGCCGCCTTTCGAATCCCACCTTCGGTAAAAAATAAAGACCATCCGGATGGATGGTCTTTATTTTGGCGGAGAAGGTGGGATTCGAACCCACGTGGCGTGTTACCGCCAACTCGATTTCGAGTCGAGCTCGTTATGACCACTTCGATACTTCTCCGTATCGCGCCTGTCTCACAGGCGCTTATTTATTCTATCATGCAATGACGGAAAATACAAGTGTTTTTTCCGAAATCGTGATAATTTTTATTTCACCAGGAATGCATCCGGCAGATAACGGCCTTCCTCATTCTGGGAAAGCGTAGTCGGACTGGTAATCTCGCGGCCGCGATAGACCATAACGGAGGACGAGCCGCCGTCCAGCATGGACGCCTGATACGCGCCATACTGCTCCATGATCTCGCCGCAGCGCTCGATCGAAATGCCGAACGAGTGCATCTGACGGCCGTCAACGACCATCATGATAACCGTGCCGTCCTTCGCCTGACCGATGGCCGTGCGCGGCTGCTGCTCGTTCAGGCCAGTGCCTGCGACCAGATTCTCGCCGTTGATGATGAGCGCCGGGTGGAACTCCACCGCGTCGCGCAGACTGGAGGTATCGTTGAACGCACCGACCTGCAGATGATCCTCGTTGTCAAAGCCGATGATCTTCCAGCCATCGCCTACTGCGTCCTGATACTTCTCTCCCTGGCTTTTCAGGAAGCCGTACACGGTGCCGCCCGTGCCGTTGCCGTCAAAATCGGCAAAGCCGGAGGCGTTGATGCCCAAAATGGCGTCATAATCTCTCACCATATCGGATACGAACGAGCCGTAATCGCCCAGGCCCTCGCTCGTGCCGACAAAGATATTCTCAGGCTTTTTGCAGAGCGCGATCTTGCCCGCGTACTCCATGCCGAGCGTGTCCTCGCCGGTCTGCTCGACGATCAGAATGCCGTGCTCGGCGTTGACCGCCAACACCGTGTCGCCCTGCCTGGTCTTGAGGCCGGTGTCGTAATGCGTCTGGCTCGGCTCACCGATCAGATCGATGTTGATCTCGTCGTAGCCGTTTTCCAGATACTCCGGATTATCCGCCAGAAAGCTCTCAAATTCGCTCTCGTTCAGCTCACTGAACATGGCATAGAATTTGTCCTTCGGTGTTTCGGCGGTGTCCTCCTCATTCTCCTCCCATGTGCCGTCCCAGTTGCTGACGATGCCCTCCTGCTTCTGGTTCATCAGGTAGCGCTTGGTCATCACCTCGTTGATGATATCCTCCGGGATAAACCAGGTGGCCAGCCACTGGTGCGTCATGGTGCCCATTGCGGTTTCGATGTACCACTCACGCCAGCGAGTGACGAACGCGTTCGGTGTGTACAGCAGAAACGGATACACAACCGTGATGCCGATCAGAAAAAAGCAGGTCAGTCCCAGTGCGAAGCGGTGTTTTGCGCCGTTCATTCGTGTTGCTCCTTCTCTCTCAATCCAGGAACCGCAGGATACGGTTCGGGTTTGTCTCTATCACTGAAGTTGCTTTCATAGCCAGAGTGCGCCGGATGAACGAGATTTTTTGTCAGCAGACAAGGCGTTTTTCCGCAGGAATCCTGACGGATTGCAAGTGAAAACAACGCAGTATGCTGGCAAAAAAGCCGTTCAGGCGGTGTGCAATGGTTATGACAGCAACTTCTTAACCCTTACGGTTGCTGTTCGGGGTACGACGGCGTCTATGACGATGGTTCGTCGTCTTGCTCTGTGCCGTCTTGTTCTGCTGCTGTGCGGGCTTCTGCGCAGACTTGCTGCCGTGTCCTCTGCCCTTCTTCTCCTGCTGCGGAGCGGCCTTGCCGTCCGCCTTTGCGGCACGAGCGGCCAATGCGGCCTCGACCTTCCTGCGGATGCGCGCGGCAGCCTCATCGCTGAGCTCATACGCGCGGCTCGGCGTGTGGGCATCTACGCGCGGCTCGTTCTTCTCGAAGCGGGCGTACGGGTCGTTCCGGCGGCCTCTGCGGCTCGAATCATTTCTGTCGTTTCGGTCGTTTCTGCCCTTGCGGGAGCGCGGCGCGGCTGCCTTCGCTTGCTGCTCGGTCTGCTTCTCGGCGGCCTTCTCGCGGCGGGACAGACGCTTGGCATTCGCTCTCGCCTGACGCGCCTTCTTCTTGGCTTCCTTTTCGCGGGCAACGTCTGCGGCGACCTCCTCGGCGGTGGCGTTCTCGGAGACCGGCTTGCGGCGGCTGCGCTTGTTGGTCGTCCTGCGCTGACCGGACTCGCGCTTCTCCTCCTCCTTTTCCTCGTGCGGAATCTCACCGGCAACCGGAATGCGCTTGCCGATCAGTTTTTCGATATCCCCCAGGTACGGACGCTCGGAGCGGTCGCAGAAGGAAATCGCGGTGCCCTCCTGACCGGCACGGCCGGTGCGGCCGATACGGTGCACATAGGTTTCCGGAATATTCGGCAGGTCAAAGTTGATAACGAGCGGCAGGTCGTTGATGTCGATGCCGCGCGCGGCAATGTCGGTCGCAACCAGAACCGCGATCTTGCACTCCTTAAAGTCCGCGAGCGCACGCTGGCGCTGATTCTGCGACTTATCGCCGTGGATGGACTTGGTCTTGATGCCCGCACGGTTGAGGTCGCGCGCGACCCTGTCTGCGCCGTGCTTGGTGCGGGTGAACACCAGAACCTGGTGTACATTGCTTTGACGGATGATATCCGGCAGAAGTTCCCGCTTTTCCTGCTTTTCTACAAAATAAAGCTGCTGCTCGATCTTGTCCGCCGGTTTTGCGCTCGGCGTTACCGAGATATGCTCCGGCTCATGCAGCATTTTCTCTGCCAGATCAGCGATCTCCGCCGGAATGGTAGCCGAGAACAGCAGGGTCTGGCGCTTTTTCGGCAGGAACTTGACGATGCGCTTGACATCCGGGAAGAAGCCCATATCGAGCATGCGGTCGGCCTCGTCGAGCACGAAAAACTCTACCTTGTCCAGTTTTACGATCTTCTGGCCCATCAAATCCCACAGACGGCCCGGCGTAGCAATGAGAATGTCCACACCGCGTTCGATTGCCTCGACCTGCGGCACCTGCGATACGCCGCCGAAGATGACCGCTGCACTGCACGGCATGTAGCGCGCGTACTGGCACACGTTTTCGTAAATCTGCAGAGCAAGCTCGCGCGTCGGCGTGAGGATGAGCGCACGGATGGTTCCCTTTCCGCCCTCGCTCTTTGCCAGGCGCTGGATGATCGGCACCGAGAACGCACAGGTCTTGCCCGTGCCGGTCTGGGCGCAGCCCATCAGGTCGCGGCCCTCGAGCACCGGCGGGATCGCCTGCTGCTGAATGGGCGTCGGCTCGGAATAGCCCGCCTCCTTCAGTGCCTTGAGGATGTTTTTCTCCAACTTGAGTTCGTTAAATTTCATGGTAAATATTCGATTCCTTTTGCTATCTTTGGTATGCAGTCCGGCAAATCCCGCTTGCCTGCGGACTGGGTTCTATGCTATACTTATTGTAATTGTCTCTGAGACAATACGAATGTTATCAACCCACAGATCAACTATGAGGTGACCTATTTGTTAGAAATTATTCATCACGTTCTGCCGGAAGCATTTTTCGATGTACTCAAGACCGTACCGCTGCTGCTTATCGTGTACGCACTGCTGTACTACATCGAAAACCGGCTGACCAACACGCCGGAGCTGCTCTCACGTGCGGCGCAGTTCGGTCCGGTGGTCGGCGCACTCGCCGGCTCTATTCCCCAGTGCGGATTTTCCGCAGCAGCGTCCGCGCTGTTCTCGGCAGGCTTTCTCGCACCGGCAACGCTGGTTGCCGTGTTCCTTGCCACCTCGGATGAGGCGGTGCCCATCATGCTGGCAGGCGGCGCAAGCGTACAGCAGGTCGTGCTGCTGCTCGTGGTCAAGTTTGCGATCGCGGTCATCGGCGGCTATATTCTGCGCTGCACCGTGTTCCGTAAGCACAAAGCCGGAACCGACGGCCCGCTTGAGATCGAGATGGGCGACTGCGGCTGTGAGACCTCGCCGGTGGCGAATATCCTGTCCCACACCATCAAGACCACCATCTTCCTGTTTGTCGTGCTGTTCGCGCTCAACATGGTCGTACACGGCATCGGCGAGGAGCGTGTCGCTTCCCTCATGCTGACCAACAGCATCTTCCAGCCGCTGCTGTGCGCAGTGCTCGGTCTGATCCCGAGCTGTGCGATGAGCGTGCTGCTCAGCGAGCTGTTTGTCGGCGGCACGATCAGCTTCGGCGCTCTGGTTGCCGGTCTTTCCACCGGTGCAGGCTTTGGCTACATCGTTCTGCTCGAGGAGAAGGAAGGCCGTCATCGTGCCCTGCCGGTCATCGCGGCAACGTTTGCCACCGCCGTGATCGGCGGTACGCTGGTGCAGCTGCTTATCGGCTGAAAATGAAAAAATCTAAGGATGTGTCAAAACGGCACATCCTTTTTTATGCCCTGCGGAGAAGGCAAGCCGTCAGCCCATCTCGTGCAGCAGCTCGAGTGCCTGATGCGCCCACGTCATATCAATGCGCGAGAACTCGCCGCCCGGCGTGTACAGATAGGTTTCCACATCCGCGTGCAGGCGCTGATACGCCGCGCCCGGCATGGCGGCATACTGCTCCGCGCCGTCGGAAAGCACGGCCACGAAGCGGAAATCGCCCGTGCGCTCATCCAGCTCGTGGAAGAGCAATTCGACAACATCGAGGTCGCGGTTCAGCTGTGCGAACAGCAGCAGCTTCATGATCTCGATGGTACGGTCGTCCAGACCACGCTCGAGGATGTTGATCTTCTCACGGAAGGTGTTGAGGCTGTCGGTCACACGCAGGGTGTAGCCTGCCAGCGGATCAAATTCCGCCTTGGGAACCTGACCGTCCTCAGTCCACAGCCATACCATAAACTGGTTTGCCATGTCATGGTACAGACACGGGTGTACGGCGAGCACGGTTTCGCCGCAGTTTGGACATTTTACACGAAAAACAGACAGGTCCTGTACCTTTGCCCGCAGCTCGGGATTTCGGTCGATATTGATATGGTCGATCACCTTGTGTTCGGTTTCCATATGACAGTGCGGACATTCGATCATCATAACAGTGGTTCCTCCTCGTGTATATCCAATTAGATTATAGTATACCACATTTCCCTACCCATAGGCAAGAGTGAAGAGTGGAGAGTTGAGAGTGAAGAGTTTCTGCAAAGCGGGCGATAGGAGCAAAGAGGCAGGAGTGCACCAAACCGAAAAAGCACCTGCGGAATCGCAGGTGCTTTGCGTTCAGGCTTCTTTGTAAATCGTACCGATGCTGCCGGCAACGGTAATATCCGGCCCATCTATTGTACCGAAGTATTTGTCATACCGGTTTGTGATCTCCTCGCCGGTTTTCGTGTAAAAACGGAAATTTCCCAGTATGATGCATTCATCGTCAATGTATTCGTCCGGCAGTGCATCGCCCAGCTCGGTGCAGAGCAGAAAGCACGGGTTTTCGCTGTCGCTTTGCAGCTCGCAAGCCTTTCCGTACCAGTCGAATGTCACCCTTGCGACCGGCTGGTCGAAGTTCAGGCCGTACAGCAGCAGGAAATTATGACCGCCGCAGCCGATGACTTCATAGCCGAATTTGGCATCATCGGAGTATGAACCAACCTCAATCGTCCAGTCGCCAACCCAGTTCGGAGCAGCGTGCAAGTCACCGAAAAAGCAGTCCCACTGTACGCCGTCCTTCATGCTCACATAGCCTGCTTGCTGCGTGAACACATAGAACGCTCGATCGCCGATGACAATGCCGTCATATATCGTCCTGCCGTAGAACTCTGTCGGGTCCTGTTCCGCGAACGCCTGCACCTGCTGTGCAAGCTCTGTTTCATCCAGCCGGTACGGTTTTACCGCGTAACTCGATTTGCCCGCCGCCCACACACAGACCGCTGTCACAGCCGCCATCACGAGGATTCGTTTTCCCAGTCCTTTCATAAAATGCACCTCCCTATCCTGCCTCAAGTATAACAAATTTTTTCGGTGCCGAATATGGTGGATGCGACAAATTTCAATCGCGGATTTTATGCACCCATCCCGCAGGGCGCGAACCAGCTGCATCTTACGCTCTCTCCACTCCCCCTCTAAATAATTCCTAATTACTAATTCCTAATTACTAATTATATATATAAAAAGCACCGCAAGAGCAAACTCCTGCGGTGCTATGGCATGACTGGTGCGTAAGCCGGGTTCTGTCGTGGACGGTCATCTATCTCGAATGCACGTTGCCGTGCATCTCAAGCCGCCAGTCGGGACGATCGGGCCAATCATGGTCCCAGTCGGCGTTGCTGCGGATAGAGTTTACAGACCTCCCATGTTGCCATGGGACGTGGTGAGCTCTTACCTCGCCTTTCCACCCTTACTGCCTTATGCGGACATAAAACAGCGGTATATCTCTGTTGCACTATTCCTAAGGTCACCCTCGGCGGACGTTATCCGTTATCCTTGCCCTGTGCAGCCCGGACTTTCCTCATGCCCGAAGGCACGCGACCGTCTGCACCAGTCACAAATAGCATTATACCGTAAAAAAACGCTCTCGTCAAACCGGACTTGCAAAATCGTGAAAAATCATGTATACTGTCAAAGTACAAAAGGCGGTGTTACGCATTTATGACAGCATTAGAACAATACCTCGGCGGCCTGTCGGATAAACGGGTCGGCGTAATCGGCGCGGGCGTGAGCAATATGCCGCTCATCCGTATGCTGCGCGCTGCAGGCGTGCGCGTTACCGTGCATGACAAAAAAGAACCCACCGAGCTTGGCGACGGCTATGCTACCCTCGCTACCCTCGGCGTAGACTTCGTTCTCGGCCCGCATTACCTTGATGCGCTCGATGAGGACGTTATCTTCCGTACCCCGGGCGTTCACCCGCGTTTTCTTGAGAAGGCGCGCGCAAACGGCTCAGAGATCACCAGCGAGATGGAGCTTTTCTTCGCGGTCTGCCCGTGTCCGATCATCGGCATCACCGGCTCGGACGGCAAGACCACGACCACCACGCTCGTCAGCGAGATTTTGAAGCACGCGGGCTATACCGTGCATCTCGGCGGCAATATCGGCACGCCCCTGCTCCCCCGCGTGGACACGATGACCGAAAACGACCTTGCAGTTGTGGAGCTGTCCTCGTTCCAGCTGATGGGCATGAAGCACTCTCCGCACATTGCGGCCATCACCAATCTGACACCCAATCATCTGGACTACCACAAGGATTTTGACGAGTATGTGCAGGCCAAGACTGCCATTTACCGCAATCAGGGCGAGAACGACAAGCTGATCCTCAATCTCGACGATGAGGTGACGCGCTCGCTCAAGGCGTCCGGCAACCTGTTCTGCACCAGCAAAACGCAGGAGCTGGCCAACGGCGTGTTCCTCAAGAACGACGTTATCTACATCGCGGACGGCGGCGTGCGCCGTGAGCTGATGCCCGCATCCGATATCCGCATTCCGGGCGCGCACAACGTGTACAACATGATGATGGCGGCTGCTGTCGTGCAGGGTTATGCCTCTGACGACGATATCCGTGCTGTGGCGACCACATTCGGCGGCGTTGAGCATCGCATCGAGTTCGTGCGCGAGAAGGACGGCGTGAAGTATTACAACGACTCCATCGCCTCCAGTCCGACGAGAACCATCGCAGGACTGAATTCCTTCCAGCAGAAGGTCATTCTCATTGCAGGCGGTTACGACAAGCATATCCCGTATGACGTGCTCGGTCAGCCCATCTGCGACCATGTAAAGCTGCTGCTGCTCACCGGCGCTACCGCACCCAAGATTCGCGAGTGTGTGGAGAATATCGAGGGCGAGCATCCCCCGATTATCGAGGTGGAAAACCTCGAAACAGCCGTGCAGGAGGCCGCTGCCCGCGCAGAAAGCGGCGATGTTGTTATCATGAGTCCGGCCAGCGCGTCGTTCGACCGCTTTAAGAATTTCATGGAACGCGGCAAGCTGTTTAAGGCGCTTGTGGAAGAGCTGTAAGATTAATAAGATAAACGCTTGCATTATTTCACAATCGGTGCTATACTATAAGCAACGACAAAAGTCCACTTGGCGAAAACCCCCGGAGAGTACCAGTCTCCGGGGGTTTTCTATTCCGTTATCGGTGGCTTAAGCCGTGGCTGTATGTTGACCTACTTCTGCTCATCCAGCCACTTGCAAATGTAGTGTGCAATTACATTTGCCATAATCGAGCAGATTAACGACAAAGAGAAATCCACTTGGCGCACCTCCTTCCCGTTGCCGGGAATAAGTAGGGCAACACCAGTATTATACCATACAGATGAAATCCTGTTAAGCGAAAGACGTGCATTGCACGTCTTTTTCGCTGTTTTATGGCACATTATACAGTTTTATAGATTGATTATTGTTAAAAAAGGGCGGACACATTGGTCCGCCCCTACGGTAATCTGCACCTTGGAGGAAAATTCCTGCCTCGCACAATTACTAATTCTCAATGATGTACTTCCGCGCCCAGACGAGTGCGGCGACCGCCGTGACCAGCTCCACCATCGGAAACGTCAGCCAGACGCCATCGACGCCGAGTGCCCACGCGAGCGGAAACAGGATCGGCGGCACGGCGATCACGCCGCGCAGCAGCGAAAGGACAAACCCCTGCACGGTCTTATCCGATGCGCTGAAAAACGCTGCCGTGACCATGTTCACGCCCGCGAACAGGAAACCCGTGAAGTAGATCCGCAGGCCGCTTTCCGCGTAGGCGGCAAGCTGCGGGTCATGCTCACTGTTGAACACCGCCGTCAGCGGCTCCGCGCCGAGGAAAACCGACACGCACAGCACGGCTGCAATCCCGAGCGCGGTGCAGATACCCCAGCGGAACAGCCGCCGCAGCTGTTCCCTGTCACCGAGACCCGAGCTGCGGCTGACCAGCGGCTGTATGCCGGTGCACAGTCCGGTAAAGACAGCGATTCCCACCAGAGCAAGATTTGCCACCACGCCGTAAGCCGCCACGCCGGTATTGCCGCTGAGGCGCAGCAGCACCAGATTGAACAGCAGCAGCACCACGCCGGAGGCGATCTCACCGATGAGCGAGGACAGACCGGGCGCGCACAGGCTCGGCACACGGCTGACGCGCAGCGGCGTTTTGACGAGATGGAAGCCGCGGGACGGCCTCCGCAGGTGCGTCAGCAGCACCAGAATGCTGACAAACGGCGAAAAGCCGGTCGCAAGCGCCGCACCGAACATGCCCAGTCCGCACGGGAAAATGAAAATGTAATCGAACACGATGTTGAACAGGCTGCCCGCGATCATGCCGCACATGGCAACGGTCGGCGCACCGTCGTTGCGCGTGAATGCCAGCAGCACGTTGTTCATCACGAAGAACGGCCCGAAGCACCACAGCATGCGCAGGTAGGTTGTCGTCATGCCGAGTGTCTGCGCGTCCGCGCCGAGCAGCCGTGCGATCGGCTGCGCAAAGCACAGTCCGCCGAGCAGGAACAGCACGCCGAGCAGCAGCCCGAGTGCCGCCGCGTGCGTGAATACGCTGTCCGCCTGTCTCTGATCGTTCTGCGCCCGCGCGATCATGTACTGCGTTGCCGCGCCCACGCCGAGCATCAGGCCGATGCCGTTCATCAGGTTGTACGCCGGTATGGCGATGTTGAGCGCCGCCAATCCGAGCGATCCCGTGCCCTGTGCGACAAAAAATGTATCCGCGAGAATGTAGCACGAAATGCCGATCATCCCCAGGATGTTCATCGCGGCATAGTGGCCGAATTCGCGCAAAGCTCCCTGTTTGTGCAATTCCTTCTCCCCCTCAAAGTTTTTATATAAAAAGTGATCGACCCTTCCCGGAATACACCGAAAAGGGCCGATCTGCAATGCTATCGACGGAAAACATTGCTTATTTACGAAACAGTTATAATATACCATTTCCCCATAGAAATGTCAAGTGGCTTATTCGGTCGGAAAAGCACTTTTTTTGTCAAATGTTGCAAAACAGTCCAGTCCGTGCCACATCAACCCCATCAAAAGCGATACGACCTGCTCGGTCGGCGTGTCCTGCGCTCTGGTCGCCCAGGTGGACAGCATGGATACCATGCCCGAAATGATATACGAAAACACAAGCAGCTTCCGCTGCTCGCTCATTTCCGGCATCATGTGCATATCCCAGCCGTCGAGGAAGGCTTCATACGTCATGGTCTGCAGCTTGCGTACAAAATACGGGTCTCCCTGCTCACTGCACAGCACCTGAATCACCTTCATTATGCGCGGATTGCTCCGGATCTGCTCCAGAAAGTCGATAAAGAATCCCTTGATCTCCTGCAGATCGCGGCACTCCCGTTCGTGCATCGGCGCATGCTCGTGCATGTGCTCGATGATCTCGTCCTCGGTCGTGCGAAGGATGTCGGTCACGTCCTTGAAATGCAGGTAGAAGGTCGAGCGGTTGATGTCCGCTCTCGCGCAGATATCCTTGACCGTGATAGAGACCAGCGGCTTCTCCAGAATCAGGTCAATCAGGGCTTCACGCAGCGCAGACCGCGTAAAGCGTACTCTGCGGTTGTTTTTAGCTTCGGGCATGCGCATTTTCCTCCTTGGTGCTCAGCAGGACGGTTTTCTGTGGATGGTACTTATTTTATCAGCGTTGTGTCCGCAAGTCAACACCGTATCGAAAATCAAATGTTACCAAAGTGTTAAAAAACCAGCAGGGAAACCTGCTGGTTTTCTTATGCTGCAAGCGAAAGCACCTCATCCGTGCCGAAAATACGGTGCAGGTCGGAACGTCCCTGCTGCATTCGGTCATACACCGACTGGTTTACAACCGACGTATCCCCCTGCTCAAAATCCTGCATGGATTTCCGAATATCCAACAGGCGGTAGCGTCCCTCGTTGGAGTCGCTTGCGTGCAGCATGAACATCGGCGCGTACTCCGCGCCGGAAACCGTCACCTGTCCGGTCTCCCCGCTTCTGGTGAGTGTCAGCGTGACAGCCGCCGTCAGGTTGGTGTACGGGTCAAACTGATTAGAGATCAGGTTGCCGAGACAGTAGCACAGATAGCCGGTGCGTCCGTCCGGCAGCGTCCGCAGCTCCATCGGCTGCGGCACATGCGCGTGCCCGCCGAGCACCAGTGTCGCACCGTGCGCAAACAGGTAGTCCGCCAGCTGCTCCTGCTGCTCGGACGGCTCGGTGTGGTACTCGTTTCCCCAGTGTACATACACGGCGATCGCATCCGCACCGGACTGCCCCGCCTTGTCCAGATCAGACTGGATGAGGTCATAATCCACCGCACTGCAGTCGGTCATGTAGTCGCTCGTGTAGACGCTGACGCAGTACGGGTGCTCGCTGTCCACCGGCAGGCCGTTTGTGCTGAAGGTGTACGCCAGCATGGCCAGTTTGATGCCGCCCACGTCGATGATCTTCACCGTGTCGCGCTCCTGCTGTGTGCGGTAAGTGCCGACGTGCTCCAGACCGGCGGCGTCCAGCACATCCAGTGTGCGGACCAGACCGCTGTACCAGGTATCCATGCTGTGGTTGCTCGCCGTGGAGAGCAGGTGAAACCCGACCGTTTTCAGACCGGAGGCCAGCGCATCCGGTGCGCAGAACTGCGGGTAGCCCGAATACGGCGGACCGTTGAACGTGGTCTCCAGACAGGCCGTTGTGTAATCCGCAGCCTCGTAATACCGCCTTGCGTCTGCGAACAGGTGCGTAAAATCATACGCTTCGCCGTTCCACGCATCCGCGACAAGCGGCATGTGCGCCACAATATCGCCCGCCACGCACAGGGTCGCTGTGGTGTCCGGCTGCACCTCCGCCTCCTGCCGAACGGTCTCCTCCGGCTCCTGCAGGCGCGGTGCATCCTCCGGCAGATTGCGCCAGATCAGCACGCCCGCTCCCGCCAGCAGCACCACCAGCACGCCTGCCAGAATTTTGGTACCGATGTGCTTCATGCTCATCCCTTCGGCGCCTTGCGCGAGGCCTCAAACGACTCCGCGCGCACGCGCATCACCTCGGTGACGGACAGAGCCGCATCCGTGTATGTCCAGCCGCCCTTGCCGGTCTGGTGCTGCATGATAACATCAAAGCCCTGCCGTTTCTCCTCATTGTCCTTTGCAAATTCCACCTTGCCGTACCCCACGATGGACGAGAATGCATAGCTGTACCGGCAGGCCAAGTCGCCCTCGCCGGTCAGACCCTCCTCGCAGTCCATCTCGAAGCACACGCGTGAGTCGGCTTTCAGCGAATCGATCTTCTTGCCCTTCACGCCGCCGTGAAAGTAGAGCGTCAGTCCGTCCTCATCCCATGTGTAGCCAAAGTTCATTGGAATGACGTACGGCCAGCCGTCCGTGCCGGTCATGGCGACGCGGCAGACCTTGCATGCCTGCAGGATCGGCTCGATGTTCTCTCGGCCGGTGATTTCTCTGTCTTTTCTGCGCATGAGTTTCACCTCTGTTCAAGTATTTGTATCATCATATCATATTCCCGCCACCAATACAACAAACCCTGTGCAAAATATGCACAGGGCTGTCTTATGCTGTCAGCTATCAGGTATTGTGGTCGGAAACGTGGAATTTCTTCAGGTTGCCGATTTTCTGGGCGCGGATGTCCATTTCCTTGCAGACATCCTCCATGGTCACGCCGCACTCGTTCATCATTACCATCATGTGGTAGAATACGTCGTTGATCTCACCGACCAGCTCGGTCTTGTCGCCGTTCTTGGCTGCAATGATGGTCTCGGCGCACTCCTCACCGACCTTCTTGAGAATCTTGTCAATGCCCTTCTCGAACAGATAGCAGGTGTATGAGCCTTCCTGCGGCTCGGCGCGGCGCTGCGCGATAACGGCTTCCATTTGCTCAAACGAATTCATAATACTGCTCTCCTTTTACTTTTCTTCCGGCTTCTCCCACAGCGTGGTGAAAAAGCAGGTGCGGTGTCCGGTGTGGCAGACCGGACCCTTGGGCGTGCCGACATAGATGAGCGTGTCATCGTCGCAGTCGGACAGAATCCTGCTGACAAAGATAAAATTGCCCGAGGTCTCGCCCTTGTTCCACAGCTTCTGGCGCGAGCGCGAGAAAAACCACGCCGTGCCGGTGTCCATCGTCAGCTGCAGGGCCTCCTCGTTCGCGTAGCCGAGCATCAGGACTTCGCCGTTTCGCTCATCCTGGCAGATAATCGGCACCAGAGGAGCCTTTTTGAAAAATTTAGATAATTCCATTGTATTCACCTTTTAATTGAGAATGGAGAATGGAAAATGGAAAATGAATGTGCCGCGCAAAGCGCGGAATTTAATGCGGTGCTTCGCACCGTTCCTTAATTCTCAATTCTCCATTTTCAATTCTCAATTACTTCACCGTCTTACAGGAATGTTACGTTCCTGCAAATGTTCCTTCACCTCGCCCACGGTCAGCTCCCGATAATGAAACAGGCTGGCTGCCAGTGCGGCATCGCAGCCGGTTTTCTCGAATACCTCGGAGAAATGCTCGAGCGAGCCGCAGCCGCCGGACGCGATGACCGGAATGCCGACCACCTCCACGACCGCCTTGGTCAGCTTTAGGTCAAAGCCGGACTTGGTGCCGTCCTTGTCCATCGAGGTCAGCAGGATCTCACCCGCGCCGCGCTCGTAGACCTCTTTCGCCCACGCGACCGCGTCCTTGCCGGTCGGGGTGCGGCCGCCTGCAACGTAAACCTCAAAGCCGGACGGCATTTCGGCGTTCGCACGCGCGTCGATGGCAACGACCACGCACTGGCTGCCGTATTTCTCCGCGGCGGCATTCACCAGATCGGGATTCTTGACCGCCGAGGAATTGATGGAAATTTTATCTGCACCGGCGCGTAAAATCTCGCGGAAATCGTCCACGGTGCGGATGCCGCCGCCGACCGTGACCGGCACGAATACCTCACGACAGGTGCGGCGCACAACGTCGGCAATGGTATCGCGGTTGTCGCTCGTGGCGGTGATATCGAGGAACACGATCTCGTCCGCGCCCTCCTGCGAGTAGAACTTCGCCAGCTCGACCGGGTCGCCCGCGTCGCGCAGTCCGACAAAGTTCACGCCCTTTACCACGCGCCCGTCCTTTACGTCCAGACAGGGGATGATGCGTTTTGCTAACAAGTTTTTCACTCCGTTCAAATCGAAGGTTCAATCGTAACCGTAGGGCGGTTACTTGGCCTGTTCGATAGCCTTTGCCAAATCGAGGGTGCCGGTATACACCGCCTTGCCTGCGATAGCACCGTCGATGCCGAGCTTTTTCAGGCCGGCAATATCCTCGAGGGTGGACACGCCGCCGGACGCGATGATCTCGCAGGAGACCGAGGCGCGCAGCGCCGCCAGCTGGTCAAAGTTCGGACCTGCGAGCATGCCGTCCTTGTCAATGTCAGTGAAGATGATGTGGCGTACGCCGATGGACTCCATGCGCTCTGCGAACGCGATGTAGTTCTCGCCGCTGTCACCCAGCCAGCCGTCCGTGCGGACGGTCTCGCTCTTGGCGTCGATGCCGACAACGATCTTGTCGCCGTACTTTTTTACAGCCTCGGCTACGAATTCCGGGTCGCGGACAGCCGCCGAGCCGATGATCACGCGCGAAACGCCCAGTGCAAGCACGGTCTCCACATCCTGCATGGAGCGAATGCCGCCGCCAAGCTCCACGGTCGCGCCGGTCTCGCGGATGACCTGCTCCACCACGCCGTAGTTCGCGTGCGAGCCGTCCTTCGCGGCGTCAAGGTCCACCATGTGTACAAGGTCTGCACCGGCATCGAGGAACCGCTGTGCGGTCTCGACCGGGTTTTCTGCTACTTTATGTGCAGTGCCGTAGTCGCCTTTCTGCAGGCGCACGCACTGACCGTCTTTCAAATCAATCGCGGGGATAACTCTCATTTTCCCACCTCCGTCAGTTTTGCAAAGTTGCGAAGCATCGCAAGTCCCACTTCACCGCTCTTTTCCGGGTGAAACTGGCAGCCGAACAGGTTCCCTCGCGCCACCATGGCAGGCACGCGCGTGCCGTAATCCGTCACGGCGGCAAGGTCGTTCTCGTCCGCCGGATGCGCCATGAAGCTGTGCACGAAATACACATAGCTGCCGTTTTCCAGACCCTCGGTCATAGCATTCGGACGCAGAATGTCCAGCGCATTCCAGCCGATCTGCGGCAGCTTGAGCGCTGTTTCAATGCGCTCAATGCGTCCCGGCAGCAGACCCAGACCCTTGCACGGACGCACCTCGTCCGATTCCTCGAACAGCATCTGCATACCAAGGCAGATGCCGAGGAACGGTTTTTCCTTTGCAGCCTTCAGCACCGCCTCCGTCAAACCGGAGTGCTCCAAAGCCGCCATCGCATCCGGAAACGCGCCGACACCGGGCAGGATAACGCCCGCCGCGTTCTCGATCACGTCCGCCGAAGCCGCGATTTTATTTTCATAACCCAGGTAATCGAGCGTGTTGTGTACGCTCATCAGATTGCCTGCGCCATAATCTACGATTGCAATATAACTCATGTTGTACCTCTCGGAATCTGTTCCGCAGGGCGGGATGACCTCATCCTGCCGTAACGGTTGGCACCATGTTTATGAAATTTAGAGAACACCCTTCGCGCTCAAAACGCCGCCGCCGGTAACTGCAACGGCCTGCTTGAGCGCGCGTGCAAGCGCCTTGAACAGCGCCTCTGTGATATGGTGCGCGTTCTCGCCGTACTCGCACTTGAGGTGCAGCGTCAGTCCGGCGTGTACCGCCAGCGCACGCATGAACTCGACCGTCAGGCAGGTGTCGTACTGACCGCACATCGGCTGCGGCATGGGTGCGTCGAACACGAGGTACGGGCGGCCGGAAATATCCAGCGCGCAGAAACCGAGCGCCTCGTCCATCGGCACGAACGCCTGTCCGAACCGCGCGATGCCCGCCTTATCGCCAAGGCACTGCGCCAGCGCCTGACCAAGTGCGATGCCGCAGTCCTCGACCGAATGGTGACCGTCCACCTCGAGGTCGCCCTTGCAGGTGAGCGTGAGGCCGAAGCCGGAATGCACGGCAAAGCTGTTCAGCATATGGTCGAAAAAGCCGATGCCGGTGTCGATCTTGCGTTCGCCGCCCTCGAGCGTCAGCTTGAGCGAAATGTCGGTTTCCTTGGTCTTTCGTTTGATTTCAGCGGTTCTCATCGTTGTTTTCCTCCGCAAAGCGCACCGCGATGGAGTTTGCGTGCGCGTCCAAGTGCTCGCTCTGCGCGAGCGCGATAATATCCTGTGCGTAGCTTTCGAGCGCGTCCCGCGTGTACTCGATAACGCTGGTTTTCTTCAAAAACGTGTCCGTGGACAGCGGCGAGAAGAATCTTGCCGTGCCCGAGGTCGGCAGAACGTGACACGGGCCTGCCATGTAGTCACCGAGCGGCTCCGGCGCATACTGCCCGAGGAAGATCGCGCCTGCGTTGTGCAGGTACGGCAGCAGCTCACGCGGAGCGGCGGTTACGACCTCCAGATGCTCGGGTGCGACCACATCAGCCATCCTGCAGGCGTCCTTCAGGTCATCAAACACGATGGCGCAGCCGTAGTTCGCCACGCTCTCCTTGATGATGCCCCACCGCGGGAGGAGCTTTGCCTGCCGCTCCATCTCGCACGAAATGGCCTGTGCCTGCGCCATGGAATCGGTCAGCAGGACAGCGGAAGCCAGCTTGTCGTGCTCGGCCTGACTGAGCAGGTCGGCGGCAACATAGGTCGGGTTGGCGGTGTGGTCCGCGATGACGAGCACCTCGGACGGGCCCGCGATCATGTCGATATCGACCGTGCCGAACGCCAGCTTTTTCGCCGCCGCGACAAAGGCATTGCCCGGGCCGACGATCTTGTCCACCTGCGGGATAAAGCCTGCGCCGTAGGTCAGCGCGGCAATCGCCTGCGTGCCGCCGATGGCAATAACGGTATCTACACCGGCGATCTTCGCCGCCGCAAGCACTTCGTTGGACATGTTTTCGGTCGGCGGTGTCACCATGATAAGCTCACCGACACCGGCAACCTTGGCCGGAATGGCGTTCATCAGCACACTCGACGGATACGCTGCCGTACCGCCCGGCACATAAATGCCGACGCGCGAAAGTCCGCGCACGGTCTGACCGAGCGTTTCGCCCCCCGAGCGATTCCACTCCCACGTTTTGACGAGCATCTGCTCGTGGTAGTCGCGGATGTTCGCCGCCGCCTTTTCCAGCGCCGCGATCAGCTTCGGGTCGCAGGCGTTATAGGCATCATCGAGCACCTTGGGCTCGACAATGTACGGCGCCTTGCCGTCAAACCGCTCGGCGTACTCCACGACCGCATCCCAGCCGCGCTGCTGTACGTCCGCCATCACACCGCGGACAATCTGCTCAATATCGCCGCGCGCACCAGCCGCACGGGCCTTCATTTCGCGGATGACCTGCTGCTCTGCCTGTCCGTCCGCGAGGACTGTTTTCATAAACATTGTGGTATTCCCCTTTTGTGTCAACCGTTTTCGTCCACCGGCATTGGTATCAATATTCCGCAGGGCACCCCGCCCTATGGATATGATTATATTATATATGTATTGGCTTACTTCTCCAAGCCACTTTCCAGTTCTGCAATAACCTTCTGAATCGCTGCCTTCTTCATCTTCGCGCTTGCGAGATTGACGATAACTCTTGCCGAGATGGGCGCTACATTCTCAACGACCTCGAGGCCGTTCTCCTTGAGCGTCGTGCCGGTCTCCACGATATCCACAATGCCGTCCGCCAGCTCGAGCAGCGGCGCCAGCTCGACCGAGCCTTCGATCTTGATGGTCTCAACGTCCATATTCTTCTTATTGAAAAAGGCCTTGGTGACCGCCGGATACTTGGTGGCGATAACCGGGGTCTTATAGCCGCCGTACACGTCCTTGCCCTTCTTGGTAGCGAGGGCGAAGCGGCATTTGCCGAAGCCGAGGTCTACCATTTCGTAGAAGCTGCCGCCCTTTTCCATGATGGTATCCTTGCCGACCACGCCCATGTCGCACACGCCGTGCTCAACGTAGGTGATTACGTCCGCGGCCTTGCTCAGCACGATCTCCACGCCGCTGTCCGGCAGGGTGAAGATGAGCTTGCGCGTTCCGGCCTCCAGCTCGGAGATATCGTAGCCTGCGGCCTTGAGCAGCGCGAGCGTTTTCTTCTCCAGACGGCCCTTGGTCAGTGCGATACGCACGGTATCCCGGCGGGTTGCGACCTCGGGACGGCTCGCGCCTGCAAGGCTGTCGGCAACGCTCTCCACGTCAATGCCGAAGCCGCCCGCGGGCATATCCTTGCCGAACTTGGCGCACAGCGCATTGTAACGGCCGCCTGCGAGAATCGCCGCGCCCGCACCGCCGATGTAGCCGCGGAACATGATGCCGGTGTAGTAATCCATCTCGTGGACAAGGCCGAGGTCGATCATGATGCGGTCGCCGTAGCCTGCCTCATCCAGTGCCTGATACAGTCGGCGCAGATAAGCGGTCGCGCCGAGCACGCGCACGTTGCCGGTGAGCGACTCGACCTCGTCGAGCACCTCGATGCCGCCGAACAGATTCGGCATAGCGCCGAGCGCCTTTGCGGCGGGCTTGCCCTTAAACGGCTCGAGCGCATCGCCGAGCGCGGCAAACGACTTGTTTTCGATCAGGCGGCGGATGCCCTCGGCGGACTGTGCATCCGCGCCAAGCTCATCCATCAGCGCCTTGTAGATCTCAGCGTGACCAAGCTCTACGCGGAAGTTGTCCGCGCCGGTCTTGCTGAGTGCGGCAAACGCAGCCGTGAGAATGTCCTTGTCGGCCTCCAGACCGTCCGCGCCGATGAATTCCGCGCCGACCTGCAGGAACTCGCCCTTGTGGCCGTGGTCGCCGGACACCGAACGGAACACCTTCTGGCTGTAATACAGGCGGACCGGCAGCGCCGCGTCATCCAGTCGGGTGGCTGCAATACGCGCGATCGGCGTGGTGTTATCCGGACGCGCCACGCAAATGCGGCCGGACTTGTCGATGATCTTCAGCATCTGATCCTGATCCAGCTCGGGGTTTGCCTGTGCAAATACATCAAAATACTCAACCGCCGGGGTGATGATCTCGCTGTAGCCGCGCTCCTCCAGCGCGTCGCGCACAGCGTTTTCCGTCTGCCGCAGCGCACGGCACGAGGAAAATAACAGATCTCGGGTACCCTCCGGGGTGGAAATACGAAAACGGTTCATTGCTCCGCCGCTCCTTTATCACTTTATCATGATGAAATCATACCATAGTTCCCTATATACTGTCAAGACCCTTTTTAGAGAGCGGAGCCTACACAGTGGGCAGCCTTTTCCGCTTCGAACTCCCGTTTTCGAGTGAAAAAGAAAGAGTGAAGAGCGGAGATGAAGCAGAGGCGGCTTTTTTCTCTCCGCCCTCCCGCTTCCTCCCATCTCTTCACTCTCAACTCCTCACTCTACTTTCTTTTTATAGTTTTCCACGATCGGCACCAGCTTTTCCAGAAAGCTCTCCTCGCCGAGGGTATTGAGCTTGAAGAACACGGCCGAACTGCCACCTGAAGTGATGGCGGAGAAAAACAGGTCGCGGTCGTTGCCGACCAGAGTGACATTCATGCTGACGCGGTTGCCGCCCATGTAGCTGTAACGCTCGAACACGCGCACCGCGCAGCGGACCGTGCCGTTTGTCCAATCCGAGCCGTCCTCGTAGGACGCAGACATGCTGCCGTTCAGCACGCCGTCCGTTACAAGCTCCAGCAGCTCGTCAAAATTTCCCGTCAGATGCTTTTCGTACTTTGCCACAATCGTCACACCTTTCTAAAAGAGGGTCATCTGCGTTGTTTTCGGCATGGAGCCAAGCGCGCCGATCTGCTCGAGCAGCTCGACGACCGCCTTGGATGCCTTCGGGCACCGGACGATCAGCTCTTCCGCCGAGAGGAACTTACCGTTTTTTCTCTCCTCCACGATGCTGAGCGCGGCCTGCTCACCGATGCCCGGCATGGATGTAAACGGCGGAATCAAACCGGTTTCCGTCACGAGAAAGCGCGTTGCGTCCGATTTATAAACATCCATCGGCTCAAACGTAAATCCGCGCCGGTAAAACTCGTGGCAGACCTCAAGGGTCGTCATCATATCCTTTTCCGCGGCGGAGATGGTCTTATCGCGCTCCTTGCCGCGCAGCTCGGTCATCTTGTCCAGACAAACCTTATCGCCCTTGATCATACAGGACGCATCAAAGCCTTTCGCGCGGATGGAAAAGTACGCCGAATAGAACGCGAGCGGACGGTGCACCTTGAACCACGCGATACGGAACGCCATCATGACATACGCGACCGCGTGCGCCTTCGGGAACATATACTTGATCTTCTTGCACGAGTCGATGTACCACTCGGGCACATGCTGCTCGTTCATGGCGGCCTCCATTTCCTCGGTCAGTCCCTTGCCCTTTCGGACGGACTCCATCGTCTTGAACGACAGCTTGGGCTTGACGCCCTGCAGGATCAGGTAATTCATAATATCGTCTCGGCAGCAGATACAGCCGGACAGCGGAATGCCCTTGCGGACCAGCTCTGCGGCATTGCCGAGCCAAACATCCGTACCGTGCGACAGACCGGAAATCGAAACCAGCTCCGCGAACGTGGACGGGTGCGTCTCCTTTACCATGCCGCGCACGAACTTGGTGCCGAACTCGGGCACCGCCACACAGCCGAGGTCACCGAGGATCGGGTCGGTATCCGGGTTTTCGCCCTTGTACTTAAGCGCCTTGCATGAGTGGAACAGGCTCATGGTCTCCGGGTCGTCAAGCGGAATCTCCTGCGCGTTCACGCCGGTGAGGTTCTCCAGATGCTTGATAATGGTCGGGTCATCGTGTCCCAGCTCGTCGAGCTTCAAGAGGTTCGCGTCAATGGAGTGATACTCGAAATGGGTGGTGATGATGTCGGAATCCGGGTCGTCTGCCGGATGCTGAATCGGACAGACATCGTAAATCTCAATCTCCTTGGGCACAACGACAACGCCGCCCGGGTGCTGACCCGAGGTGCGGCGCACGCCCGTGCAGCCTGCGGCAAGGCGGTTTTCCTCCGCGCGGGAGCACTCAACGCCGCGCTCCTCCATGTACTTTTTGACATAACCGAACGCGGTTTTTTCGGCAACCGTGCCGATGGTGCCCGCTCGGAACACATGGTCGTGTCCGAAGATCTCGCCGGTGTACCAGTGAATGCACGACTGATACTCGCCCGCAAAGTTCAGGTCAATATCCGGCACCTTGTCGCCCTCAAAGCCGAGGAAGGTCTCGAACGGAATGTTGAAGCCCTGTTTGGTGAGCGGCTTGCCGCACTTCGGACAAATCTTATCGGGCAGATCGACACCGCAGGAGTAATCCTCGTGCCACTCGAGATATTTGTCGTCCGGGCACAGATAGTGCGGGGCGAGCGAATTTACCTCGGTGATATCCGACATAAACGCCGCGAGCGACGAGCCGACCGAACCACGCGAGCCAACCAGATAGCCGTCCGCGAGCGACTTGGTAACCAGCTTCTGCGCGATGATGTACATAACCGCATAGCCGTTGCCGATGATGGAGCCAAGCTCACGGTCAAGCCGCGCCTGCACCGGCTCGGGCAGCGGATCGCCGTAGATACGCTTGGCCTTTTCATAGCACATGTTGCGCAGATCGTCCTCACAGCCATCGATGTGCGGCGGGTAGTTTTCCCTCGGCACCGGACGAATCACGTCACACATGTCGGCGATCATGTTGGTGTTCTTCACGACCACCTCATACGCCCGGTCCTCACCGAGATAGGAAAATTCCTTCAGCATTTCATCCGTGCTCTTAAAGTACAGCGGCGCCTGATTATCCGCATCGGAGAAGCCCTGACCCGCCATCAGGATACGGCGGAACGCCTCATCCTCGGGTTCGAGGAAGTGTACGTCACCGGTGGCGCAGCACGGTTTCCCCAATTCATCCGCCAGACGGAGAATATCGCGGTTCCAGTCGCGCAGCTGCTCCTCGTCCTTCGCCATCCCCTTTGCGATCATGAAGTTGTTATTGCCGATCGGCTGAATCTCCAGATAGTCGTAAAACGACGCCAGCCGCTTGATCTCCTCCCACGGCTCGCCCTTGGTCAGCGCGCGGAACACCTCGCCCGCCTCACACGCCGAGCCGAAAATCAGTCCCTCACGGTGGCGGATGAGTTCGCTGCGCGGCATAATGGGGCGCTTGTTGTAATATTCCAGAAAGCTCTTGGAAATCAGCTGATACAGGTTTCGCAGTCCCGCCTGGTTCTTCACCAGAATGATAAAATGATAGCGCGGCAGGTTTTTCAGCTTGTTCTTGCGGTCGGTCGTCGCCGCCAGCACCGGATTGATATCCGCAGTCGTAACCGCGTGCATCTCCTCCCTGAGCCGTTTGAGCAGCTTGACGTAAATGCGGCCGAGCACGGCGGCATCCTCGCTCGCGCGGTGGTGCTCAAACGGGCCGACCTGCAGCTCCTTCGCCAGAATGTTCAGCTTGAACTTGTGCATGTGCGGCAGCATCAGGCGGCTCATCTCGAGGGTATCAATGCTTGTAAACTCCCGCTCGATACCCAGTCTCTGGCAGGCCGTCCGCAGGAAGCCCATATCGAAGCCTGCGTTGTGCGCCACGAGCGGGTACTGTCCCTCGCCTGCCCATGCGAGGAATTCCGGCACAGCTTTGTCGAGGTCGGGCGCGTCCGCTACCGTCTCGTCCGAAATACCGGTCAGCTCGGTGATTTCCGCCGGAATCGGCTTGTGCGGGTTGACATAGGTCTGGAAGGAATCTCGAATCTCGCCCTCCACAACGCGCACAGCAGCAATTTCGGTAATTTCCTCGCTCGCCGGATTGAGTCCGGTGGTCTCAAGGTCGAACACGATGAACGTGCCGTCGAGCGGCTCGGCGCTCCTGCCGCGCACGACCGAAATGCTGTTCTCGTCATTGATGTAGTACGCCTCGATGCCGTAGATGATCTTCATGTCACCGATGATGTCCTTCTGCTTGCCCTCCTGCGCGTGCAGTGCTTCGGGGAACGCCTGCGCCACACCGTGGTCGGTGATCGCCATCGCGCGGTGTCCCCACTTGGCGGCGCGGCACAGCAGAGACGCGGTGCTGCTCATGCCGTCCATCGCGCTCATGTTGGTGTGCAGGTGCAGCTCGACGCGCTTCATGCCCTCGTAGGTGTCCTTGCGCTCGGGCTTTTTCGCCTTGACGATGCCGGTCGGCTCGAGCACCATCTCCTTGGCAAAGGTGTCGTACACCATCTTGCCCTGCACGGTGCAGTAGAGTCCCTTCTTGATTTTAGATGCCGTATCGCCCGCCTTGTCCGCCGCAAGGAACTTGGAAACGCGCACGGAATTGGTGCGGTCGGTCATGTCAAACGCAATCTTGACGTAATCCTTGCCGGTTTTCTTGCTGTGGATGTCCTTGTTGTCGGTAAAGAACACCTCGCCCTGAATCGTCACCATATCATAGGCGGCAATCGCCTCATTGACCGAAACAATGGGGTCCTGAATCAGCTTGCCGAAGATGAGGTCGTCCTCGCGCACCTTCTCGGCGCGCGGGCGCTGATAGCCGGTGTGCTGCTGCGGCGCCGGACGCGGCTTTTTCGTCTTGGGCGTTTCCGCTGCGGCTGCCGCTGCTTGCTCCACAGCCTTGTGCAGAATTTCCTCGCGGCTCTCCTCCTGCTCGGGTGCGGGTGCAAAATCCTGTGCATCCGCGCGGACCGCGTGCACCGGACAGCTGCGGCCCAGCTCCCGCTGAATACGCGCCTCCAGATGCCGCAGTGCGTTTGCGAAATGCTTTTCGCTCACCTCGTCCATCGGTATCTGGAGCGCACCGTCCGCGAACGCCCACTTGGTGTGGTCGAGCAGACCCTTGGCTGACGGCATGCGGTACGCCATGTCGTCATACAGCGACTTGATGTACGCGTTCGACAGCTCACCCGGCATGTTGTAGCGCGGCTCGATCATCACGCGGTCAAGACCGTAGGTGTCCGCGATCTGCTTTTCCGCCCTGGCGATCACCTTGCGGCTGACAACCTCGTGCAGTCCAAGCTCGACCACCATCACCGTGTTATTATCCCCAAATGCCAGAGAACGCACCTCGCCTGCGGCAAGGTGCTTCTCCTCTTTTACACATTTGCAGTTTTGAAAAATATCAATCAGCTTTCCAGCCACGATTATTCTCCTTCGTACTGTGCGATTTCGTCCATCAACGCATCCACAAGCTGCTCCTGCGGCACCTTTTTGATGATCTCGCCGCGGCGGAAGATCAGGCCCACGCCGTCGCCGCCCGCAATGCCGAGATCGGCTTCACGCGCCTCGCCGGGACCGTTTACCACGCAGCCCATAACGGCTACCTTCAGCTTCTTGCCGTGAATGCTCTGGCAGCGCTGCTCAACCTCTTTGGCAATGTCGATGAGATTGATGCGCGTGCGGCCGCAGGTCGGGCAGGAAACCACGTTGATGCCCTCTTCCGCTCTGCCGACAGCCTTGAGAATCGCCTTTGCCGCGTAGACCTCCTTGACCGGATCATCGGTCAGGCTCACACGAATGGTGTCGCCCACGCCGAGCGCCAGCAGGCCGCCGATGCCGGCAGCCGACTTGATGGTGCCCATGTACTCGGTTCCCGCCTCGGTAACGCCGAGGTGCAGCGGATAGTCGGTCTTTTCACTCGCCAGCAGGTACGCCTGCATGGTGTTCGGCACCGAGGACGACTTGATAGAAATGCAGATATCGTCAAAATCGCAGTCGTTCAGCAGACCGACATGGTACAGCGCACTTTCCACCATGGCCTCGGGTGTCGGGCCGCCGAATTTCTCGAGGATGTGCTTCTCCACCGAGCCGGAGTTTACGCCGATGCGGATCGGCAGATGGCGTGCCTTTGCCGCCTTCACGACCGCCTGTACACGGTCTGCGCCGCCAATGTTGCCCGGATTCAGGCGAATCTTGTCCACGCCGGACTCGATCGCCGCCAGCGCGAGACGGTAGTCAAAATGAATGTCCGCCACCACCGGCAGCGGCGAGTTCGCGCAGATTTCGCGCAGCGCCTCCGCCGCCTGCATATCCGGCACGGCACAGCGAACAATGTCGCAGCCCGCGTCCGCCAGTGCGCGAATCTGTGCCAGAGTAGCCTTCGCGTCGCGCGTGTCCGTGTTGGTCATGGACTGCACCGCGATGGGCGCGCCGCCGCCAACCAATACGTCACGAATCTTTATCTGTTTGGTCTTTTTCATACCTCTACCTCTCTCACTAATTGAAAATGGAGAATGGAAAATGGAAAATGAATGTGCGGCGCACAGCGCCGTTATTTAATTTCGCCCTTCGGGCGGCTCCACAATTCTCAATTCTCAATTTTCTATTCTCAATTACTGCGCATAAAAATGCGCAGTACGTCCTGCCCGGTCACATACACCATCAGCATAAGCAGCAGCATGAGTCCTGCCGCGTGCACATAGCCCTCATACCTGGGCGACACGGGCTTGCGGCGAATGCCCTCGATGATGAGGAACACGAGCCGACCGCCGTCCAGTGCGGGCAGCGGCAGCAGGTTCATCACGCCGAGGTTGATCGAGATAAATGCCACAAGCTGGAAGAACGAAATCATGCTGTACTTGGCGGTATCCGCCATGACCTCGGCCACGCCGACCGGACCGGAAAGCTGATCCACGCCGACCTGTCCGCTGACGAGCATGCCCACGCTCGACCAGACGAGCCGCGCGTAGTTGACGGCGGTGCGCACGCTCATGCTGAGGTGCATGCCAAGGCTGTCGGGCAGCTCCGCAAAGGTGATGCCGATGCGCTTGTTGCCGTTCGCATCCGCGACCGCCGCTTCGAGCTTGACGGATGGCAGCGTCATCTTTTCGCCGTTGCGGCGCACAGTAATTTCATGCGTGGTCGAACCGGTGCGCGCAAGCGCGGTATCGAAATCCGTCCGCACGAGGATGTGGTAGCCGTCGATTTTCAGAATTTCGTCGCCTGCCTCCAGACCGCCGTCTGCGGCGGCGGTGCTCGCCGGATTGACCTCGCTGATGGTGGAGACGATATAGCCGCCGTTCGGTCCGTTCGGACGCATGACCGCCAGCACGATAAGGAATCCCACGAGGAAATTCATCAGCGCGCCCGCGCACACGATGAGCATACGGCGCGGCAGCTTCGCCTTGCCGAAGGCGTGCTCATTTTCACTTTCACCGTCCTCGCCCTCCATGACGCACGCGCCGCCGAACGGCAGCAGCTTGAGACAGTACAGCGTGCCGTGGTACTCGTGCTTGAGGAGGGTCGGGCCCATGCCGATCCAGAATTCGTTGACCTGCACACCGCCGCGTTTTGCGGTGATGAAATGTCCGAACTCATGCACGATGACCAGCACGCCGAAGGCGAGGATTGCCAGAATGATTTGCAGCAAAGCGTAGCTCCTTTCGGTCAGCCGAGCACGATCTCGCGCGCGGCTTTGTCCGCCGCCAGAACGTCGTCCAGCGTGATGTCCTTCTTGTACGGAATGGTATCGAGTGCGTATGCAACGCGCTCTGCGATGTCGGTAAAACCGATCTTATCGTTCAAAAACAGACCGACTGCGGCCTCATTTGCACCGTTGAGCACAGCGCCGCGGTCGCCCTTGAGGGAGGCGGCATACTTTGCCAGATTCAGCGCCGGAAACGCCTCATAGTCGGGTGCATAGAACGTCAGCTTTGCGACCTCCGCGAGCGACATGCGCGGTACCTTGCACGGCACACGCTGCGGCCACGTCAGCGCCAGCTGGATCGGCAGGCGCATATCCGGCAGGCCAAGCTGCGCGATTACCGCTCCATCCGCAAACTCCACCGCCGAGTGCACGATGCTCTCGCGGTGGACGACAATTTCGATGTCCTCCGGCGGCAGATTATACAACCACATGGCTTCGATCAGCTCCAGACCCTTGTTCATCATGGTCGCAGAGTCGATCGTGATCTTTGCACCCATGCTCCAGTTCGGGTGTGCAAGTGCCTGCTCGCGCGTCATGCCGCGCATTTCCTCGATTTTTTTGCCGAAGAACGGACCGCCGGACGCGGTCAGCAGGATTTTATCAATCGGGTTGCCGTTTGCCGCCTGCACGCACTGGAAGATAGCCGAATGCTCGGAATCCACCGGCAGGATGCGCACGCCATACTGCTTTGCGGCGCTCATCACCAGACCGCCCGCACACACGAGCGTCTCCTTGTTCGCCAGAGCAATATCCTTGCCCGCCTTGATGGCCGCCATCGTCGGCAGCAGGCCGACCATGCCGACAACCGCCGTCACCACGATGTCCGCGCCGCTCTCGGCGGCACAGGCGATCAGACCGTCCATACCGGTCAGAACCTCAATATCCGTGTCCGCCAGCTTGATTTTCAGCTCCTTGGCTGCGTTTTCGTCCATCGCGCAGACCATTTTCGGATGCAGGGCACGCGCCTGCTCCTCCAATAAGTTTATGCGCCGGTTGGTCGTCAATGCGACGACTTCGGCGTCGATCGAAGGCAGAATATCGACCGTTTGCGTGCCGATCGAACCCGTTGAACCTAAAATCGCAATCTTCTTCATTATTTTTCTCCTGTTAAACGATTGGGGATAATGGAGAATTGAAAATGGAAAATTGAAAATTATGGTGCCGCCCAAAGGGCAATACCCCAATTCTCCATTCTCCATTCTCAATTTTCAATTACCAAATGACTCTAAAGAGCAGCTCCGCGAAAGGCGCTACGAACAGCACACTGTCGAAGCGATCCAGCACTCCTCCGTGGCCCGGGAAAATATGTCCGTAATCCTTAATGCCGGTCTGGCGCTTGATGACCGAGAACGACAGGTCGCCGATCTCGCCGAGCACCGCGCCGACTGCGCCGAGCACGACCGCCGACCAGAGCGGCATTTCAAGGTCAAGCGTCCGGTTCATAATCACAGCCGCGATCAGCACGAGGACAGCACCGCCGACCACGCCGCCGACGGCGCCCTCTACCGTCTTTTTCGGGCTGACGACCGGCGCCAGCTTATGCTTGCCGAACAGCATGCCCGAGAACAGAGCGCAGGTGTCCGCGCCCCAGGCAGCAAGCAGCGGCAGCAGCACGATGAACGCGCCGTGGTGGTAGTGCATCTGGAAAATGCGCAGCAGGCTGAGCAGCAGGTACGGCACGGCAAGTCCGCCCAAAAATGCCCACGAAACCTGCGAAGCCTTCATGACGTCGTGATATTTCAGCTCAATCGCAAACGAACCGAACAGCAGCACCAGCACCAGTCCCTGCATCACGCTCTCGAGCCGCAGCGGCAGGATGCTGAAATGACCGACAGCCAGTCCCAGCGAGACGGCCATTGCGAGCAGCAGTTCCAAGTGGTTGCGCACCAGTTTTGTCGAGCCGAGCACCTCATAGGTGGCGAATACGCACAGCGCCGCCACGACAAGCTCCAGCACGATCGGCGGGAACACATACAGCGCCAGCAGCACAAAGGCAAAGCCGAACACGCCAAACAATACTCTTGCTTTCATACGTTTATCACCCTAATTGGATATTATACGCCGCCGAAACGACGGTTTCTGTTGTTAAAATTGTCGATTGCCGCATCCAGATCGGTGGTTTTAAAGTCCGGCCACAGCACATCGGTGAAGTAGTACTCCGAATAGGCGGACTGCCACAGCAGGAAGTTGGACGTGCGGATCTCGCCCGAAGGACGGATGATGAGGTCGGGATCGGGCATGTGCGCGGTATACAGGTTGGCGGTGATGGTATCCTCGGTGATATCCTCAGGTGCCAGCTCGCCGTTCTTCACCTGCTCCGCGATAGCACGGACGGCGTTTTTGATCTCGTCCCTGCCGCCGTAGTTGATGCACAGCGAGGCTGTTGCCGCGTCCGGACCAAGCCGATCGGCAATCTCGTCCACCTCCGCGATCTGCGCGCGGATATCCTCCGGCAGAACGGTCAGGTCGCCCAGCACGCGCACGGCTACGCCGCGCTCGAACATGGTTTCCGCCGCTTCCTTCAGATAGGAGCGGAACAGGTTCATCAGCGCATCGACTTCATCCTGCGGACGCTTCCAGTTTTCGGTAGAGAATGCATAGACCGTGAAATACTGCACGCCAATGTCCTTGCAGTAGGTGGCGATGGTGCGGAACGTCTCTGCGCCGACCTTGTGACCGGCCTTGCGCGGCAGACCGCGTTTCTTGGCCCAGCGGCCGTTGCCGTCCATGATTACCGCAATATGACGCGGCACCGGACGGTTTTCGGGCGCGTTATCCTTCTTTTTTCGTGTGAACAGACCCAACCTGTTTCCTCCCTGTTTGTCCCTCTTGCGGCAGGTTTTCCTGCCAATTTCATGCAAAAGGGCGACGAATCCGCCGCCCCCAATGTCGCTTCGCTCCTCGACCGAAAACACGTTTTCGGTCGATAGGAACGTACCGAGCAAACGCTCGGATACGTCCTGTGAGCACATCTGCGCGCCGCTTTGCGGCACACAGCTATGCTCCCTTGTGTAAAAAGCGAGATACATGCTCCCGCTTTTTACGGATTTTCTGCGAAAATCCGATTTTATGCCGCTGCAGGCAGCGGACTTCCCCCTGGATTAAACCTCTGCGAGTTCCTTAGATTTCTTAGCTACCATAGCGTCGATTTCCTTGACGTACTTGTCAGTCAGCTTCTGCATCTTGTCCTCGCCGTCGTGCAGCTCGTCCTCGGTGATCTCGCTCTTCTTCTGCGCTGCCTTGAACTTGTCCAGTGCATCGCGGCGGATGTTGCGGAGCGCAACCTTTGCCTCCTCACCGGTCTTGGAAACGCCCTTGATAAGCTCCTTGCGGCGCTCCTCGGTCAGCGGCGGGAAGTTCAGACGGATCTGCTTGCCGTCGTTCTGCGGGTTGATGCCGAGGTCGGAGACCTGGATCGCCTTCTCAATGGCCTTGAGCACCGAGCCGTCCCACGGCTGGATGGCCAGCGTGCGCGGGTCGGGCGTAGAGATTGCCGCAACCTGATTCAGCGGGGTCGGTGCACCGTAATACTCAACGGTGATCTTATCGAGAACCGCCGGGTTTGCGCGGCCTGCGCGGACTGCTGCCAGCTCCTTGGAGAGCACGTCCAGCGTTTTCTGCATTTTTGCCTCGTGGGACTTGATCTGTTCCTTCATTATTTTACCTCCTCAACGATCGTGCCGATCTTTTCGCCGTTAACAGCGCGGTGAATATTTTCGGGGTCGGAAAGCGCGAATACCAGAATCGGGATATGGTTATCCATGGACAGCGAGGTCGCGGTGGAGTCCATAACGCCGAGGCCCTGATTGAGCACATCCATGTAACTCAGGTGGTCGTACTTCTTGGCATCCGGGTTGACAGCCGGGTCGGAATCGTACACGCCGTCTACGTTCTTTGCCAGCAGGATAACATCCGCGCCGATCTCTGCCGCACGCAGAACCGCTGCGGTGTCGGTCGAGAAGAACGGGCAGCCGGTGCCGCAGCCGAAGATAACGACACGGCCCTTTTCAAGGTGACGGGTCGCGCGGGAACGGATGTACGGCTCAGCGATCTTGTTCATCTCGATAGCGGTCTGCACGCGGACATCCACGCCGCGCTGCTCCAGTGCATCCTGAAGCGCCAGTGCGTTGATGGTGGTGGCCAGCATACCCATGTGGTCTGCGCGGGTGCGCTCCATCTTGCCGCCGCCGTCCTTTACACCGCGCCAGAAGTTGCCGCCGCCGACAACAATGCCGATCTCGCAGCCCTCTTCGTTGCATTTTTTGATCACATCGCATACCGGACCGATAACATCAAAGTTCAGGCCGAAATGCTTATCGCCCGCAAGGGCCTCGCCGCTGATCTTGATCAGTACGCGCTTATATTTCTGTGCTTCCATGCTCCACACTCCTTAATCTATTCCTGTCTACTATTCTACCCTATTTTCGGAGAATTTGCAACGATTTATATAGTGTTATATAGCGGCAATTTCTATTTACAACAGGCAGATTGTAAATCAGTAATCAGGAATCAGGAGTTAGGAATGAACGCGGCTTTCCGGCGGATGCGATGATGATAAACTCTCGGCATGCGTATACCTGCAGGGGAACACATCGCGCTCCCTCGCAATGCCGTATCAAGACAAAAACCGAGGGCAAATGCCCTCGGTTTCCTGTTTTATCGCGCGATATGCGAAGAATTACTTCTTCAGAACAACCTCGCCGCCCAGACCGGTGTGTGCAGTGATGTACTCACGGCCCATCTTAGCGTACTCGAACGGATTAGCCTTAGCCGGATCCTGCTCTGCCTCTACCATGATCCAGCCGGTGTAGCCAGCCTTGTCAAGCAGATCGAATACAGCGTCGAACTCTACGCAGCCGTCCGGATCGCCCGGTACGGTGAAAGCGCCTGCGCGAACTGCATCCAGGAAGGACCAGTGCTCAGCGCGAGCCTTCTCAACCAGCGGCATACGCATGTTCTTCAGATGAACGTGGCCTACACGGTCAGCAAACTTCTCGAGCATCTTTACCGGATCCTCGCCAGCGAAGGTGAAGTGACCGGTATCGAAGCACAGGAATACATACTTCGGGTCGGTGTTCTCCATCAGGCGGGTAGTCTCCTCAACGGTCTGGCATACGGTGCCCATGTGATGATGGAAGCAGGTGCGGATGCCGTACTTCTCCATGGACAGCTTGCCCAGCTTGTTCAGGCCGGTGGTGAAGCGATCCCACTCCTCGTCAGTCAGAACGCGCTTCTTGTCGTCCAGAACCGGCGTATCGAGCTGACCCTGAATAGAACCGGACTGCTCGGATACGTTGATAGCGGTAGCGCCAACGTAGGACAGGTAATCCAGCTCCTTGATGAACTCAGCCTCTACCTCTTCGTACGGCTTGTCAACCAGGAAAGAGGAGAACCACTTGGAAGCGATGGTCAGGTTGCGGGCGTCCAGCATGTGCTTGAGGACGGTCTTGTCCTCCGGGTACTTGTGGCCTACTTCGCAGCCGTCGAAACCAGCGAGCTTCATCTCAGAGATGCACTGCTGGAAGGTGTTCTCGTCGCCGAGATCCCACATATCATCATTGGACCAGCCGATCGGGCAGATACCCAGTCTTACTTTCTTCGGATCTAACATAGTTATTCCCTCCATAATCTTCTCTCTGCGTCTGCGCAGAACAAACGCATTTTTGTTATTCTTATTGTACCCTTATGCACTGTAAATGTCAAACGCATTTTTTCACAAAGCCGAGTTGTGCAATCCGCTGTTTTTGTCATTCCGCGAACTTGTGCGTGTGCGTGCACGCACTTTTGCGCAAAAACCGCGCGAGATTGTTCCCGCGCGGTTGATTTTGTCTTATCTGTAACTTTTCGTCTGCTGCGCTCAGATACGGGCCACACCGGAATCGCGGGCAGCCTGTGCAACGGCATCGGCTACCGAACGGATGACCTTTTTGTCGAACGCCATCGGCATGATATACTCCGCGTTCAGCTCCTCATCGGAAACGCAGGCCGCGATCGCCTTAGCCGCTGCCAGCTTCATCTCCTCATTGATGTCGCTTGCGCGAACATCGAGTGCGCCGCGGAAAATGCCCGGGAACGCAAGCACGTTGTTGATCTGGTTCGGGTAGTCCGAACGGCCGGTGCCGACAACGGCAGCGCCGCCCTTCTTTGCGTCCTCCGGCCAGATTTCGGGCACCGGATTTGCCATAGCGAATACCATCGGGTCCTTGGCCATGGTGGAGACCATCTCTGCAGTAAGCACCTGCGGAGCGGACATGCCGAAGAATACATCCGCACCCTTGACAGCATCGGCCAGCGTGCCGGTCATGTGCTCGCGGTTGGTGACCTTGGCCATCTCCTGCTGTGCCGGATTCAGGCGCTCATCGCCCTCGCAGACGATGCCGAAGCGCTCAACCATCGTGATGTGCTTGACACCGAGGAACATCAGGAACTTGGTAACGGCGATAGCAGCCGCGCCACAGCCGTTGACAACCATCTTGATCTCATCCACCTTGCGGCCGGTCAGGCGGCAGGCGTTGAGCAGAGCCGCACCGCAGCAGACAGCCGTGCCGTGCTGGTCATCGTGGAATACCGGAATGTCGCAGACCTCTTTCAGACGGCGCTCGATCTCAAAGCAGCGCGGAGCCGCGATATCCTCGAGGTTAATGCCGCCGAACGAGCCGGAGATCAGCTGAATGGTGCGGACGATCTCGTCCACATCCTTGGAAGCCACACAGAGCGGGAACGCATCCACGTCAGCGAACGCCTTGAACAACGCGCACTTGCCCTCCATAACCGGCATGCCGGCAATCGGACCGATATCGCCCAGACCGAGCACCGCAGTGCCGTCCGTGATGACCGCAACCAGATTGTGGCGGCGCGTGTACTTGTAGCTGAGAGACGGATCGTCCTTGATCTTAAGGCACGGCTCGGCAACACCCGGCGTGTACGCGATCGACAGATCGTCCTTGCTGTTTACCTCACAGCGAGCTACGACCTCAATCTTGCCGCCCCATTTTTCGTGTGCCTGCAGTGCGCGTTCCTTAACGTCCATGTTCTGTTCCTCCGTTATCGTTCTTGTTCCGTTCGACGGAAAGAGTTTTCTATCTTACCTTATTATACAGAGTAGAAATGCGTTCGTAAAGGGGTAGTTTGTACAAAGAGCGGGAAGTAATTGAGAATGGAGGATGAAAGATGGAGAATGAACGTAATGATTCATCGTGTTTCTCCGTTTTTCATATTATCATAAAGGTACACCGCAGGGTGCGACAAGGTGAATTGCCCAAAGGGCAAAAGAAGGTGCCCTGGGGTACGACCTCGGCGCACCGCATCTAACGATTAGTACATGTTACCCCCGTAGGGGAGCACATTGTGCTCCCACACAACGTAAAATCAAACGGTTCTCGGGCGAACAATGTTCGCCCCTACGGTTAGGTCTGTGCAGACGGGTTACAGACGGTGCGCCGAGTCGTCGCACCCTACGATTTAGATTTTATGTGTAATGTAACAACATGAAGAAGGTTAAACTTCTCATGCTCTTCACTCTCAACTCTTCACTCTACTTGCAGCATTGTTTCGCCACCAGCTTCGGCAAGAGGAACATGGCCGCGCAGCCGGAGAACACCGCCGACACGACATCGGACAGCGGCTCGGAAAACATAACGGCCGTTGCCCCGAAAATCGGCGGCAGGACGAACACGCTGACGAGGAAAATACCCTTGCGGAGCATGGAAAACGTCAGTCCCCATTTGACAAGGCCCATGCCGGTCATGCCGTCCACAAACGGGTACTGGATGGTCAGTCCGAGCACGCCGAGCGAGTAGGTGCGGATCATATACGCCGCCATATCAATATACGCCGGGTCTTTGGTGAAGATTCTGACAAAAGCGCCCGAGACCGTCTGCGCGAGCAGGAACATGATGCCGCAGAACACGAGGCACAGCAGCACAATGCACCGAAACGCCTTCATGACGCGTTTTTCGTCGCACGCACCGTAGTTATAGCCGAGAATGGACTGTGTGCCCGCCGTAATTCCGCCGAGCGGCATGGTGATGACGAGCATGAAGCTCTGCATGATGGCGGCACACGCGATGAGCATATCGCTGTCTGCGCCGCCGTATTTTCGCAGCATGACGTTGATGGAGATGAGCAGCACGTTATCAAGCGCGATGATGAGCGCAGGCGACAGACCGACCTGCACGATACGGCGCATCCAGCCGAAATTGACCGGCTGACGGGTAATGCGGACGGCGGCTCTGTCACTCATCAGAAAACGCAGGATATACACCGTCGAGCACGCCTGCGACAGCACGGTCGCAAGAGCAGCTCCGCGCACGCCCATGTGCAGCGCAAAAATGAACACCGGGTCAAGTGCGATATTTACGACCGCTCCGAGCATAACCGACCGCATTGCGGTACCGGAAAATCCCTGACTCATTGTAATTTGATTGAGTCCGTAGCTCAGTAATGCGAACACCGTGCCGGAAACATAGGCCGTAAAGTACGCCTGCGCGTAATCCCACAGGGCGTCGCTGCAGCCGAAGGTGAACAGGATCTGCCGCTTGAAAATAAGCAGCGGCACGGTCGCCAGCACGCTCAGCGCCAGCAATAGGTAGAAGCTGTTCGTGATGATCTGACGGGCGCCGTCCATGTCGCGCCGCCCCATGCGGATGCTCATCAGCGGTCCGCCGCCAAAGCCGATGAGCGCACCGATGGCGGTAATCATGGTCACCACAGGCGCGCACACACCGACACCCGCCAGTGCCGCATCGCCCGCGCCTGCAATGTGGCCGACGTACATGCGATCGACCACGCTGTATAGAATATTGACAAACTGTGCCAGCATGGCCGGTATGGCAAGCTGCAGAACCAGCTTGCCGACCGGCGCTGTGCCCAGTGGGCTGTCTGTTTGGGACATGGTTCTCTCCCCTTTCTGCTCCCTCTATTATAGTGAAATTCGCCGCAGGCGTAAAGAGAAAAATGCCCTGACGAGAGGTCAGGGCATTTCGCGGTTTATTGGGAAACGCTGTTGCTATATACGAATGTTGCCGTAATGGCATCCGCATAGATGCAGTTTTTCAGTGCTTCACTGCTATCTGGTTCGATAAACGCATTGATATCTACCGTGTGCGTTGCTCCGTCCGTGTTGAACACACGCACAACAAGAGGTATCTCTACATCGACTGCTAAATCGTCGATTGGCTTCTCCTGTCCCGTGACAGCCACTGTCAGGTTGTCCGTTGGCAGCTTGCTCAGTTCGGACGAATCTCCGTACTGGGTCGAAGCGCCGCCGCTCGGGAACGTCATCTCAATATCATACGCCACATTGATTGTATCTGCATCATGCCGGAAAATGATTTTGCCGGTGCCGTTATTCAGGCCCATGCCATACACACCGATGGGTTTGTCCATGTTCTGCCACGCATTGCCATCCCATGTGTAGCTGTTGAATGTTATTCCGTTGGCTTCCGTGTTGTTGCCGGAATAGGTATACACCGCAAGCGTTCCCGCCTGCTCCATCGGCGTGATGGAAATCGTATTATCCGCCGGCTGTGTCTCTGCCTTCCCGCACCCGCTCAAAATCCCCACAAGAGCCAGTGCCAGTCCTGCTGCGTATCGTTTTTTCATGTGGTACACCTCCGTTTCAGCATTTACATTTCATAGCAGAAAATTACAGTGTACGCTTCCGCATACACGCTTTTCTGTACGGCTTTGCTGTTTTCCGGTTCCAAAAACGCATCAATAGATACCGGAATGATCGTACCGTCCGTGCGGAACACACGCACGAGCAACGGAATTTCCGTGTCGACTGCCAAGTCATTGACAGGTTCCTCCCATGCAGCAACAGTTGCCGTCAATCCCTCCATCGGCAGACTGTTTCTCTCGGGCGAATCCATAACCTGTGCATATCCGCCAAGCTGTGGCGAATCCATTCCAATCTTATAGTTCGCATTCGCCGCATCGCCGTCACGCTCGAATTTGATCGTGCCCTTGCCGCTGCCCAGTGTCGCCGAACAACGCAACCCAAACGTGGCATCCTCATCTTTCTGCCATGTGCTGCCATCCCATATATAACAGCCAAACAATACGCCCTCGGCTTCGCTCCTGTGGCCGGAAAAATTATACTCAATCAGTCTGCCACTCTGGTCTGCGGTCGTTTCCTCCACCGGTGTAAGGCTGATTGTGTTGTCTGCCGCCGTTTGTCCGCACACGCTCAAAATCCCCACAAGAGCCAGTGCAAGTCCTGCCATGTACCGTTTTTTCATGCGGTACACCTCCTCCTTTTACTGTTGTGCTTTCAGTGTAGCAGATTTGGGTGATATTGTCTATTTCCAGACCATGCAAAATCTGCGTTTGCTTCTGTGCAATGTAACGACAAAAAAGCGTTCCGACATACGTCGGAACGCTTTTCGATGCAATTTTACTTCGCGTATCTGCGAGGAAGATTAGCCGTTCTTGCGAGCGATAGCCTTCTTAGCAGCCTCTACGATGTGAGCAGCGGTCAGACCGTACTCCTCGCGCAGGAAGGACTCAGCGCCTACCTGACCGAAGCGATCCTCAACGCCTACCATCTCCATCGGAACCGGGTTGTTCTTGATAACAACGTTAGCAACAGCAGAACCCAGACCAACCTTTACCTGATGGTTCTCAGCGGTTACGATAGCGCCGCACTCAGCAGCGGAATCGAGGATGAGCTGCTCGTCGAGCGGCTTCCAGGTGAACATATCGATAACCTTGGCAGAGATACCCTCAGCAGCCAGCTGCTCCTGAGCCTTCAGTGCCTCGTCTACCATGATGCCGGAAGCGATGATAGCTACGTCCTTGCCTTCCTTCAGGGTAACGCCCTTGCCGATCTCGAAATCAGAGCCATCGCCGTAAACGGTGGTGAAGCCCTTACGGATCATACGCATGTAGGAGAACTTGCCGGATGCTGCCAGCTTCTTGGTCAGGCAGTTGATCTGAGCGAAGTCAACCGGGTCGATTACAACTGCTTCCGGTACGGACATGTACAGAGCGCAGTCCTCGAACGGCATATGGGTACCGCCGTTGTATGCAGCGCATACGCCGGGGTCGGAACCGATAACGTGTACCGGCAGCTTAGCGTAAGCTGCGGACATGAATGCCTGGTCAAATGCACGGCGGGAAGCGAAGCAGCCGAAGGAGTGCATGAATACGGTGCGGCCGGTAGCAGCCAGACCTGCAGCAACGCCCATAGCGTTAGCCTCTGCGATACCTGCGTTTACGGTCTGCTCCGGGAAAGCCTTAGCCAGCTTGCCGGTATTGATGCAGTTCTCGAGGTCGCAGTCAACATGCATAACCTTGCTGTCCTTCTCCATCAGGTCCAGCATAGCGGTAACGTAACCGTCACGGTTGTTACGAGAATCCTTCTCGTGCTTGCCAATCAAAGTAAAGCTCATGTTCAATACCCTCCCTTACTGTGCCTTGATCTCAGCGAGCTTCTTCTCAGCAGCAGCAATGGCTTCATCCCACTGCTCCTTAGTCGGCTGAGAGGAGTGCGCGCCAGTGCCTTCAGCAAAGGTGGCGCCCAGGCCCTTAACGGTGTTCAGGACGATGCAAGTCGGTACGCCCTTGGTGTCGTAAGCGAGCTGAACAGCGTCGTAGATCTGCTCTACGTCATTGCCGTCCTGCAGCTCGATAACGTTCCAGCCAAATGCTGCGAACTTAGCACCGATGCCCTTGCCGTGGCTCATAACCTTGTCAACAGCACCGTCGAGCTGGTACTTGTTGTCATCTACGAAGCAAACGAGGTTGTCCAGCTTGTAGTGAGCTGCGAACTGAGCAGCCTCCCAAACCTGGCCCTCATCGCACTCGCCGTCGCCAACGAATACGAATACATGGCTGTCGCGGCCGTCGAGCTTGTTGCCCAGAGCAGCACCGGTAGCGGTGGACATGCCCTGACCGAGAGAACCGGTCGTCAGGTCAACACCGGGGGTCTTGGTGCGGTCGGTATGGGACGGGAAGTTGGTGTGCGGCTGATTGAGGGTATAAGCGTCCTCGATCGGGTAGAAACCCTTCAGACCGAGGGTAGCGTACATAGCCGGACCAGCGTGGCCCTTGGACAGTACGCACCAGTCACGATCTTCCCAATGCGGGTTCTTCGGATCAACCTTCATTACTTCGCCGTACAGAACTGCCAGCGCATCAATAACGGACATTGCACCCGGAACGTGGCCGAAGCCAAGCGAACCGACGGTCTTCAGGGTCTCCACACGGATTTCCTGAGCAAATACACGAAGCTCCTGCATCTTTTCTGCTTTCTGCATTGCATACACCTGCCTAATTCAAAATATAATTTTCTCTCCGCGGAACAGGTTCCAGCGTACAGCGGCACAATGCCACTGTTTTACGAATACAAGTGTATCACCAAACCGCCGAAATTTCAACCGAAATTCCTGCATTTGTTCGCAAAATTCCAATTTCATTCAAACGCCTTATAAAAAATATCCAATTTATTTCGAGTAAAATTAGGTAATTTGTTGGTTATCTGCTGGTTATATGTATTTATTTTGTTGGTAAACCTCTTGCAAACGGTGAAAAATATATTTTCAAAAGGGGTATCCCACCCTGTTTCCGCCGTTTATCTGCGTATCTCTTCCCCCGAAGACGGGTTGCCGCTCCTCTCCCCGCTCACTGCCAGAAATAATTTTCGAGAGGCGGTTTTACGGATTTCGCTTACTTTTCATCGTCCTTCACCGAGGGTTTTCATGTATTTTCGACCTTTTTCGCCCAATCCATGCCGTTTTACCATTCTTCGGAGCGGTGGACATCTGGTTACAAATTTGATAAACTAAAGAAAACATTGTGGATACATTCGGATACTACTGGGCGGATATATTATATAGTGGGAGCTGTGAATATGAAAGTCAGCCGTCTCAATTCGATAGAGCAATATGTCATCTCGCGCGAGACCGTCAGCATTGACGAGCTGTGCGAGGTTTTTGGCGTGTCCAAGAATACCATCCGCCGCGACCTGAACGAGCTTGAGCAGCGCGGCCACATCACCAAGGTATACGGCGGCGTGACCGCTACGGTTCCCTCGGGTGCCGTGCCGACGCCCATCCGTTCGGGTCTTAACCAGATCGACAAGTCTCTCATCGGCCGTCTGGCCGCCGAGGAGGTCGCGGACGGTGATACCATTTTTATCGACTCCGGCACGACCACCCTGTGTCTGCTGCGGTTTCTCGTGGCAAAAAAGCGGATTACGATCATTACCCACTCGCTCGGTGCGCTGAGCGAGGCCTCCAAGTACGATAACCTTAATATTATCTCGCTCGGCGGCATTTACAGCCCGACTACAGATTCGTTTGTCGGTCTGTCCGCGATCGAAGCGCTGTCCTCCATGCGTATTAGCAAGGCGTTCATGGGCGCGACCGGCGTGTCGCTGACCGCAGGCATGACCAACACCACCTTCCTTGAAGCCGAGATCAAGCGTGCCGTTGTCCACCGCGCGGATAACATCTACGGCATGGTCGATTCGTCCAAGATCGGCAAGGAAGCGATCGTCACGTTCTGCCACCTCAAGGACCTGACCGCCTTCATCACCGACTGCGAACCGCCGAAGGAGTACGTTGATCTGTGCAATGCAGAAAACGTAAAACTGAGATATGAGTAACGTAACGGGAGCAAATCACACGATTTGCTCCCGTTTATTTTTCCAAACGTATAATCTTAGCAGTTCGCACGTCAGTGCATATTCAATAGAATTTGCCGTGCAAATTCATAAAAACCGGGAGCATGTATCGGCGCAGCGCGTCCAAGAATCCGCGCAAGGATAGCGCAGGTTTTTATACCCTAAGAGGGAGAAAGTTTCCGCACGGGAACTTTCGGACGACTTTGGAACGGCCCACGGTCCGTTTCTGCTTGTCGGCGGAACTGTAGTTCCGCGACAGCCTCTCAAAGGGAGCAAATCACACGATTTGCTCCCTTTTTCATTTATTCAGGAACCAGACACCGGCATTGAGATAAGCCGCGTATATCAGCCAGGCCAAGTACGGCACAAGAAGCCATCCCGCCTGCTTGTCAATGCGGTAAAACGCCCTTGCGGTGACAAGCACAAGCGCCAGCAGCAGAATCAGCCACCAGAACGCCGTTCCGTACAGTCCAACGCGAAAAAACAGCAGCGGCCACACGAAATTCACTGCAAGCTGCGTGTAATACAGCGCGAGCGCGTTGCTTCGCTCCGGCGAACCGGACTGCCGCACGCGCAGGCTCGCCCAACCCATGAGCACATAGAGAATCGTCCACGCAACGGGGAATATCCATGCCGGCGGTGCAAGCGGCGGCT
>ERZ773248.532-NODE-532-length-47432-cov-7.265656_pt1 | contig 47432 bp, 37 predicted proteins | sample MGYA00580518_ERZ773248 | MGnify/ENA primary metagenome ERZ773248 (study PRJEB29015, sample SAMEA2737762) | human gut metagenome | biome: human gut; feature: human-associated habitat; material: faeces | place: China | collected 2012 ...
TCCATGTGTTCAGCTTAGTTCGTAAATATGTGTCCAGGATTCTGGGTACATATCAAACCGGAGAGGAAAAAAGGGTGAGGTGGGTTTCATAACACTCTGTCGTTCTATTTTCCAATCAGTACGTTACAGAGATATCCGTATGCAGAAGTGTTAGATGAACGCTGCAACCAACCATAGAATCCTGGAAGCAGTGTTCTGTCTGGCGCTTATGTCATGGGGATGACCTCGAATTCCTGATTCAGTAAGTCAAAAAAATACAGTGTTCCGGTTCTGACGGGGCGGTCGGTGAGAAACTTTACGCACAGGGAAACTTGCATAGAGGCGCACAGGGCGGGAGTGAAGCTCAGAACGCTCTTATTTTTGAGTGCAGCCCCGTCGGGGTACAGTAAGTCTATCAAATGATCGCCGGGGCAGGAGATTGCGGCCTGGGCGACCCAGCCGTTGACGGCACCGTAGATCAGGGGAATTCCAGCACGTTCACAGGCATTCGCGAGGATTTGCCGTGACTGGATATTGTCCAGACCGTCCAGAACCGCATCACAGTCTGTAAGAAGGGCGGCTGCGTTTTCTTCCGTAAGAAATTCCCCCACGGCATGAACCGCAACATTGGGATTTACACGCCGGACTCTTTCCGCGGCGGTCTGTGCTTTCCCAACGCCCAGCAAGGAAACTTCGGACAACAGCTGACGGTTCAGATTGGAGGGCTCAAATGCATCACCGTCCACCACCCGCAGAGAGCCTATGCCAATGCGGGCAAGCATATCGATGAGATGCCCGCCCAGACCGCCGCAGCCAACCACCAGAACACGTTTGCGCCGAAGCAGCTCGCATTCCGCTTCGCTCAGGGCGGGGACATTGCGCGCATATCTGGGATCCATCGTTCAGCCACCTCCCACTGGGGGAAACAGAGCCACGATGTCCCCGTCCTTCACTTCCGATTCCGGCTTGTGATGAAAACCGTTGATGAGCAGAATAGACACTTCTTCTTGGGGAATGTTCATCTGGTCAAGGATATCCCCAGCACAGGCGATACCCTCCGGCGATAGCAGCGTGACTTTATCCCTACCTTGGCGCAAGGTTGCAAAAACGCGAACTTCAATCATGAAAATTCTCCTTTGCAAAAGAAATCGGGGAGGGGACTTGCCCCCTCCCCATTAATTATATTGTATCATTTGCCAACACACTCGTCCAGACCCAGTTTCTTCAGGGTTTCATCGGTGGGGAATGCGTTGACCCAGCCACGAGCTTCGTAGTATTCGGGCAGAGTCAGAGGCAGCTTGGAGGTCATACCGGTGGATGGGCCGTTTACAACGGGCTCTTCCAGCAGCCGCTTGGGCAGACGATCGTCCTCAGGCTTCATACCGGCAGCCTTGTTGAACATTCTCTCGATGTTGTAGATACGGTCGCCAATCTCCAGAACCTGTTCGATGGTCCAGTTGGTGCCGGTGGCGGCGTTCAGCAGGTCGGTGTACTCCTTGGCGCCCATGGCGAAGGAGGTAAACAGACAGTGCCCCATGGAGTCGATGACAGCTGTCAGATCCTGGAAGGTCTTGACCCAAGCTGCCTTTTCGTTGGTAACGGTACGATCCAGCTGCTGGGGCAGACCCAGAACTTCGGGAGAGATCATGTAGCCACGGACATGGCAGCCGCCACGGTTAGAGGTGGCGTAGGTAATGCCGATGCCCTGAATGGCACGGGCGTCGTAAGCGGGCATTTCCTGCTTCTTAACGCTCATGGAGTATTCGGGATGGCCATAGTGCTCACACAGGCGGGCGGAGCCGGAGCTCATCAGCCAGTCAAGCTCGGTTTCAGGATTGCCCATACGCTTGGTCCACTCCACCAATGCCCTGGTGGAACCCCATTCCAGAGGTACACCGGCGCACTCTTCCTCCTTGATGTAGCCTCTCTGGTACAGCTCCATGGCAGCGGCGATGGTGCAGGGGACGGAAATAGCATCCAGACCATACTCGTTGCAGAGCATATTGCACTCATCGATGACGTTCAGATCATTGTTGCCGCAGTTGCCGCCATAGGCCCACAGGGGCTCGTATTCAGGACCGCCGACGACCTTGCCATTGACATTGACCACGCGGCCGCAGGCGATGGGGCAGCGATGGCAGGCACCGGGCTTGACCAGGTATTTCTCAGCCAGAGTTTCGCCGGAGATATCGTCACCCTTGTCGTAATAGCTTTCCTGCCAGTTCTTGGTGGGGAAAGCACCGATGTTGTTGACAATGTTCACGAGAACAGCGGTACCCAGTTGCCGCAGGCCGGAACCGGTAACGGGGTTGGCCTTCAGAACATCCATAGCGTTTTTGGCTGCCACCTTCAGGGCATCCAGGTCTGCAATGTTGTCCAGTTTTTTGCGGGTTGCCTTGACCACGATGGCTTTCAGCTTCTTGCTGCCCATGACAGCACCGACACCGGAACGACCGGCGGCACGGTCCTTATCGTTCATAATGGCGGCAAGTAGCACCTTCTTCTCACCGGCGGGGCCGATGTTCAGAACGGAAACGTCAGCACCGTGCTTTGCCTTGAGCTGCTCGTCAATGGCTTCGCTCATGACACCTACATATTCCCGGGCATCCAGCAGCTCAATCTTATCGTCGTCAATGTTGATGTAGGTCCAGTCGGGAGCTTCACCTTCCACAATGATGGCATCCCAACCGGCGTACTTCAGCTTGGCACCCCAGATACCGCCGGAGTTGGAGCAGGCAATCATGCCGGTAAGGGGTGACTTTGTGCAGACCATGTAGCGGCCTGTGGAAGGGGCGGCAGCGCCGGTCATAGGACCGGTGATGTAGATCAGCTTGTTTTCCGGGGACAGGGGATCGACAGTGGCAATGCCCTCGTCATAGAGCATCTTGGTGCCAAGACCACGGCCGCCAATGAACTTGTGGGCAAGTTCCAGATCCAGAGGTTCCACTTTGATCTTGCCGGTGGTCAGATTGATGCGGGCAATTTTTTCGTAGTATGCGTCAGCCATATGCAATACCTCCATAAAAATTTGAAATCGAGCTTACAATTTGTATATGTTTATTATAATGGAAATAACAGGTGTATCAAGAGCGGATGTGCATTTTTGTGTGAAATCGCATGAAACTGTATCATTTTATGCGAAAAGATTTTAGTACTTCGACGAGATGACGTACAAAATGGCGTGGAATCGCACAAAATACTTGAAATATTGCACCAAGCAATTGTGCAATTTGGAAAGATGAAGTATAATCAATAGAAAACGATTGCAAGGAGGCGGCAGTATGGCGCAGAATCAGTCCCTGTCTACCCAGGAGGTTGCAGACATTCTCCATGTCAGCAAGTCCACCATTTACGACCTGATTCGCAAGGGAGAAATCCATTCCTATAAAATCGGGCGAAAGGTTCGTTTTACGCAGGAGGATGTGGATGCCTATATTGCCCGCTCCCGGCATGAGCATTCCACTGCCCCGGTGCAGCGCATCGATACCCACTCCACGTTGCTGACACCTGCTGAGGAAAAGGCACCGGAGATGATCATCTCCGGGCAGGATGTTGTGCTGGACATTTTGGCAAATTATCTTCATCAGGAGGATATCAACGCCGGTCGTACATATCTGTCTAGCTTTGAAGGTCTGCTGGCACTGTATCAGGGAAAGGTGGACGCTGCGGCCTGCCATCTGTATGATGGAAAAGAGTGCAATGCCTCCTTTGTGCGAAGCCTGATGCCCGGGGTGTCCGCAGTGCTGGTGAACCTGTCCTACCGCACCCAGGGCTTTTATGTTCGCAAAAGCAATCCCAAGCACATAACTGGGTGGGAGGATCTGCGCCGGGCTGACATCTCCATCCTCAACCGCCGGGTTGGTTCCTCATCCAGGATCCTGCTGGATACCCAGCTAAAAAAACTGGGAATCCCCTCCGGACAGCTAAAGGGCTACGACAAGATTATGAGTTCTCACCTTACGATGGCATCTGCCATTGCCGCAGGGGATGCGGATCTTGCCATTGGCACGGAGCGGATAACGCATCAGCTGGAGGGGCTTGACTTCATCCCACTGCTGGAGGAACGGTTCGATCTTGTTTTGCAGAAGGAATCGCTGGAAAATCCGGCTGTAGTCAAAATGCTTGCAATCCTGTCCTCACCTGTGTTCCGCAGGGAGGTGACCCACTTCTCCGGCAATGACTACCGGGACCTGGGTAAGATCATTATGGAGGTCTAGTATGCTGTATGTAAAAACACCGGAAGAAGTTCTTGCGCTGATAGAATCGGAGTTTTCCCCGCTTGAACAGGCAGAATTTGTAGCTCTGTCTGAGGCTGTGGGCAGAGTTCTGGCGGAGGATATTGCGGCGCGGGAATATGTGCCGGATTTTGACCGCTCCACAGTGGATGGCTTTGCGGTTCGCGCCAGTGACACCTTCGGCTGCAGCGATGCCATCCCGGCGATCCTGCCTCTGCAGGCCACGGTGCTGATGGGCGAAGGTGCCGACTATCTGCTGAATGAGGGGGAATGTGTAGCCGTTCCCACCGGCGGCGCAGTGCCCAGGGGTACTGACGGTGTGGTGATGGTGGAATACACGGAGGACTACGGCGACGGCACCATCGGTGTTGCCAAACCTGCGGCGCCGGGCATGAATCTGATTTTTCGGGGGGATGATGTGTATCCCGGAAAGGTGATTCTGCACAAAGGCCGCTCCCTGTCTTCTGCCGACATTGGTGCGCTGGCTGCCATTGGCCGGGTGCAGGTGCCGGTGGTGAAAAAAGTGACCGTGGGCGTCATTTCTACCGGTGACGAGCTGGTTCCTCCGGAGGCGCAGCCCGGCCCCGGACAGGTGCGGGACGTGAACAGTCCCATGCTGGAGGCAATGCTCTCCACATTTGGGTGCCATGTTGTCAACTATGGGATTGTGGTGGATGATGAGGCGCTGCTTTCTCAAAAGGTCAATCAGGCCATTGCGGAATGTGACGCCGTGTTGCTGTCCGGAGGCAGCAGTGTCGGAGTGAAGGATGCCGCCTGCCGCATCATTGAATCCGCAGGCCAGCTTCTGCTTCACGGCATTGCCATTAAGCCCGGAAAACCAACCATTCTGGGAAAAGCCGGGAAAAAGCCCATTGTGGGTCTGCCCGGGCATCCGGTGGCTGCCTACTTTATCACAAAACTTTTTGTACAGCCCCTGCTGGGACGGCTGATGGATCGGGACATGACTGCCTATACCGTTACTGCCAGGGTTACAGAGAGCATCAGTGCCAACCATGGCAGAGCCCAGTATCACTGCTGCCGGCTGACAGGAACAGGCGGCGAGCTTTATGCCCAACCCATTCGGGGAAAATCCGGCCTTATCACCACTCTGGCAGGGACCGACGGCTATTTCTGCATCAGTCGGGATTGTGAAGGCTTACCCCAGGGAGCGGAAATTCAGGTAACGATTACTTCAGGAGTGTAATTTTATGGGATTTGAATATTTGACCAATGTGCCGCTTGCGCAGGCACGAAAGGAATATCTGGAGCGGCTGGTAAGCGGCGGTTTTGGGTCAAAGACAGAAACTATTCCTGTCTTTGAAAGCTGCGGTAGGGTGACGGCAAAGGCAGTCTATGCCCACATCTGCGCTCCGCACTATGCCGCCAGTGCCATGGATGGTGTGGCGGTTTCCGCAAAAGAAACCTTCGGCGCGACGGAAACGACCCCTGTTACTCTAAAGCCGGACCAGTTTCTTGTGCTGGACACCGGCGACCCGATTCCGGAGGACAAAGATGCAGTCATCATGGTGGAGGACATTGTGAAGAATGGAGATGGTTCCATCACCATTCACGCAGCCGCAGCCCCGTGGCAGCATATCCGCCAGATCGGCGAGGATGTATGCGCCGGGGAAATGATTTTGCCCAGCCATATGACCGTTTCCCCGGCTGCCATTGGTGCGATGATTGCCGGCGGTGTGTTGGAAATTGAAGTGATTCGCAAACCTGTGGTGGGCATCATCCCCACAGGGGATGAGATTATCCCGCCCTGTACAGACCCGGAGCCCGGGGATATTCTGGAATTCAATGGCTCCATTTTTTCCGCAATGGTGCGTTCCTGGGGCGCAGAGGCGGTGGTCTATCCCATTGTTCCGGATAAATTTAACCAGATCAAAGAAATGGTTGCCAAAGCGGCAGACGAGTGCGATATGGTAATTCTCAATGCCGGTTCTTCTGCCGGACGGGAGGATTTCTCGGCTCGGGTCATCCGGGAACTGGGTGAGGTGCTGTACCATGGCATCGCCATCAAGCCCGGCAAGCCTGCCATTCTGGGCTGCCGGGGAGAGAAGGTCATTCTTGGAGTGCCCGGTTATCCGGTGTCCGGCATCATCGTCATTGAGCAGCTGCTGAAGCCCCTGATTGACCACTGGCTGAAAGCGCCGGCAGCCACTGACACATATGTGAACGCAACCCTTACCCGGCCCGTTGTCAGCGGTCTGAAATATCAGGAGTTTGTCCGTGTTCGCATGGGCTGCGTAGGCGGTAGGCTGATGGCCAGCCCCCTGAGCCGGGGCAGCGGCGTGGTTTCTTCTTTTATGAAGGCCGATGGCATTCTGGAAGTACCCCAGGGACTGGAGGGCTACGAGGCGGGAGAGGAAGTGAGTGTCCGCCTGCTGAGCCCCTTAGAAAAGCTGCACAATACGCTGGTGGTTATCGGCAGCCATGATCCGCTGCTGGACGAGCTGGCAGATATGTTCCATTTGGAGGACTCTGCCTTGTACATCAGCTCCTCCCATGTGGGTTCCATGGGCGGTATAATGGCAATCCGCCGTGGTGAGGCGCACATGGCTGGCTGCCACCTGCTGGATACGGCTGACGGCAGCTATAACAAGGCATTTATTCGCAAGTATTTCCCCAAAGGCGGTGTGAAGCTGGTTTCCTGTGTCGGTCGTCAGCAGGGATTGATGGTGGCAAAGGGCAATCCCCTCCAGATCCGGAAATTCGCAGATATTGCAAAGGATGGCGTGCGTTATGTAAATCGCCAGAAGGGATCCGGCACCCGGATCCTTGCGGACTATTTGTGTATGCGGGAGAATGTGGATACTGCTTCTGTCTACGGCTACGATCGGGAAGAACTGACCCACACTTCTGTTGCTGCCCAGATCGCCAGCGGCAGTGCTGATGTCGGTATGGGCATCTACTCCGCGGCAAAGCTCTATGATCTGGACTTTATCCCCATCTGTATTGAGGAGTATGACCTCATTGTCCCTGACCATGCTTGGGATACCCCTATGGTTCAGGCGCTTTTGCACATCCTGAAGAGCGATGCGTTCCGGGAAAAAATCCTGTCCCTTGGCGGCTATACCGTGGATAACCCCGGACAGATTATCCCCCTATGAAAAGCGTAGATGTTGCGGTTATTGGGGGAGGGATTCTGGGCTGCTTTGCGGCCCGGAATCTGATGCGCTGGAATTTGTCTGTCGTGCTGATTGAAAAGGAATTGGATATCTGTACAGGCATTACCCGGGCAAACTCTGCCATCGTCTATGCGGGATATGACAACAAAACCGGTTCCCGGAAGGCGGAATTGACGGTTCGTGGAAATGCCTCTTTTGATGATTTGTGCCGTGAACTGGAAGTTCCCTTTTCCCGCTGCGGCTCCTTGCTGGTGACCTATGACAAGGAGAGCCTGGCCAAGCTCCGGAGAAAATGGGAGCAGGGTATCCGCAATGGCGTGCCGGGTCTGGAGCTTCTGACCGGGGGAGAGGCAGAGGCAATGGAGCCTATGCTGGCACCGGGTGTGGCAGGCGCGCTCTATGCCCCGACCACCGGAACGGTGAACCCCTGGCAATTGGGCATTGCCGCCTTTGAAAACGCTGCTGCCAATGGGATGGAACCCATGCTGGGAACCACTGTGGTGGGAATCCGGAAAACCAAGTTTGGCTATCTGGTGGAAACAGATCGCAGCGAACTGCGCTGCAGGGCTGTCATCAACTGTGCAGGACTTTCCGCGGATCGGATACAGGAGCTGTGCTTTCCCTCCGACACGCATCTTCTGATAGATGGAGCAGAATACCTGGTCCTGCACAAACAGGCGCGGAAGCCGAAGCGGGTCATCTTTCAGCAGGCACAGTCCTGCGGAAAAGGCATCACCGCTATCCCGTGTGTGGAAGGGAATCTGCTGCTCAGCGGGGTACGCAAGCCTGTTGGAGAACCCTTTGCCACAACAAAAGAGGGAATATCGGAGTTGAAGACAAGTGCGGTATCGCTGTTTCCGAATCTGAATATGCAGCAGGTAATCCGCTCATTCGCCGCCGCACGGCCAAATCCTCAGCGGGATGACGGCGAGAGCATTCACGATTTCTCCATTGCGTACCCGGCTCCTGGATTTTTCAGTCTGATCGGAATCAAAACCCCGGGGCTGACCTGTGCCAACGAACTGGGCAGGTACCTTGCGGAGAAAACGGCGGCGTTTCTGGATGCACACCCGAATCCACGCTTCACACCCCACAGGCAGGCCATTGTCAAAACAAATGACCCCGAAATCATTTGCCTGTGCGAAGGCATCAGCCGCGGAGAGATTCTGGAAGCAATCCGAAGGGGAGCTTCCACGGTGGATGGGGTCAAGCGGAGAGTGGGAAGCGGTATGGGTGTCTGCCAGGGCAGCCGATGCAGCTTTGCCATCGAGCAGATACTCCGGGAGGTCAGGCATGGGGCACTTTGATATCCTGATTATCGGCGGTGGTGCAGCGGGAATTGCTGCAGCCAGAGCCGCAGCGGATGCCGGATGCAAAAGCATTGCGCTGGTGGAGAGAAAACAAAAGCTGGGCGGCATTCTCCTGCAATGCAGCCATCCCGGTTTTGGCGCCGGACTTACCGGAGGGGAATACGCCGCTACGCTTGTGCAGGATTTCCCGGAAACGGTTACTCTGTTTTTGGGGACAACGGTGCTTTCGGTAGAACCCAATAAAACGGCGCATCTGTCCGGTGACCGGCAGATCTCGTTTTCTCAGCTGATTCTGGCAACGGGCAGCCGGGAGATTCCACTGGGGGCGCTGCCGATTGCGGGAACCCGTCCAAAGGGTGTCTATACAGCCGGTCAGATGCAGGAGATGATGAACCTCCATGGCTTTGTTCCCCAAGGTCCGGTGGTCATTTTGGGCAGTGGTGACATTGGCCTTATCATGGCATCCCAGATTGCGGCAATGGGGATTTCTGTTACTCTGGTGGAGCAGAAGGAAAACTGCGGCGGCTTGGCGAGAAACCGGCGCTGCCTGAAAGATAATTCCATCCGCCTTATTTGCAGCCAGACCATTGACGCCGTTGAGGGCGCTCCCGCACTCACAGGCTGCTGCCTGTCCGGCGGAGAGAAGATAGCCTGCAGAACGCTTCTGATTGCCGCGGGACTTGTCCCGGAGCGTGGGCTGCTGGCGGAATTGGGAATGCCATCCTGGCTTCAGATGTGCGGCAACTGCAACACGGTGTACCCCATGGCAGAGGGCGTGACAGCCGACGGAAGAAAAGCGGGCATTGCCGCATTTCAAAAGATACGAGGTAAACTATGATTGATACATTTGGGCGCAGCATCACCTATTTGCGCGTTTCTGTGACGGATTTGTGCAATCTTCGCTGCCGGTACTGTATGCCGGAGGATGGTGTCTGCAAGAAAGAGCATGCCGACATGCTCACGGAAGATGAGCTTATTCAGGCCGTGGAAGCAGCCGTGGCTCTGGGCATTACCAAGTTGCGCATTACAGGTGGAGAACCACTTGTTAAAAAGAATATCGTGTCTATCTGCCGCAGAGCATCCAGAGTTCCTGGAATTCGGGAGGTCTGCCTGACAACAAATGGCATCCTGCTCCCGGAGTTGGCAAGGCCACTCAAGGAGGCGGGGGTCAGCCGGTTAAACCTGAGCCTGGATACCCTGGATCCTCAGAAGTATGCCCACATTACCCGCAACGGCAGTCTGGATGACTTCTGGAAGGGGTTTCATGCGGCCTTGGATGCTGACTTTCAGAAGATCAAACTCAATGCCGTGCTCATTGGCGGATTTAACGATGATGAGATCCTTCCGCTGGCGGAGCTTACCCGGAAGTATCCTGTGGATGTGCGTTTTATTGAAATGATGCCCATGTGCGACAGCTCCGGCTTTGGCCCGGAAGCGTATATTCCATTTACAAGGGTTTTGGAGGCTCTGCCGGAAGCGGTACCGGCTGCCAAAGATGGCGGTGTTGCCAAACTCTTCCACCTGCCTGGCGCACTGGGCAATATTGGCCTTATTAGCCCGGTGAGCGCCCATTTTTGCGGGGAGTGCAACCGCATCCGACTGACTGCAGATGGAAAAGTGAAGCCCTGTCTGCATTCCAATGCGGAGTATCCCCTGAAAGGGCTGGATTTCGATGGCATGAAAGCACAGCTGGAAGCAGCGATTTTGGGAAAACCCCAATGGCATGGGGATCTGGATGCTGCGCACAAATCGGGCGCCGGTCGGAATATGAATCAAATCGGAGGTTGAGTATGGCAGACTTTACTCATTTTAATGACCAGGGACGGGCCAAAATGGTAGATGTGGGGGGAAAGCCCATTTCACAGCGCATGGCCGTTGCGGCAGGCCGGGTGTTGGTGAATGAACACACATTCGCGCTCATTCAAAGCGGCGGCATGAAAAAAGGAGATGTGCTGACCGTTGCCCAGATTGCGGGGGTCATGGGTGCCAAGCGCACACCGGATATCATTCCCATGTGTCACCCCATTTTGATGGATGGCATCAACCTGGAGCTTTCTCTGGATGAGCACAGATCCAGCGTAGAAATCAAGGCCACCGTTTCCTGTGACGGAAGAACCGGCGTGGAAATGGAGGCACTTACCGCTGTCAGCACCGCCGCTCTGACAGTGTACGATATGTGCAAAGCGGTGCAAAAGGATATGACGATCACGGACATCCGCCTGCTTTCCAAAACCGGCGGAATCCACGGCGATTACAAACGGGAGGACGAATCATGGCGTATACAGCAGCAGTGATTACCATCAGCGATAAGGGATATCGGGGCGAGCGGGAGGACACCAGCGGCCCCAACCTGGTGAAGATTCTGACGGAGAAGGGGTTCGACGTGGCCTATACTGCCATCGTTCCCGATGAGGCGGAGATGATCCAATCGGAGCTTTTGAAGTGTGCAGATGAAAAGAAGATTGCCCTGGTGCTCACCACCGGCGGCACCGGCTTCTCACCCCGGGATATTACCCCGGAAGCCGCTATGGAGGTAATCCAGCGTCCGACTCCCGGTATCCCGGAGGCTATGCGGGCAGAATCCATGAAGATCACACCCAAAGGCTGCCTGAGCCGCAGTGTTGCGGGCATTCGGGCACGCACCCTGATCATTACCCTGCCAGGCAGCCAAAAGGCATCGGCAGAGAATATTCTGGCGGTCATCGACCCGGTGGCCCATGGCCTGGATATGCTCTACAGCGAGGGCAGTGCGGACTGTGCAAAATGAAAGGAAATCCCATTTCCGAGCAGGAAATGGGATTTTTTATACATCGAAACGGTTATATGAAATTCCGCACATTTTTCCGGATTTCTCGTATCAGTAAAGCTCTATTTCCGTGACACACTCGTTTTTGATGCGACCCACCAGATATTGCAGAGCATCCACCACATGGGGGCGGATATCGCCGCCGATGAGCACATACATGATGTCGTCACCAACGCTCAGTTCCCCCTCGTTCAGCCAGACCTTGATGTAGAAAATACCGTCCAACTTATAGGTTTCTGCGATGATGGCATCCACAGCTTCCTGATTGTAGGAAAACTGCATCCCCACAACGGGCCTGGTATCGGCGGCACCCTGGCGTACTTTTGCCTTGGCACTTTCCCGGACAATGCCGTTATGGGTCAGATACATGCCAATCTTAGGGGCGCTTTCGTGGACCTTGGCCTCTTTCAGCCAGGAATCCATGGAAGGACTTGTTTTCTTGCTCATATTATAAACCTCCAATTCTTATCCGCCTGAGGATAGAAATCGTAATTGAAACTGCCTGTAAATCAGAAGCGCGGAATCATCTGAACCTTCAAAGATGACTCTGGTCTGAGGCAGTGCCAAACCGGCGATCCTGCGGGGTGGGAGGACGGTCACGGTAATTCGGCAATCACGGAACCGGTAACCATCCGCAGTGGCATGAACCCTCCCTATGATGAAGGAAAAAGGTTTCTATACGCTCTGGTTCCAAAGCCCACACTTCTTCTTTGAACATGCGATCCCCTCCTATTTGATCTTATCATACTATGGAGAATAGTGAAAGAACTGTTTTGAATCATTTCATATAATTTCGTATCATTTCGCACAGTCTCTGAAAAGGGCGGCTTGTATTATTTGTTCAAATATGATATAATATCAGAAATTGATTGGTCAGTTTTCGTGAAATTGACTGATTTCCAAAGTTTGCAAAGCGGTGGACGAGCCTCTTTCCAGACGCCATGATCGGGTGCAGCTTTCGGCTGTGCTTTTGGTGTTGCGGAAACTGGCTGGTCTTCTTTATATTTCTTTATATTTAGGAGGTAAGACAATGAAAAAGATTCTGTCCATGCTGCTGGTTTTTGCCATGATGTTTGGTCTTCTTGCCTGCGGCGCAAGCAAGCCTGCTGAGACGCAGGCTTCCACTGAGGCTCCCACTGAGGCTCCCGCCACAACGGCTGTCCCGACGGAAGCCGCCGCTGAGGTTCCCACCCAGGCCGGTCTTGTGGTGGATACCTGCATTCTGAAGGAAGCCGACGACAAGATGCTCAACACCTACACCGTTATCGCCGTAAATCCCGAGGCGCCTTTTGTGGATGCTGACGGAAACTCTGTCGCTGACGTTGCGGTGAATACCGCCGGTGCGGATGCCCTCATCCAGTGGTTCCTGACCCAGGAAACGTTGGACCTGGCCGCAAATTATGGCTTTAAAGAGTACGGTGAGTCTCTGTTCTACGTCAAGGACGGTGCCCCTGTTTATACAGGTGAGATTGCGCCCGCTACCGAAGAGACAAAGGTCATCCGCCTTTCCACCACCACTTCTGTGAAAGACTCTGGTTTGCTGGGCTATCTGCTGCCCATCTTCGAGAGCACTTATGGCTACACTGTGGAAGTCCAGTCTGCCGGTACCGGCAAGGCAATCTCTGCCGCCAAGTTCGGCAATGCCGACCTGATTCTGGTCCATGCTAAGAGCCAGGAAGAAGCCTTTGTTGAAGAGGGCTTCGCCCGCACTGTAGATGGCTTCGAAGCAGAGCGCATTTCCTTCCTGTATAACTATTTCGTTCTGTGCGGACCTTCTGCGGACCCTGCCGGTGTTAAGGAGGCAGCTTCCGTTCTGGATGCGTTTGCAGCCATTGCGGAGGGCGAGTATCCCTTCATCTCCCGTGGCGACGGTTCCGGCACCCACACCAAGGAGCTGTCCCTGTGGCCTGAGACTCTGGGTATCACGAAGGAGGCAGAGTCCTTCGCTCCCTACACGCAGTGGTACACCTCTGCAAACGCCGGTATGGGCGCATGTCTGGTGATGGCAGAGCAGATGCATGCTTACATCCTGACCGATAAGGCAACCTTCTTGACTTTCGTTGCCAACGATGGCATCATAAACTGAGGAAACTCTGGGTTCATTTTCTGCGGCTGACGCTATATGTACAGTTTCCAAAAACTTGCTTTTTTGAAAAAATCTGCGTAAACTGTATCCCGTGGGGAATTTCCCCACGGGATTTTACAAAAAGAAAGGAGGCTGCACCGTGGGAACGGCCCTTCAAAAGGCGATTTCTCTTATCCTGTCTTCCGATGCAGAACTTCTGAACATTTTGAAAGTCACAGCGCAAATGAGCCTCAAAAGCTCTTTGCTTGCACTGCTACTGGGTGTTCCGCTGGGAATCTGTCTGGGCAATAGCAAATTCCCCGGGAGAGGGCTTCTGATTATCCTGAACCGAACGCTTATGGGGATGCCCCCTGTGGTATGCGGCCTACTGTTTTACATCCTTTTCTCCGGGGTCGGCCCTCTGCGACACATGAAGCTGCTGTTCACGGTTAAAATCATGATTCTTGCCCAGGTGGCGCTGATCACCCCCATTGTTGTGGGGGCTATGGAGACTTATGTGGCGGGAGTGTCTCCGGCGATTCGGGAAACAGCCAGGGGCTTGGGGCTGGGAAGAGGAAGGACGTTTTTGCTGCTGTGCAATGAGTGCCAGTACTGTATCATCTCTTCCTATCTGCTGGCGTTTTCCAGATCTATTGCAGAGGTCGGGGCAGTGTCCATGGTGGGCGGTGCCATTGCCTGGAAAACGAATGTGATGACCACAGCCATTATGCAGTACACCAATCAGGGAAATTTCTCTCTGGGCATTGCCCTGGGCATGATTCTGCTGGCGGTTTCCCTGCTGGTGAATGTTGTGATATCTCTGCTGCAAAGGAGGCTCAGTCAATGATAATTCCAGCCTTTTCCAAAACCTATGGGCAGAAAAAAGTGCTGGATTTTCCGGGAATGGAATTGCAGCCTGGAAACATATATGCGATTCTCGGAGCAAACGGAAGCGGAAAATCCACATTTTCAAAGATTCTGGCAGATGTCCTTCCGGCAGACCGGAAAATCCGCTTGGAACCAAGCATTGGCTATCTTCCCCAGAAGCCCTATGCCTTTCGTATGTCTGTCAGAAAAAACATCCTGCTGGGCGGCAGGGATATCCAGAAAGCGGAGTCCCTCGCGAAAGCACTGTCTCTGACAGAACTGGAACATAAACGGGCGGATCGTCTCTCCGGCGGTGAGACGGCACGCATGGCGATGGCAAGATTGATGATGGGAACATACGATGTGGTGATTCTCGATGAACCAACGGCTGCCATGGATATGGAAACCACCGCTGCCGCGGAAACTTTGATTCAGTCCTATGTGCGCCAGACCAATTGTATTTTGATTTTGGTCACCCACTCCCTGCAGCAGGCAAGGCGAATCGCTGATGAAGCGATGTTTTTTCAAAAAGGGGAAGTACTGGAGTATGGTCCTGCAGAAAGTCTGCTGTATTCCCCCACACGTGTGGAATTGAAGAGATTCCTGGAGTTCTTCGGAAACTGAGGACACTCCGAAAACAGCTGTCTTCGTTGCGAAAGTACCCGGCAAAGATAACAAGTATCGACTTGTGAAGCAGGACGAGTATATTTTGAGTGAGGTTATTTCCCATGAGGCATTTGTTTCCAAAGAGGATTTTGACAAGGTGCAGGAGATCAAAGCCATTCGTGGGAAAAAGGGTAATCACAGCATTGGTCAGTATAACGCGCATCTGTTGTCCGGTATCGTAAAATGTCCGCAATGCGGCGCACCTATGTACATCGGTATGACCAAGTGGACAAATCAGAGCGGCGCGACCTTGTGAAATACCTGATTTCCGAGGTTGAGTTGTTCCCGCGTGAGGAGTAAAAGACGCAGAAACGCTTTGTAAAGGCGATTGCGTACAAGTTTCCTATTGAGCAAAAGGTGCTCACGCAATTTGATGAATGCGGGACATCTGTCGAGACCGTATGCCTGCTATCAAAAGCTGTCGACTGATACAAAACATGTTTACTAAATGATGAAAAATTATTGAACAACCAGGAAAACGGCGTTAAAATTTATGAAATTTTAAAATAAATATTCAGCAAAACAATCGAAAGGTTGCGACGCAAAGCTATAGAGCCTGTAAAATGGCGGCTGGTTGCACACTTAAAGGTAATGGGAGCGCTATAGATTTATCGACTATGGTGCTCCTTTTGGTTTTTTCCTGTCTATGGCTTTTCGCCGGAAATCACAAACATGAAGAGAAGAACAAATAAAATCAAAAAGATGATGACAGCCGGGCTTGTGTGCACGACTATGATACTGACTGTGGGGTGCGCAGAACAGACAGTTGTAAAGGAACAGAAAGCGGAATCCCTGCCGGTCATTGTTGTTGGAAGTGACAATTATCCACCGTTTAACTATTTGAATGCGGATGGGGATCCCACGGGAATTGATGTGGAACTGGCAAAGGAAGCATTTTACATAATGGGATATGAGGCGGAATTCAAGCTGATCAACTGGGAGGATAAAAAGGAATTGTTGGAGTCCGGGGAGATCGACTGTATCTGGGGCAGCTTTTCCATGGACGGGCGCGAAGAGGAATATCAGTGGGCAGGACCATATATGACGAGCTATCAGGTGATCGCAGTGAGGACGGACAGTGATATTTATTCTCTGCAGGATCTGGAAGGAAAGACAGTGGCTGTGCAGTCAACCACAAAACCGGAAGAACTATTTCGGAAACATGAAGATACCAGGATCCCGCAGCTTGGAAAGGTATTGTCTTTACGGAATCGGGATCTGATCTACACATTTTTAAGCAAAGGATATGCAGATGCAGTGGCAGCACACGATACGGCGGTAAAGCAGTTTATGAAGGACTATGATATGGAGTATCGGATCCTGGAGGAGCCGCTTCTGGTGGTGGGACTTGGTGTGGCATTTGATAAAAAGGATGACCGTGGACTGGCGCAGAAGCTGACAGAGACTTTCGAAGAAATGCGTGAGGATGGCACGATGAAGGAAATTGTCGGAACATATATGGAAGATACAGATTGTTATCTGGAGGTACGCACGGATGAAACTTAAAAAATCATCTGGATATTTATCATACAGAATCTGGGCGTTGGAAATTGTATCAGGAATCATACTTCTTTGTCTGGCATTCTGGATCAGCATTCATGCAGATATTTCCAATGCTGCGCAACGCCTTTCAAGCACGGTAAATTATGTGAAGGAACAGTGTAATAATAATCAGAAAATGGAGCTGGCATCAGAGACCAAGAGCCTGATGCGAATCATGGAAAGTGTAGAGTATATTAATTGGAATCTCGCCAGTGATATGGAAAAGAGTGGGTTTGAGGAACCGGATCAGACACTGCTGGAAAATTATGCAAAAGAAAGTTATGTAACAGGCATTCTGCTGCTGAGCCCACAGGGAGCAGTGGAGCAGGAGTATCATACGGATGAACGGAATGTCTGGGATCTATACGAAAATATTGATGCGGAAACACTTCTGGATGTATGGAATTTCCCGGAGAAGACGTATGCCTCGAGAGTAAACTGCGAGGATGGTTCCCACATTGACCTAGCAGCAGTGGGAAGAACGGACAGGTCAGGAATCCTTGTTGCCTATTACCATACATCCAAGGAGTACTGCCGCATTTTTGTCAATTCTATGGAGCAGCTTCTGACTGGATACTCTGTGAAACACGATGGAACGATAGTGATCAGCAATGGTGAAGAGATCGTGGCGTCCAATGACAGCAGACTTGTGGGGGTCAGCATGGATGACAACGAGATCCTGCGGGCCATCAGAAGACGTGCAGAAGGATCGAAGCTTGTTCGTGTCAGAGATGGCGGTGACACCGGGGGCAGAAGCTTTGGACTGATGGAACAGAGCCGGAATTATTATATTTATGCCTACATGCCTGAGCGTGGAGTATTCAACAAGACGCCTCAGAATATGCTGTTTGTAGCTTTGACATATCTGCTTGTTCTGATCATTATCAACATGGTGAGATGGCAGACAGAGAAGAAATATCAGAAGCAGAAACTTCAGATTCAGCAGGAATATGCGCAGAGATTGGAAAATAAGAATCTTCAGCTGGAAGAATCTGTCAAAAGAGAGACAAAAGCCAATTCAGCCAAGACAGATTTTCTGTCCAGAATGACTCATGATATCCGTACACCGCTGAATGGAATCATTGGCCTGTTGAAAATGGAAGAGATTCATCCGGACGATCTGGAACTGCTCCATGCAAACAGAGAGAAAATGTTGGTGTCTGCGGATCATCTGCTGTCGTTGATCAATGATATGCTGCAGATGAGTAAGCTGGAAAATAACGAAATAGTTCTGGCGCAAGATGCCATGGATCTGAATGCCTTGTTGATGGATGTGGTTACGATTGTAGAACAGCGGGCAGCGGATGCAGGAATTACACTGGAATATGACAAAGCATCAGATAAGATCCTGTATCCTTATGTATACGGAAGTCCGCTTCATGTGAGACAGATTTTCCTGAATATCTACGGAAATTGTATTAAATATAATCGAATAGGTGGAAAAGTCATTACGCATCTGGATTATCTTGGAACAACAGATGAGATGGTGCATTACAGATGGGTGATCTCTGATACGGGAATTGGAATGAGTGAGAACTTTCTGGAGCATATTTATGAACCATTTGTTCAGGAACATTCTGATGCAAGAAGTGTCTACCATGGAACAGGTCTGGGGATGGCAATTGTGAAGAGACTGATAGATGAGATGAATGGAACCATTCAAGTGACCAGCCAGGAAGGAAAAGGATCTACATTCGTGGTTGTTCTTCCGTTCAAGATCGCAGAAAAAGAAAAGGTTGTGCAGCCAGAAGCTGCTACGGGAGAAGCCTCAATCAGAGGTCTCCATCTTCTCCTTGCGGAAGATAATGAACTGAATGCAGAGATTGCGGCAAGGCTGTTAAATGATGAAGGAGCAACGGTTCAGGTGGTTCGTGACGGGCAGCAGGCCATAGATGCATTTGCATCCCGTCCCCAGGGAACTTATGATGCGATCCTGATGGATATTATGATGCCGAAGATAGATGGATATACGGCCACAAGAGTTATTCGTTCTACAAACCGGCAGGATGCAAAGGCCATTCCGATCATTGCCATGACAGCCCATGTTTTTGATGAGGACGTGAAGCAGTGTCTGGAGGCAGGTATGAATGCACACCTGCCAAAGCCACTGCAGATGGAGAAGGTTGTCTCCACCATTGCAAGATTGTGTAAGAGAAAAAAGTAGATGAAAGTATCAGGAGTCTCCGCGTAACAGGGCAATCTCCTCCTTGTAGGGAGCCCGGGTGTTCTTCTTGTCGCCATCAATGGGAATCCATGGGGTCTCAAGGATCTTCGGTACATCAGAAAAATCCGGATGATGTACTATATAGGATAGTGCATCAAATCCGATGTACCCTTTTCCGAGGTTTTCATGTCGATCCTTGTGGGCTCCACATGGATTTTTACTGTCATTGATGTGGAAGACAGCAATCTGATCTTTGCCGAGAATGTGGTCAAAGGTGTCAATTACACTGTCAAAGTTGTTGATAATGTCATATCCGGCATCGTGAGTGTGGCAGGTATCAAAGCAGACCCGGAGACGGTCTTTTTTCACCACACCATCATAGATCTGAGCCAGTTCTTCAAAAGTGCGTCCGATCTCAGTGCCTTTTCCGGCCATGGTTTCAAGCGCGACCAGACAGCTGGTATCATCGGTAAGCACTTCATTCAGTCCTTTGACAACAGACGCAATACCGGCTTCCACACCGGCCCCTACGTGCGCACCGGGATGAAGAACCATGATATTACTTCTACAGGCATCAGCGCGGGTCAGCTCCAGCCGGAGAAAATCAGTGGCAAGCTGGTAAGTGTCCGGGTTTATAGTATTTCCAAGATTGATGATATAGGGTGCATGGATGACAAATTCATGGATATCATTTGCCTCCATGAGCTTCCAGGCAGCGTCAATATTTAATTCACTGATATCCTTGCGGCGGGTATTCTGGGGTGCGCCGGTATAGATCATAAAGGTGTTTGCTCCATAGGACAGTGCTTCCTCCACGGATCCCAGCATCATTTTTCTGCCGCTCATTCCCACATGGGAACCAAGTTTTAACATAGGTGTCCTCCTCTTAATGTTCGTATATGTAATGTCTCTATTTTACACAAGCGTGACCAGTCCTGCAAGCCTGAAACATGTATGGTACAGGTTCATCCGGCTTGACAAATATCACCATTTTCCCTATACTTAATTAAGTTTCGAGGTGTACAATGAATATACAATTAATAGCAGAGATAATGGGAACCGTCGCATTTGCCATCTCTGGAGCCATGCTTGCCATTGAACGGAAAATGGATCTATTTGGTATCGTGTTTCTGGGGATCGTAACGGCAGCCGGAGGCGGTTTTATCAGGGATATGACACTGGGGATCGTGCCGCCTGCCATGTTTTCCAGTCCAATGGTCCTGCCGCTGGCAATTCTGTCATCGCTGGCAGTGTGTGCGCTGGTTGCCTGGCTCTATAAGGGATCTGATGAGGAGCTTCATGGAGAACGGTTTCAGTGGATCCTGAACTTTACAGATGCCATCGGCCTTGGGCTGTTTACGGTGGCAGGAGCCAATACGGCCATTGACAGTGGATATGGGGACTATCATGCTTTTGTGATCTTTCTGGGAATGCTCACGGGTGTGGGCGGCGGAATGTTCAGGGATGTGCTGGCAGGGATCATGCCTGCGGTGCTCAGAAAGCATGTATATGCCTGTGCATCCTTAGTGGGCGCGATCTGTTATCTGGGACTTTTATGTGCAATGCCAAGAGGATATGCCATGTTTACAGGAGCTATGATCGTGGTTGTGATCCGTCTGCTGGCAAGTCATTATAAATGGAATATACCAAGAGTGATGTAAACAAATAAGGAGGACAAAGTAGATGAAGAAAATGCTGGATCTGTTATCCGCAGAGGTTGCAAAAGCTTTTGCTGAAGCAGGTTATGATGAGAAATATGCCCGTGTCAGTCTGTCCAATCGACCGGATCTGTGCGAGTATCAGTGTAATGGTGCCATGGCGGCAGCCAAAGAGTACCACAAGGCACCGATTATGATCGCCAATGCAGTTGTGGAAGCTATGCAGGGATCTGAGGTGTTTGGAGAAGTCCAGGCGGTGAATCCGGGATTCATCAATATGAAAGTGAACAACGAGTACCTGAGCCAGTACCTGAATGGTATGGAGAAGGATGAACGGATGGGCTGTGAAAAAGCAGAGAATCCGAAGACCATTATGATCGATTACGGCGGACCTAATGTGGCAAAGCCGCTGCATGTAGGACATCTTCGGTCTGCGATCATTGGTGAGAGTGTGAAGAGGATTGCCCGCTTTGCAGGACATAAAGTGATCGGCGACGTGCATCTGGGAGACTGGGGTCTGCAGATGGGGCTGATCATTACCGAGCTTCGCGAGAGAAAACCGGAGCTGGTATATTTTGATGAGGCATATGAGGGAGAGTATCCGGCAGAAGCACCGTTTACCATCTCTGAACTGGAGGAAATATATCCGACAGCCAGTGGAAAATCCAAGCAGGATGAAGCGTATAAAGAGGCTGCCATGCAGGCAACTTATGAGCTGCAGCATGGAAGAAGAGGCTATCAGGCTCTTCTGAAGCATATTTTAAATGTGTCTGTCACAGACCTGAAGCGTAATTATGCAAACCTGAAAGTGGATTTTGATCTGTGGAAGGGCGAGTCTGATGCACAGCCATATATTCCGGATATGGTACAGAAGATGAAAGATGGCGGATATGCTTATGTGAGTGATAATGCGCTGGTCGTTGATGTGAAGGAAGATACAGACACCAAGGAAGTACCGCCTTGCATGCTGCTCAAATCTGACGGAGCTTCTCTGTATACGACCACGGATCTGGCTACGATTGTAGAGCGTATGAAGCTCTACAACCCGGATGAGATCATCTATGTGGTAGATAAACGTCAGGAAATGCACTTTATCCAGGTATTCCGCTGTGCAAGAAAATGCGGACTGGTAACGGATAAGACTGAACTGAAATTCTTAGGCTTCGGTACCATGAATGGAAAAGACGGTAAACCGTTCAAGACCAGAGATGGTGGCGTCATGCGTCTGGAATATCTGTTAAAGGATATCAACGAGGAGATGCTCAAGAAGATCCAGGAAAGTCGTCCTATGGAGGAAAAAGAAGCAGAGGAGACCGCGAAGATCGTAGGTCTGTCTGCAGTCAAATACGGAGATTTGTCCAATCAGGCTTCCAAGGATTATATTTTTGATGTGGAGCGTTTCACTTCTTCAGAAGGAAATACTGGTCCTTACATCCTGTATACGATTGTAAGAATCAAATCCATCCTGAGAAAATATGAGGAGTCCGGCAAGAAGGCGGGCGAAGGAAAGATCGGAGCAGGCAGAAGCGACAGTGAGAAAGCACTGCAGCTGGAGCTGTCCAAATTCAACAGCGTGATGGAAACGGCATTTGAAGAGTGCGCACCTCATAAGATCTGTGCTTATATTTATGATCTTGCCAATGCTTTCAATAAGTTCTATCATGAGACCAAGATCCTTGCAACAGATGATATGGAAGCACAATCTTCATGGATCAGCCTTCTTCTGCTGACCAGACGGGTACTGGAGACCTGCATTGATATGCTTGGATTTGAAGCACCGGAGAAGATGTAAGATGAACGTTGATCGTACAAAACTGAATGTATATTATCTGTGGCGTGCGATATATCCCATGCCCCTGTATCAGGTGATACAGGGGCTGGTTTTATATATCGGTCTCTTCCCTGATGATCCATTGCTTCGCCTGAGTGTTGGTGGGATTCTGTCGATACTGGTATTTGGCTGGATCTACAGGGAGGATGTGAAGGAGCGATGCGGGCATGAGCAGGGACAGAAGAAAGAGGCACCGCGGTTTGGGGCAGGTGCATGGATGCTTGTTATGCTGGGAGGCATTTGTGTGGCGTTGGTGGGCAATAAACTGATAAGCCTGTCTGGGCTTGCAGAATGGTCAGATTCTTATGCGCAGACAAGTGAAACGCTGAACTCCGGAACCTTTGTACAGAAACTGATTTGTACGGGTCTGATCGCACCGGTAGCAGAGGAACTGCTCATACGGGGACTGGTGTTTACGCGGCTTCGGGATCTGATGAAACCGTGGACTGCAATTCTTTGGAGTGCCATTTTCTTTGGAGTTTTTCATGGCAATCTGGTACAAGGAGTCTATGCAGCATTTTGCGGCCTTTATCTTGGATGGGTCATGGAACGCTTTGCTACGTTGAAAGCACCGATCATGGCTCATATGGCTGCTAACATGGCGATTATCGTTCTGACTGCCCTGTCATTTCAATTCTGAAAACAACAGCTAATAAGAAAACAACAAATAATTTATGTTAAAAATTCATGATAATTTAGAAAATAAAAAGAACTGAGTAAAATCAGTTCTTTTTTGACTAAAAAATTTATGGAATTTCTGGAAAAGATATTTTAAATTGTGCGGATATAATTATATACAGTTGAAAACATCTATAATTAAGAAATAATATTAGATAAAAAAATATAATTTTCAAATAATCAGACGATTAAAAGAAAAAATAGATTTACAACAGAAACGAATGGGTGTACACTTTATAAAAATCGCAAACAAAACAAGAGATACAAAGAGAAAGGTATAGCTTATGAAGGAACAAAGAAGTCAGGAATGTCCAGAACAGCAGGGAATGTATGATCCGAGCTTTGAACACGATAACTGTGGTATCGGAGCAGTGGTCAACATCAAAGGAATCAAGTCACATAAGACCGTGGAAGATGCCTTAAGCATCGTGGAGAACCTGGAACATCGTGCAGGTAAAGATGCAGAAGGAAAGACCGGAGACGGTGTAGGTATCATGGTTCAGATCTCCCACAAATTCTTCTCCAAAGAATGTGCAAAGCTTGGAATTGAGCTTGGTGGAGAGAGAGAATATGGTATTGGAATGTTTTTCCTGCCGCAGGATGAACTGAAACGCAATCAGGCAAAGAAGATGTTTGAGATCATCGTGGAGAAGGAAGGCATGAACTTCCTTGGCTGGAGAGAAGTGACCACCAATCCGAAGGTGTTGGGAAGCAAAGCACTGGAGAAGATGCCAAGCATCATGCAGGCATTTATCCAGAAGCCGGAGGATGTGGAAAAGGGACTGGATTTTGACCGGAAGCTCTATATTGCAAGACGAGTATTTGAGCAGTCCATCGAAGATACTTATGTGGTATCCTGTTCCAGCCGTACTTTGATCTACAAAGGTATGTTCCTGGTAGGACAGCTTCGTTCCTTCTTCCAGGATCTGCAGAGTCCGGATTATGAGAGTGCCATTGCACTGGTCCACTCCCGTTTTTCCACCAACACAATGCCAAGCTGGGAGCGTGCACATCCGTATCGCTTCCTGGTACATAATGGTGAGATCAACACCATCAAAGGTAATGCAGATAAGATGCTGGCCCGTGAGGAGACCGTAGAATCTGAGCATCTGAAGGGAGAATTCCACAAGATCCTTCCGGTTATCAGTGCTTCCGGTTCTGACTCCGCTATGCTGGATAATACGCTGGAGTTCCTGGTTATGAGTGGTATGGATCTGGCACTGGCAGTGATGATCCTGATACCGGAGCCGTGGCTGAATAACCGTACCATGTCTCAGAAGAAAAAGGATTTCTATCAGTATTACGCAACCATGATGGAGCCGTGGGACGGTCCGGCTTCCATCCTGTTCACAGATGGAGATGTGATGGGAGCGGTTCTCGACAGAAACGGACTTCGTCCTTCCAGATACTATGTAACTACCGATGATCAGCTGATCCTGTCATCTGAGGTAGGTGTGCTGGATATTGATCCGTCCAGAATTGTAGAAAAAGAGCGTCTTCATCCTGGTAAAATGCTGCTGGTTGATACCAAGCAGGGAAAAATTATTGATGATGATGAACTGAAAGAATATTATGCAAACCGTCAGCCCTATGGTGAGTGGCTGGATCACAACCTTGTAAATCTGTCTGATCTGAAGATCCCGAATCAGCGGATCGAGGAGTATACTCCGGAAGAACGTGCAAGACTGCAGAAAGCATTCGGCTACAATTATGAAGATGTGAGAAATTCCATTATGAGCATGGCATCTAATGGAAGTGAGGCAACTTCTGCCATGGGTATTGATGTACCTCTGGCTGTATTGTCTGAGCATCATCAGCCGCTGTTCAATTATTTTAAGCAGCTGTTTGCACAGGTAACCAACCCGCCAATCGATGCGATCCGTGAGAAGATCGTGACCTCTACCACCATTTATGTTGGAAAGGCTGGCAATCTTCTGGAAGCAAAACAGGAGAACTGCTGTGTGATGAGGATCAACAATCCGATCCTGACAGAGACAGATCTTCTGAAGATTAAAAATATGAAAGAGCCGGGCTTTAAGGTAGAAGTCCTGCCAATTATCTATTATAAAAATACCAGTCTGGAAAAAGCTATTGACCGACTGTTCGTGGAAGCTGACCGTGCATACCGTGATGGCGTGAACATTCTGATCCTGTCTGACCGCGGTGTGGATGAGAACCATGTGGCAATCCCATCTCTGCTGGCGGTATCCGCTCTCCAGCAGCATCTGGTACGGACCAAGAAGAGAACATCCGTGTCCATCATTCTGGAGTCCGGTGAACCAAGAGAGGTGCATCATTTTGCAACCCTGCTGGGCTATGGTGCCTGCGCAGTCAACCCGTATCTGGCACATGAGAGTATTCATGAACTGATCGACAAGAAGATCTTGAATAAAGATTATTATGCAGCGGTGGCTGACTACGATCAGGCAGTCATCAACGGTATTGTAAAGATCGCTTCCAAGATGGGTATTTCCACGATCCAGTCTTATCTGGGTTCCAAGATCTTTGAAGCCATCGGTATCAATAAAGAAGTAGTTGACCGGTATTTCACCAACACCGTCAGCCGGATCGGTGGTATCGGTCTTAAAGAGATCGGTGAGCAGGTAGAGCTGATGCACTCCTCTGCATTCGATCCTCTGGGACTGACCACCAGCACTGCACTGAACAGTCTGGGTCTTCATAAGGAGAGAAGCGGTGGGGAGGAACACCTTTATAACCCAAGAACCATTTCCCTTCTGCAGCAGTCAACCAGAGAAGGCAACTATAATCTGTTCAAGCAGTATACCTCTTTGGTAGATGGTGAGAACAATCATGGACAGCTCAGAACCCTTCTGGATTTCAAATATCCGAAGAAGGGAATTCCTCTGGAGGAAGTAGAGAGCGTAGAGTCCATCGTGACCCGTTTTAAGACCGGTGCCATGTCCTATGGATCTATTTCTCAGGAAGCCCATGAGTGTCTGGCTATTGCCATGAACCAGCTCCATGGTAAATCTAATACTGGTGAGGGCGGTGAGAGTATTGAACGTCTGACTGTCGGATCAGATGGATTGAATAAATGCTCTGCGATCAAGCAGGTGGCAAGTGGACGTTTTGGTGTTACTTCCAGATATCTGGTAAGTGCACAGGAAATCCAGATCAAGATGGCTCAGGGTGCAAAACCAGGAGAGGGCGGACATCTGCCGGGTGGAAAAGTCTATCCGTGGATCGCAAAGACCCGTCTGTCCACACCAGGTGTGAGCCTGATCTCTCCGCCGCCACATCATGATATTTACTCCATCGAGGATCTGGCACAGTTGATCTACGACCTGAAAAATGCGAACCCGAAGGCACGTATCTCTGTAAAACTGGTATCTGAAGCTGGTGTTGGTACGGTAGCAGCTGGTGTAGCCAAAGCAGGTGCACAGGTTATCCTGATCTCTGGTTATGATGGAGGTACCGGTGCAGCTCCGGCAAGCTCCATTCACAATGCGGGACTTCCGTGGGAGCTTGGTCTTACCGAGACTCATCAGACTCTGCTGATGAATGGTCTGAGAAATAAAGTCCGCATCGAGACAGATGGTAAACTTATGAGCGGTCGTGACGTAGCCATCGCAGCCATGCTGGGAGCAGAGGAATTTGGCTTTGCAACTGCTCCGCTGGTAACCATGGGATGTGTCATGATGCGTGTCTGCAACCTGGATACCTGCCCGGTAGGTGTTGCAACTCAGAATCCGGAGCTTCGTAAGAGATTCCGCGGAAAACCGGAATATGTAGTAAATTTCATGAGATTTATCGCAGAAGAGCTGCGTGAATACATGGCAAAACTGGGAATCCGTACCATTGATGAACTGGTAGGCCGTTCTGATATGCTTTGTGTCAAAGAGGACAGAACCGGAAGACAGGCAACCATTGACTTTAGCCGGATTCTTGATAACCCGTTTGCAGGAAAAGGTCAGAAAGTGATCTTTGATCCAAAACAGGTATATAACTTTGAACTGGAAAAGACTCTGGATGAGAAGGTCCTTATGAAAGAATTCAAATCTGCGCTGGAAAAAGGCCAGAAGAGAAGTATTGAGCTGGATGTAAGAAATACCAATCGTGCGTTTGGTACCATGTTTGGTTCCGAGATCACCAGTCATTATCCGGAAGGACTGCCGGAGGATACCTTTACTGTAAAATGTACCGGTGCCGGAGGACAGAGCTTTGGCGCATTTATCCCGAAAGGACTGACACTGGAGCTCGTAGGAGATTCCAATGACTACTTCGGAAAAGGACTTTCCGGTGGTAAACTGATTGTTTATCCTCCGAAGGGAATTACCTATAAGGAAGATGAGAATATCATCATCGGCAATGTGGCACTGTATGGAGCTACCAGTGGTAAAGCCTATATTAACGGTGTGGCAGGTGAGCGTTTCTGCGTCAGAAACTCCGGAGCACATGCAGTGGTAGAAGGTACCGGCGATCATGGATGTGAGTATATGACCGGTGGATGCGTGGTCATCCTTGGAAAAGTCGGCAAAAACTTTGCAGCCGGTATGAGCGGCGGTGTGGCTTATGTGCTGGATGAAGATTGTGACTTGTACATGAAGGTGAATAAATCCATGATAACGCTGGAAGAAGTCACCAATAAATATGATGTGCAGGAACTCAAAGATATGATCCAGGAGCATGTGGCTTACACCAACTCTGAAAAAGGTAACCTGATCCTCGATAACTTTGAACAGTATCTGCCGAAATTCAAGAAGATCATTCCGAATGATTACAAGAAGATGTTAAGTCTGATCGTTCAGATGGAAGAAAAAGGTATGAATACTGAGCAGGCACAGATCGAAGCATTCTACGCGATCAAGAGAGGTTAGGAGGTACAGGCAAATGGGAAAACCAACAGGCTTTTTGGAATATGAGCGCAAAAATGCAAAAGCAGAAGCGCCGTTAGAGAGAATCAAACATTTTAATGAATTTCATACACCGCTGTCCCACGAGGAACAACAGAAACAGGGAGCCAGATGTATGGCATGTGGTGTACCGTTCTGCCAGGCAGGACAGATGCTGGGCGGTATGATGTCTGGCTGTCCGCTGCAGAACCTGGTGCCTGAATGGAATGATCTGGTGTATCTGGGTAACTGGGAGGAAGCATATTACCGTCTGTCCAGCACCAGCAACTTCCCGGAGTTCACCGGTCGTGTGTGTCCGGGACTCTGCGAGGCTGCCTGTACCTGTAATCTGAATGGTGATCCGGTAGGAACCAAAAGTAACGAGCTGGCTATTATTGAAAATGCATATAAGATGGGCTATGCTCATGCAAGACCACCGAAGGTTCGGAGCGGGAAGAAAGTAGCAGTCATCGGAAGCGGACCTTCCGGTCTGGCAACAGCCGATCAGCTGAACCGCAGAGGACATTCTGTCACTGTTTACGAGCGCCGCGACCGTGTGGGTGGACTGCTCATGTACGGAATTCCTAACATGAAGCTGGAAAAGCATATTGTTGAGAGAAAGATCAACATCATGAAGGAAGAAGGCGTGACCTTTGTGACTAACTGCAATGTAGGTGTGGATGTGAAGGCAGAGCAGCTTCTGAAAGAGTATGACAGAGTGGTTCTGTGCTGCGGAGCTGCCAATCCAAGAGATATCAAAGCTCCGGGCCGTGATGCCAAGGGTATTTATTTTGCGGTGGACTTCCTGACAGCTACCACCAAGAGTCTTCTGGATTCCAATTTTGCAGATAAGAAATTTATTCCGGCAGAAGGGAAGAATGTACTTGTTATTGGCGGTGGTGATACCGGAAATGACTGTGTAGGTACTTCAATCCGTCTGGGCTGCAAATCTGTGACACAGCTGGAGATGATGCCGAAGCTTCCGGATACCAGAGCAGAGAACAACCCGTGGCCTATCTGGCCGAGAGTCTGCAAGACCGATTATGGTCAGCAGGAGGCTATTGCCAAATTTGGTCATGATCCGCGAATCTATCAGACGACGGTTCAGGAATTTATCAAGGACAAGAATGGTAATGTGAAGCAGGCGAAGATCGTCAAGCTTGAGAGTAAAAAGGACGAGAAGACCGGACGTATGATGATGGTGCCAGTTGAAGGAAGCGAGTTCCTTCTGGATGTGGATCTGGTGCTGATTGCCGCAGGTTTTCTGGGAAGTCAGGAATATGTGACGAAGGCATTCGGTGTTAATGTGGATGGAAGAACCAATGTAGCCACCGATCCGGGCAAACATGTCACCAATGTGAAAAATGTCTTCACCGCAGGCGATATGCATATGGGTCAGTCACTGGTCGTTCGTGCGATCCGTGAAGGAAGAGACGTCGCAAGAGAAGTGGATGAGTCATTGATGGGATATACAAATCTGTAAAAAGCTGTAAAGAAACTGTAAAGACAAATTCATACTGTGAAAATGACTTTCAAAATTGCCGGGACTGTACTATAATAAACAATAGTACGGTTCCGGCATTTGTTTTGCAGGACTGGAGAAAGGTGGTCATATATGGACGAAAAATGGAAAGATTATTTCTATAAAGGTGCCGCAGTATTTTTAACGGTTGCCATGTGTATATTGTTTTTTTTCGTGGTATTCCGATTTGATGATCTGCGAAAATATATTGGGATAGTGATCAAAATCCTGATGCCGTTTATTTACGGAGGGGTAATTGCCTATCTTCTATCGCCGGTGTGCGGTTGGTTTGAACGGCATCTGGCAGATCTGGCAGCTCTGGATAAAAAACCGGAGAAGACAGCAGAAAAATACCGGAAATTTTTTAAAGGGATTTCCATTCTTTTGAGCCTGCTGTTGTTCTGTCTGATTATCTATGCATTAGTAGCTATGCTGGTTCCGCAGGTGATCAACAGTATTCTGCTCCTGGTAGAAGCCATGCCTGGATACATACAGACGGTCAGCGACTGGATCGAAAAGCTTGTGCAGGACAATCCGGTTATGTTAAGTTATGTGGAGCAGTATTCTGCAGACATTATGGAGAGTGTGCAGAATTTTGCAAAGGTGCATCTGTTGCCGAATATTAACAATATCATCAGCGGTGTGTCTGCCAGCCTGTGGACCATGGTGACTATGGTGAAAAATCTTGGTATTGGTCTGATCGTAGCGGTGTATTTATTAAATAGTCGAAAGATATTCCGCAGACAGACAAAGCTGGTGATTCACGCATTGCTTCCATATAAGGAGTATTCGCCTAAAAAGAACGGAAAGCCAGTAGAACAGAGGGCAGACTGGATGATCCGGGAACTTCATATTCTGAATGTATATCTGGGTGGATTTATTAAAGGAAAATTACTGGATTCCCTGATCATTGGTGTGATCTGTATGGTGTTCACAGCCTGTACCAATATGCCTTATGCGGTACTGATCAGTGTGGTGATAGGAGTGACGAACATCATTCCTTTCTTCGGACCGTTTATCGGAGCAATCCCCAGTGCGATCCTGATTCTGATGGTCAGCCCGATCCAATGTGTGTATTTTGTTATTTTTGTTATTATCCTTCAGCAGTTTGACGGAAATATTCTGGGACCGAAGATCCTTGGAAACACTACGAATTTGAGCAGTTTCTGGGTATTGTTTGCGATTTTGTTATTCGGCGGAGTATTTGGAATCGTTGGAATGGTCATTGGGGTACCGGTATTTGCATTTATTTACCAGCTGATCCGGGAGTGGGTTCTTGACAGACTGGAAGAACAAAAGCTGCAGACACAGAAAAAAGAGTAAGCAGCCGCAGGCGCTGATTCATATATTAAAAAAAAGAACAAAAGGAGGCTGTTATGAAAAATATTATTGAACATGAAATCAGTCAGATTACAAAAAGCATTCTGGATGATTATGGAACTGGAAGAAACATTGATAAAATGGATCTTTTCAACCAGCCAAGCAAAGAGGAAATTATCGCTATTGTGGAGGATCTGTTAAAGATCGTCTATCCAGGATATTACAGAGATCGCTCTTATAAAATATATAACATTAAAAGCAATTCTACAGTGACGATCGAAGATGTGGCTTATCATCTGAATAAACAGATCCTGCTGGCATTGAAATACACAGCAAAAGAAGAAAATGATGTAGAAAAATTAACCGAACAGGCAGAAAAAGATACGGTTACGTTCCTGAAGAAGATTCCAGATGTCCGTGCTATGCTGGAGACCGATCTGGAGGCAGCTTTTCAGGGAGACCCGGCTGCAAAATACAGAGATGAGATCATCCTGTCTTATCCGGGTATGTTTGCGATTACCGTCAATCGTCTGGCTCATGAGCTGTTCCTGCTGGAAGTGCCGCTGATCCCGCGTATCATGACCGAATATGCCCATAGCATCACAGGTATTGACATCCATCCGGGAGCAACCATTGGAAAATATTTCTTTATCGACCATGGTACTGGTGTGGTAGTTGGAGAGACAACGGTCATCGGTGATCGTGTAAAAATCTATCAGGGTGTGACTCTTGGTGCACTGTCCACAAGAGGAGGACAGAAGCTGCGGGATGTTCGGCGTCATCCGACCATTGAGGATGATGTGACGATTTATTCCGGGGCATCCATTCTTGGTGGTGAAACCGTTGTCGGAAAGAATTCCGTCATCGGCAGTAACGTGTTTATCACCAGTTCGATTCCTGCAGATACCAAAGTCAGCATGAAAGACCAGGATCTGCGCTGGGGACAGTAATTATAAAAATATTGTAAATTATTAGCACTCACTCACAATGAGTGCTAAAATTTTCTTGACATTTACATAAGTTGGGATTATAGTACTGTTAACGCATAGATAGAACAGTCATTTATAAGTTGAATGACTGTATTTTGAGAAAGAAAGGCAGTGTATAGCATGAGCGAAAGACATGGATCACTTTCCATTAACAGTGACAATATTTTCCCGATTATTAAGAAATGGTTGTATTCAGACCATGATATTTTCTTCCGTGAGCTGATCTCCAACGGATGTGATGCAATCACAAAGCTGAAGAAGCTGGATATGATGGGAGAGTACACTCTGCCTGAGAAATATAAAGCCCAGGTACAGGTACTCGTGAATCCGGATGAGAAGACTTTGAAATTTATTGATAACGGTCTTGGTATGACGGCAGATGAGGTTGAAGAATATATCAATCAGATCGCATTTTCCGGCGCAACCGATTTCCTTGCACAGTATAAGGATAAGACGAACGAGGATCAGATCATCGGACATTTTGGTCTGGGATTCTATTCTGCATTTATGGTAGCAGATGAGGTTCATATTGATACGCTTTCCTATAAAGAGGGAGCTGAACCGGTACACTGGGAGTGTGACGGTGGAACTGAGTATTCCATGGAGACCGGTAAGCGGACAGAAGTAGGTACAGAGATTACCCTGTTCCTGAACGAGGACAGTCTGGAATTTGCTAATGAATACCGCGCCCGCGAAGTCATCAGCAAGTATTGTTCTTTCATGCCAGTGGAGATTTTCCTTGCAAAGGAAAATGCACCGCAGGAGTATGAGACCATCGATGAGAGTGAACTGACAGAGGATGATGTAGTTGTTGAGCATATCCATGTGGATGCCAAGACGGAAGAGATTGAGAATGAGGACGGAACCAAGGAGACCAAAGAAATCTCTCCGGCCAAGGAGCAGGTAAAGATCAACAAGAGACCGGTATCTTTAAGTGATCCGCATCCGCTGTGGACGAAACATCCGAACGAGTGCAGTGATGAAGATTATAAAGAATTTTACCGGAAAGTATTTATGGATTACAAGGAGCCTTTGTTCTGGATCCATCTGAATATGGACTATCCGTTTAACCTGAAAGGTATCCTGTACTTCCCGAAGATCAATATGGAGTATGAGTCTATTGAAGGAACGATCAAGCTTTATAACAATCAGGTGTTTATTGCTGACAATATCAAGGAAGTAATTCCGGAGTTCCTGATGCTGCTCAAAGGTGTCATTGACTGTCCGGATCTTCCACTGAATGTATCCAGAAGTGCATTGCAGAATGATGGATTTGTAAAGAAGATCTCTGATTATATCACCAAGAAAGTAGCAGACAAATTAAGCGGTATGTGCAAGACTGACCGTGAGAATTATGAGAAATACTGGGATGATATCAGTCCGTTCATCAAATTTGGTTGCATCAAGGATGAGAAGTTCTGTGAGCGTATGATGGAGTATGTGCTGTTCAAGGATCTGGATGGTAAATATACTACTATGAACGAGTACCTGGAAGCACAGAAACCGGCTGACGGAGAAGCAGAAGCTGACAAGGCAGAAGAAAAGACGGAAGAGAAGGCAGATGAAAAGGCCGACGGTGAAGAGAAGGAAGTTCCGAAGACAACGATCTACTATGTGACCGACGTGGTACAGCAGAGCCAGTATATCAATATGTTCCGTGAGCAGAAGATGAACGCAGTTGTTCTGAAGGATAACATTGATAATCCGTTTATCAGCCATCTGGAAGCTAAGAATGAGAAGGTTAAATTCCAGCGTATTGATGCAGATGTAACAGATTCCATGAAGGAAGAGGTATCTGAAGAAGAACTGAAGGGTGAGACCGATGCACTGACCACTCTGTTCAGAAAAGCATTGAACAATGACAAGCTGGAGGTTAAGGTAGAGAAGCTGAAGAATGTAAATGTTTCTTCTATGGTTACACTCTCCGAAGAAAATCGCCGGATGCAGGATATGATGAAGATGTACAATATGTACGGAATGGATCCGTCTATGTTCGGAACCACGACTACACTGGTACTCAATGCCAATAATGCACTGGTAAAATACCTGTTCGAGAATCCGGAAGGAGAGCACAGCAATATGATCTGCGAGCAGCTCTACGATCTGGCAATGATCAGTCATCAGCCGCTTTCACCGGAAGCAATGACCAAGTTCGTGAACAGAAGTAATGAAATCATGATGTTGTTGACGAAATAAGTGACAACATTGCAAGAGCGAGCATAGAAATCATATGATCTCGTATGCAGTGAATAAGAACAGCCACGCACAATTTATACGCCTTATACGGACACGAATGTCCGCATAATTCGTACAAATCATGCGTGGCTGTCTTCTTCAATGCATAGCAGCGCAGCATATGGATTTCTATACTCGCTTTTTACATATCGTAACTTGTTAGAGATAATCTCATGAGCATATTTGCGGTAACGGCATACGAGCTCATACGATTCCGCTGCTCTTCCTTGTGTGCGGTTAGTTGATTTTACATCAGCTCGAATGGAATTTCCTGCTGATGGAGGAATTTTTGAATCATGCTGTCCCAGGCCTGGTCGAGGGTTTTATCCATGGTGAACACGGTGAGAGAGGTTCCGGTGGTGCATTGGAGTGTCCTTCCATCGTAGCGGATATTCAGCAGCAGGCCGCGGATCTGCTCAGGCGGGATGGCTACACCGGTCTGATGGAGCAGCTTTTCTGTATTGGAAGCAGACATCTGGAAGGTAAAACGAAATGCCAAAGGGGTTCGTTTTCCTTTGATCAGCTCAAAACAGAAAGGACGGATCTCCTCCCAGTAAGCCAGCGAACGGTCATCAATCTGTTCCTGCTCTTCGCCGGTATAATAAGCTTTCTGAAGCTGCCCATCCATATGAAAGGTACAAAAAGTAGTAATACTTCCTTCCAGAAGAAGGAACCGGTCAAAGGATTCACTTAATAGTAATTTTTTCATGAAATGCCGGATATCGGCAATCTGAAGTGCGATCATGGAAAATCTCCTCTGAAATCATAGAATTTTGGTGTAACAACTGTTGGGATCAAAATCCCTGTAATCTTATTGTAGTGGGATATGTCCGAAAAAGCAAGTACGGAAAAAAAGAGTGAAAGTTTATAATAGCTATGATAAACTAGGAGACAGATATGACAGCGCAAAAGAAGAGGAGAAGCAATATGAAATGTATAAACACAGTTGATGCCGTGGGACATGTTCTTTGTCATGATATTACAAGAATTGTGAAGGACGTAACAAAGGATACCGCATTTCGGAAGGGGCATATTGTTACAGAGGAAGATATTCCGGTGCTGTTGTCGCTGGGAAAGGGTCATCTCTATGTCTGGGAGAAGGATGAGAGCATGCTTCATGAAAATGAAGCAGCACAGATTCTCTGTGAGATATGTGAAAATGCAAACATGCATCCAACAGAAGTAAAAGAAGGGAAGATCGAGTTGATTGCTGACTGCGATGGATTGTTTCGGGTGGATGTAGCGCGTCTGGATGCGATCAACGAGATCGATGAGATCATGATCGCCACCAGACATTCACATACAGCTGTGAAAAAAGGCGATCGGCTTCTGGGAACCCGTGTGATTCCGCTTGTTATTGCAAAGGATAAGATGGAGCAGGTCAGAACTGTGGCAGGAACAGAGCCGCTGGTGTCTCTGACTCCGTTCAGATCTATGAAAGCAGGTATTGTTACAACAGGCAATGAGGTCTATTATGGAAGGATTGAAGATACATTTACACCAGTGATCGTGGAGAAACTGTCAGCATATGGGATCGAAGTCTGCGGACATATTCTGTGTGATGATAATATGGACAAGATCACCGAGGCTATCTTAAAGCTGAAAGAGGATGGTGCGGATATGATCCTCTGTACCGGTGGGATGAGTGTAGATCCGGATGACAGGACACCGGGAGCAATTAAAAATACAGGAGCAAGGATCGTGTCTTATGGGGCGCCGGTTCTGCCGGGTGCCATGTTTTTGCTGGCTTATTTTGAGGATGGAACACCAGTGATGGGATTGCCGGGCTGTGTGATGTATGCAAAAGCAACAGTGTTTGATTTGGTTCTGCCCAGCGTTGCGGCAGGAGTGGAAGTGACGAAAAAGCAGCTGTCACACATGGGAAATGGCGGATTTTGCCTTGGGTGTAAGCCCTGCCATTATCCGAACTGTGGGTTTGGAAACTGTTTATAATGAAAGATGAGAACCAGAATGATGAAATTGAGAAAAGTATTTGCGTGTGTAACTATGTGCTCCATGGTTTTGTCTTTGGTTGGATGCGGAACATCTCAAGCAACAGAGACGAAGGAAAATGCTGAGGCAGCAGAGGTGACTTTAAATGTATTTGCAGCAGCATCCATGACAGAGACACTGACCGAGATTCAGGAACTGTATAAAGAAGTGGCGCCGAATGTGACACTGGTATTTAATTTTGATTCTTCAGGAACTTTGAAGACGCAGATTCAGGAAGGTGCAGACTGTGATGTATTTATATCTGCAGCGCAGAAGCAGATGAACCAGCTGGATAAGGATGCAGATCCGGAAGTGAACACAGAAGGTCTTGATTATGTGCTTGAAGGAACCCGTATAAATCTGCTGGAGAATAAGGTTGTACTGGCTGTCCCGGACGGAAATCCGAAAGGGATAGAGAGCTTTGCGGATCTTGGAACCGACAAGCTTTCTCTTCTGGCATTGGGCAATGAGGACGTACCGGTAGGACAGTATTCAGAAGAGATCCTCACCAATCTTGGAATGCTGGATCAGCTTGAACAGGAGAATAAGATCACATATGGAGCCAATGTGAAGGAAGTTACGACACAGGTATCTGAAGCAGCAGCGGATGCCGGTATTATCTATGCCACGGATGCATATTCAGCAGGCCTTTCGGTGGTGGCTCAGGCAGACGATACCATGTGCAAGCAGGTGATCTATCCGGCAGCAGTTCTGAATATTTCTGAAAATCAGGATGCAGCAGAAGCCTTCCTTGATTACCTGAAAACAGATGACTGCATGAAGGTGTTTGAAGAGGTTGGATTTACAGCTGTAAAATAAAAAAAGCAGGAGGGGCTTATGGATTGGTTCCCGTTATATAATTCTCTTCGGATCGCATTGGTTTCCAGCATATTTGTGTTTTTTACGGGGATCTTTGCAGCTTATTATATTGCAAAGCTTCCCCCTGCAGTGAAGGGAATTCTGGATGTGGTGCTGACTCTTCCGCTGGTTCTTCCACCTACGGTTGTCGGATATTTTCTGCTGATGATCCTGGGGCCGCGTAGATTGCTGGGAGCCTGGTTTCTTCAGATCTTTGATACAAAGCTTGTGATGACCTGGTATGCAGGCATCTTTGCAGCATCGATCGTCGCATTTCCGTTGATGTACCGGACTGCCCGAGGAGCCTTTGAAAGCTTTGATCAGACTCTGGCATATGCAGGTCAGACGCTTGGATTGTCGAATACTTATATTTTCTGGCACATTCGCATGCCGGCCTGCAGACAGGGAATCCTGGCAGGTGCGGTCCTGGCATTTGCACGGGCACTGGGAGAGTATGGAGCAACCAGTATGGTAGCTGGTTACACACCGGGAAAGACGGCGACGATCTCAACAACCGTCTATCAACTGTGGAGAACTAATAATGATACGTTGGCATTTCGATGGGTACTGGTAAATGTGGCGATCTCGGCAGTTGTTCTTTTGCTGGTCAATCTTCTGGAGAAAAAAGAATGTTCTTCTGGTAAATCGACAAGTGGGAAGTAGAAACGATGGCATTACGGGTAGATATTTGTAAAAAACTGAATCATTTTACGTTGAAGACACAATTTGAAGCATCAGAAGGTGTGACAGGTATACTGGGAGCTTCGGGATGTGGTAAGAGTATGACACTCCGGTGCATTGCAGGGATCGAAAAGCCGGATGAAGGATATATTGAACTGAATGGGAAGGTATTTTATGATTCCAAGAATAAAATAAATCTTCGTCCACAGGAACGTCATGTGGGATTGCTGTTTCAGAATTATGCCCTGTTTCCGAATATGACGGTGGAGCAGAATCTGATGGCTGGACTGCTGTCCGGAGAAAAGGACAGAACAAAAGCCAGAACAAAAGTCCGGGAAATGCTTGCCAGATTTGAACTGACCGGGCTTGAGAAGCACCGGCCTTCACAGCTGTCAGGCGGCCAGCAGCAGAGAGTTGCTCTGGCGCGTATCTTCTTGTCTGAGCCGGACATACTGATGCTGGATGAACCGTTTTCGGCACTGGATGAATATCTCAGGTGGAATCTGGAACAGGAGCTTCTGGATGTGTTGCGGCAATTCTCGGGTCCGGCATTGTTTGTATCGCACAGCAGGGATGAGATCTATCGCATCTGTGGTAAAGTGTGTGTGATGGATCAAGGCACTTCCAGTCCGGTCATCTCGGTCAGACAGTTATTTGAGGCGCCAGAGTCGAAAGCGGCAGCTGTGCTGTCTGGATGTAAGAATTTTGCAAGGGCGCAGCTTGCGGAAGCGGATGTGAAAAAAACGGTCTATGTAAGAGACTGGGGAGAGTATCTGACCTGTACAGGGACGAAGGCAGGAGAAATCTATTATGTAGGTGTGCGGAGTCACTATATATATCCGGTCAGTGAGACTGAGGCGAAGACACATCCGGACAATACATTTCGGTGTCGGATCGAAAAAGTGATCGATGATGTATTTTCAACGGTGATCATGGTGATGCCGGAGCATGCAGAGCAGTCGGAAGAAAGCTGCAGAAATCATTTTAACAGGATCCGTGTGGAGACAACAAAAGAATTCTGGAGGACGTTTTGTGAAAAAGAACATCCACAGGAGAGCCTGTGGCTGCATGTGGATCCTGCGGATGTGATGGTATTGAGATAATTGTATTGTATCAGCCGCCGATGCGAGACATTTCGGCGTCTTCTGTGATGGAGGAAAGAGTCTCAAAGCAATGGGCGGCAGGTTTTTGAAAAATAGCCTGAGCCAGCAATTTCTGAGCTTCTTTCGTGTCACCGCTTCTGAGTGCGTCTTTGACCAAGATACGTTCCTGATAACACAGGCAGGGCTTGAGATCGCCTGTAGCAGTCAGCCGGATCCGGTTGCAGCTATTACAGAATTTTCCATGAATAGCACTGATGAAACCAATGCTTCCCTGAAACCCTTCTACAGTATAGTAACGTGCGGGGCCATTTCCGTGAGTATCCGGGTCTGGAAGCAGTGTGCCATAATGATCAGATAATTTCTGGAATACTTCTGTATTAGAGACACAGGTCAGCTGCTTTCCGTGACCAATCGGCATCAGCTCGATAAAACGGACATCAAAAGCATGGTGTCTGGCCAGCTCTGCCAGAGCAAAGCATTCAGTCTCATTGACACCTCGTTGGAGAACGACATTGATCTTGGTTGGAATCTGTTGCTGCTCCATGGCATGAAGCCCGTCCAGTACCTGTGGAAGCTTGTGATATCCGGTGATCTGAGCATAGATATCCGGGTCAAGAGCATCCAGGCTGACATTGACAGCGTGAAGTCCCTGGCGGCGGAGGCTTTCTGCATAGTCGGCAAGAAGGATACCATTGGTCGTCAGCGATACCTGATCAATGCCTGGAATCTGACTGATCATACCGATCAGACGGTCACAGCCGTTTCGGACAAGAGGCTCGCCTCCGGTTATTTTGATCTTGCGGATACCAAGAGAAGAAGCAAGCCGGCAGATTTCTGCAATCTCTTCCAGAGACAATAATTCTTCCTTTGGAAGCCATTCGATCCTTTCCGGCATGCAATAGCGACAGCGAAGATTGCATCGGTCAGTGATCGAGATCCTCATATAGTCGATGGTTCTTCCGAACTGATCTTTCATACTTCTTGTTTTGCCTTTCTTATATAAATACCGCTTTTTCCACCGCTTTTCTGACAAAGGTGGATACCATTCATTTCCATTCCCTTATCGACTGCTTTACACATATCATAGATGGTCAGAAGAGCAATCTGTACTCCGGTCAGAGCTTCCATCTCCACACCAGTCTTCCCGGTCGTTCGCGCTGTACAGATGGTACGGACAGAACAAGTCTCATCTTCCAGCTCAAAATCGATCTCTGCTTTTGCCAGACTTAGAAGATGGCAGAGAGGGATCAGCTCCGAAGTCTTTTTTGCTCCCATGATGCCGGCAATTCTGGCAACACCCAGCACATCACCTTTTCCTATGCTTCCTGCTTTTAACTGATCAAAACATTCCTGATTCATGGAGATGCGTCCTTCGGCGATGGCTTCTCTTGCGGTTTCTGCCTTTTTACTTATGTCTACCATAATGGCATCTCCATGCCGATTAAAATGTGTAAATTCACCCATGCTTGATTCTCCTGCAAGTATTTTGTTTTATTATACCCAGCGTCAGAAAACCTGTCAAATTTGGAAATCAGTTGCTTAAAAGTGCCAGATGGAGTACCATAAGAATCAATATGGAGATCTGACAGGAGGCATAGGTCATGGGAAAAATTATGGCTGTGAATATCAGCGAAGAGAGAGGAACGCAGAAGAAAAATGTGCATTCTGCCAGATTGATCGAAGACTGGGGAATTGAACATGATGCGCATGCCGGAAAATGGCATCGACAGGTCAGCCTGCTCTCTTATGAGAAAATAGAAGAATTCAGAAAAAAAGGAGCACCGGTGGATGAAGGTGCTTTTGGTGAAAATCTGATCATTCAGGGAATTGATCTGAGACATCTTCCGGTGGGAACAAGGCTTGCATGCGGAGAGGTGCTGCTGGAAGTGACGCAGATTGGCAAGCAATGCCACAATGGATGTGAGATTTTCCGGCTTATGGGTGATTGTATCATGCCAAGAGAAGGGATTTTTGCAAAGGTTCTAAGGGGTGGTATGATCTCGGAGGGAGATGAGATCACGGTTGAAAAGCGTCCCTTGAGAGCGGCGATCCTGACAGCCAGTGATTCTGGCTATGCAGGAGAACGGGAGGATGTAAGCGGACCGACGATCCGGAAGATCCTGGAGGAGAATGGGTATCAGGTGGTTCATACGATCCTTTTGCCGGATGACAGAGAAATGCTGGCACAGGAAATGAGTCGTATTGCAGATGAAGGGGTGGCAGAACTCCTTGTGACTACAGGAGGAACAGGATTTTCACCCAGGGATTGTATGCCGGAGGCAACCATGGATATTACAGAACGGGCGGTGCCGGGGATTCCGGAAGCTATCCGGGCATACAGTATGACGATCACACCCAGAGCCATGCTGAGCCGTGCAGCCGCTGGTATCCGGAAACATACGTTGATCATTAATCTTCCGGGAAGTCCAAAAGCAGTAAAAGAATCTTTGGAGTATATTTTACCGTCTCTGGAGCATGGGCTTGAGATCCTGACGGGAACTGCATCCAATTGTGCAGCCAGATGACAGATATGGATCAATCAACAGAAGAAAGTGGAGTGAAGGAATTCATGAATCATATAGAATGCAGAGAAGAAATAGTGGAAATGATCAGGCAACTGCGGCATACATTGCATGCATGCCCGGAGATCTCCGGTGAGGAAGTGAAGACAAAGGCAACATTACAGGCATTTCTGAAAGAGCACACAACGCTGGAACTGTATCCATGCGGAGCAGGATTTTATGCAGCCCACCGGGAAGAAGGTGCTACAGAAGGCATTGCATTCCGGGCGGATTACGATGCGCTGGCGCTGGCAGACGGAGGTGCTGCCCACCTGTGCGGACATGACGGACATGCAGCATCCCTGTGTGCGGTGGCACTGATGCTGGAAGGGCAGCAGGTGGGAAAGAATGTATTTCTGCTGTTTCAGCCGGCAGAAGAGACCGGAGCAGGGGCATATCCGTGTACAGAGATCTTCAAGAAGAAGCAGATCGATGAAATCTATGGAATCCACAATCTTCCGGGCTACCCATTTGGCCAGGTACTGACCCGAAAAGGCACTTTTGCCTGTGGATCTGAGGGAATGATCCTGGGCTTTCATGGAAAGCCCACCCATGCGGCATATCCGGAGAATGGTATCTCCCCGGCGACGGCTGTTGGAAAACTTCTGGAAGCGATCCTTGATTTTCAGAAGTTTGTGCATGGAGAGATGGTGCTGTGCACAGTGATCGGTGTGCAGATGGGTGAGAAAGCATTTGGCGCGGCAGCATCAGATGCGGAAGTCTGGCTGACTCTCCGGGCAGAGCGGAGCAGAGATCTGGAACAGTTACGGGAGCAGATTCTTCAGATGGCAGAAACTTTGGCAAAAGAATATCATCTGACACTGGAAAGCGCAGAGCAGGATGTATTTCCGGCAACGGAAAATGATGACTCCTGTGTGGAAAAAGTTCTGGCAAAATGCAATGGACAGGTGCTGGAAGAACCCATGCGCTGGAGCGAGGATTTCGGGCATTATCTGAAATGCTGCAGGGGTGCGTTTTTCGGAATCGGAGCAGGGGAAGAGTGCCCGGCCCTTCATACGGAACATTACGAATATCCGGATGAACTCTTAAGCCGGGAAGCGGCTGCATTTGTGCAACTGCTTACGACACCATGAAGCTAACAGAAAAGCTCGAATAAAACCTTGCGACAGCCCAGAGTGATAGAATAAAAGCTTTTCACAACTACGACAGCCCGAAGCGTGTGAATAAAAGCTCGTATGAAGTGTATCGGACAAAAAGGCCCTGTCATACTGCCTGAACACGTACACATTCTGTGTGCGCGTCAGTCAATACGTCAGAACCTTTCTGTCCGCTCCAATTCATACAGCGCAGTTTATTTCACACACTCCGGGCCGCTGCACATTTTATATAAGCTTTTATTCTATCACCCTGGGATGTTGTAGATTTTGATGGCTTTTCTGCTGACTTTACAGGCTGTTTCAAGTTCTTTGGAATTTTTCCGGTGGGTAGTTTGGGTAGCCGAGGGTCACATGCTACAGCTGCTGCCCGATTCAGTGTGGAAATTGCTGCAACTGCTATGTAATTGGGTAGCCGAGAGTCATATGTTACGGTTGCTGCCCGATTCAGTGTAGAAATTGCTGCAACTGCTATGTAATTGGGTAGCCGAGAGTCATATGTTACGGTTGCTGCCCGATTCAGTGTGGAAAATGCTGCGATTGCTATGTGATTGGGCAGCCGAGAGTCATATATCGCGGTTGTTGCCCGATTCTTGCCGAAAAATTATTTTAATTGAAAGCTTTGAATTGGCTGCAAAGTCTTTGAATGGTGGAAAATCCATCTGGATATTCCAAAATGTTAATATATGGGATAAATAAGTAACAGAAATGTGCATAACTGCGTGGGTCTTAGTGCTGGTACGGCGCCTGAACATGCTAAAACGGAATTTGACAAAAATACACGGGGGGGGGTATCATGAATACAAAGTGTATAGTGATATCGAAGATACAAGGAGCTCAAATCGGGTGGAACCACCGAACAGTATATGCACTGCCGTCAGAGTCGGACGAGTTCGTATCGGGCAAAAGTAAGAGGCGTCTACAGGGCGCTGGCATGAATAGTTCTTACAAAGGTAATAGCATCTCTACGGGGACACTGTTGCCTTTTTTTATTACTGTACATGTTAGGTGACGATTCAGAGCCGTATGGCTCTGAAGAGTTATCTGTGCGAACGATGTCGGAAGCTGTACCGGAGCTGCCAGGTGAAAAGCAGACCAGAAAGGGGAATCGGGGGAATCTGACTGAGGGGAGCATGAAATGATAAAAAGAGGAGGTTACAATTTCATGAAGAGAAAACTGATGGCGATGCTGCTGGCAGTATCCATGTGTGTTACGATGGTGCCGGATACCGGGTTTGCAGTGTCAGCAGCCCAGGAAGGTGAGAATCATGCGCCGGTCCTGAAGGAAGGAGTCTCTCCGACCGCAGAGGGACAGGTAAAGGTAAAAAGTGCATATCTGCTGACCGCACTGCAGAATGGAGAGATCTTTACAGACCCTGACGGAGACAGGCTTACGGACCAGAGCTATTACTATGAGCGGTCTGCAGACGGAGGTGTGACATGGAGTTCCAGACAGAGCTTTCCGGAAGCTATGTATGGTTCTACAACCATTCATCTGACAGAGAATGAGCCAGGGGTATATAAATACCGGTTCTATGCCTATGATGGCAAGGATTATTCAGAAGATACCTGGGAACTGACGCTGAATGTGATAGAAAAAGGAGTGTGGGCGACCAGTTTTCATGTAGCGCAGGATCAGAATTATGAGACAAATGGCAACAGATATCCTGAGATCAAACTGTATTATACCGCAGGTATTGACAGTGAGACCGGACATGATTATGTAGGCTGGTATGAGAAAAATGGTGAAGAAGAGTATGTCTACAATCCGGCTGACGATACCATCAAAGGCAGTGAAGAAGCTGGATGGGAGATTCTGGTTGATGGTGCTTATTACGATCTGAATGATTACCATCCGCTGGATTTTACAGACAGCAATTTTGGAAAGGAGACGGATAAAGAAGCCGCAGAGAGCGGATCGATCGTGGACAATTGGGAAATGTTTTATGCCAATGTGGATACCCGCATTAAGGAGCGGATCAGTTACCGCGGCTATGGATATGCAGATGCGGAAGAAAAAGAACCTTCTGTCTATCTGGGCGGCATGACATTGTCGATTCCCACGGGACAGAGCGTAGACGGTTCCTCCGGCGGAGGTGTCAATGTATTCTTAAGCACAGTGGCACTGTCAGCAGTTACATCAGATAACAAGGGATTTGCAGCAGATCAGTTCACTGCTGATGTCAGTTGTCCGCTTATGAACTGCCATCCGCAGAGTGGTGATCCATTTACCGATGGTCAGGGTGCGAGCTATCCATTTATGCTCTATGCTGCAGAAAATGCGTGCCTGTATACGTATCAGGTAGTACCGGAAGATGATTCTTATTTCCAGGGATATTATGGAAATCAGGTTGTCTGGATAAAATACAACTATGCCGGTGTAAAAAGTATTACCTGCAAAAAGGCAGTAACTTACGGAGTAGAAGTTCCGGCAGATTCGGATTTTGCCATGTATTATCAGTGGAACAATTTTAATACAACCAAGTGGGAAAGCGAAGAATCCAAAGCCTCTGGTGGAAAAACAGAATACAGAGATAATGGCGCTACCAAGATCTACAGTTACCGTATGGGAAGTCAGGATCACAACTGGTCCTGGCGGCTGACAGACAAGAATGGAGCCTATGTGACAAAGTCCGGCTGGGTGGAGACAACACCTTCCACGGATACGAAGGTGAAGCTGGATTTCACAGATGGTTATACCGATAAAAAGACACAGGACAGATCAGGTCTTGGTTCTACTGTAACAGACAGAGATGATGCAGATCTGTTTGTAAATCTGGATCCCAGTGGTTTTGAGAGAGTCGAAAAGGACGAGTCCGTGCGTGTACGTACCTACCGTCTCTGGGAGATGATCAATACAGATACAGCTAATATTATGGTCGAACCGGATTTCCATTATCAGCTGCTGCAGGGCAGCCTGGAGAAGGATCTGGATGAGAGTACAGTCAACGGCGGCAACGCAGTGGCAAACTGGGCAGACATCGATCCGGATGGAACCGCAGTGCTGGCAGTCAATTATGATGCACTGGATGTGGATGGAAGAGAGACCCACAGCGGACTGTTCCCGGCGACCAATCCGATCCGTACCGGTGTATTCATCGTCAGTGACAGTGCAGAAGATGAAGGAACCGCGGATGCCATTGTCTCTTACAATAAAGTAAAGAATTTTACCTCCAGCCGTTCTGCATACTGGGATTATAACTATGACACCTGGTATTACAGCAAAGAGGAGGAAGCACCTGCACTGGACTTTACAGTGAGACAGGGAGACAGTGCCGTGACAAGCGTGGAATATGCAGTCGTTACCACCGATGACTCACTGAAGAGCACGCTGTCTTCCTATAAAACGCTGGAAGCGGATGAAGAGGGAACCTATCATGTGGACTTGAATGTATTCCGGGATCAGAAGGCAGATAATACTCCATACAGCGGCGGCACCGTGATCATCCGTATGAAAGATGCTTCCGGCTACAGCTATCGTCTGGTGCGAGTGGCAGAAGACCGGGTGATCGCTGTCAATGTCAATGAGAATAAAAACACAACAAAACTGATCGACGGGGAGGAGACAAAAGTTGCTTCTGTTATTAACCCCGGAGATAAACTTCATATCACATTTAAAGGCGTATTCGCAGGCTTAAATAAGGTATCCGGTATCTTTAATCCCACAGGACGGGGAATCTGCTATACGCTTGAAGATGGAACAGAGAGCAGCTATACTCCAGGTGTACAGTATGGGAAAATGGACGGAATTGAATATGTATTGACGATTCCGGAAGATCTGGCATTTGATGCACACAGTGCGACCGCCACATACACCATGACCAACGGTCATGTGAAGGGTTCCATGTATTCCGCAGCCAGCCCGTTTTCTTATCTGTATGATATAACGGATGCCGGAATGGGAACAAATTTCTATGCAGTGATCGTAGAATATGCCATGAGTCATCTGGCAGATGTGGAGCTGACCGTGTCCCGTGCTTCCACATATGATATGCAGTTCGATGTGACAGATGAAGCAGGAAATGATCTGGATGCGGCAGTCACTCTGAAAAATGAGGCTGCTGAGACAGTAACCGGAGAGCAGGGAATCTATAGAAATCTGGAATATGGCACTTACAGTTATGAGATCACTTGTGAGGGTTATCGCACGGTGCGTGGATCTATCGCACTGGATGAAGCTACCGAGCAGGCAGAGGATGGCCGTGTACACCAGGAAATCAGAATGAGCAGACTGGCAGAAGGTGCCTGGGACGGCGTTACGAAGACAGAGCCAAAGACCGATGAAGCAGGAACCTATCAGATCAGTACAGGCGAGGAACTGGCTTGGTTTGGCGCTCAGGTCAACAGCGGAATGAGCACTCTGAATGCAGTTCTGACTGCTGACATTGACCTGGGAGGAAATATCTGGACTCCCATGGGAGGAACGAAAGGCTATAAAGGAACCTTTGACGGACAGGGGCATTCGATCACAGATCTGTGTGTGAAGATGACTGGAAAGAAAGCAGGACTGTTTGATTATGCTGTGAAACCTGCGAAGATCTGTAACCTGGCCGTGGACGGAAAAGTTTCTATTGAAGCTCCGGGCAGTCTGGGAATAGCGTATGCTGCAGGAGTAGTTGCCCAGGCAGTCTATGCAGAGATTGAGAACGTGACCAATAAAGCAGAGGTACAGGTAATTGCCAAATCCGGTTCAGGAATGGGAACGGGAGGCATTGTGGGATCAATGACAACTGGAACTATCAAGAATTGTACCAATGAGGGAAAGATTTCCAGCGGAGCATACGTGGGAGGTATTCTTGGAAGAGCTATGTCAAATGTGACAATTGCAAATTGCAGTAACCATGGGGTGGTCTATGGCAGATCTGCCAAGATTGGTGGAATTGCCGGTGATGGAAAACTCAATATCAGCAACAGTTATAATACAGCCATGGTTCGCTCCGGTATGACAGAAATTACAACGCAGACTCCTGTTACAGGAGGAATCGTTGGCAGCTTTCAGAGTGGATCTGCTACAAACTGTTACAATGCAGGTAAGGTGGTATCAAAGAACGGAGCGGGGGCTTTATTCGGAAGTACAGGATACACGAATGTGAAAGCATCGAATTTATATTATCTGGAAGGTACCTGTGATATTGCAATTAATGGAACGAATACAAACAAGATTGAAGCAACAAAGATGACTGCTGACGAGATGGCGGATACCATGTTTGTAGTCGATCTGAATGACAACAGCGGTGAGACAGAGGCCCTGTTTGGAACAGGGGAATC
>ERZ773248.537-NODE-537-length-46916-cov-19.071851_pt1 | contig 46916 bp, 40 predicted proteins | sample MGYA00580518_ERZ773248 | MGnify/ENA primary metagenome ERZ773248 (study PRJEB29015, sample SAMEA2737762) | human gut metagenome | biome: human gut; feature: human-associated habitat; material: faeces | place: China | collected 2012 ...
ATCCTGTCATCCACCTGGATCTGAGCTGTGGTAAGTATTATAGTTTGGAGAATACATATTCAATTCTAAACGGAATACTAGAAGTAGAAGAGAAAAAATATGGTTTAAAGGTTAATCCAATAGATGAGAAGTCTTTTGGTGGTCGTCTTAAGAACATCTTGCTTGCAGCAGCTGCTCAAACAGGTAAACAAGTTGTAGTTCTCATCGACGAATATGATGCTCCAATGCATGATTCAGTCAATGACGAAGACTTACAGAAGACCATCCGCAACATCATGCGAGATTTCTTCAGCCCCTTGAAGCAGCAAGAGGGAAATATTCGCTTTGTATTCATCACAGGCATCTCCAAGTTTAGTCAGCTCAGCATCTTTAGTGAGTTGAATAATCTCAAGATTCTCACGTTGAAGGATGAATACAGCAGCTGTTGTGGTATTACCAAGAGTGAATTGACTCAGTATTTCCGTGAGGGTATCGAGGAGATGGCTGAGCATAATGGACTCACTTATGAGGAGACCTTAGAGCAACTCAAGCAGCATTATGATGGCTACCATTTCAGTATCAATAGCGAGGATATCTTCAATCCTTACAGCATTATCAATGCTCTGGACGATAAGGAGTTTAATAGCTATTGGTTTACATCCGGTACGCCTACGTTCCTGGTAGAGTTGTTGCAGCCGAAAAATTTGGACATGCTCAATCTGGACGACCTTTGGGTTAATGATGATCGTTTTGATACCCCTACTGAAAAGCTTACAGACCCGATTCCTGTTCTTTTCCAGAGTGGTTATCTTACCATTAAAGGATATGAGCGAAGGGGAAAATTGTATCATCTCTGTTTTCCAAATCAAGAAGTAAGACAAGGCTTCTCGAAAAGTCTCGTCAGGTATTATACTGCGCAAGACATGAACAGATATGATGCCATCGTGTATGCTTATTCCAAGAATGTGCTCATCAATGATGACATGGAAGCTTTTATGCCTCATTTGAAGGCATTCTATGATAAGTTCCCATATACGATTATCAACAATAATGAGCGTCACTATCAAGCCGTGATATTCACCATCTTCACCATGCTTGGCGAAGATGTGAAGGTGGAGCATACCACTTCTGATGGAAGAATAGACCTTGTGCTCAAGACGGATAAAAGTATCTTTATCTTTGAGTTGAAATATAAGAAGTCTGCCGACATCGCCATGGCGCAAATCAGCGACAAGGACTATGCCAAGGCTTTTGCTGATGATGGGCGGAAGGTTGTGAAAGTGGGTATTAACTTCTCTGAAAACCAGCGAAGTATAGAGGATTGGGTGATAGAATAAATGAAATAGAAGAAAGTTGGTGGCCTTCATCAGGTGTATGTCACCACACTATATAGATAAAAATATATCTGAACAGGGGCGGTAACTCGATTTTTTAGGTAGTTACCGCCCCAATTCAAGCATGTTTTGTTCTTTTGTACAGTCGCAGAACTTAGATAATCACCGCCGTTCCGCTGCATGTTACCATCAGCATGGAGCCGCTGTTGCCTACGGTTTCGTAATCCAGGTCGATGCCCACGATGGCGTTGCAGCCTAGGGATGCAGCACGGTCGGCCATCTCTCTGAGGGCTGTATCCTTGGCCTCGCGGAGTGTACTTTCGTAAGAACCGCTTCTGCCACCGATTACGTCACGAACGCTGGCAAAGAAATCCTTCACAAAGTTGGTACCGATGATGGTTTCGCCAGTTACTACGCCACGATATTCACGGATAGGGTGGCCTTCTATGGTTGGAGTTGTACTTAAAATCATAATTTTTTCCTTTCTTTTTATGTTATTATCAATGTTATTTATAGCTTAGACGATAAAAGATAGCAAAAGGTTGCAGAAAATCAAAAAATATTTGTTACTTTTGCATCTAAAGATAAATATTTATGGGTTATATGAACAAGAGATTGATGTTTTCGGCAGCACTTTCGGCAAACGCTCAGAAAAGAGCGTTAAACTGTCTTATATATAATAAGGTATAAGCAAGAAAAAAGCTCCATTCGTATCTGATTGCGAATGGAGCTTTTTTCTTAGAATTAAAAATTTACTTTGTTTCCTGTTCTTCCTGCATATCCAGATACTGGTTATCCTGATCGTAGAACTCATACTGGAGGAATGCCAGTTTCTGAGATGGAACCACATTGAAGCCGAAACCATACTTAAACTGCCATCTCCGTTTCAGGGAAATGAAGCCCTTGTTGATGAAGGCAGCTACGTAAGGATTTACGTACAAAGTGAATTTCTTGACGCCAATCTTGTTGACTAGGCGGTCGATTTTTCTTTCCAACTGGTCGGTGAAGAGAATGCTCGATTTGATTTTGCCCGTGCCGAAGCAGGTTGGGCAGGTTTCCTCTACGTTTACGTCCATCGCAGGGCGAACACGCTGGCGGGTAATCTGCATCAGTCCGAACTTGCTCAAAGGAAGGATGTTGTGCTTGGCACGGTCCTTCTGCATATTCTTGCACATGCGTTCATAGAGCAACTGTCGGTCTTCTGCAAGATTCATGTCGATAAAGTCGACAACGATGATGCCTCCCATATCTCGGAGACGCAACTGTCTTGCCAACTCATCGGCAGCGCCGAGGTTTACATCGAGAGCATTTGCTTCCTGACCTTTCTCACGAGTACGATTGCCGCTGTTTACATCGACAACATGCAAAGCTTCGGTGTGCTCAATGATGAGATATGCACCATGCTTGTAGTTGACAACACGACCAAATCCAGCTTTAATCTGCTTGGTGATGCTGAAGTTGTCGAAGATAGGCACCTTACCAGTGTAGAGCTTGACTATGCCCGCCTTTTCAGGGGCTATTAGAGAAACATAGTCTTTTACATCGTTCATTACTTCTTCATCGTTGACGAAGATGTTCTCGTAAGATGGGTTAAACAAGTCACGCAAGAGAGCGACGGCTCTTCCGGTCTCCTCGAATGCGAGTTGCGGGCGCTGCTGGGTCTTCTGTACCTTGGCGATAGCATCCTCCCATCGCTTCACCAGGACTTTCAGCTCAGCATCGAGTTCAGCGACTCTCTTACCTTCAGCCACAGTGCGGACGATAACACCGCAATTCTTTGGTTTGATGCTGTGCATGAGTTGCTTGAGTCGGGAACGTTCTTCACCGCTTTTGATTTTCGACGAGACAGAAACTTTATCACCGAATGGCATGAGTACCAAGTATCGACCAGCGAATGAAATTTCGCCTGTGAGTCGAGGACCCTTGGTAGAAATTGGTTCCTTAACGATTTGTACCAGCACTTCCTGTCCTGTTTTCAAGACATTCTGAATGCTTCCGTCCTTTTCCAGTTCTGGCTGCTTGCTGGCTTTAGAGAATGGGAAAAGTTTCTTTCTGTCGCTCTGTACTTGTTTAAGGTACTTCTGGTAGGAATTGAAATGACTTCCTAGGTCAAGATAATGAAGAAAGGCGTCGCGTTCATAACCTACATCTACGAAGCAAGCGTTAAGACCTGGCATCAGTTTCTTAACTTTTGCGATATAGATGTTTCCCACAGAGAACGAGGCCTCACGAGGTTCATTCTGATATTCTACCAGCTGTTTATCCTCCATGAGTGCGATAGAGATGTCCTTCTGTTGGACGTCAATTACAACTTCGCTTGTCATAGTCTTCAATTAATCTTTTTACACATTAAACTTATTGGTTACTAGAAGAAAGTCTTAGTAATCAATTTAGTAGTTACTAAAAAGGGGCATGCCTATCCCTTTTGATACGACACGCCCCCTCAGTCGACGAACTGACTGAGAGCAAATCAGCTTAAAAAAGCTTACTTGCTCTTATGTCTGTTCTTACGTAATCTTTTTTTACGCTTGTGAGTAGCCATCTTGTGGCCCTTCTTTTTCTTTCCGTTTGGCATGATTTTAAAATTTTAAAATATTGTTATTATAATAAATGATATCTCGCTAAAGAAATATTCTCTAAATTATAGCTAAAGTAAATCGACCTCTGCGATTACTTAGCTGCGTTCTGCATCTCCTCGATGAAACTCTTAGAAGGCTTGAAACTTGGCAAGTCGTGAGCTGGGATGGTGATGGTAGTATTCTTAGAGATGTTACGAGCAGTCTTTGCTGCACGATGCTTGATGTTGAAGCTACCGAAACCGCGCATAAATACGCTATCCTTCTTCTCGATCAGGCACTTCTTGACTTCGTCCATGAATGCCTCTACCACAGTGCTAACCTCTTTCTTAGGAATACCTGTGTTCATCGATACTTCGTTGATGATATCTGCTTTTGTCATTTCTTGTATATTTTGTTTATTTTACTTATTTATCTTAAATCGGTGTGCAAAGATACAAGTTTTTTATGATATAACAAAATAGTTAAGGTTTTTTTTGCAAAAAAAATGCTCTAAGTATTTGCATATTAGGTTTTTATTCTGTATTTTTGCATCAAAAATGAGAAAATATGGCTTTTAAGAGATATTTTACACTGATTGTGTTTGTGGCATTCGGCATCTTGTCGTTGGCTGCCAAGAGGGAATGGAAAGCGGATGATGTGCCGATTCCTTTCCTGCAGGATTCTACGCAATATGTTTCCGATCCTGATGGCTATGTAGATAAGGCGCAGAAGGATTCTGCCAATTTCTATCTGCAGAAGTTGAAGTTGGAATGTGGTGTGCAGAATGTGCTTATCATTGTGGGCAAGGTGGATAATCAGGATGCTTTCCGGATGGCACAGGATGTGGGCAATAAATATGGTATCGGATATAAGAAAAGCCGAAGAGGATTGGTCGTCGTCATCGCTGTAGAAGACCATAAGTATTTTATCGCTCCCGGTAGTGGACTGGAGGGCGAGTTGACGGATGTAGACTGTGATGATATCGCTAGGGCTTGCATCGTGAAGAACATGCGGGAAGACAAACCTGGAGAGGCGGTTGCCTCCGTGAGTCGTGCTATATATAATAAGGTGAAAAGCGGACGCACCGGAATTGAGTCGGTAGACGAGGGGACTGTGAATGATGAAGAGGATTGGGCACTGGTTGTTATCCTGTTCCTTCTCTTTTTCGGAATCCCGATTTATTACCTCATCCGTTACATTCTGGAGCAGGTAGGTTTGGTAAAGCCAAGACCGAAGGGCAAGGGGAGAAACCAGTCGCGGAGAAGAAATGATGATGACGACTGGTTGCCGCCGTTCTTCATGGGCGGCGGAGGATTCTCTGGCGGTGGAGGAGGCGGCTTCTCTGGCGGATCCTTTGGCGGCGGAACTTTTTCAGGAGGTGGCTCCGGAGGAAGCTGGTGATAGTTAGTAGTTTACGCAGGTAATCAATAGTCAATAATATAACAATGTATAATTAATAAATAAAAGGATTATGAAGAAAACAGGATGGATTATCTTAGGCGTCATCGTTGTGTTGGTGCTATGGGTATTCAGTGGTTATAATGGTTTGGTAGAGAAGCAGGAGCAGGCTACCACCGAGTTGGCAAACGTACAGACTCAGTATCAGCGTCGTGCCGACATGATGCCACAGTTGGCTAAGATCGTGAAGGCGTATGCCAAGCATGAAAAGGAGACTTTCGAAGCTGTAACCAAGGCTCGTGCAGCTGTTGGTCAGGTTAAGCTGGATGCTAGCAATCTGACAGAAGCTAAGTTGAAGGAATATACGGCTGCTCAAGGAGAATTGGCGAATGCATTCTCCAAGTTGATGGTTGTTGCGGAAAAATATCCGGAGTTGAAGGCTAGTGAGAATTTCAAGTCTTTGCAGATTCAGGAAGAGGGTACAGAGAATCGTATCAGTGAAGCCCGTCGCAAATATAATGATGCTGTTCAGGCTTATAATCAGACAGCTAGAAAAATGCCAACTGCCCTTATTGCTGGTATTTTCAATTTCCAGACCATGCCGAAATTCGAGGCATCTGCAGGAGCAGAGAAGGCTCCAGATTTGGATATCTGATTCTGATTCTGATAAAAATGATATGGAATTGTTTGTAGAATGATAGTCTAGCCAATGAAGGAATTCCTTCTTGGCTAGATTTTTTTGTTGTAATCTTCTTTCAAACTGAAAGTATCGCAATATTTTATATATATTTTGTAATTAAGATGATATGTTTTTCAGAAATTCTTTGTACCTTTGCACAAAATTTGGGAAATGTGATTGAAAAGTCACGATAACATTGATATTTCAACAAGGTAATTACAAATATGAAACAAACAAAGATTGTTGCTTCCATCAGTGATCGCAGATGCGATCAAGATTTTATCCGAAAACTGTTTTTTGCGGGTATGAACGTGGTTCGTATGAACACCGCACATGCTACAGAAGATGGAATCCGTACCATTGTCAAGAATGTTAGAGCCGTGTCTCCACATATTGGTATCATGATTGATACTAAGGGACCTGAGGTGCGTACTACTGACGTCAAGGAACCTATACATTATAATATAGGTGACGTGGTGAAAATCTTCGGTCGTCCGGAAATGGAGTCTTCTCACGATATCGTGAACTTAAGCTATCCAGATATTGCTGCTGACGTAAAGGTGGGTGATGACATCTTGTTTGATGATGGCGAACTCGACATGAAGGTGATGGAGGTTCAAGGACCTATGCTTGTGGCAGAAGTTCAGAACGAGGGTATGCTGGGTGCTCATAAGAGCGTGAATGTACCAGGTGAGCATATCGATTTGCCTGCACTTACGGAGAAAGACCGTAAGAATATTGAGTTGGCTATCGAATTGGATATTGATTTCATTGCTCACTCATTTGTGCGTAGTGCAGCAGATGTAAAGGCTGTTCAGGACATCTTGGATGCTCACAACAGTGATATCAAGATTATTTCTAAGATTGAAAACCAGGAGGGTGTAGATAATATTGATGAAATCATTGATGCTTGCTACGGCATCATGGTTGCCCGTGGAGATTTGGGTATTGAGGTGCCTATAGAGAAGATTCCGGGTATCCAGCGCCGAATCATCGCCAAGTGTGTGAAGGCTCAAAAGCCAGTTATTGTGGCTACCCAGATGCTTCATACCATGATTAAGAATCCGCGTCCTACCCGAGCAGAGGTAACTGATATTGCCAATGCTATCTTCTATCGTACAGATGCCTTGATGCTTTCTGGAGAAACTGCTAGCGGTAAATATCCAGTAGAGGCAGTTAAGACTATGGCTCGTATTGCCGAGCAGGCAGAGAAGGATAAGTCACCTCTTAACGACATCAATCCTATGGATGGCGGTAAAATAGACCAGAAACTCTTTTTGGCTCACGCTGCTATTGAAGCTACCAAGCAGTTGGGCGTGGCTGGTATCATCACTGATGGTGAAACCGGTCAGACTGCACGCGACTTGGCTGCCTTCCGTGGCCCAAATCCTGTACTTGCCATCTGCTATAAGGAGAAGCTTCAGCGCTGGTTGAACCTGAGCTATGGCATCATTCCTATTCATCAGAAAGATCATGTTTCTTCTAAGGATATGTTCACAGCTGCTGTGCGTATGCTTCGTCAGAAAGGATATCTGCAGGAAGAGAATAAGATAGCATACTTGAGTGGTAGTTTTGGCGAGGGTGGTGGCACTACCTTTGTTGAAATCAATAAGGTAAAGAAGATCTTCGACAATAGCTATACTTTCAATCTGCCATCAAATGGAATAGAAGACAAGAAATAAAAAGCCGTCAGGTTTTCGCTTCAGGAATGCAATTTGGGGTGAATTATAGTACTCTTTTCTTTGCGTGTGAAGCCAAAAAGGCTACATATTTCATAAAAAATAAATATTTCTGAAATTATTGGTGCAAAATATTTGCAGCATTCAAAAAAATGCTGTATTTTTGCACCAATAATGTATAACGAAATTTGTTTGTGATGAAAAAAATCATTCTTTCAGCGCTTGTCGCTTTAACTATGGTCTTGATGCTCGGCAGTTGCGGTAGCACCAAGAGCGTGGCTTATTTTCAAAACATTGATTCTATCAGTTTAGCGGGTTCTAGAATTCTTTATGAGGCAAAGATTATGCCTAAGGATGAACTGACCATTACCGTGATTACCACAGATCCAAAGGCTGCGATGCCTTTCAACTTGTCTGTTTCTAATACAATTGGTACTGGTGGACAGTTGAGTACTTCTGGCGGAACATTGCAGGGCTACCTGGTAGATAATCATGGTAATATCGAGTTTCCTGTTGTTGGGACACTGCACGTAGGAGGCATGACCAAGAAAGAGGCCGAGGATCTTGTAAAGAGCAAGGTAAAACCTTATTTGGCAGAAACGGAAAATCCTATCGTCACTGTTCGTATGGCTAGCTATCATGTCTCGATATTGGGTGAGGTTACCAAGCCTGGTATAATTTCTGTACCACAGGAGAAGATGAGTATCCTTGAGGCTTTGGCGCAGGCTGGTGACTTGACAATCTACGGTAGACGTGATAATGTGATTCTGATTCGTCAGGATGCACAGGGTGAGAAACATTATCATCGTTTGAATCTTAATGATGCTAATGTCATCAGTTCGCCATTCTATTATCTTCAGCAGAATGATATTATCTATGTTGAGCCTAACAAGGTAAAGGCACAGAATTCTGCTATCGGTTCTTCCACTACATTGGTTATGTCGGGATTGAGCATTTTGACATCTATAGCCTCTTTGGTGGTCAATATCTTGCGATAGGTGAAAGAGAGAAAAGGTCAGGAATAATAAACAGATTTACAACATATAAAGATATATAAGTATGTGTGGCATAGTAGGATATTTAGGTAAGGGAGATGCTTATCCAGCTCTCATCAAGGGGTTGAAGCGTTTGGAATACCGCGGGTATGACTCTGCGGGTGTAGCCCTTATTAGCAATGATGGCTCTTTGAACGTATATAAGGCAAAGGGCAAGGTGGCAGATCTTGAAGCGTTCTGCTCAGACAAGGATATTTCTGGACATGTGGGTATCGCTCATACTCGTTGGGCTACACACGGAGAGCCTTCAGCTGTGAATGCTCATCCTCATTATTCTTCCAGCAAGAATCTTGCCATGATTCATAATGGTATTATCGAGAACTATGCCGACATCAAGAAGAACCTGATTGCCAAGGGTGTGGAGTTCAAGAGCGAGACCGATACAGAGGTCCTCGTACAGCTCATCGAATACATTCAGGTGAAGAAGGATCTTGATCTGTTGACTGCCGTTCAGGTAGCGCTCCGTCAGGTGATTGGCGCTTATGCCATCGCTATTCTTGACAAGCGTCACCCTGACCAGATTATTGCTGCCCGCAAGCAGAGTCCATTGGTTGTAGGTATCGGTGAGGACGGAGAGTTTTATCTCGGTTCTGATGCCAGTCCTATCATCGAATATACTGATAAGGTGGTTTATCTGGAGGATGGCAACATCGCTGTGATGCGTCTCGGTCAGGAATTGCAGGTCGTAAACATCCAGAACGTAAAGCTCAACCCTGAGGTGCAGACCGTGGACATTGACCTTGGTCAGATAGAGAAGGGCGGTTTCCCTCACTTCATGCTGAAGGAAATCTTCGAACAGCCTGAGTGCCTGCGCAACTGTATGCGTGGCCGTGTGGTAAGTCGCACCGTGGAAACCCGTGTGATGACAGATGGCGACGATACAACCTGCAAGACGGAGACAGAGATGGGCGTAGTGCTCAGCTCCATCACCGACCATCGCCAGCAGCTCCTCAATGCCAAGCGAATCATCATCGTGGCTTGTGGAACATCATGGCACGCTGGACTCATCGGCAAGCAGATGATAGAGAATTACTGTCGCATCCCAGTGGAAGTGGAATATGCATCAGAATTCCGTTACCGCAATCCTGTGGTAACGAAGGATGATGTCGTCATCGCCATTTCCCAGAGTGGTGAAACCGCTGATACCCTGGCTGCCATCAAGCTTGCCAAGGAGAGCGGTGCGTTTATCTATGGTATCTGTAACTCTATCGGTTCTTCCATCGCACGAGAGACAGATACGGGTACCTATATTCATGTAGGTCCGGAGATTGGTGTTGCCTCTACCAAGGCGTTCACCGGTCAGGTTACCGTTCTTATCCTCCTGGCACTTGCCATCGGTAAGGAGAGGGGAACCATCAGTGAAAACGAATATCAGAAGATTACAGAGCAGCTTTGGAACATTCCTGCCAAGATGAAGGAAGTGTTGAAGCTGAACAATAAGATAGCTGACTTGAGCCGTACCTTTACGTATGCGCGCAATTTCATCTATCTGGGTCGCGGATTCCAGTATCCTGTAGCCCTTGAAGGTGCATTGAAGTTGAAGGAGATTAGCTACATCCACGCTGAAGGTTATCCTGCAGCGGAGATGAAACATGGTCCTATCGCATTGATAGACAGCGATATGCCAGTGGTAGTTATCGCTACCCACAACTTTATGTACGAGAAGGTCTTGTCTAATATCCAGGAAATCAAGGCCCGTCAGGGTCGTGTCATTGCCATTGTGAGCAAGGGTGATGAAACTATTTCCAAGATTGCCGACGAAGTGATTGAACTCCCTGAGACCTTGGAGTGCCTGGAGCCATTATTGGCTACCATTCCTTTGCAGCTTCTGGCTTATCATGTAGCTGTATGTAAGGGCAAGGATGTTGACCAACCTAGAAATTTGGCCAAGTCAGTTACTGTCGAATAAAAAATAAAGGGAATCGTCGTTTCTTGACGTTTCCCTTTTTTTGGAGGGGTATCCCTTCGCAGTAGGTATATTCAAATTTAACTAAATAAGATAAAGGATAATTGAGAGATGGAACCATTGAAACATGAATGTGGCGTAGCAATGATCAGATTGCTCAAGCCATTGGAGTATTACCAGCAGAAGTACGGCACCTGGATGTACGCACTCAACAAACTCTATCTGATGATGGAGAAACAGCACAACCGTGGACAGGAGGGTGCTGGTATGGCTTGTGTCAAACTGGGCGGAAAGCCTGGTCATGAGTATATGTTTCGTGAGCGTGCAGAGGGTAAGAACGCCGTGACGGAGATATTCGGCAAGGCGAATGCCAACTTCAAGAACCTGACTCCCGAGCAGCTTGCTGATGCTAAGTTTGCCAAAGAGGAACTGCCTTTCGCAGGCGAACTCTACATGGGACACCTGCGCTACAGTACCACCGGAAAGAGTGGCATCCAGTATGTGCACCCATTCCTGCGCCGCAACAACTGGAAGGCGAAGAACCTCTGCCTTTGCGGCAACTTCAACATGACCAACGTAGATGAAATCTTCCAGGAGCTGACCAAGCAGGGCCAGAGCCCACGCATCTACAGCGACACCTACATCATGCTCGAACTGATGGGCCACCGACTTGACAGAGAGGTGGAGCGAAACTTCGTGGCAGCAAAGGCGATGGAGATGGAGAACACCGACATCACCAACTACATCGAAGACCACGTGAAGATGAGCAATGTGCTCAAGACCACGATGAAGAACTTCGACGGCGGTTATGTGGTCTGTGGAATCACCGGTTCGGGAGAGATGTTCTCCATGCGCGACCCTTGGGGCATTCGTCCTGCTTTCTACTACAAGAACGATGAAATCGTAGTAGTAGCCAGCGAGCGCCCTGTGCTTCAGACCACCTTCGACCTGGAGGCAGAGGATGTGCAGGAGCTGATGCCGGGCACGGCACTTCTCGTGAAGAAGAACGGCGAGTGCAGCATCGAGCGCATCATGGAGCAGAAGGGTGATTCTGCCTGCTCATTCGAGCGCATCTACTTTAGCCGTGGTTCCGACAAGGATATCTACCAGGAGCGTAAGCAGTTGGGCGAGCAGTTGACCCAGCCTATCCTGAAGGCAGTGGATTACGATGTAGATCACACCGTGTTCAGCTACATCCCGAACACAGCCGAGGTGGCTTACTATGGCATGTTGAGCGGTTTCAAGAAGTATCTCAACGAAAGCAAGATAGAACAGATTGCCAACCTCGACCATATTCCATCTAAGGAAGAATTATACGATATTCTCGGCGATTTCGTCCGTTCGGAGAAGATTGCATGGAAGGATATCAAGCTCCGTACCTTCATCACCGAGGGCAACAGCCGCAACGACCTGGCGAGCCACGTGTATGATGTAACCTACGGAAGCATCGAGCCGAATGTGGATAATCTCGTTATCATCGACGACAGTATTGTGCGCGGTACTACCCTGAAGGAGAGTATCCTCCGCATCCTCGACCGTCTGCATCCTAAGAAGATTGTAGTCGTATCCAGTGCCCCTCAGATCCGCTATCCGGATTATTACGGCATCGATATGGCAAGACTGGAAGAGTTCTGCGTGTTCCGTGCGGCCATCCAGCTTTTGAAAGAGCGCAAGATGGAGGACTTCATCGAGCAGACCTACGAGGCATGCAAGGCAGAACTTGCCAAGCCGAAGGAGGAGCAGGTGAACCCGGTGCGTGCCATCTACAAGCCATTCACCATCGAGGAAATCAACGAGAAGATAGTAGAGATGCTTCGCCCGGAGGGCATGACCACTCCTATCCAGCTCGTATTCCAGAGTATCGAGGGCTTGCGCGAGGCGATTCCAAACCACAAGGGCGACTGGTATTTCACCGGTCATTATCCAACCCCAGGCGGCACGAAGCTCTGCAACCAGTCGTTTGTGAACTATATCGAAAACGTTTATCATAAATAAGTGAAGAGAGAAGAACGAAGAGTGAAGAATTCATTTGCTCTTATAAGTATGAAATAAAAGAATCAAATGTCAGATATGAAAAAAGTAACCTTAGTTTTGAGTGATGGAACCAAGTTCCATGGCAAATCTTTTGGATATGATGCTCCTGTTGCGGGCGAGGTTGTGTTCAACACAGCCATGATGGGATATCCAGAGAGTTTGACCGACCCTTCTTACGCCGGTCAGTTGATGACACTTACATTCCCTCTCGTGGGCAACTATGGTGTGCCACCATTTACTTTCGAGGAGAACGGTTTGCCAACCTTCATGGAGAGTGACAAGATTTATGCTTCTGCCATCATCGTGAATGATTACAGTGAGCAGTACAGCCACTGGAATGCAGTGGAGAGTCTTGCCGACTGGTTGAAGCGCGAAAAGGTGCCAGGAATCACAGGCATCGATACCCGTGAGTTGACTAAGGTGCTTCGTGAGCATGGTGTGATGATGGGTAAGATTCTCTTTGATGATGAACCAGACAACATCCCTGAGGCTAACTACGAGGGTGTAAACTTCGTTGACCAGGTGAGCTGCAAGGAGATTATCCGTTACAACGAGGGTGCCGGCAAGAAGGTGGTACTTGTTGACTGCGGTGTGAAGGCAAACATCATCCGTTGCCTCATCAACAGAGGCGTAGAGGTGATTCGTGTGCCTTGGAATTACGATTACACCGATATGGACTTCGACGGACTGTTCCTTGCCAATGGTCCTGGCGACCCAGATATGTGTGAGGATGCTGTTAATATTATTCGCAAGCAGATCAGCCAGAGCCGCAAGCCTATCTGCGGTATCTGCATGGGTAACCAGTTGCTTTCCAAGGCTGCCGGTGCTACTATCTACAAGTTGAAGTATGGTCACCGTTCACACAACCAGCCAGTGCGCATGGTAGGAACCAACAATTGCTACATCACCTCTCAGAACCACGGTTATGCCGTTGATGCCAAGACATTGGGCAACGACTGGGAGGAACTCTTTGTAAATATGAATGATGGCTCTAACGAGGGTATCCGCCACAAGGTGAACCCTTGGTTCTCAAGCCAGTTCCACCCAGAGGCTTGCTCAGGCCCTGTGGATACAGAGTTCATGTTTGATAAGTTTGTAGAAACACTCAAACATTGAACTTTGAGATTTGAATATTGAACTTTATGATTAGCTTACTGTGCTTGCAAGTAAAAAGTAATCAAACAGTTCAAAGTTCAAAGTTCAAAGGAAAAGTAATCAAACAGTTCAAAGTTCAAAATTCAAAGTAAATAAAGATGAAAGACGAAAATATAAAGAAGGTGCTCCTCTTAGGTTCTGGAGCCTTGAAGATCGGTGAAGCAGGTGAGTTCGACTACTCAGGTTCGCAGGCCCTGAAGGCATTGCGCGAAGAAGGTGTCGAGACTGTGCTCATCAACCCGAATATCGCAACCGTACAGACATCAGAAGGTGTTGCCGACCAGATTTACTTCCTGCCAGTGCAGCCATACTTCGTAGAGCGTGTCATCCAGAAGGAGAAGCCAGACGGTATCCTCCTCAGTTTCGGTGGCCAGACTGCCCTCAACTGTGGTGTGGAACTCTATCGCCAGGGCATCCTGGAGAAATATAATGTCAAGGTATTGGGTACTCCAGTACAGGCTATCATGGATACTGAGGACCGTGAGCTCTTCGTAGAGAAGCTGGATGAAATCAACGTGAAGACCATCAAGAGCGAGGCTTGCGAGAACATCGAGCAGACCCGCAAGGCTGCTGCTGAGCTCGGCTATCCTGTCATCATCCGTGCTGCTTACGCCTTGGGTGGTCTCGGTTCCGGTTTCGCAGACAACGAGGAGGAGCTGAACAAACTCGCTGAGAAGGCTTTCTCTTTCTCTCCACAGGTATTGGTAGAGAAAAGTTTGAAGGGCTGGAAGGAGATTGAGTATGAAGTGGTTCGCGACCGTTACGACAACTGTATCACAGTTTGTAACATGGAGAACTTCGACCCACTGGGAATCCATACTGGTGAGAGTATCGTCATCGCTCCATCTCAGACCCTGAGCAATTCTGAGTATCATAAGCTCCGTGCCCTCGCCATCAAGATTATCCGTCACATCGGAATCGTGGGTGAGTGTAACGTGCAGTATGCCTTCGACCCTAAGAGCGAGGATTATCGTGTAATCGAGGTGAATGCCCGCTTGAGCCGTTCATCAGCCTTGGCATCTAAGGCTACTGGTTATCCTCTTGCCTTCGTTGCAGCCAAGCTCGGTATGGGCTACGGTCTGTTCGAGTTGAAGAACTCAGTAACCAAGACCACATCTGCCTTCTTTGAGCCAGCATTGGACTACGTGGTATGTAAGATTCCACGTTGGGACTTGTCTAAGTTCCGTGGCGTAGATAAGGAGTTGGGTTCATCTATGAAGTCAGTAGGTGAGGTAATGGCCATCGGCCGCAACTTCGAGGAGGCCATCCAGAAGGGTCTTCGTATGATTGGTCAGGGCATGCACGGTTTCGTAGAGAACAAGGAACTTGAAATCGACGATATCGATGCAGCTTTGCGCGAGCCAACAGATAAGCGTGTGTTCGTGATTTCAAAGGCAATGCACAAGGGCTATACCGTAGATCAGATTCACGACTTGACCAAGATTGACAAGTGGTTCCTTGAGAAGTTGAAGCACATCATCGACATCGACGAGGCGATGAAGAAGTGCAACATCAATACTCTTGACCAGGAATTACTCCGCACCGCTAAGGTTTACGGTTTCACCGACTTCCAGGTAGCCCGTGCCGTGGGCTTGGAGCAAGAGTTGGGCAACATGCACAAGGCAGCCCTCCTGGTTCGCAACAAGCGCAAGAGCTATGGCATCCTGCCTGTAGTGAAGCAGATTGATACCCTGGCAGCAGAGTATCCTGCTCAGACCAACTACCTCTATGTAACTTACGCTGGCGTGAAGAGCGACATCACCTTCGAGAACGATCACCGTTCTATCATCGTACTCGGTTCAGGTGCTTACCGCATCGGTTCTTCAGTAGAGTTCGACTGGTGTGGCGTTCAGGCATTGAACACCATCCGCAAGGAAGGCTGGCGCTCAGTGATGATCAACTACAACCCAGAGACCGTTTCTACCGACTACGATATGTGCGACCGTCTCTACTTCGACGAGTTGACCTTCGAGCGTGTGATGGATATCATCGAGATGGAGCAGCCTCATGGCGTCATCGTATCTACAGGTGGTCAGATTCCAAACAACCTGGCTATGCACCTCGATGCACAGAACGTGCCAATCCTGGGTACTGCTGCCAAGGACATCGATAACGCTGAGGACCGTGCCAAGTTCTCTCAGATGTTGACCAACAACGGCATCAACCAGCCAGAGTGGAGCGCCCTGACCTCTATGGAGGACATCGACAACTTCATCGAGCGTGTAGGCTTCCCTGTATTGGTTCGTCCTAGCTACGTGCTTTCTGGTGCTGCGATGAACGTATGTTCTAACGAGGAAGAACTGAAGCGATTCCTGCAGTTGGCAGCCAATGTAAGTGAGGATCACCCAGTGGTAGTTAGTAAGTTTATCGAACATGCCAAGGAGATTGAGATGGATGCTGTGGCAAAGAATGGCGAGGTGATTGCCTATGCGATTTCCGAGCACATCGAGTTTGCCGGTGTTCACTCAGGCGATGCTACCATCCAGTTCCCTCCTCAGAAGTTGTATGTTGAGACAGTTCGTCGTGTGAAGCGAGTAGGTCGTCAGATTGCCAAGGAGTTGCACATCAACGGTCCGTTCAACATCCAGTTCATGGCTCGTGACAATGATATTCTCGTTATCGAGTGTAACTTGCGTGCCAGCCGTTCTTTCCCATTCGTGAGCAAGGTATTGAAGATCAACCTCATCGAGTTGGCTACCCGCGTGATGCTCGGTTTGCCAGTAGAAAAGCCACACAAGAACCTCTTCGATCTCGACTATGTAGGTATCAAGGCATCCCAGTTCAGCTTCAACCGTTTGCAGAAGGCAGACCCAGTATTGGGTGTGGATATGAGCAGTACCGGTGAGGTAGGTTGCTTGGGCGATGATACATCTACCGCTCTCTTGAAGAGTATGCTTTCTGTGGGTCATCGCATTCCTGCCAAGAACATCCTGCTTTCTACAGGTTCTGCCAAGCAGAAGGTAGATTTGCTCGATGCTGCCCAGATGCTGGTTAAGCATGGTTACAAGCTGTATGCAACCGGTGGTAGTAGCAAGTTCCTCACCGAGAACGGCATTGAGAATACCCGTGTACTCTGGCCATCAGAGGAGGCAGAAGGTGGTGCGCCAAAGGCTTTGGAGATGCTCCACAACCACGAGATTGATATGGTAGTGAATATTCCGAAGAACTTGACCAGCAGCGAGCTTTCAAATGGTTACAAGATTCGCCGTGCTGCCATCGACCTGAACGTGCCATTGATTACCAACAGCCGTCTGGCGAGTGCGTTCATCTATGCATTCTGCACCACTAAGCTCGAGGATATCGACATCAAGGCTTGGGGAGAGTATAAATAATGTTTAGTGATTATTTATTAGTGATTAAGAATTGACAGTTTAGTCATTCTTGATGATTCCCAATAGAAAAATCCCTGCTGTAGGAAAGGCTTCCTATGGCAGGGATTTATTATTTGTATGACTATTTTTTGCACATATCCTCAGCTACCATCATAGCAACATTTTGCGTATTTGGAAGTTTGTATGGACGATGGCTCTGTGTTGTGGTAATGATGTCATCACCAAGAACCGTCGCCATCTTTGCGATTGTAGCTAATGTGAGATTATGTGTTCCACTCAACCAACGACTCACTTCTGTTTCAGTCTTGCCAAGAGCCTTTGCGAAATCACGCTGTTTCATATTTCGTTTCTGTAATAGTTCAAAGACTCTGTTGGCAATAGCAACGCATAAGTCGACTTGTTTGTTTGTGTCCGCAGGAGTTGACTTGCGGATTTCATCCATCAGTTTATTTGTTTTCATATTAAATCCTCCTTATTATAGTCGATATCTATAGTTAATTCAAGTTTATTGAATCTTAACCTTGTGGATGGTAGCGAGTCGTGCTATGTGTCCTTTCGGAAGTGGAGACATTGTAATCTCGCTATGAGCAGGGAAAAACTTGTCGATGTCTTTGTTGTCTATAGTATGAACTTGTATCTTCTTGTCTTTTGTTTCCATATAGCTTTCCTTTCTTTTATTATTGTTGCAAAGATACGCTGAATAATTGATACAGCCAAACATTTCTTGTAGTTTTTGAGATTTATAGTCAAATGATAAGGGTACACCAAAAAAGTAGTGGTAATTTTTGGTATGTCAAAATGAAGTCGTAACTTTGCAGCATCAAATAACTCTATAATCGAAAAAAACTTCAAAAGAAGTAATTTTCTCAGATTTTATTTGTACTTTTGCCATGTCATTCAGAGTTTTATTTGTTTTTAAATGCAACACTAAAATAAGTGAAATTTCTGATATGTCAAAAATCTGTGCAACTTTTTGTTGCTAGGGTGCTTATAAAAAGTATTAAATTATAGTGTTGCGGAAATTAGGATAAGATGAAACGTTATTTAATTCTTTCACTTTGCATTGTATTTTCTATAACATGCTTAGGACAAAAAAGAGTGAACCGACCTAAAGTTTATTTTAACAATGAAGGGGTAATACTTAACAAAGTTATTGGTTGGGCTTATGACCACAATACAGGTGAATGGATTGACTGGGTTAACTGCATAAAAGCTAAAAAACTTAGCAAAAAAATCAGAACTCAGACAAAACAAAATGCCATCTTCTTGTCAGATTGTTTTAACAATATTATTAGTCTTCAATTTAAAACTATAAAACTAAATAATATTCCTTATTATGTTTTGGTATGGGAAAAATATAACGGAGCATATAGATATCCTAATATTCGTGAAGATTGGCAATATTGGAAAGAAAAGATTTTCTTAATGTTTACCGAGGAAGATATGAAGAAACTTCGAAACCTTTCCAATTCACCAATTATATTGAATCTTCCAGCTCCAATGAAAAGTGAATTAGAAAGAAATATAATAGACGAAGACATCATCCAGACTTCTATGAGTAAGTTGTATCCACTGAAACTGTCTTTCATTATTTATAAAGCAACAGATGGTTGTTCTATCAGATTTAAGTTCATAAAGAACTCGCATGATGCGGACATTGACAAACAATATTTTGAAATAAGTGAAGCTGACTACCAAAAGTTTATCAATGTAAAGCCATAAGTAGCAGACTGCAAGAATAAGTTGGCTTGTGGAGATACTTGGTCAAACTAGTAGGACATATGCCAAGAGAAATCTACTTTAATGAGGATATATCTTGAGTGGCACCAAAAATAGGAACAGCCGTATGCCGAACGGCACGTACGGTGGTGTAAGTGTTCGGAAAACGAGAGTAGGAAGAAAACTGCTTCGTTTTCCTGCTACTCGATTTTAAACAAAAAAGCTGTGAAAACTTTGGTTGTTTCAAAATAAAGTCCGTAACTTTGCACATGTAAACTGGTTAAATTTCATTGCATGATGAAACAGCAAGTAAAACAAGTACCATACGGAGTATCTGATTTTGCCACGGTGATGAGTCAGAATCTCTATTATGTCGATAAGACGATTTTTTTGCCAGAGCTGGAGAAGCCGCAATCTCTTCTTCATCCGTCCCCGTCGTTTTAGAAAGAGCCTGTTTCTCAGTATGCTCTACTCTTACTATGACTGTAATCAGAAGGAGAGTTTTGAAAAACTCTTTGGTAATTTGTGGATAGGCCAGCACCCTACATTCCTGCAAGGAATTTACCAGGTACTGTTCTTGGGTGATCTACCAGTTCATGATAGATTTTTTGTATTTTTTGAATAGCTTTGGATTGGATTTCTTCCATTTCTTGATGACATCTTCTGCACTCCTGGAAGTAATGATTGTATAAATCATAAACTCGCAAAATAATTGTCAATATCATCATGCGACTTCAATGTGATACATTGTCCACTATGAATTTCTTCTCTCGCTTTGTCAAGCTTCGCTTGCAAATCGGGAGTAATCGCATTAGTTGATGTGCTCATATCCTTTGTTTTTAATTGTTATTTGATGGCAAAGATAATAAAAAATAATGAGAAATGAGGTGATTCTTATGATTTTTAACACAGATAATCACAATTATAGTTGTTAAGCAAAAGTTTCCTTCACAAAATTTGTGAATATCGAATTAAAATATTATCTTTGCAGCATCAAAACATTAAGGTTATGATAGTAAATTTCAACGAGGATTATCTGCGTGATCTATATAGATCTGGCAAATCTGATAAAAAGCATCGCTTTCAACCGCAAATAGTTAGAAAGTATATTCGAGTGATAGACCTTTTGATATCGGAAGATAACGTTCAAGGTCTATGGAAATATAATTCTCTCAATTATGAACGGTTAGAAGGAAATAAAGAAGGTTTGTCCTCGGTAAGAGTGAATGACCAATATCGAATAGAATTTGAAGAAGAATTTGAGGATGGTCAAACTATTGCAACCATATGTAATATAACTGAATTGTCAAACCATTATAAATAATATAGTTATGAGCAACGATAATAAAACAACAAAGGAAATGCGAGCAAACGAGATGACTCCAGCTTTTCCTACGCATCCAGGGGATGTTCTGAAGGATGAGATAGAATACCGTGGAATCTCTCAGCGCCAGTTGGCGGAGGAAATGGGGATTGCTTATTCTGCCCTGAACGAAATTCTGAATGCTCGTCGCCCAGTAACGGAAAAAACGGCCCTGCTCTTTGAGGCTGCACTTGGAGTGAATGCTGAGCCTTTGTTGAAAATGCAGATGAGATATAATCTGCAATCTACTAAAAGTGATTCTACTTTTATGACGAGATTGGCAAAAGTAAGAAGGGTGGCTGCAGCCTTGTAAAAACAGAAGATATGAATAGTGATAATATAGATTTTGTAACTTGTTGCATTGGCTACTTGTCTCGTTGCTTGGGATAATATAATCAGCAAGTATATCAACGTCTTAAGACTTCTGGTATACTTGCTGATCTGATTTTTTACACAGATAATCATAATGTATAGAGTCTGATAACTCTATCTTTTATCATAAAACGCCCATTTATAACTCTATCTTTTGTCATAAAACTCCCTTTTATAACTCTATCTTTTAGCAAAGTTAACATAAAATAATTGCATATCTCACTAATAATCAGTATTTTTGCGCATAATCTTTTAAAGAATCAAAAAACTAAAAATATGGCTAGAGCAACAGGTTCAATCAATTATTTGGAGCATCGCACGCCCTTGAAGGACGAAAGCGGTAAGTATCAGATACATCCGATGTTCGTAAAACGGGATATCGTTGACCAGGAGAAGATGGAGAAGCGTGTTCGCGATCATTGTGCGATGAACGTTTCGTCCTTTATCTCCGCATTGGAAACGCTGGAGGATGAAACGCTTTACGCCTTGGCTGAGGGCAACGAGGTGAGGGTAGGCGATATGTTTATCGTCAAGCCTAAGCTGGGGATGGTGAAGCATAAGGACAAGAATGGAATCGAATGGAAAAGGACCTATCATGAGGGTGATCTGATTCCAGCCAATGAGGTGGATATCTGCGGCTTGGAAATTCAGCCCACGAAGGAGTTTCTGGAAAGGCTGAAACGCCACTCTAATGGCTGCAGTCGACAGTATTGGAGTGTGAAATCTACTCCAAAAGAGGCGGATAAGGAGTTTGCTGATATTGTAGAGATTTGTCAGCAGCAGGGTTATATTACGGTGAAGGATATGATTCGTGAATTCGGTGTCACCCGCTATCATGCCAATAAGGTGTTGAATGATCTCTGTGAGGAACCGGCTGCCAGAATGTATGCTACCAAGGAAGGTCCTGTTACGCTCTATCGTTTGTGGAAGAAGGAATGATGATAGGAAGTTGAAGTAAACGGCTTTTGGGGTTCAAGTAAGTATCCTTTTGGGTTGAAGTAAGTATCTTCTCGGGTGCAATCAAGTATCTTCCCAACTGTTGCCACTAGGCTCGGCAGCTCTGCTGAGCCTAGTCAGCAGGTCTGCTGACTGCAGTCAGCACCTCTGTCGAGCTTAGTGGCAACCCCTTGTTATCGTACAACTATAACCCCTTTAGTTGTACGGTTATAACCTGTTTAGTCGTACGACTATACACCCTATAGTTGTACAATCGTAGCTTTATAGTCGTACAACTATACACCTTTTAGTTGTACGACCATAATATGATGATACTTCCATGATACTTCTTGCTGCATTTTTTCAAGAAGTGTCATTGATGTTAAGTTATTAATTATCAGAAAGATAACTGGTATTTTGAAGACAAAAGTGAGACTGTGAGACTTTTTTCGCAGTACATATATATATAGATAGATAAAGAAGTAGAAAGAGTTTTCATCAAGGTAAAAGTTTATATTTAGGTTTAAATTGCAGTTTTATTATCTCAAAAGATAAGTAGGATTTTAGGTTCGGTTTATGAAAAGTGAAGCCTGCCGGCATCACTGCCGGCAGGCTTCTGCGTTTTTAGGATAGGGTAGGATAGGATGTATGATATAGAATATCTTGCTTGTATCCGTAGAAATCATGCACATTGCAAGTACACAGGGGTAGTTACTACTTCCTCAAACTATACTTGCCGTGCTTGTCGAACACGAGCCAATAGAGCACAGGCAGGATGGTGGCGATGAGTACCATCGAGATAAGCGTACCGAAGAAGATAACGGCTCCCATTGGCGACCACAGCGTATTGTTCTCTACCATCATAGGCAGTACGCCTACCGAGGCGGCTGCCGATGTAAGGAAGATAGGGCGCATGCGGCGCTCGCCAGCCTGGAAGGCGGCTTCCTTTACTGATAACCCCTTGTCGCGGCGCAGTTCCTCGGCATAGTCGAGCATGATGATGCCGTTTCTTACCAGGATACCCATCAGGCTCACAATGCCCAATATGCAGGTAAGACTCACGTCGAAACCCGTAACCAGAAGGCCTATCGCTGCACCGAAGATGCAGAGCGACATGGACGAGAGATTCACCAGTGCCAGACTGATGCGCTTGAAATGGAAGAGCAGGATGAAGAAGATGATTAAGGCTGCTATCATCACGCCCGATGTAACCTGAGGAAGGGTTTCGGCATCCTTTTCTGCCATACCGCCAATCTCCCAATCAAGACTGGAATCTAGCGGGAGTTTGGATACTTCCTGCTTCAGTTCGTTGGCCAATTGGTTGGCATTGAATCCCCTTAAAGGTTCACCTATGATAGAGATGGTACGCACGCCGTTTCTGCGTATGATGCTGCCGTCGTGCCAGTCGGGCGAAATCTTAGCCAGCTGGCGGAGTGGAACGCTCGATGTTCCTCCCATCACGGGGATGTATTCATTGGCAAGGTCGCTGTCGTTTTCCGATTTCAGAACCATCTTCACCGGATAGTCGCCTTCCCAAAGGGTGGCCATCGGGATGCCATCGCCATAATGAATGGCAAGGTCGGCAGAGAGTATGGTCTTATTCACACCCAGCCGGTTGGCCTCGGTAGCATCTGGAGTTACCCTGATGCCAGGCAGGGGCTCTTCGTAGTTGGTACGAATCAGGTTGATGCCTTCTATCTTGTGCATGCAGGCTTCTATCTTCCTGGCGGCAGCCTTCAGGTCGCCCATGCTGTCGCCGCTCACTCTTACTTCGATAGGGTAGGTGGCGTTGTTGTAATCCATCTGCTTGAAGCGGATGTAGCAGTCGGGAAAATAGTTGGAGTATCGGTCGGCATATCGGTCGAGTACCTCTTCTGTGGCATCGTTATCTACCGTATTCACGATAAACTGTGCAAAGTTCTCACCGCCAATCTGTGGCGCATAGGTGGTGTGGAAACGGGGTGAACCCTGACCAACAAACGTGGTTACGGCTGTTACCTGCGGGTCGCGCTGCAGAATGTGGGCCATAGAATCTGCCACCTGTGCGGTTCTTGCAGCGGTGGTTCCGCTAGGCAGATAGAACTCTACGGCAAACTGGTTTCTCTCGGCGATAGGCATCATTCTCTGCGGAAGATGTACGAAGATGATGGCTCCGGTGCTCACCAGCATGATGCCCACAGCGAGGGTGGTGCGTGGAAAGGCGAAACAGCGTTTCAGCAACCAGGTATACCCCATCTGCAGATAGTCGAGCGGCTTTTTGCGGGCGTTGGGCTTGTGCTGGCTGCTGATGCCCTGGTGAATCACCATATACTGTAAATAAGGTGTGAGCAGCAGCGAAACCATGAGCGAGATGCTCAGGATGATGAACATAGCCCAGGGGAATGATTTTACGAAATCGCCCATGTCGCCATGCATGGTAAAGAGGAATGGGAAGAAGGTGAGCGAGATGCTGAGCGTGGCAGAAAGCACCGACATGAAGAATTCTCTAGGAGCGGCGATGGCTGCATGCCAGCGCGACATGCCATGGCCCAGCTTCTCCATGTAGTTGTCGATGATAACCACGGAATCATCCACCACCATACCCAGTGTTACGATGAGGGCAGCCAGTGTAACGGTGTTCAGCTCCATGCCGAAAAGATAGAATATGCCCACCGACGAGAAGATGGTGATAGGGATGCTGAGGGCTGATACCTCTGCCACGCGGCGCGGCATGAGCAGGATGACCACGATGATGACGGAGATGACCGATATGAGCAGCTCGCGCAGGAAGTTTAGCACCGATTCGCTTACCACCTTGCTCTGGTCGGTAATGGTATTGATGTGTACATCGCCTGGCAGGGACTGTTCAAAATCATCCATCATCTTGTGTACGTCTCTTCCCATCTTCACGATGTCGTTTCCCGGTCGCATTTCAATGGATAGGAGCACGCATTTGTTGCCGTTGCTCTTGATGTATTTATTCAGTTTCGGATATTCTCTTTTAATCTGTGCGATGTCCTTCAGGCGCACGATGTTGCCCTTGGGGTCGGAATATACGATTTGTTCTGCCACATCCCGCTCGTTGTTGTAGGAGTCGGTGATGTGGATGGGCAGGTTGAGGTTGCCCATCTCCAGGTTTCCGCTCACGGTGGTGAAGCCCTGCAGGGCAAGGTCGTTCAGAATCTTATAGGGGCCGATGCCGTATTTGGCCAGTTTGTTCTGGTCCAGGCAGATGCTTATCTGTTCGTTTTCCAGTCCGTAGGTTCGCAGGTTCGAGATGGCATCAATGCGGCGCAGTCTGTCCTTCAGCTGGTCTATGTATGTATTCAGTTCCCTATAGGTTTTCTGCTTGCTTTCCATCGTGATGAGCAGGGCAGAGGTATCGGCGATGTCATCCACAGCCTGCAGGGCAAGGACACCCGTAGGAAGGGAGCTCTTGAAGGCCTGCAGGCCATGCTTGAACTTGCTCCAGAAGGCATCCCGGTCCTCCACGTCGTCGTTGAGTTCCAGGAACACGATCAGCATGCCGTCCTTACTCTGGGTATAGGTCTTTTTCTTGTTCACCTCCTTGTATCCGAAGATGAAGTTCTCCAGCGGTTTAGCCACCCGTTCTTCCACCTCTCCGGATGTAGCGCCCGGATATACGGCTACGCAGGCACCCTGCCTGATGGTGAATTGCGGCATCTCCTGCTTGGGCATGATACAGATGCCGAGTATGCCTAGAAATACGAGCATGCCCATCAGAAGCATCACGATGTTGTGGTTGCACATCGCCGACTCGATGAACGAGCGCTTGATGATGCGGTTGGGCTTCCTGGTGATGCGTGCCTTGATGTGGTCGCGAAGGGCGGTGTCTCTCTCCGGCTTTTTGGAATCCTCCGGTTTGTTTGTCTCTAGCCTTGTCTCTTGGCTTGTCTTTTGCCTTGTCTCTTGATTCATATCTTTTCCCTCCACTTTTTTTTATCGGTTATCGCTTTTTGCTGTATCTACATTCATTCCTTCAGAAACTTTCTGCTGGCCATTGATGATAACCTGGTCGCCAGCCTTCAGTCCCGAAAGGATGACGATGCCGTCGCCTTCGAAATCGCCGGTAGTTACGGGTTGCTGATGTGCCTTTCCGTTTACCACGGTCCATACGAATCGGGAGTTATCTATATCCAGTTCAATGCTTTGTGGCGGAACGGTGATGTGGGATGGGGTAGCAGCGCTACCCTGCACCTGGGCGTTGCATACCATGCCTGGGAGCAGACGGCCCTGCGGATTGGTGATGCCCACCTTGACATCGTAGGTATGCGAGATGGGGTTGGCATCGATGCCTTTTTCTGAAATCGTTCCCCGGAAAATGGCACCCGAAAGAGCGGCTACCGTCAGTTTCACCTTGTCGCCCACGTGCAGATGAGATATTTCAGCTTCGGGTACGGATACCTTGGCGTTGACTTGTGCCACATTGGCGAGTTTCAGCACAGGCTGTCCGGGGAGCACGTAGGTTCCCAAGTCCACGTTCTTGGCAGCGATGACGCCTGCAAAAGGAGCTGTGAGGGTAGAGTGGGAGAGTTGCTGGCGGGCGATGCTTTCAGCCGCCTTTGCCTGTTCCAGTTTGCTTTCTATCTCCACCCATTTCATATCCGAGATGGTTCCCGACTGGTGCAGGGGCAGGAATCTTCTGTAGGCATCCTGCGCCTGTTTCAGGGTGGTGAGTGTTGCCCGGTGAGCCTCCTTCACGGTGGTAGGGTTGATGGTGGCGAGCAGCTGTCCCTTGCTCACTCTATCTCCTTCTTCCACCCGTATGGAAGTGATGTTTCCGGCTATCTCGAAACTGAGTGTAGATCCCATCTTTTCCTCGATGGTTCCCACATAGTCTCTCGTTCTCCCCAGGTTTGTATTCCCCACGGAGATAGTCTCAACTTTCACGTTTTTCTTCTCTAGCTTGCTGGATTTTTCGGTGCATCCCGCCAGCATCATACAACTGATAATGAATGCGACAAGCCATCCCGTTATAACATATTTCTGTTTCATATTGATTACATTTTGTTGTTTTTTGAAAAGATAATGCAAAGGTATGAATTTTAGCTGAATGCATAGGAAAAATAGAATTAAAAAAGATAAAAAAACAGTTCTTCTTCTACTACTACGATTTCCACGCTGTTCATAGTTTCAATCACGTTTTCCATGGAAACTACGTCTCTGATGCATCCAACCGAACAATCTACACCTTAGACCGAGGGTTGGGTCGATTATAGAAGACAATGTGGAGTCAAATTGCTCCATGACCCGAAAAAATCCTCCAAAAGGAGTGAGTTTCTCAGATTTATTTTGTATCTTTGCCATGTTATGTCAGAGTTTTGCTTGTTTTCTTTTCGCAACACTAAGATAAGTGAAAATTCTCACATGACAAAATCCTGAGCAACTTTTTGTTGTTCTGGGGCTTAAAAGGTTTGATTTATAATAGTGTTGCGGAATTAAGGTTATAACAATATTATGACATCGTTATTCATATTGCAACTTGTATGTTGCGTCATTACAGCCATGCTGGCATTGCAATTAGCCATGGCAAGTTTGCAGGTGAGATGGAAGGTGTGGCGCTACGAAATATCAAGATGGCTTCTCGTTGCATCCATGCTATTCTTCTCCGTCCACTACCTCTTACAGATGGTTCATGGATTCCGTGCACAAGGTACCGATGTGGGCGCAGCATTCAACATACTGTTCTATACCCCAGTGGCATTTGCCATCACTCTCTCCATCATCAACATAGAGAGCACAGGCAGCAAAGTGCGCCGTTATTGTTTACGTAGTATAATGGCATACATACTCATCGCCCTAGTTTTCATCATTGGCATATTCAAAAGTCATAGTTTACACATTGGCAATATGCTCTATGTGATGCTCGGTCTTTTTGTGGCTAGCATGGCATATTTTATCTTTATCATTCGCAAAGAAACAAATACCCGAAGGCAGAAGCTCATGGAAAATTTCGGAAGTGACTTGATTTCATACGTGCGCTATTCGCAAGCCAGCATCATTTTGCTATACCTTACTGCTGGACTTCTGCCTGTAGCAATCCTCTTCAATACTTTATTATATATAATAGGTCCCTTGATGTTACTCTCTGTCATCTTTTTCGTCCACACTTTCATTGCTATGGGCTATTACATCACACCCAAAGAAGTCATTCATGAGGAAAATGACGCAGAGGCAAAAGTCATGGAAGCAGAAGATATAAAAAACGGCAAGAATACTTATGGTACAAATATCTTGACAGCAAATAGAAAGATAGAAATAGAATTAGCCCTCAAGAAATGGTGTGAAGAGGGATTTTATAAGGACTATGAAGTTAGCATCTATTCGTTAGCTACCAAGTTGGGATACAAGAAAATCGAACTGACAGAATACTTCAACCAGTCAGAATATACCAATTTTAGAACCTGGCTTAGCGACATTCGCTTTAATGAGGCAGTTCGCATGATGAAAGCCAACCCCGAATATAGCATTGACGCTATTTCCACAGAGTGCGGTTTCTCATCCCACACATGGATTTATCGTATATTCAAGCAGAAAACGGGCATGTCACCTAGCCAATGGCGCAAACAGTTTGTCTCCATCTAAGTGTGTATTTTTGTAATTATACATTAAATACTGTTTAAAAAGTAGTAGTTTTCCTAGGAAAGCTACTACTTTTTTTGTGGAAAAGCTACAACTACTATGGAAAAGCTACTATCACTTTCAAAATAAAAAAGCTATTTTTGTACTCGAATCAATAACATAACAGATAATGAAAATGACAGGAACAGAACCAACCATTTCAATTTCAGATGGAAATCTCATCATGATTGTTGTAGTGATCGTGGCTGTGATTATCATAGTGTTCATCCTTGTGATGATACGCGACTACCGTCTCTATCTGGGAAATCATTGGAATAAGAAATTCAGTTTCGCAGATTTCGTCAAGCAAGAACAGTTTTATATTTATATACTGTTGTTCTTCCTTCTTTTGGTAGGTTCGGAATTGTTGTTACAAAACGAGTATTCATTTTAAAACAAGAAATAATTATGAAAAAAACGTATCTATTATTATTCATCCTCGCAATAGGAGCGGCGATGTTAACTGCTTGTACTGATGATGACAACAATGGGGGAAACGGAAATCCCAACATTCCTCTGGCAGAACTATCCAAGCCAAAGGCAAACCCTTGGCTGGCACAAGAGGAATACAGCATCACCCATTTCAATTCGGCTCAGACCGATGCTTTCACTGCAAAAGTGAAGGACGGCACGTTCTATGCCGACCTGGCGAAATGCAAGGCAACAAGCAGTGGTCCTGTGAACCTCATGACGCTCGCATCCACTTCCCCAAAATACATGTGGGGAATGAGCAGCGACAGAGTATCTATCATAGACGTATCCAACGGCAACTTTGAAAGACTCGCTGAAGCTGGTTTGCCTGGAATAACAATGAAGAATCAAGAACAGCTCAATATCTTGACATCCAGCTACTCGTCTTACTCAGAACTTGCAACAGCCGTAACCGGAGTGCTAGGTGCTGCCCCACAGATGTCTATAGCCAATGGAAACTATGTGTTGTGCGACAAGGACAACTATGTATATACCAATGCTGGACACATCATGGCAAGGTACAGGCTGAAGAACCCAAATAATCCAAAGGAAGGCATAGAGCTAGACAGTCAGATTAAGCTCACACCGTATATTAACAACTCTTACACTCTGGTGGGAGCTACCATGACATACGATGGACATTTGCTCGTGGCGGCACAGAATGCTCTTGTTGTACTCAACCGTGAGTTGACCACGGTAGAAGATACCTACCCACTGGCAAGCACCCAGATATTGACGAACTCAATAGCAGTGGATGAGAACGGCGGGGTATATGTGGCAAGCAACGCCAAGGAGGCCAACGGCAAGGGACTCATGCAAAAGCTGATATGCAAGAATGGAAAGTTCTCTGACAGCGAAAGCGATGGAGCATGGAAAGCCGAGTATGACGGAGGTCCAATGGCACCATGTATCAAGCTCGGATATGGTACAGGAGCAACCCCTACACTAATGGGATTTGGCAACGACGAGGACAAACTCGTGGTGATAACAGACGGAGCAAAGAAAATGAAACTCGTAGCTTTCTGGCGTGACGCCATACCTGCCGATGCCAAGCCTGTAGATTCCGGCAACAAGCGTTTGGCAGGAACGTTCGATATAACGTGCGGATTACCAACCTCTACCGAATGGGTACAGTCGGAGCAATCCGTAGTAACCGCAGGATACGACGCTTTCGTGGTGAACAACATCAGCCAGACAACGGAAAAGATAAACGACAAGATTATAGGCGTACTAGCAATCGGTCCTACCATAGAGACTCCTAGAGGTGTTGAATGCGTGAGCTGGAACACAAAGGAGAACAAGTGGGAGACTAAGTGGACACGTGCTGACGTCAGTTCACCAAGTATGATTCCTGCTGTAAGCACATCGTCTGAAATGGTATTCGTAAGTGGATGGAACGATGCCACAGGATGGGAAGTAACCGGACTCGACTGGCGCACCGGCACCACACGCCACCGCACAATCCTAGGCAAAGACAATCGGGCCAATGGAGCATATGCCATCATACAGTTCTTTGACAATGGTGACTTACTCTACAACTCGGTATCTGGACCGTTCAGAGTGGAAATCAAGTAAAACAGAGTGAGGACAAAAAGTGTATTAATTTTAAAAAACAGGAAGTATGAAAATCAAGCAAATTATCATGACCTCATTGCTAAGTTGTATCATGGCAATGACTTTCATCGCATGTTCCGATGATGACAGCAACAACGATATAAAAATCCCTACCTTGTCGCCTAAGGAGCAATGGGGCCCAACCCTGAAAGGCGATGGTGAGGTTCTCGGAGCATACCCGGACTTATATTCCAATTATTGGGAATACACCTATCAGGCAGGCCAAAATAGTGACAAGATTTTATGTCTGAAAGGAGAATACCCTCATTGCAGATATTTCAGCATATCACTATACAATGATATGACAGGAGACGTTTTCGCAGGCATCGATGACCAGGACATCTCGGCAGATAACGGAAGCACGAATCCTTTCGTCGCAACCACTACGGGAAAGAACTATTTCACCCTCTATGTGGTGCCAAACGGAACGCCACAAAGCGTAATAGACAAACTTGGTTCAGAGAATGTGGTGAAAGTTGCAGAAGGTGTGAACAAAGTAGCCATTGCTCTCAGACATTACCTGGGAACTACTGCTGATGGAAGCCAAAAAGACGAATACGCAGGAGTAGAACTTCCAGCCATTACCGCACTCGACATGAACTTGCATGAGACCTTCGTGCCAGAACACGTTGCATCAAATGTCTATAAGGTAACATCGAAGGTGTTTACACAGAAATCCGACGAAAACAGGGAGATGCCATTCTTCCTTGCTCCAGTTGGCAGGTACTATCCAAACAACTCCACGTCATACCTTTATGGAAGAACGCATTTGCGCGAGGACTCTGTGCTCACATTCTCCTTCATACCGGCCACGGTGCCAACAAAGCCTGAGGAATACAGAAAAGCTGTGACACGTTACTGGTCTATCTGCATTGGCTCAGCAAGCGACACACGCTCATATATGTCTGTATATGATGCGAAGGCTCGCTATGCCGATGGCAAGAAAGCAACATTTGTGGTTTGCCTGAAAAAGAATCCTAAGCTATCAGCCATACAGAGCAAGGTGAACGAAATGAATGCCAACGGAGAGTATGTTAATCTCTTCATTTGGGACAGTGAGAAAAAGAACATAGACGGCAATCCTATCGGAGAGATTGTGGCTGTCATGTATAGGAACATTCTTCCAGAAAGGGAATGGAAACACTCCATCGCAACCATGACACCTACAGCTTACAAGGATGATACTGGCGAGCCTATCGACCATGTGACCGATCCCGACAAGCAGCTTGCTCACAAAGCTCTTGGCGACTATGGACCACTTGGTGTAAAGGTAAGCAACGATGATTTCTTGCAGTAATCATGAAACGAAGGTATTCGTATTGAAATAGGTGTTTTTTGATATTGATATAGAGGAATCGGCACATATAATATGTATATATATGAGAACCGGCACAAAAAAAAGGCTAGTCCCATTATCAGGACTAGCCCTCCGTTTTAATTATTTTCTAGGGTGCAATGAAATGTCATCCAAAAAGCTGCTTAGCACGTTATGAGTGATTACTTTACCTCAATGTGCTTAACATCGTCTTTCTTCTCCTCCTTGGCTACCTTAGGAATCTCAATCTTCAAGACACCATCGCTGACCTCAGCAGAAATCTTCTCGTGGTTGGCATCCTCAGGTAAAGCATAGCTCTGAGAGTAGCTGCTGTAAGAGAATTCACGACGCAGGTAATGCTCTTCCTTCTTTTCCTCCTTCTTCTCGTTCTTGTTCTCGATAGATACATTCAGATAACCATCCTTATCAATGTTCATCTTGACCATATCCTTCTTCAAGCCAGGAGCTGCAATCTCCATTTTGTAAGCTGTAGCATCCTCCTTCACGTTAACAGCAGGAGCTGTGGCGTTCATGTGTGGCATCAATTCTGTATCGAAGAAGTTGTCATTAAACCAACTATTCAACCAATTTGAAACACTATTATTTCTACGAGCTAACAACATAATGTAAAACCTCCGAATTTTATTTTTCTCGTCCTCTCTTCGCCTTCCGGCTCTGTCGGGATTTCTAATTGTTTATTAATTTATCCTTTTTCTTAATGAACGCTTCGGCTTTCGGGACTCAAGGATTTCGAGAAACCCTCAAATGCCATTGCTTAGGGTTCTTAACGTTCCCCTTGCCCTTTCGGCTTCCGCTTTCATCTTATGTATTAGCAAGTTATGTGCCAGGTGAATTTTTATATCAGGAGTGAACGGTTTTTGCCAGAACTGGCAATAAATGCTGCAAAAGTGGCATTAAAGTATAATTAATTTAATCATTTCTGCCAAAATGTTCCGTTTTCCCTCCTCAGTTGTTCCCGTCTGTTGCTTGAAGAACGAATGTATGTTAAACTTTTAATGAGAATACTTTTTCAAGTGGACTCTATCCTTTCAAGTCCTTATCCACCATGGCGCAGACACAGGAGTCTGACCATACATTCTCTGCCGTCTCTACCATGTCGATAATGGTATAGATTGGCAGGATGATACCCATGATGCCGATAGGAGCATTGATGCCGGACATCAGAGATAGGGTCAGAAAATAACATCCCATCGGCACTCCTGCATTACCCACGGCTGAGATAACTGAAATGAAGAGCCAGAGAATCATCGTAGTCCAAGGTAAAGGCATTCCTCCATTCTGCATCAGGAATAAGGAAGTTACGAGGATAAAGGCTGCGCAACCATTCATGTTGATGGTAGTACAGATAGGCAATACGAAGCGGGAAACCTGATTGGAAACTCCCAGCCTATCTTCTGCTGTCTGCATCGTCACCGGCAACGTAGCAGCAGAACTCTTTGTAAACAGAGCCATTAATACTGCCGGCATCATCTTTCCCAATGTACGCACAGGATTCAAGCCTCTTGCCAAGAGGAAGAGCGGGAGAATGATGAAGAATTGAATGACATTACCTCCCAGGATAACAGCTACGTACTTTCCTAGAGAAGCCATCACGATACCCGCAGAGAACTGGGCAGAGAGTTGTGCTGCAAAGGCAACGATACCCAGAGGCAGAGCCCAGATTAATCCATGAATCAGCAAGAAAAGCAAATCCTGTAATCCAAACAATCCCTTCATCACGACTTCTTTTTTATCGCTTGATGGCATTTTGGTTAAAGCAATACCTGCAGCTGCAGCCAAAATCAGGATGGAGAGTACATTTCCTTCGGCAAACGGCTTGATGATGTTGTTGGGTATTACCCCAAGAATATGGTCATAATAGCTGGTTTCTCCCAGCTTTTGGGGAACATCTGCCATACCGCTCTGTACCAAGGCTGTAGGTAAATTGCCTGGAGAAACGATGTTGTAGAGCACCAGTCCCACTGCTGCAGCTGCTATCGTCGTGAGTAGGGTGTAGGTGATGGCGTGGCGGAATATCTTACCGGTATCTGCCTGGTTGCCCAAGGATGCCAGGGTTGTGATGACTGCCAAGGCTATGGTTGGTACTGCTAGAAGTTGGAATAAGCGGGTATAGACCGTGGCGATGAAATTCATCAGGCCATCCAGCCAGCTGATGCCGAACATACCTAAGACTGCGCCTACTATCAAAGCGCCAATCCATAGTGCCAACTGCCGGGTTTGCTTATTTTTCACTCCTTTTTGCTTACTGCTGCCAGCATTGCTATCCGGCTGTCTATTTCCCATATCATTTATTGTTTTTCCCATGATTTTAAATTATTATTTTTTTAGACAAAAGTATTCTCCTTATTCCAGTCCCCACATATCATTCAGCATTCTGATGGCTGACTCCGAGCGAAATACATGGTCGCGGAAGGTGATGATGCCTTCGGGAGCAAGGTGGGCTTCGAAGGAATTCACCAGGAAATCTGCTTCGAGCAGAATGCGGTGGTCGAGGCTGGTAACATCTTGATAAGTATGATGATGGGCAATGAGCCAGCAGATTCTTTCTATCTGTGCGGCTGTGAATCCATCAACTTCTGACAGTACTTTTCTTGCCTCGTCAGGACCCAGTTCTTCCTGGTGCTTGCCATCGCAGTTGCCGTATCTGGCTTGTGAAACGTGAATGCCTACATCATGAAGAATGGCTGCTGCTTCGAGCACGAAGAGGTCTTCCTGGTTCATTCCCTCTGCTATCGCAATCATACGGGCAAAGTCGTGCACCTTTACGAAATGCTGGATGAGTGGCGCATCGCCACCATCGTACTTAATCATCGCCTTCATCAGAGTGGCGAGTGTCAATTCCTTGTTTGTCATAATCTTATGTTTTTTTTAAAATCAATATTTATATCTACTTGATGGGATGTTAATCGAAAAGCTTCTTCCAAATCCACAATACCGCTATGGCACCAATGACGCAGAAGATGAAATTGGTAAGATAACCTTTGCCAAACAACTCAATGTTCAGCAGACTGCTGATGATGGCACCGGCATAACTGCCTACAATACCTATGAAGAGATTCATACAACATCCTTTTCCTTCACCGCTCATAATGCGGTTGGCAATATAGCCAATGAAAATACCAGTAAGGATTGGCCACGCTGTGAAATCTGCAATATGTTCTAACATACTCTTTAAATTTTAAACTTTATCTTTTAGCATAAAATGCTTATTTATAACTCTATCTTTTTGCAAAGTTCTGCTATTTATGTGTGCCTGACAGAGGGTTACGCCCCCAGAAGGAAGGTTAATCCGCTGATTCCGATATAGGTATAGATGATGTATTTGAGCAGGGAACCGCTGAGGTGCTTGAATACCCAGGAGCCTATCAGGTTGCCGATGAAGACTCCGGCTATTCCGTAGATATAACCTATGGAGACCGTGGTGGTGAAGAAACCGTTGTAGGCTCTTGCCAGTGTCATTATCAGATTGCCTGCCAGGAAATAGGTCTGCGTCATCGCCAGATAGCGATCCTTGTCGGGCTCTGAACTGACGAAATAGAGTACGGCTGGTGGTCCCTGCATACCGAAGAATCCTCCCATCAGTCCGCTCAATGTTCCTGCCGTAACCTGCACGGGCAGCGTAGTCTTTACCTTGATGCGCTTGCTGAAGAAGGCGAAGTAGATGCTCACGATGATCAGCGTAATGCCTAGCAATATGTTCAGAATATGATATTCCATCCGCTTGAGCACGAAGATGGCTCCGATGGAGATGATGATGAAGGTGAACAGAATGGGCAGCAGCCGTTTCCAGGTGATGTACTTGTATTTCTGAATGACGATGATCAGGGAGGTTGTCATCGCCAGGATGCCAGAGAGGGTTGTTGCCTCACCGTATGAGGGCATGATGGAGGGGAGCATCGTCATGATGAAGATGCCAAAGCCGAAGCCAGTAGTGCGTTGTACAAAACTGGCTCCGATGCTCAACAGAAAAAGTTCGATGACAATATCGTCCATTCTGCTGTAGGCTTATTGATGGATGTAATCCAGAATCTGCTCAGCATGAATCTTGGTCTTGATCTCCTTTGGAGTGAAAATCTTCTCAATGACGCCTTCTTCGTTGACGAGATAAGTGGTGCGGAGGATGCCGATGGTCTTTCTGCCGCAGGTTACCTTTTCGCCCCAGCACCCGAGTTCCTGCAAAAGGGTGGTCTCTGTATCGGCAATAAGAGGGAACTGCAGGCCCTTGGCTTCTGCAAACTTCTTCTGCAGCGCCTGCTTGTCCTTGCTCACGCCGATAATCTCGTAACCGGCTGCTGCCAGTTCCTCCTTATGAGCCTGCAGAGAGCAGGCCTCGGCAGTGCATCCGCTGGTGTTAGCCTTCGGATAACTGTAGAGTACTATCTTGCGACCACGATAGTCGCTTGCCTTGATCTCACGTCCGTCCTGGTCAATGCCAAGAATCTCTGGTATTCTATCTCCTACATTCATAATTTTATATTCTATATTTATTTATATATGTCTTATTGAAATGCAAAGATAATAAAAATAATGCGAACCGATGTGATTCTTATGATTTTTAACACTATTGATGACAGAACTAACGGTTATCGGTGGAAGGAAAACGTAAAAGGCAAAAGCAATCAGGGTTTGAATGCTTTTGCCTTTTTGCGACATGTTATATTACTTCTTGAATCCGAAAATCTTGTTGAAGATTTTCTTTACCACGTTTTCTTTCTTCTGTGGATTTACCACTGGCTCATACTTGCGTGAACCCTGCTTGTCGCCCTTTTTCTGAGCTGGGGCTGGTTTCTGCTGAGGAGATGCCCCCAGTTTCTGTGGAGCTGCATTCTGCTTCTGCTGGTTGTTTGGATTCTGCTTCTTCTGAGCTACGCCTCTGCCACGACCGTTGCTTCCTGGGCGTACATTGTTTTCTGTACCAGGGCGCTGCTGAGGGTTTGCATTCTCAGCATTGTTACCGTTGTTGCCATTGTTACCATTGCGGCGTTTGTTGTTGTTGCGACGCTTGTTGTTTGGATTGTCGTTGCTTCTTGTCTGTTCGCCTTCCTGGTTTTGTGGATATGGCTTGTTCTGCTGAGGCTTCTTGTTGCCCTGCTTCTGCTGTCCGTTCTGAGCGTCCTTCTTCTGCTGTCCGTTCTGACCGTTCTGCTGAGCCTCACCGTTCTGTCCCTTTCCTTCCTTAGGAGCTTTCTCCTGTCGGTTGTTAGGGTTGTTTGGCTTATGCTTATGAGCAGTCTGCTCGCGGTCTTTCTGGCGTCTGTTTTTAGCTTTGGTCTTTTCGCCGTTCTCATTTCCGCCACGTCCATTGCCCTTGCGTCCGTTTCCGCCCTTGCCTCCACGTCCGCCTTTCTTGCTAGGCTTGTTCAGCTTGATATATTCAGGCCCCTCGCCGCATCCCTCAGGAAGCGGCATCTTCTCTACCACCTTCTCCAGGAACTTCTCAATCTGCTGGAACCAGAACATGTCCTCTTCGTTGACGAAGGTGATGGCTCTACCGTCGCGGTTGGCACGTGCTGTACGACCGATGCGGTGAACGTAATCTTCGGTATCGTGAGGCACGTCATAATTGATAACCATCTCGATGTCGTCGATGTCGATACCACGAGCCACGATGTCGGTAGCCACGAGCACGTCATACTGACCGCTCTTGAACTTGAACATCACATCATCACGCTCAGCCTGCTCCAGGTCTGAGTGCATGGCGCCGCAGTTGATACCGGTCTGCTGGAGGGCAGCAGCCAGCTGCTTCACCTTCATCTTGCTGCCGCTGAATATGATGACACGCTTCATGTCGCCAGCCTTGAAGATATCCTTGATGATGGTCATCTTCTGGGTTTCGTAACATACGTAAGCCTCCTGCTTGATTTTCTCTGCAGGCTTGCTCACTGCGAGCTTGATCTCTACCGGATCCTTGAGCAGTGACTTTGCCAATTCCTCAATCTTCTCTGGCATGGTAGCCGAGAACATGATGGTCTGGCAAGTCTTAGGCAGCTTGGCAGCGATGGTATTGATATCCTCTGAGAAACCCATGTCGAGCATGCGGTCGGCCTCGTCGAGGATGAAGAAGCTTACCTTGCTGAGGTCTACGTTGCCCAGCGAGATGTGGGTGATGAGACGTCCTGGTGTAGCGATGACTACATCGGCACCCATGCGGAGACTCTTCAGCTCCTGATCGTAGCGGTTGCCGTCGTTTCCACCGTATACAGCCACGCTGCTCACGTCCTGCAGATAATAGCCGAAGCCCTGCATCGCCTGGTCAATCTGCTGTGCGAGCTCACGGGTAGGCGACATGATGACGCAGTTGATGGCATCCTTAGGATAGCCACCATCATCCAGCTTGCTCAATACCGGCAGCAGATAGGCAGCTGTCTTTCCGGTTCCGGTCTGGGCTACGCCGAGCACATCATGACCTTCCAATATCTCTGGTATACATTTTTCCTGTACTGGGGTGCATGTGTCGAATCGCATATCGTATAATGCGTCGAGCACGTTGTCGTTTAAATCTAATTCGTCGAAATACATTTTCTTTCTTTTTTCAATGTTTATTATCTCGGTGCCTTGCGGTAGCAGAAGTATGCCACGAAGGCGTAAATGATGTTAGGCAACCATGCCGCCAGCATCGGCGGGAAGTTTGCCTGGATGGCGAAGGTGGCGCAGACGGTCTGCAGCATGATATAGCCGAAGCTCAAAGCCAGACCCAGTCCCAGAGCCTTACCCATGCCGCCCTTGCGTTTGCGTGAGGAGAGCGACACGCCGATGATGGTGAGGATGAATGAGGCGAAGGAGGAGGCGATGCGTTTATGATACTCCACCTTGTACTGTACCACATTGCCCGAACCGCGGTTGATCTGCTTGGAGATGTAATCCTTCAGCTCCGGACTGGTAAAGGTTTCCTGCTGTCCCTTGGAGTAGACCAGGTCGGTTGGCTCCATGGTGATGAGCGTATCTTTATTCATTCCGCTCGTAATCTTCTCTTTCATGCCATGCAGTCGGCGTACCTTCCAGTTGGTTAGTTTCCAGTGGTATTTGGAGTCGCTGATGGTATCATACTGTATTTCTGATGCCGTCAGGTGGCTCACCAGTTTCTTTTCCTGGAACTTGTCTAGACAGAATCCGTAGCCCCTCTTCAAGTTGTTGTCGTAATGCTGGATGTAGGCTATCACGCCTCGGTCCACCTGCAGCTGCACGTTTTCGGCAGAGGTATTCTTCTTCTTGTTCTTGTACATCGTCTCAAAGTTCTGTCGGATGACCGTGCCGTGCGGAATCACATAGGCAGAGAGCGTGTAGGAGAGTGCCGAGAGGAACATGCAGGTAATCATGTACGGGCGAAGCAGGCGCTTGAACGATACTCCCGATGCCAGCATGGCGATGATCTCGGAATTGCCTGCCAGCTTGGAGGTGAACATGATGACCGCTACGAACACGAACAGCGCACTGAAGAGGTTGGCGAAGTATGGCACGAAGTTGGCATAGTAATCGAAGATGATAGCTCGTGCCGGTGCATGATACTCGGTAAACTTTGACAGGTTGTCGTTGAAGTCGAACACGATGGCAATGGTGATGATGAGCGCTATCGAGAAGAAGTAGTAGCCTACGAACTTCTTGATGATATACCAGTCCAATCGTTTGATGTATCTCAGTGGGTTGAGATACTTGAGCACCTTGAGGAATCGCAGTTTATGCCCAATCCATCGCATGACCTTTCCCATCCAGCTCAGTTTTCTGCCCAGCCATCTGAGGGCAGCGGTGAGCCATCCGAATCTTCGAGCCATGGTTCTGCCGAACTTTAATCTTCTGCGATGTTTTCTGATGTATTTAAAATCTTTCATAAATCAGTATTTTCCGGGAGCAGGAGCCGTCGGGGGCTCCATGCTCCTGAGACTTCTTACTCCTAACTTCAGTAATTTAAATTCTTCTGCCGAGCTGGTCGATGACAGATCGCTTCCACTGTACGAAGTCGCCCTGCTCTATATGCTGGCGTGCATCGGTAACGAGTCGCAGATAGAACGAGAGGTTGTGGATGCTGGCTATTTGCATCGCCAGGAGTTCCTGTGCCTTGAAGAGGTGGTGCAGGTATGCCTTGCTGGTAATCTGGTCGATTTCGCATCCGTCCGGATCCACTGGGCTGAAGTCCATCTCCCATTTTTTGTTGCGCATGTTCATGGTGCCGTTGTAGGTGAAGAGCATCGCGTTTCTTCCGTTGCGGGTTGGCATCACGCAGTCGAACATGTCTACGCCTCGCTCGATGGCTTCCAGGATGTTCTGAGGGGTACCCACGCCCATCAGGTAACGTGGCTTGTCCTTTGGCAGGATTTCGTTCACCACTTCTATCATCTCATACATCACCTCGGTAGGTTCGCCTACAGCCAGACCTCCGATGGCGTTGCCGTCTGCTCCCTTGTCTGCGATAAACTTGGCTGCCTCGCGGCGGAGCTCCGGGAAGGTGCAGCCCTGTACGATAGGGAAGAGGCTCTGATGGTAGCCGTAGAGCGGTTCGGTCTCGTTGAAGCGCTTCAGGCAGCGGTCCAGCCAGCGCTGGGTCAGTTCAAGACTCTTCTTGGCATACTGGAAGTCGCTCTGTCCCGGAGGGCATTCGTCGAAAGCCATCATGATGTCGGCACCGATGATGCGCTCCGTATCCATCACGTTTTCCGGTGTGAAGAAGTGCTTGCTTCCGTCGATGTGTGAGCGGAATTCGCAACCTTCCTCCTTCAGCTTGCGGATGCCCGTGAGCGAGAATACCTGGAAGCCGCCGCTGTCGGTGAGGATAGGGCGGTCCCAGCCGTTAAACTTGTGCAGTCCGCCTGCAGCCTTGATTACTTCAAGTCCCGGACGCAGATAGAGGTGATAGGTATTGCCCAGGATGATCTGAGCCTTCACCTGCTTTTTGAGTTCCTCGAAGTGTACACCTTTCACGCTGCCCACCGTTCCTACTGGCATGAAGATAGGAGTCTTGATCTGTCCGTGGTCGGTGGTGATGATGCCGGTGCGTGCATCGCTAGCCTTATCTGTTACTTGTAATTCAAATTTCATTTTTAATTCTTTTTGTCATTTTCTGGAATGGTGAAGTCGATAGGGTGCTTTACCTTTTCATCGGTGAGGGCAAATTCCCATACGTCGGCCACGTCTTCTACATAGTGGAAGGATACGCCCTTGAGATATTTTGCCGGAATCTCTTCGATGTCCTTGCGGTTGTCCTTGCAGATTACGATGTCGGTGATGCCGGCGCGCTTGGCTGCAAGTATCTTCTCCTTGATGCCGCCTACTGGCAGAACCTTTCCGCGCAGGGTGATTTCGCCCGTCATGGCTGTGTTCTTGCGAACCTTGCGCTGGGTGATGGCCGAGGCGATGCTGGTGGCGATGGTAATACCTGCCGACGGACCGTCTTTCGGAGTGGCTCCTTCCGGTACGTGGATGTGGAGATTCCAGTTCTCGAAGATGCGGTAGTCTGCGCCCAGCAGGTCGATGTGCGACTTGATGTATTCCAGGGCGATGACTGCCGACTCCTTCATCACGTCGCCCAGATTGCCGGTAAGGGTCAGCTTGCCTGCCTTGCCACGGCTCAATGAGGTCTCGATGAAGAGAATCTCGCCGCCCACAGAGGTCCACGCCAGTCCGGTTACCACTCCGGCATAGTCGTTGCCCTGATAGATGTCGCGGTTGAATGGGGGATTGCCCAGGAGTTCCTTCACCTCGTCCATGCCGATGGTAGGATGCTCCAGCTTGCCGTCACATGCCATCTTGTATGCCACCTTTCTCAGGCACTTGTTGATCTGCTTCTTCAGCTGTCTTACTCCGCTTTCGCGTGTATAGTGCTCGATGATACATTCCAGGGCAGCCTTGTTGAAGCTGATTTTCTCCTCCTGCTTGTCAAGACCGTTGTTCTCCAGTTCCGTAGGTACCAGGTGGCGCTTGGCTATTTCTATCTTTTCCTCGGTAATGTATCCGCCCACTTCTATCAGCTCCATACGGTCGAGCAATGGGCGTGGAATGCTTCCCAGGTCATTGGCTGTTGCGATGAAGAGAACCTTCGAGAGGTCGTAGTCGGCATCCAGATAGTTGTCGTGGAAGGCGTTGTTCTGTTCCGGGTCCAGCACTTCGAGCAGAGCCGATGCCGGGTCGCCCTGGAAGTTGTTCTTGCCCACCTTGTCTATCTCGTCGAGGATGAAGACAGGGTTGCTGCTGCCAGCCTTCTGGATGTTCTTGATGATGCGTCCTGGCATGGCTCCGATATAGGTGCGGCGATGACCGCGTATTTCTGCCTCGTCGTGCAGACCGCCCAATGACATGCGCACGTATTTGCGCTTCATGGCGTCGGCGATGCTCTTGCCGAGACTGGTCTTTCCAACTCCCGGAGGACCGTAGAGGCAGAGTATCGGACTCTTCTGTCCGCCGTTCAGTGCTCTTACAGCCAGGTATTCCAGGATGCGCTCCTTCACCTTTTCCATGCCGTAGTGGTCACGGTTCAGAATTCTCTTGGCGCGCGACAGACTCAGGTCGTCCTCGGTATATTCATTCCAAGGCAGGTCTACCATGGTCTGCAGGAAGCTTATCTGTATGGAGTAGTCTGGACTTTGCGGATGGATGGTGTCCAGCTTGGCAAGTTCCTTCTTGAATATCTTCTGAGTGGCCTCGTTCCAGTTCTTTCCTTTGGCTTTCTCTATGATTTCCTTTCTCTCCGGTCTTCCGTCTCCATCTCCCAGTTCCTTTCTGATGTTTCTTATCTGCTGTTTCAGGAAGTATTCCTTCTGTTCCTCGTCCAGGTCATAGCGGGTCTTCATGCTGATTTCGTTCTGCAGGTGGAGCAGTTTCGATTCCTTGTGCAAAGCCCTGAGGGCTTCCAGCAGACGGTCGTTCAGTGTGTCCTGTTCCAGCATCTTCATCTTGTCTTCGATGCTGAAAGGGATGGCGCTGCAGATGAAGTTTCCCTGGATGGTGCTATGCGACATCTCGTTGATGGCATAAGCCAGGTCGGTAGGGATATTATCGTTGGCGTTGATATAGCTGATGGTTTCCTTCAGGAGTGTCTGGTGGATGGTTGGGAAATCGGTATCGTTTTCCGCTGGCCATATTTCCGGCAGACTGGTTACGCTGGCGCTATAGTATGGAGTGGTTTTCTCGATTTTCTCCAGGTGACATCTGCTCAGGCACTGGATGATGATGGTCTGGTTGCCCGAACCGTCAGGCATGTTGATTACCTTTACGAGTTTGGCGAAGACACCGGTATCATAAAGGTCGGCTTCCTTTGGATGGTCTTCATCCTTGTTCTTCTGGCAGAAGACGCAGAAGATGGTATTTGGCTTGTTAGCCAGTTTTTCTGCCAGATTCTTGCTGGCAGCTCTCCCCACGACGATAGGGATGAGCACAGTAGGAAAGGCAACGAGCTCTCTGGTGCAGAGCATCGGATAGATTCCTGCCGGATTTTCTGTGAGCAATGAGCTTGGATCGCCCTCGAAATCGGCAAACATTTGTATCTGAGTTTCGTTTCTTTTCATTTCTTTTATCGAATTCTTATTTTTAAGGTGCAAAGTTACTCATTTTTTTGCGAATTCGTGTAGAAGTATAGATTATTTAATAAATAAAAGCCGATTTATCTCCGTTATGAGTGACAAAAGACAGTCTTTTTCCCGATATTTTACAATATATGGCACTGTTGCACGTTATTATCTCTGAAATGGATAGTTTTGGAAAATAAAAAATAACGAGAGAAGATTTATGGCTGGATTTACATTTAAACAGTTTGAAATACAGCAGGATCGCTGTGCGATGAAGGTGGGCACCGACGGGGTGCTGCTGGGTGCATGGGCTGAGGGTGGACAACGTATACTCGATATTGGGTCGGGTACGGGACTTATCTCGCTCATGATGGCGCAGCGTTTCCCTGAGGCTCAGGTTTGGGGAATAGATATTGATCCGGATGCCTGCATGCAGGCTAGGGAGAATGTGGCAGCCAGTCCTTTTGCCGACCGGGTAGGGATAGCGTGCTGCGCCTTGCAGGATCTTTCTGAAGAACATCTGTTGAGGGGACAGGATGAAAGGATGGAAATGGGGAATGGCAAGGTGATGAAGGAGGATGAGAAAATGATGGAAAAGTCGGAAGCGGCTAAGGCTGACGGAATACTTTTCGATGCGATAGTAAGCAATCCGCCTTTCTTTGTGAACGGGCTGAAAAATCCTGACAGTAAGCGCGCGATGGCTCGGCATTCTGACAGTCTGCCGTTTCCGGTTCTGATGAAGGGTGTCAGGCGATGGCTTTCCGATGAGGGCGTGTTCTCTGCGATAGTGCCAGCCGATGTGCTGGATTCTTTTGTTTCAGAAGCCTATTGCTCAGGACTTTCAATTGTCCGACAGTGTGGTGTGAAGACGGTGGAGCGCAAGCAGCCCAAGCGCTATCTTGTTGCCTTCTCCAAGCGTCGTGCGGGCATGATGGATAAGTGCACGGAAATCATGACGGATTCTGAAGGAAACCGCTCTGAATGGTATGCGAAAATTACGGAAGAATTTTATCTGGAATAGTGATTATTTTGTAGTGATTAATTATTAGTGAGTAGTGATTATTTAGTAGTGATTAGTGGGTAATTGCACAGGGATGATGTCAACCCGCAGGCAAATTAATCACTACTCACTACTCTTTAATCACAATATCAAAGGTTCAGTTTCCTTTGCACCATTTTGCTGATGGCTTCCACCTTCTTGCTCTGTCGCTGGATGTCCTTTTGGATATCGTCGCGCACGGCATTCAGGTCGTTGAAGAACTCGGCAATGCCATTCTGTATCATGTTTGGCTTGCGTACGCTCTTGTCAGCAAACGGGTTAACTACCATCTTGATGCCTTTTTCTTCAAGATGAACATCTATTTCGGCTCCCGTCATAACCGGATCGCCGTCATAGTGTATCACGCCAGGCTGGCTTCTCGTGATATGCAACTTCTTGCAACGGAACGATTTGATTTTCGAGTTTTTGTCGAGTGTCTTGTTGAACATGTCGAAACTGACCTGCGGAGCCTCAATCACATCGAACGGCTCCATGATGACAACGTCTATCAGTCCGTCGCTCATCGAAGCCTGTGGGGCAATATAGGCATTGTTGCCATATTGCGATGCGTTGGCACAGGAAATCAGGAACGCCTTGTATTGCTTGGTTCCCGTCTCGTCTTCCAGCGTATACGTCTCCGGCTCATACTTCAGTCCTTCTCTCAGTATGTTTTCAGCATAGCTGATAGGTCCCCGTTTTCCACTCTCTGCAAACTTCATGCTGACGAAGGCGTCGAAGCCCATGCCGCAGGTGCAGAAGAATGGATGACCGTTGATGACGCCATAGTCGAGGTCGTGAATCTTGCCTGCGTTGATTACCTCGATGCTCTTCTTCAGGTTCATCGGCAGGAGAAGATGGCGTGCCAGTCCGTTGCCCGAACCGCAAGGCAGAATGCCAAGGGCCGTGTCCGAATGAACCAGCGAACGGGCTACTTCGTTGACGGTCCCATCACCACCTACTGCCACTACGATGTCAGCGTGATTGTTCTTAGCCTCTGTAGCCAGTTCCGATGCATGTCCTGCTCTTTCAGTCAATTTTATCTCGTACTCAAAAAGCTCTTTGTCCAAAGTTGAATCTATCAGATTCGGAATGCCAGCCTTGCTGGCTGTTCCCGAAATGGGATTCATGATGAATATTATCTTTTTCTTCATTTTTGTGTCAAGAGTTTAGTGATTTTGTACTGCAAAAGTAATAAAAATACCTAAAATGGCAAGATTTATCATTAAAAAAAACGCTAAAAATAAACTTTCTTAGGAAAATAGCGGATTTATTAGTCTTTTTTTGTATCTTTGCACCCTGAAATGTAGAAAAATAAAAAATCGAAAATAAAGTACACCTATTAATAATGGGACAATTACAAGAAAGATACAAGAATTATCGTGAACCACAGAAGTATATGGCTGCCGGTGTGTATCCATATTTCCGTGAAATCACAAGTAAGCAGATGACCGAGGTTACCGATATTGACGGTCACAAGATTTTGATGTTCGGTTCTAATGCTTATCAGGGTTTAACCAACGATCAGCGCGTTATCGATGCAGCTAAGGCTGCGCTCGACAAGTACGGTTCTGGCTGTGCAGGAAGCCGCTTCCTCAATGGTACCCTCGATTTACATGTGCAGCTCGAGAAAGAGCTCGCTGAGTTTATGGGTAAGGATGAGACATTGTGCTTCTCTACTGGTTTCTCTGTGAACCAGGGTGTGTTGGCATGTGTGGTAGGTCGTAACGACTATATCATCTGTGATGATCGCGACCACGCTTCCATCGTAGACGGTCGCCGTCTCTCTTTCGCTACCCAGCTTCACTACAAGCACAACGATATGGAAGATCTGGAGCGTGTGCTCTCTAAGCTTCCTGAGGATGCTATCAAGCTCATCGTTGTGGATGGCGTGTTCTCTATGGAGGGCGATTTGGCTAACTTGCCTGAGATCGTAAAGCTCAAGCATAAGTACAACTGCTCTATCATGGTAGACGAGGCTCATGGCCTTGGCGTATTCGGCAAGCAGGGACGTGGCGTTTGCGACCACTTCGGTCTGACCGATGAGGTAGACCTCATCATGGGTACCTTCTCAAAGAGCTTGGCATCTATCGGCGGTTTCATCGCATCAGACAAGGATACCATCAACTTCCTCCGTCACAACTGCCGTACCTACATCTTCAGTGCATCCAATACTCCAGCAGCTACAGCAGCAGCGCTTGAGGCACTCCACATCATTCAGAATGAGCCAGAGCGTTTCGAGAATCTCTGGGATGTTACCCACTATGCATTGAAGCGTTTCCGTGAGGAAGGTTTCGAGATTGGTGAGACAGAGAGTCCAATCATTCCTCTTTACGTACGCGATGCAGAGAAGACCTTCGTGGTTACCAAGATGGCTTATGATGCAGGTGTGTTCATCAACCCTGTTATCCCTCCAGCATGTGCTCCTCAGGATACATTGGTACGTTTTGCCCTCATGGCTACTCACACAAGAGACCAGGTTGAGCAGGCTGTCCAGATTTTGAAGAAGATTTTCGTAGAAGAGGGAATCATCAAGTAGTATGTATTGAGCAATCATATATATTATATATAATAAGGTATATAGGGCGATTTCGGTATGAAGTTGCCCTATATTCGTATATAAAGGCAGGCGAACAGAGGGAAAAGAATCTTTTTTAGAAAAAAGTTATTCAAAAATTTGGTGAAACAAAAAAAATGTTGTACCTTTGCAGCCGCAAATCAGAAATGATACTTGCCCTAAATGATAAGAGGTTATCATAGAGAAAAAGACGGGGTGTAGCGCAGCCCGGTAGCGCTCCTGTTTTGGGAACAGGTGGTCGCAGGTTCGAATCCTGTCGCCCCGACTTC